>Ga0181527_1000132_pt1 | contig 84020 bp, 68 predicted proteins | sample PEATcosm2014_Bin_30_FD_119762 | JGI IMG/M metagenome (GOLD analysis project Ga0181527, IMG submission 119762) | Peatland microbial communities from MTU Mesocosm Facility, Houghton, MI, USA - PEATcosm2014_Bin06_60_metaG | ecosystem: Environmental > Terrestrial > Soil > Wetlands > Peat | place...
GGCTGCGCACTGACTATGAGGTGCGCTTGGATCATAGCGAAGCCATGCTGCGCATTTGCATGATCCGCCTCATGGTTAGGCGCCTCGCCGCAATATGAAATCGCCATTTTCAAAACACGCTCTAAGAGAAATGGCTGATGGCGTGACTCGGCACGTTCCGGGAACGTTGTTCAATGTTCGTCGTGCTCCTTCTTCGGTGGAGCCCTTCGCCCGTTACGGTCAACACGATAACGAGTGTTGCGGATGGCGTGCTCTCGCCAATCCTGATGGTATCTTTCCCATCCGTGGAAACGTTCTAGTCGGAACGGTTCGCAGACTAGCCACACATTGCCAGGCCCCAAGTAGAAATACCGGTCGCCGACGACGCCGACGTATTCGTAGCCATCCCAAACATAAGTCTCGGGGAACATCACTGGCCCCGGTTCTTCAACTATGACCGCCGGTTGAGGTGCCACTGCCCCATTCGGCTGAATAGTTATTGTGCAGCCAGTCACCAATCCTCCGGTCGCTAAGGACATCAACACTGTCTGCAGTTTTGTTCTCATTTTAAACGATTTCATTCCGGTTACTTTCCTGACGCCGTATTTGGAGTTTTTCATTTGTTTTTATATCATAAAACACAAGCCAGAACTCGTCATTAACAAATCGCTGTGTTTCGCGGTTCCTGTTTTCTGGGTCGGTCATGCTGGCCACTCAGAAACACCTCCGCCTGTTGGGCGAGGCAATTCGTGCCGCACGCAAAGAGGCAGGATTTAGTCAGGAGACGTTGGCGGAGAAAGCCGACCTCTCCACGGTGTTCATCAGCCGAGTTGAAAGGGGGAAGGAATCACCGTCGGTGGACAATCTGGTGAAAATCGCCAAGGCTTTGGGCGTGCGGGTTCGGGAGTTGGTGCAGGAGTTTTGATCTACTTATCCCGTCGAGGTGGAGGTCAACGCCGCTATGGCGACACGATTCGCCTGATGGTTGTCAGGAGAGTGCTATTTCTGACCTGCAATCTGGAGGAATTTCCTCTTTGGATAAAGTGCCTTTCCTGCTTTCTCAAGCTCTTTGATTTGCAGGGCTAGTCTCTCTCTCGCGGTATCTGCCGTTTTATAAAGGTTGTCGGTCGTATCCGTGAGAAGCTTTAGGTCGCGAGGGTCTTTAGGGCGCACCGTGCATTGTCCAGTTTGAAGGTCCAATTTCTCCACCTCACTATTGGCATGTAGTTTGTCGAATGCCTGATTTCGCAACGTCAGAGCTGTCATTGCTGAGAAGTAACTCTGTTCAGCAGCATGAACATCAAGAACCAAATTGGCGTTAATTGTCACCAATAGGAATGAGATGGAATCGTAAGCTACACGCAATTCTGCAACTTCCGTGTCAAAGCGAATCAATTTCATGCTTCTTTGCGGGTCTTTTCGGTGTGGGTCTAGAAACTGAATCTGGATATTGTTAATACTATTTAATTGACCAATTAGCGCCAGTTGCGTGCGGACAATAGCTCCATGCTGTTCGTCTCGCTTCTTCCTCTGCTCTTTTAACCAATCGGAGAAATACGCAATGCAGGCACCAAAAATGGCACCAATCAAGCCAGTAATGAACGCTATCATAATGCGAAGTGCCAATTATGCTCTAGCAAGGCAAACCATTCGGCGAGGGTTGCAACGTAATTCTTGGCCATATCTATTTTCCCCAATTATGCTCCGTCACGGCCAGTGGTCAAGAGGCTGTTGTGACCTTGACAGTGGAGGTGTTCGGTGTCAGCCGAGTCCCGAGGATTGCACCACCGGCTCCGATAAGGGAACCCTACCGAAGCTTACATTCCTTCAACGCCGCATCGTTGGTGAGCAACATCGCCAGCACAAATCCGTGGCCCATCGCTTTGTCAGGATTATTCAAAACTTCCGAGAATGACATGCAGCCGTAAGGATACGCATCAAAATCCATCAGCTACGGCGCCTACTCCCACTCGATCGTGCCCGGCGGTTTGCTGGTGATGTCGAACACACACCGGTTGACGCCTTTGACTTCGTTGACGATCCGGTTGGCCACTTTCTCGAGCAATTCGTACGGCAGCTTCACCCAGTCCGCCGTCATGCCGTCCTGCGATTCGACGGCGCGAATGGCGATGGTGTAGTCATAGGTGCGCTCGTCGCCCATGACGCCGACGCTGCGCACCGGCAGCAGCACAGCAAAGCTTTGCCAGATTTTGTAGTACCAGCCGCTGTTCTTCATCTCCGTCACCACAATCGTGTCGGCGTTGCGAAGGATCTCCAGACGTTCCGGCGTCACTTCGCCGAGAATCCGCACCGCCAGGCCGGGGCCGGGGAAGGGCTGGCGCAAAACGATCTCGCGCGGAAGGCCGAGTTCCAGTCCCAGCTCGCGCACTTCGTCCTTGAACAGGCATTTGAGCGGCTCGACCAGTTGAAACTTCATTTTTTTGGGGAGCCCGCCCACGTTGTGATGGCTCTTGATCATTGCGGCGGGGTTGCCGGCGATGGGCACCGATTCGATCACGTCCGGATAAAGCGTGCCTTGCGCGAGGAATTTCGCTCTCCCGGCGCGTCGGGCGGCGGCTTCGAAGACTTCAATGAACGTCCTGCCGATGACTTTCCGTTTGCGCTCGGGGTCGGTCACGCCTTTGAGCCGCTGTAGAAACAGCTTTGAGGCGTTTTCGTACTGCAGTTTGATTTTAAAGTGGCGGCCGAAGACGCGGCGCACCACCTCGGCTTCGCGCCCGCGCAGCACGCCGTTGTTCACGAAGATGCACGTCAGTTGTTTGCCGATGGCTTTGTGGATCAACGCCGCCGCGACGCTCGAATCGACCCCGCCGCTCAGGCCCAGAATGATGCGCTCGCGTCCGACCTGCTTGCGGATCTCCTGGACGGCCCGATCGATGTAGTTGTGCATCGTCCAGTTCCTGCCGCACCCGCAAATGTTGTGGACGAAATTGGCCAGGATTTCCTTCCCGCGCGGTGTGTGGGCCACTTCCGGATGAAACTGCAGGCCGAACATTTTCCGCGCCCGATTTTCAATGGCGGCGTAACGCGAGTTTTCGGTGACGGCCACCGGCTTGAATCCCGCCGGCAGGCGGGTGAGCTTGTCGCCGTGCGAGTTCCACACCTGCAGCCGCCTGGGCAAACGGGCAAACAGCGGGCAGTGGCTGTCTCTGACCTGGAGCGCGCTTTTGCCGTATTCGCGTCTCTGGCCCCGCTCAACCTTGCCGCCGAGAAACTGGGCGAAGATCTGAACGCCGTAACAGATGCCCAGGATGGGAACGCCGAGTTTGAGAACAGCCCGGTCCGGCAATGGCGCGTCTTTCGCATACACGCTGGAAGGTCCGCCGGAAAGGATGATGCCGCTGGGCTTGAGCGCCGCGATTTCGGCGGCGGGAGTGTCGTAGCGCAGAATGACGGAATACACGTTGCACTCGCGGATGCGCCGGGCGATGACCTGCGTGTATTGCGATCCGAAGTCCAGAATGACGATTTGCTCGGTCATGACTCAGATAGAAGCGAACTGTTTGCCTTCAGCGCGATGCTTTGGCGAGAAAAAAGTGGTGTGGTTTGAACGCAAGGACGCAATGACTCAGCGCGGCATGGCCTCAGCAAAGGTCGAGAGTCGAACCCATGGTCCTGACTTCGCCCCTCGAACCGGGGAAACGAGTCCGCGAATTTCGCAAACGGACGCGAATTTCCTGAAAAATGACATTCAATTTGTGTGAATTAGCGCAGTTCGCGGATGCGTATGGTTCCGAGGCGATTTCCTGCAGATGCCCAAACCTTTCTCTTCAATCGTGCGCAACGCCATCGGGCAACTTGTTCCGATCGTCGGGCCGGCGCGGAAAATGTTCGGCCAGCAGTTTCCCGGCCTTTTCGATGCCATGAAGAATTCCCTGCGTGAACTCGGACTTGCGGAAGTGGTCTGTCATTGCTTTAGCCATTTCCTGCCAGAACACGTCGCCGCACTTTTGATGAACGCCGGCATCGCCGATCACGGCGAACTTGTGCGTGCGGGGGGCCAGGAAAATCAGCACGGCATTTCGTTCCCGAGTCTTCTGCATGCCGAGCCGCAAAAACGCGGCCTGTGCCGCCGCCACCGGCTCCTCCACAACTTTGCGGCTGATGAAAACGCGGATTTCACCGGAGGTGCGGCGTTCGGCGTCGCGAATCGCCGCGACGATGTCGTCGTGGCGAAGTTGAGTGAGGAAATTTCGCGCGCGCATAGCTACCATCCTACCATCCGCCTCCGGCGCCGCCGCCGCCGAAACTGCCGCCACCGCCCGAGAACCCGCCGCCACCTCCTCCTGAAAAACCTCCCCCGCCGCCCCAACCGCCGCCGCGGGAGAATCCGCCACTGGCGATGGTCCAGCCAGCCCAGACGGCGCCGGTTCGGAAACGGCGCAGGAGAGAGAACAGGAGCAGGATAGCGATCAGGCCGAACACCAGCATGACGAAGAATGTGCCCACATTGGGTTGCGGATGTCTGCGCTCCGAGACGGTCTGGCCGGTGCCCTTGTATTCACCTTTGACGGCAGCCATGATGGACTGGACGCCCGCGGTCAGGCCGCCTTCGAAGTCACCTGTTTTGAAGCGCGGCGCGATTTGTTCGTCGATGATCCGCTTGCACAGCGCGTCGGGCAGCACGCCTTCCAGGCCGTAACCCGCCTGGAGGAACATTTTGTGATCCTGGACGAACACAAAGAGCACCGCGCCATTGTTCCTGTCCTTCTGCCCGATTTTCCAGGCGCGCGCCACACGGATGGTGTAATCCTCCACCGAGGAGTCGGACTGCATTTTGGGAAAAACCGCGACGAGAATCTGGTCGGAAGATTGGCGCTCGAAATCCTCGAGCGTTTGATTCAACTGCTCGGCGACCGGCGGCGAGACCACCCGGGCGTAGTCATTGAAGTAGCGCGTCGGCGCCGGCGGGATGACTTCGGCCGCAACCGCGCGCAGGCACCAGATTGAAACCAGAATGGGCCAAAAGCGCTTCACAGTCTAGGGCTTGGCCGCGGACGGGTTGCTGCCGGAGTTGCCGAAGTCGAACTGCACTTTGGGCGGCGTTTCGGCTCCTGCTGTGGCTGTAAAATAAGGTTTCTCATGAAATCCGAACAGGCCTGCATAAAGCATCGCCGGGAACGACTTGACGGCGGTGTCGTAAGCCTTCACCGCTTCGTTGAAGTCGCGCCGTTCGACGGCAATCCGGTTTTCGGTGCCTTCCAACTGCGCCTGCAGGTCACGGAAGTTGGCGCTCGCCTTCAAATCCGGGTACCGCTCCACCACCACCAGCAGGCGCGAGAGGGCGGAAGAAAGCTGGCCTTGGGCGCGGTCGAATTCGGCCAGTTTCGACGCGTCGTTCGGCGCGCTGTTGGGATCGATCTTGACCTGCCCTACAGACGCTCTGGCTTGCGTGATTTCAGTCAATGTGGATTTCTCGAAATTGGCCGCGCCGGAAACGGTTGAGACCAGATTGGGAATAAGATCGGCCCGGCGCTGGTACACGTTTTGCACCTGCGCCCATTGGCCGTCGACTCCCTGTGAGAGTTTGACCAGATGATTATAGCTTCCTGCCGCCGCCACGCCGATCACGAGCACGGCCAGTATTGCGAGCGCCGCCAGGACGCCGCAGCCAATAGCGAATTTTTTCATAGGATAGCGATCGTTTACACTAGCGGCGACACTTGGGCAAACCCTTATTAAGGCCGCCGGGTTTGAACGCCACCCCGCTGAATCAAAGTCTTGATCGGGCGCCGCCACAGCCGGCAGCCAGGGTGTGAAATGCTCGGGCCGGATGGTATTTGTGCCGCCCATTGGCAGATGAACGCGGCAGGGACGCGCCGCAGTGGCATCGTGCCATTCACCTTCTTCCCGGTCAAAACACGCACGTGAGTTGAAGGGCTTGAGCCAATCTTCCCAGGTACTCCTTGCGCGGAATCATCACGCCGCCCAGTTGCCGCGTCACCGGCGTCAGCATCTGGATGTCGAACAGGGCGAAACCGCGCGCGCGCAGGCGCTCGATGAGGTGACACAGGGCAACTTTGGAAGCATTGTTGGCGCGGTGGTACATCGATTCACCGGCGAAAAATCCGCCGCTGGCCACACCGTAGATCCCGCCGGCCAACTCCTCTCCCAGCCAGCATTCCACACTGTGGGCGTGCCCCTGCTCGTGCAGACGGGTGTAGGCCTCAATGAATTCCGGGCTGATCCAGGTTTCGTGGCGGCCGGGCGCCGGCGCGGCGCAGCCTTCAATGACCCGGCGAAAGGCCCGGTCTGCCGTGAGACGAAACCGCTTCTCGCGTAAGATCCCTGCGAGTCTGCGCGGGACGTGGACCCGGTCCCACTCAAAGATGGCCCTTGGATCCGGCGACCACCACGTAATCGGATTGACCGTCCAGGGAAAAATGCCGGAGCGGTACGCCAGCAGCAGTCGCGGAACCGAGAGATCGCCGCCGACGGCCACCAAACCGTCCCGGCCGGCCAAGCAGGGATCCGGGAAAGCGAGTTTTTTATCAAGAATCGGAATCGGCATTGCAACGCGTTGCGCTTAGCCATCTCCAGCCAGAAGGTAAACCACGAAACCCGCAGCGCGGCAGAGCCGCAACCAAAGATACAACGAACTTTAACGCAGAGCGCGCAGAGAGCTGCAGAGTGGCGCAGAGGAATAACCCCCTGCGGATCTCTGCGGACCTCCGCGGCCTCTGCGTCAAGAATTTGCGCAAGCCGCGCAAATTTTGTAGCGGCGGCCATCCTGGCTGCCGTAGAGGGCGAGCGTCCCGCCGCCCGGACCCGAGGTGCACCGTTCCAACATTGGGCCCTTCGATGCCAGCCGTCCGCCGGGCGAGACGCCCCGGCTCCACGTCAGGCGAGACGCCCGACGCTACGTGGGTTGCGGCTATGCCGCGCTGCCTATTTCGTGGTTCCACTGATGTGTCACGGCTCAGGTGGCGCCGCCCGGCTGCAGAGCTTCGAGCAGCGCTGCCTCAAACCAACCGGCCATTTCCATCGTCCATCCGAGCGGCGCTGTTTTCTCATTCAGCGTGAAATCCCACAAATCCTTTTCCGGCGATCCCAGAATGATCCAGCTTCCGACGCGGATGTCATTGAGCACCTGGAGCAGCCATTCGATCTCGGACCTGTTCAAGAGCAGGTGCCAGCCGCTGTCGGTCTTCGTGAAACGCTGCTCGTTTTCCAGCCAGGTCTGGAGCCGGCGTTTGTTCTCCTGCCGATGCTCGGCCAGAGCTTCATCAAGCAGCCGCTGGTCGGTTTCGCTTTCAGCGGACGCGGCGGATTTGCTCAGCGGCTGGTGCCGCGACGGAATCAGCGGATAACGGTCCAGGACCGCCAGGAGCAGCAGCTTTTCCCGTTTCGACAGATGGAAAGTGAAATCGCCGTTCTCTAGCTTGAGCAGATTCACTGGTCGTGCTCCATGGTCGCGTGCAGGCTGTACTTCTGAAGTTGATGCACGTAGTGCTCGGCTTTTTCCATGCTTTCCCGCGTCAACACGCTCTTGCCCTGTTCATGAACCTGCAACATGTGAAACTCCGCCTTTTTGCGGGGCCAGCCGAAGACTGTCTGAAAAACATGGGTGACGTAGTCCATGTAATTGACCGGGTCATTCCAGCAAATCACCAGGTAACCCGGCTCCAAGCCGGACTTTGGCCGCGTTTGCTCTTCCTGACCAACGTCAGGCACGACTTCGGGCGTCACACTCTCCGCCATGAGAACAGAATAGGGACCATTTTGCCGGAAGTCGAGGGCGCAGACAGCGATGGTCGGCTGGGTAGTAAAAAATGCGGATTGATCAGAGCCATACTGCTGTTGTCTATTATTCTAGAACCCGGGTTTCGATTTGACCATCAGAAGAAAACAGACTCAATGAACGTGAGAAACGACGGCCAAGGGAATGTATGTTATTCTCGATCCGCACAACTTCGCGCGTTGCTACCCCGATCCCGCCAATTATCAGAGTTCCGCGCAGGGTCTGATCGGCAGCGCGACGGTTTCGGACGCGGATTTTGCGGATTTCTGGTCGCGGCCGGCCGCCATCTACAGGACAAATGATCACGTCATCTTCAATCTGATGAACGAGCCGAACGCGATCCAGGAAGCGGCGTGGGTTTCGGCTGCCAATGACGCCATCGCCACCATCCGCGCCACCGACGTTGCAGTTGGTGAACGGAAACCAAATCCAGTTTGGCACCTGGCCGCGGTTCGTCTTTTAAACCGAGGCTTCTCCCGACCTGAGGAGCGGTGTCTGGACAAACTACGGTTCTGCGATTACGAGCAACGGAAATCCCGCAACCGTCACCATGCCCGTCGGGGCTGATCCCGCTGCGTTCTACCGCGTCCATCGTGCGCCTTGAAAAACATCTTCTGACTCGGGGCTTTGGCAGGCTGCGGACTGCCGGAGTCCCAGCGTGGACTTCCCGGTCGGGAATCATTTTGTGAATAACTCCTGCTGGCATTTTTGCGCCTTTGCTGGTAAAGGTTGATTAGCGCGACGAAGAGTCTCGATCCAAGTACTGGCTTTGAGATCTAGTGCCAGGGCGTCAGGATTTGCTCTGCGGAGCAAGGATCCCGGTTCCGGGAGCGCCAATCTCCTTAGACCTTCGCCGCGCGCGTCTTTTTTGCCGGAGCCCTCGAACGAGGTTGTCGTGGCTTGCAGAAGAGCCGAAATTCGGCCGTCTCGCACCGATTTTCCCGAATGGAGATTACTTCGTGCCGGCGGCATGAGGCGATGCCGCAGCCGCCTCGCGCGGCGCCTGGGCAAGCATCTCGTAGCCCCAGCGCAACATCCGCTCCGTGGTTTCCCACGAGATGCACGCGTCGGTGATGGATACTCCGTAGCGCAGGTCGGCAAGGTTCCTAAGGATTGGCTGGTTGCCTTCGTGCAAATAGCTCTCGATCATCGTTCCAATGAGCGAGGTGGTGCCGGCGACGCGTTGCGTAATGATGCTGCGCCACACGTCTTCCTGCCGGGCGGGTTGTTTGCCGGAATTGGCGTGGCTGCAATCCACCATCATGACCGGAGGCAAGCCGGCTTCCGCCAGCCGGGTTTCCGCTTCCCGAATGCTCTCCGCGTCGTAATTCGTCCGCAGCCGGCCACCCCGCAAAACCAGGTGGCCATGCGGATTGCCGGTCGTGCGCACGATGCCGGTAACACCCTCCTGATCGATCCCGAGAAAACTGTGCGAGGCCCGCGCCGAACACATCGCGTCCACGGCAATTTGCATGCTGCCGTCCGTCGCGTTCTTGAACCCCACCGGCATGGAAAGTCCGCTCGCCAGCTCGCGGTGCGTTTGCGATTCGGTCGTCCGGGCGCCAATGGCGGCCCAGGTGATCAGATCGTCTATGTATTGAGGAATAATCGGGTCGAGAAACTCCGTCGCCGCGGGCAAGCCCAGGCCGGCAATCTCCAGCAGCAGGCGCCGCGCGATTTTCAACCCCGCCTCGATATCCTGCGTGCCATCCAGATGCGGATCGTTGATCAGACCTTTCCAGCCGATGCTGGTCCGCGGCTTCTCGAAATAGACACGCATCACGATTTCCATCCGGCCGATATACTGCTGGCGGAGGGCGTTCAGCCGGCGCGCGTAGTCCAGGGCGCCTTTGACATCGTGTATGGAGCATGGCCCAACCACCACCAGCAGGCGCGGATCTTCCCGCCCGATGATGCGGGTGACCGCGTCCCGGCCGAGCGCCACGGTCGCGGTCGTTGCCTCGGGAACCGGCAGCTCGGACTTTATCCGGCGCGGCGGCTCAAGCCGGACAATTTCCCTGACATGGAGGTCCTGGGTGCGAAACATCAGACCCATTATACCGGCGAGCCGGGCCAACGAAAGCCGAATCGGAGCGCGGGTTGAAACCGGCAATCAGACTTCTTCCGCAGGCAATTCATCGAGCACGACCTCAGATAGGGTGGGTTTGCTGCGGGGGCCGCTATGCTCAGCAAATTCCATCAGCGTTTGCTGGCCGGGATCCGGCTTGGGCCTCCCGTGACTGTATTTAATGACGACTTTTTTCGTGCCGAACAGGGGTTCCAGCTCCGTGTTTTCCCGGGCTTTGCTGTAGGCGTTCCTGAAAGCGTCGAAGTACAACAACCGCCAAGTTTCCTGCGTGAAATGCTGATTGAACAAAGGGGATTGCATTTTGCGTTCGAAGTCCCCTTCGCGCTCCTCGGGCAATACCATGATTTTGGGAACATTTGCAGGCAAATTTGACCCGCGCTGCAGGCCGCTCGTCATTGTTGTAGTGCATTCAACTTCAAAAGCGGCAATCACCTTGTCATCTTTCAACCACAGCAAATCCATGTTGAGAACATCCTGGAGACTGGCAACACCATCCAAACGGGCCGGTTTTACAGTAACCAATTCCCTCAATTTCTCAACGGGCGCATAGCCGGACGCGCTCCGACTCTGCTCATTGCGGCCAATCCAAATGTCGCAGCCGCGCTTCTTTCCGACTGCCGCGAGCAATGCAATCATCTCGCTATGGGAGTCGAGACGCATTTTGATTTCGTCGCGCAGAATCCAATAGCCCTTGCTCACTTTTCTCCCGTAAATGTCCAACGCTTCCTTGATGCTCGTGGAGTCTGATGTGAGCGAATTGGGAAACTCCTGACTCACCGCATCCCAAACTTGCGTGAACGTGACGCGTCCGCGCTCGTTCAGACAACGAAAGATCGTGGCCTCGACTCGCTCGGTCAGCGGCACTTCCTGCAACCGCGCCACAAAAACCGGATCGTTGAACCACCACAGTTCACCCGTTGCGCCGCCCAACTTCGTTCTGACCAGCGTGAATTCCTTGCCGACGGCCTCCTCCAAAACTTCTTTGACATCCAGACCGGTGTGCAGCGTGCCGAACAAGCCCATCTTCGCCAGCACTGGGTCAATGAAATTGATGAGAATTGTGTAAGGCGTCGGCTCGGCGCGTTCGGCGATGACTTGTTTGCACGTCTCAATGACAATGCGCCGGAAACGCTCCTCGGTCACTTCCTCCATTTGCCGCGCTGGTTTGCCGCCGGACTTTGCGAAGCGCAAATAAAAGTCGCCCTGCGCGCTGCCGAACGGCTGCAGCATCGCCTTGGCGGAAACCTGGCCCAGCGGCTGATGATGAATCTTTTGATAATCGAATCCGGCGAAGACACCGGCGCGCACAGTAGCGTTGCGCACTTTGAACGTCGGGTTGTGGAACGTCAGTGTCAAATAACGTCCTGGCCGCAGCACCTTGAAGAAACCCTGGAAACTGCTGCTCAACAGCGAATGATAAACCTCAAACGGTTTCCGCTGGCGCTCGTTGCGGACCACTTCATGCGTGACGAGCTTTTCCGTATAGCGGAAATCCTCCTTCAGCCACGCATTCCAAAGATACGAAAGCTCGCCGTATTGCACCGAAGCATCGTAAGGCGGGTCAGTGAAAACGTAATCCACGCATTCCTCCGGCATTTCGTCCATCACTTCGAGCGAATCCGCCGTCAGCACGGCCACGTCCGCCTTGCCTTCGAGCACTTCGCGCCAGTCATCCGTGAGTTTCAGCCCGTCCAAAAGGCGGTTCGATTCCTCCTTAGCCTTGAGCAAGCCTTGATGACCAGTGACCGCGCTCTCAAAGGTTTCCCAGACGTTCTGCTCCATGAATTCTTTCGCCGACCAATAACTGTGCTGCGTCCAGCCGGGCGAGCTGAAATAAGTGTAATGGTTCGAAGGCTGCGGATTGCCGACGGGCATCATCCGGGTGCAAAGATGAATTCGAGAAGTGAAGGCGCCCATCAGGAATTTTCGGAGCAATGGGCTGCTTTCTTCCTGAATTGCTTCGTGCAGCCAAGCCGCCGCCTGCAAATTCCGTTTCGTGAAAAGCTGGTCGAGCGAGTCAAATCGCTGCTTTTCCTTGAAAGGTTCACCGTCTGGATAAAACAAGCGGTTTCGTGGATACCATTCCTTGATTCGCTTTTTCTCAAGCGCGACAAGGCTTTCGATGTCTTCCTTTCGCGGTTTGCAGCCGGTTTCGCAGCGATGTTCGCAAGCCGGGCATTGGGGATAACGCACCTCGGTCAACTCGTCGCCTTCGCGCACGAAACAGGCCGCGATGAGCGGCGCGCCGCATTTGACACAGTGGATTTCGTAGAGTGACTCGATTTTCTTCTGCACCCGCTCGCGCACGCGCTCGAACGCCTGCTGCAATGCCAACAGTTTAACCGGCCGGAGCGTCAATTCGGTGATGCGGCTGGCGACGGGATTCAAATCGCAAACAATCGCCCGGCGTTTGTTGCGCACGGCTTCGACGGCCACCACACCACTGCCGGCAAACGGGTCGAACACCACTTCCTGCTCGCGCGTATAGTGGCGGATGAATTCCGCAACAACGTTCCAAGTCTTGCGCGACCAATACTTGTGCCAGACATACATCGCGGTGTGCGGCTCAGGCGGGATTTGCCGGTTCAAATGCTGCGCGGGCGCGGAGGAACGGCTGATTCGTCGACCGGCGAGTTCTTTGGCTTTCATCAACCGTGGTTCTCCAGATGTTTCACGATGCGCGCGGCCAGTTCAAACGCTGCCGCAATGCGAATGGCTTTGACCGTATTCACACCCCGCGTGTCCGTCAATCCAATCAGCGGTTTGTCCATGAGATTGGCCAGCGTGCCGTGGCGCTCCAGAATGTCGTTGGCGCAATCCAGAGCGGTGTAGCCTTTGCCGCCGGCGCCGATGAGAATGGCCAGTATTTCCGCATCGGTGCAAGAGGACGACCCCAGTTCGACCAGCTTCCGGCCAGGTTTCATTTGCTCCGAATAAAGACCGAAGAATGATCGTGAAGCAAGAAGCGTTTGGGAGGATGATTGCATGCGGAAACGAATGGAGCTCGCCCTGGGCGGGTTTTGGTGTAGATATAGGCGGCAGGTTATGGCCAACGAAGTTCTAAGCACGAATCAAAAGGCGCTGCAGATTAATCTCGACGCCAAACGCTACGGCACGTTCGCCGAAATCGGCGCCGGACAGGAGGTCGCGCGCTGGTTCTTTCACGCCGGCGGCGCGTCCGGCACGGTCGCCAAAACCATCTCGGCCTACGACATGGCGGTGAGCGACGCCATTTACGGCCACGCCGACCGCTACGTCAGCCGACAGCGGCTGCGCGCCATGCTCGATCACGAGTTTGATCTCCTGGTCGAGCGGCTCGACAAGTCACACGGTGATCGGGTCGCGTTCTTTGTGTTTGCCAATACCGTGGCCACGCGCAGTTTCACGCGGCACGAGGAGGGCCACGGCTGGCTCGGCATACGCTTTCAAACCGAGCCCCGCGCGCCGGCCTCGGAAATCCTCCTGCACGTGCGCATGCTCGAAAAGGAAAACGCGCGCCAGCAGGAGGCGCTCGGCATCATCGGCGTCAACCTTATCCACGGCGCGTTTTGTTCCTATCAAACCCCCGGCGCGCTCATCGGTTCACTGCTCGACAACCTCACGTGGGAGCGCGTCGAGGTGGACATGATCCAGTTCGGCGGACCCGCGTTCGCGCGCCTGGATAACCGGCTCATGGCGCTGCAACTGGTCAGGAAAGGCCTGACCGAAGCCGCGATGTTCACCTCCAGAGGCGAAGCCATTCAATGGGCCGAAGTTTTTTACAGAAAACCGGTTCTGGTGCAGCGCGGCAGTTTTCATCCTCTGACCAACGCCACGCTCGACGTGCTCGAGCGCGCGACGGACCAGTTCGCCCAGGCGCCCGACATCAAAGGGGAACAGCCCGTCGCGCTGATGGAGATGACGCTGCGGCATTTGAGCCTGGGTGAATTCATCGACGAAAAGGATTTTCTCGCTCGCGCCGACACGCTGAGCGTGCTCGGCAAAACGGTCTTGATCTCCAATTTCCTGAGGTTCCACCGGCTGGCGGGCTATCTCTCGCGTTACACCGATCGCCCGGTGGCCCTGGTGCTCGGCGCGTCCAAGCTCAAGGAAATCTTCGACGAAAGTCTTTACAACAAGGAGGACGGCGGCCTGCTTGGCGGCCTGGGCCGGCTGTTCGGAAACCCGGGGCGGCTGTATGTATATCCGAGCTTGAATTTCGCGACCGGCGGAATCATCACGGCGCAGACTTTTCCCGTCGCCCCGCCCTTGAAGCATCTCTACGCGCACCTCCTGGAGAACGGCTTTGTCGAGGGAATCGGCAATTATAACAAGGATTTTCTGCGGATCCGCTCCCGCGACGTCCTGGACCTGATCAAAGCCGGCGATGCCTCCTGGGAACAGCTCGTGCCGCCGCCGGTCGTGGAAGTGATCAAACGCCAGGGGCTGTTCGGGTGGGGAAAGAAATGACGCATTTCCGGCTCCCGCAGCGAGAAGCGGTCCCACTGCATCGGGACCGCAGTCCCGGCCCGGGCGCAAGGCAGAACGCATATTACGCCGCTTGAAAGCGCAAAGCGATGACTGCTTACGGACCCAGGTTCTGCGGAAATTTGTCCCACGTGGGACAAATATCTGTAAAAACTGCTGAGCCGGTCCGCGGACCGATTCACTTCGCAGTGCCGGCGGGTGCCGGAGCCGCTTCGGATTTGCCGGGAGCCGGTTCCGCCGGCAGCCGCAGCTTGGTGCGCAGCAGGGCGCGAATCTCAGGCGGGATGCCACGATCGGGATCCAGCAACCGGTTTAGTACCGATTTGTCGATGACTTCGAACGGCTCCAGGCCCATGGCCTCGGCGCGGCCTTGGGGAGTATGGCTTTTGTAACTTTCGTAGACTTTCCGGGCGAGGTTTTTGTAGCCCGCAGCGCGCTCGTCTTCATCCTGGATCAGGCTGCGATAGGAATTGCTCAGCAGACCTTCAATCGCGGCCTTCATCCGGTCGCGCGACGTGTCCAGCACATCCTCCTGGACGCGGGTGACCGCATATTGATCGAGCGTGAGATTGCCCGGAAGAGAATTCGGGTCGTCGTCGAGGATCCGCTTGTCGGGATACTTCTCGCCAAGATAGCGGAACCATTTTGCGGCCTCCGCCAGGCGGTCGTTCGCGTAGAGGAAATAGACCGCCTGGCGCAGGAAATTGCGATGCGCCTTCTGGATGTCCCCCTTGTAGATGTCATCTTCCGCGAAGTTCTGTTCGTACGCGTCGTTCACATTGGGGATGATGTCAAGGTTCGGGCCGAACTCGAAGCCGAGCGGGCTGAGTTCCAGCCTTCCGCGCTGGAAACTCAGCAACATGGACTGGTAAATGACCCGGCGCAGCGTGATGAGATCGTTTTGGTTGACGCGAGTCGGATTGTCCTTGGCGATCTGGGTTCCCAAGGCGGCCCAATAGATGGCGTGGGCTTCCGGCAGGCGCCATTCCAGGGGGCCGTAACGCTCGTCGACCTCCTTCATGAAAGCCGGATCCAGCTTGAATTTCTCCCGCAACAGGCGGGCGCGGGCCTCGGCCGCATCCGTCCGCGGGTGGATCAACTCGTCAAAATCGGGTGTCTTTTTTTGGAAGATCTGCTGCATTTCCTCCGCCCATTGCCGTTTGTAATACAGGCTCGCGTCGTCCGTGTTCTTGCCCATCTTATCCTGGAAAATCCAGGCCAGCTCGCGGTAGAGAAGAATGTCATCCGGGTTGTAACGCAAAGCTTCATCCCGCAGCAGTTCGATCGCGCGCCGCAGCCAGCGCCACCGGTCGGCATAACTCTTGAACTTCACCGAAATGTTCCACCCCATGTTCCACGCCTCAAAGCTCCAGACTTGCGTGTAGTGGGGTTCCAGTTTCGTGATCCAGTCCGCCAGTTGCACTATTTCAAAGAACTTGTCCTCGTCCTGCAATTCGGTGGCGCGCATCCAAAGCAGGTTGGAGATCAGCCCGCGAAAACCGCCCAAAGCAACCGTGGTGAAGGCGAGCACGGGAGGCGCGTTTTCCAGCGGCTGCACGCGCGTCAAGCCCAGCGCCTCGCGGTCGCGGTTCATCCGGTTCTGGACTTGCGCCACGCCAGACAGCAGCGCCGCGGCGAGCGCCACCAGCAGGAACTTCTTAAGTCGCGAATTCATTGTGTTCCTTGCGCCGTCGCCAGTTCACGCCGGTTGAAAATGCTCGTTCCGATCAGACCGATGATCCCGCCCAACAGCAAGACAATCTGTACAAAGGCCAATCCGAGATGCGTCCAGGCAATGCTCCGGCCGGTGCTGAGGGCGTCGACGGGAGAGAAAGGCCGGGCGGGAGACGGCAAAGCCCCGGACAGCGACTCCCGCACACCGGCAGGCAGCAACTTCGCGAACCACTCGGGAATCGTGGCCGTCTGGGTTGCCAGGTGAATGACATAAAGGATGCCGCTGAACGCCGGAACGATCACCGTGTCGGCGATCGAGTGGCCCGCAACACCGGTTTCCGCATTGAACCCCATGATGGTTCTGTCCGAGACCACGTTGGCAAGAGTGCCGCTGGACAAGGCAACCGTCAGCACGCCCAGTGAAAAGAACGCGGCGACGGGGAACGAAAGAAAACTGGCGGCGGTCAAACCCAGCGCGGCCAGCAACGCCATCCAGCAAAAAATGATGCCCACGCCGCGCGCGAAATTCAACCCGAAGCCGCCTTCCCGGTACAACACTTCGATCCCGTCCTCCAGCGGGAAGAGCAGCGACGTGTTATTGACATTGGCGAACGAGATCGTGAGCACGCCGTTTTCATCGAACAAATTCGGCGGAATTTCAAATTCATGAAACGTATCCGGCGCCAGGCTCATCGGCTGGCTGCGCCAGAGCTGAGTCTGGCGCGGGGCGCCCACCTGCCACAGGCCGATGAAGGTGCCGGAAGGGGATTTGTCGGCCGCGTTGAACTTGATGCGCAAGTGGAGCGGTTGATCGCGCAAAGATGACTTCAGCAGCCCCAAATGGATTTCCCATTGCCGGATGGCCGACGGGGGCACCAGTTGATCTCGCGCCTTGACCTGCTCGCGGATCTCCCGTCGCACCTCCCGCAGGTTGACAGCGCCGGACGCGCCCTGTTTCAGCCGTTCCTCCAGCAGGCGATCAGTCTCGGCTTCGATTTCGCGCTCGAACGTTGGCGGTTTCAGTGAACCGCGGGCGACCAGCACTTCCCGGCGCAACGTCTTCTGCTCTTCGGCCGGCAGCCTGGCGGCGCGCCACAACAGGAGGCCGTAAACGCTCGCGCCGGACAATGCCAGCATCACGGCATTCAGCGCCATGATGCCCAGCCATTTGCCCAGCCAGATTTGCCAGCGCGCCACCGGCTTGACCGCGACCACCTGGATCTGGCACTCCTCGATGTCCCGAGCCAGCAGGCCACAGGAAAGCCACAGCGTGGACAACCCCAGCAGCACGGTAATGACACTCAGCGTGTAGGTCAGCAATATCTGCGTGCAGCCGCGCGCCGTGCCGTCGTCCTTGATCAGCAGCGGCAGGCCGACGACCGAACCGAGCAACAATACGGCGATCACCACGAACAAGCGGAACCGGAAAGCGGCTTTCCAGGTCAACCCGGCAATGGCGAGCAAACGTTGCATAACTTGCTTTATCCGCGGAGTTCACCGACCCGCCAGACGGGCGGAACACTTCTGCAAGCCCTGCGCTCAGGCTGCATCTGCGGGATCTGCGTGCTCGGCGGACTCACGGCTTCTGCTTGCCCAGCAACGACGACAACTTCTCGTCCGCTTCCGACAAGTCGGCGGGCGTCTCTGCCCCGGCCGGCGCCGGTCCGGCGGGAGAAGGAATCGTTTCGTCAGCCCGGGTCAACTCCTCCAATTTTTTCTCGTCCACGGTCCGCGCGGCCGGCGGCACGGTCGCCGGTTCCGCCGGCTGCGCCTGCGGCAGCGCCAGTCGCTCCAGAACCCGTTCGGCTGCCGGACCGGCCTCCGCTTCGCCGCGCAGGTAAGCCGCCACGCGCGCGCCGGAAATGGCGCCGCTGGTCGCGGCGGCCGACTGCCGGGCCTTTTGAACGACTTCCAGAAAATAGCTCTCCAGATTCTGTGTCGGGTTGTCAATCCGGACTTTGTCGCTCGCCACGTCGTGACGAATGACGTCGAGGACGCGTTGGAGCGTCTCGGGTGAAAGGACCGGTGTGGTGATGCGGATCACATCCGGCTTGGCGAGCAGTTCTTTCAAGGCGCCCATGGCCTGGATTCTGCCCCCGTAATAAATGACCACGCGATCGCACACGTCCTCGACATCGGCCAGCAAATGGCTGCTCAAGATGACGGTCTTGCCGCGTCTCGCCAGCGCCACAATCAGGTCCTTCACCTCGCGGCAGCCGATGGGGTCAAGGCCGGACGTCGGCTCGTCCAGAATCACCAGATCGGGATCGTTAATGAGCGCTTGCGCCAGGCCAATGCGACGCTGCATGCCCTTGGAAAACTCGCCCACGAAGCGCGTCCGGGTCTGGCTCAGGCCGACCATTTCCAGCAACTGCTCGGAGCGCCGGACGCGATCGCCTTTCGGCAGGTGGAACAGATTGCCGAAGAAATCCAGCGTCTCTTGCGCGTTGAGATAGCGATAGAGGTACGATTCTTCGGGCAGATAGCCGATCCGCGATTTGCTCTGCACATGCCGGGGCGCGTGGCCAAAGACTTCGATGTGCCCTTTGGTGGGATACAGCAGACCGAGCAACAGCTTCACGGTCGTCGACTTTCCCGAACCATTCGGCCCGAGCAGGCCGAACACCTCGCCCCGGCGCACGTCGAAGTCCACATTATCCACCGCGCGCGCCTTGGGCCGGCCCCAGAAATCTTTGAACACCTTCGTCAGCCCGCGGACGGATGCGACAATTTCACCATCGGATTGCGGGTGGCAAGCGGCGGGTGGCGGATTCAGTTCGGTGACGGGCATAATACTTACAGGCAGCCTGCAAGGCTCGCTGGTCCGCGCCCGGCGACCTGGAACCGGCGCGTGGCGGCGGTCGTCAAACCGCCGCTGATATCGGCGGCTTCCTGACGAAAGCCGCCGCCCGGTTCCAGGAGCGCGCGCGTGTCCCGTGGATCGGCTTCAGTGTCCCGCCCAAGCCTGTTGATCTCGAGCGCCATTCTCATGCGGTCCTCGGGGCCAACTGGCCGGCCATCGTCCCGGGCCGCGCCCCTCCGCCTCGCGCCGGCTCGACCGCTGCCGGCTGATAGTGCTCCAGTTCCTCGCCTTTGCGCACGAGACGCGCGCTGTTGAAGATCACAATCAACGATCCCACATTGTGCAACAGGGTCGCCACAATCGGGTCGAGATAACCGAGGGATGCCAGCGTCAAACCACCGACGATAAAGCAAACTCCGAACAGAAAGTTCTGGTTGATCACGGCGCGCGTGCTGCGCGAGAGCTTCACCAGAAACGGGAGGCGACGCAGGTCATTGTTCATCAAGGCGATGGTCGCGCTGTGAATGGCAACCTCGCTGCCCGCGGCGCCCATGGCGATGCCAATGTCGCCCGCCGCGAGTGCCGGGGCGTCGTTGACACCGTCGCCGACGACCGCGACACGATACCCCTTGTTCTTCACGGCGCGCACAAACTCCACCTTGTTCTGAGGCAGACATTCGCCAATGCATTCCTCGCAGCCGATCTCACGCGCGACGCGCGCGGCCACGGGCTGGCGGTCCCCGGAAATCATCGCGATGCGTCGCACGCCGTTCTCCTTCAGTTCCACCAGCGACGCTTTGGCCTCGGCGCGGGTCTTGTCCTGCAAGCCGACCCAACCGACGCACTGACCGTCACGGGCCGCAAAAATCAGACTCCAGCCTTCGGTCTCGTTCAAGTCCACCGACTGGAACAGATCTTCTTTCACGCCGTTGTCTTTCAGCCATTGGGCCCGGCCCACCAGAACCGTCGCCCCGTCCACCTGCGCTTTGATGCCGCGGCCGGCGGTTTCCGCGAAGTCTTTGGGCTCCACGAGGGGCACGCCGGCTTCCGCCGCCAGTTGCGCGAGCGCTTTGGCGGTCGGGTGGTTGCTGTATTTCTCCGCCGAGGCGGCCAGGCGCAGAAGTTCGGCCGGCTTGGTTTCCCCGAGAGGCACCAGGCGGCTGACGGCAAGCTGGCCCGTAGTCAAGGTGCCGGTTTTGTCAAAAATGAAGGCATTGATTCTTGCCGCGAGCTCGATGTCGGCGACGTTTTTGATCAGGATGCCGAGACGCGCCGCCGCCGAGAGGGCCGCGACCATGGCCGTCGGCGTCGCCAGGATGAACGCGCAGGGGCAGGCCATGACGAGCACGGCGATGACGCGGTTCAGACGCTGATCCAGGGCAAGTTCCCGGGGGGCGAAGGCCCAAACCAGGGCGGCGATCACGAGCACCAGCGGCGTGTAGAAGCCCATGTACTGATCCACAATCTTCATGATCGGCAGCTTGGTTTTTTCCGCCGCCAGAATGAGTTCGCGCACGCGGCCGAGGGTGGTGTCCCGCCCCGCGCGGCTGACTTTGATTTCCAGAACGCCGGTCAGGTTCTGGGTGCCGGCGAAAACATCATCTCCCGGCTTCTTGTCCGCCGGCAGCGATTCTCCGGTGATGGTGGCCTGGTTGAACGAACCCTGCCCGCTGACGATCACACCGTCAGCCGCGACGTTGTCGCCGGGACGGATGCGAATCAGGTCGTCCACGGCCAGGTCGCTCGCCGCGACATCGTCTTCACCACCGTCTTTCCGGATGCGCCGCGCCCGGGTGGGTGTCAGCCGGATGAGCGATTCGATCGAGGCGCGGGCGCCTTCGGCGGTGCGCGTTTCGATGATCTCCCCCATGAGCATGAAGAAGGCAACCACGCCGGCGACTTTGTATTGGCCGGATGCGAAGGCCGCGATGACGGCAATGGCCACGAGTTCGTTGATGCTCATGAAGCCATGCTTGAGGTCTTTGACCGCAGTCAGGACGATCGGGTAGCCGAGGATGATGGCACCGACGAAGCCGCTCACGCTGGCGACGGTGTAGCCCTGGTCGAAGATCCAGTCCACCAGGAACGCGTTCACCACGAAGATGACCCCCAGCACCGCCTGCCACAAATGCACCGGCGAATGCTCGTGTTCTTGCCCGCAGACCGAGCAGGCTTCGTCCTTGCCGGGATGATCGTGCTCGTGCCGGCCTAAAAGCGAAGTGACTTGCATAACTGGCTTCGTTAAATCGTTAAATCGTTAAATCGTTAAATCGCTGAATCGTTTCATCGTTTCGTGCGCTGCCGGGCAAACTAGGACTGTGGTGTGGTCCCCGTCTTCGGCTGCGGCGGTTCACGATTGAATAATAACCGCAGTTCGCGGCTTTTGCCATCGGCCCGCGTCGGCAAAAAGATTTTGTCCTGCAGATTGGTGAGCACGGAGCCCATCGTGTCCAGGAGTTGCACCTGGGTAAACAGGGCGGGATTCAGCTCGTATTTCGGGAGAAGATCCTTGAACCTTTTGGCGTCCGCGGTAACGGATTCAACCAGTCGCGCCTTATCGGCGGCCGCCTCGTTGGTGACGGCGGCGGTGAGCGCACTGGCCCGGTACAGGACCTGGTTTTCATAAGTGTGCGCGTCGTTCAGGACCCGGATGCGGTTCTCGCGGGCGGTGGTCACCTGGTCGAACGCATTTTTCAACTGCCGGGGCGGTATGCTGTCCAGAACCTCGCAATGATCCACCGCCACACCCAACTGCTGCTGGGCAATCAGTCCCGTGACCCGCCGTTGCAGGTCGTCCTTGAAGCCGGCCTTGTCGCGGTAAAGAAGGTCGTCCACCTCAAAGTGCGCCGCGGTGTAGAGCAGCGCGTTGTCCAGAGCGTTCCGGACCGCATTCGAGGCGTTCACAAAACCGAACACATATCGGGTCGGGTCTTCAATACGATAGTACAGCCGGACCCGGGAATGGACGATGTTGGCATCCGCGGTGATCAAATAACCGTCCACTGCCGGGTTGAGGGACTGGCCCGGAGGCGGTTCGTTCTGACTCAACTCCTGTTCGGGAGTCAGGAAGTACCAGCCTGTGGTGCTGGTCACATTCTGGATTTCGGTGATGGGGATTCGGACGACATCGTCGATCGGGTAAGGGAACGACCAATGCAGTCCGGCGCCGAGCAGCGCTTTTTCGCCCTCGCCCACGGGTCGGCCAAAGCGCAGAATGACCGCCTTTTCCTGCGAGCCGACGGTGAAGAAGCCGGAACAAAGGAACACGATCACCAGCACCCACATTGCCAGCTTGACGACCACGAAGCTGCTGCGCAAAGCTTCGGCCAGCGCCCGCGACCCGGCGTCTTCCGGAGTCTCGGGTGTCGGCGGCCTCGCGGGCATTGGCGCCTTTGAGTTCAGGGCGTCATCGTTCATGTTTTTAATGAGCGGGGGAGTTCGTTAAGCTGCCGCGGAACAAGTCAAACGGCGGCGTGCCCTCGTCGAGAATGAGCGTGGAGCGGTCCTTGAGGATCTGCTCCAGGGAATCGATCCGGAGAAGGAAGTTCGCCAGTTGCGGATTTTGCTGGAACGTGGGCAGGATTTTCGCCGCCGCCGCCTCGCCCTCTCCGCGGATGCGCGTGGCTTCGGCCTGAGCGTCGGCGAGCATCTCGGCCGCCTGCCGGTTGGCGGCGGAGCGGATTTTGGCCGCTTCAGACTCGCCTTGATCCTCCAGTCCTTTGCTCAGCAGGTTGCGTTCGGAAGTCATTCGCCGGAACACCGCCTCGGTCACGCTTTCGGGCAAGCCGAGCCGCTTGATTCCCAGGAAACTGATCTGGATGCCGCAGTTGTTGGTCATCAATTGCGACTGCACCAGTTGTTCCATCTCGTTTTCGATGGCGTCGAACTTGAGTCCTTGGGGGTTCGGATTGACGAAATCGGACAGCAAGTGCCGGCCCACGACGCTGCTTTTTGAACTGCGGAGAATGCCCTCCAGCATTCGTTGCGCCGCCGGGATCGATCCCTCCCGGAATTTCGGGAAAAACTCGATCGCATTGGTGATGCTCCACCCGACATAGGCCGTCGTCAGCAGGTTGAAATTGTCACCGGTCAGGTCCTCCGTGAACTGGTCCTGCAGGATCTGGATGCGCTCGTCGATTTTGTACACCTTCTCCACCGGCCAGGGCCATTTGAAATGCGGCCCGGGACCGACGGAACGGGTGAGCCGGTTGAATGTAGTGACGACGGCGACTTCGGACTGGCGCACCTGGAAGACAAAGAGCATCGAGGCGACCAGGAGCACGAGCAGGGCGCCGCCAAGGAGGATCATCAAGTTGCGTTTCATAAAAAATCACTTTGGAGAAGGGGCCACATTCAGGTTGAGCAGGTCTTCGCGGATCCTGTCCTGCAGGTCGAACACGATCACATCTTGGGTGTTCGTGGTGAGCAGAATGTATTTGCGCGGATTGGCGGCGGCGCGGGCGAACGTTTGAAAATACAGGCGCTGCCGGTAAACCGAAGGCGCGGCTTCGAACGCGGGAATCTGGTTGGTGAACAAGGCGGCTTTGGCCAGGGAGCCCACTTCCAGTCGCTGCCGCAATGCCAGGGCCTCATTGGTGACGGCGAACGCCCGCGCGCCCGCCAGCACGTTGGTGCGGAAGGCATCCGCGTTCGCATTGAGAAGCCGGGCCCGCCGGTCTTGATCGGCGCCGACGACCTTCTCGTAATCGCCGGCCACGTTCACCGGCGGATGAATGCCCTGTAATCCCACAAAAAGGATGCCGACGCCCAGGTGCAGCGCGTCGGCCGCCTCCTGGATGCGGCGGCGCAGAATTTCCGAGGCCGCCAGCCGGTTATGGCTCATGATTTCGTTGAGGTCCACGTTGACCAGATAGCGCACCACCTCGCGGGTAGCCACATCCTGCAACAGGTTCGTCGGACCTTGATAGTTATAAGCCCAGGCCAGCACGTTCGTGATCCGGTATTGCACCGGAATGCTCACGCTGAGCAGGCTGACCGGCGGGGCGCGCCGGGCCGCCGGCTGCTCGCCAGTCTCCACCGTGGCCGTTTCGCGGTTGGCCACAAGGAAGTTGTCTTCCTTGCTGTGAGGAACCGTCCAAACGATCGTTTGCATCTGCTGGTACCGCGGATCCGGGGTGAAGCCAACATCAAACGTCTGGATCTGTTCGGTGCGATAGCGAAAAACCTTGTCGATCGGCCAGGGCAGCTTCAGATGCCCGCCCGGAGACAGCACCGCGCGGCCGTCCAGCGGCTTGCCGAACCGCTCGAGGATGCCCTGTTCACCGGGGTCGATGAACACAACGCACGTGGACAACAGCAACACCGCCACTTGCGCCGCGATGAGCGCCGGCAAATGCCGTTGGACCAGCCGGAAGAACCAGGTCTCGGAAACTTTGAAGCCGAATTGATAATCCAGCGCCTGGGCCGCGGTGGTGATCAATCCCTCGGGCTGGCCGAGCAAACCGACCAGCCGGCTTTCGTAGAGCGGACGGGCCACTTTGCCTTTCACCCGCGGCCGGTAGATCTCCAGGACGAGCGTCAGGAGCGTTTCGAGCGCCAGCAGCCCTAGCAAGCCGCACAGGATCCGCGCAAAGTAAAAATCCGTTCGCGGAAAATCAGCCCAGACCCCCACCAGGCCCAGCGCTACCGCCAGGCACAAATAGGCGCCCAGCAGCAGCCAGCTCGCGGAGGGGCGCAGCAGCCGATGGTCTTCGAGACGCGCTATCGCCGCCGAAAATCGGCCCAGGATGAACAACACGAGAAAGAACAGGCCAAAGAGCGCCAGCGCCAGCGCCAACTGCCTGACTTCGATGACGGTTGTGCTGATGGAGAGCCAGCGCCACAGAAGAAGCGCGCCGGCCGCCTGCACCAGAAACAAGACCACCGTGAATGCCCGGACAAAGAAGCGCTCGAACTGTTCGCGCGAACGTTGCGCCGGAAACGATTCGGCGTCCCGGGTTTCGAAAAGCGCCGAGCCGCTTCGGCTCTTGATCAATTCCTCGAACTCGAGCTTCTCCAACCGTTCGTTTTCTTCAAGACGCGTCTGGAACCAGCTCACCGCGGCAACCAGCGCGCCGATGCCAATGAAGGCCGCGGTGACCTGGCCGGCCAGCGAACCGGCGACCCGGGCCACGATAAAGCCCGCGACCCCGACCATCAGCAGGGCCAGAAGATTAATCAACCCGCTTTTCTGAGTGTTTCGTTCCATTCACCGGCGTTCGCCCCATCGTCGAGCGGTCAAACCGTCGAACCGGGACGACCCTTTCATTCTGCGTTTTGGCAATCTAAGGATTCAACAGTTCAACGATATAGGGATTTAACGGTTCAACGGCTCATCACATCGGGCAATATAGAGATGAAGCCGATGCTGTCTTGTCATGTATTTTCACTTAGTGGAGCTGCTCAGCTCAGTTCGCGATCTTCAAACAAGACGACGGCCATCGATAACGCGGCTCCGACGTAACCCACTACATATACGAAGGAAAGGCCCACGTAGCCCCAGTGAAAGGTGCTCTTGCCCTCTTCCAGGGCGTCCGCAAGCCAGAAAAGCTGCCAGTTCGGCGTCACTGTGTAAAGGATGGATGCCCACAGCGCGCCCCCCATGCCCGCCCGGGCCAGACGCGCCTTGTCTTCGTCGCTGATGGCATCACGCTCCAGCAGATCCAGGCTCCCGTTCCGGTCGCGATCGTATTTCAGGATGATTTCCTTCAGCATGGCCTTTTGGCTGTCCGACCAGCGGGAACTGGTGGCCTCCGCCTTCAAATCGTAACGCCAGACCGGGTCCGCTCGACGGCCCAGGAGGTAATCCGACATCAGGCCCAGCAGAAAGAACGTGGAACAAAGCGCCAGCGTCGGAATCATGTCCAGCCGGGTCGAGCAGGCGATGGCCAGCGCCGCAAAAATCCAGACGGCAAAGAGAACCAGCACGGCGGCCGGGATCAGCCGCCAGTCCACGCTGCCCATTTCGTTGAGGCTGCGCAATTGTTCGGTGAAATAGAAAATAACAAACGCGGCCAGCGTGATCATCACGGCCAGCGCGACGAATGCATCGCTCACAAACGTCCGCCGCAGAAAAAAGTTGCTCAGCCCGGCCAGGGCGTAGGCCGCCATCATCCCGGCGGCGAAGATGCCCAAAGCAGCCATATCCGTGCTGCCGTAGGCGTCGAAAGTCATCCGACTGGCAATCAGCGCGGCCACCAGGTTGATGTACGTCATCAGCGTCAACGCCATCGCCACGCCGGCGTATTTGGCGAGCAGAAACTGCGCGCGGCCGACCGGTTTGGAGAGCACCGCTAACACTGTCCCGGTGCGGATTTCGCGCGCCAATGAGGCCGAAGCGCTCAACACCGCCCCGAACAGCCCCGACAACAGCATCACCGCCAGCACACTGTTCTTCACCAGTTTCGGCTCGTCACCAAACGCGAAGTAATAGGGGGTGGCCAGAAAGATTTCGAACGCCGCCGAACACGTTGTGAGCAGCAAAAAGACCGGTTGCCGCAACAGCTCCATGAACGCGTTGGCGGCGATGGTGACGAACTGTCTCATCTATTCAGTCAAAGCCGATAACTTACGAATCGTATTCGTGAATGCAAACGCTTATTCCGCCTCAGGCAAATCCGGTCTTGCTTCCGACCGACGGGAACGGGGTGTCTGATCGCACCCCGGGTTTGGACTGGCGCGAACAAAAAACTACAGTGATTGGAGCCCTTTGCCCCAAAACTGTTCAAACTTGGCAGAAAGGTCAGACCACCGGGGCCGAGGATAAGTCGCGCAAGTTTTTGCCATTGAGGTCGCCTATAGTTTGAAATCCTGTAAATCCTGTTCATCCTGTCCTCTCTTCTTTAGACATTGGGAAGCGGTGGGGGGACATGATTTATCGACAGGATTAACAGAATGGACAGGATAAAAGAGCCGAAAACGCCGAGCGCCTTCGCAGACGCGGCTTGCGCCGCGGTTCATGAGGTGCAATCGCCTAAAGTTTGAAATCCTGTAAATCCTGTTCATCCTGTCCTCTCTTCTTTAGACATTGGGAAGTGGTGGGGGGACATGATTTATCGACAGGATTAACAGAATGGACAGGATGAAAAGAGCCGAAAACGCCGAGCGCCTTCGCAGACGCGGCTTGCGCCGCGGTTCATGAAGTCCAATCGCCTAAAGTTTGAAATCCTGTAAATCCTGTTCATCCTGTCCTCTTTTCTTTGGACGATAGGTCCGGGCCTTGCGTTTGAACTCCAAACGCTCCGCGCCAAAATTCAGCAGCAGGCCAACCTCGATGCCGGTGGCCGTGAGATAATTCACCAGTTGCACTTCGTTGGCGGGTGCGAGCGTCTGGTTGGCTTTCAATTCCACCATGATTGTTTCCTGGACCAGCATGTCGGCCGAGAAGTCGCCCACCACGACGCCATCGTAGTGCACTGTGATTGGCTTCTCGCATTCGACCTTCAGTCCGGCTTTCTGCAACTCGTGCGCCAGCGCCTTCTGGTAAACCGATTCCAAGAAGCCCGGCCCGAGCGCCGAGTGGACTTTCATCGCGCAGCCGATGATCTTCTCCGTCAATTCTTGGTCTTCCATTTCGGTATCCTGTCCATCCTGTTCATCCTGTCATCCACATTCCATGCCTGTTCCTGCGCATGTGCGCGGATTTGAGGGAAGCGGCAAAAGACAGGATGAACAAGATGAACAGGATGGCAGGAACGCACGGCCATGCGGCCTGTCCCCCATCCTTGGAATCCTGTAAATCCTGCCCGTCCAACGCTCCCTCGAAAGGGCGGTTCGATGGTGGGCTTGAACATTTTCCCGGCCAGCTTGGCCTCTGCCTCGCGCTGAAGTTCCTTGTCATCAAGAAATTTCAGGAACATGACCCGGGTGAGCATCGGCAGCCGGTTGATGTTGCCATCGAGGTCCTTGTCCTTGCGCGTGGCCGTGCCGGGGTAGTCGAGAATGTTGAACCGGGGCCTGGCTTTGCACAACCGGTGTTCCAGGCTGAAGGCGAAGCCACTGGTGGAATTCTTTCCAAACCCTTCGCTTTTTTTCACAGATTCTCAACCTTTCAGCCGGAACTTACGCCTGCCAGATCATGTCGGCCACGGTGCGGTTGGCCGGGATGAACGGCAGCACGTGTTCGGTATAAGGCACGATCACGTCGAGCACGTAGGGCTCGTCGCAATCGAGCATTCGCTGCAGGGCGGCGCGCAGATCCTTCCGGTACATCACGCGCTCGCATTTCACATTGAAGCTGCGGCACATGGTGACGTAATCGGGATAGATCTGCTTCCTGTGCGCCGGGTCGCCCAGATACGTGTGGCCGCGCACGCCGCCGTAAAAACGGTCTTCCCACTGCACCACCATGCCAAGGTGCTGGTTATTCAGAATGATGGCTTTGGCGGCGATTCTTTCGATGTGCGCGGTCGCCAACTCCTGCGCGTTCATCAGGAATGAACCGTCGCCGTCGATGTCGACGACCTGCTTGTCCGGACGGGCGACTTTGATGCCGAGCGCGGCGGGGTAGCCAAAGCCCATGGCGCCCAGGCCGCCGCTGGTGATGAATTGGCGCGGTTCTTTGTATTTGTAGTACTGCCCGGCCCACATCTGGTGCTGGCCCACGCCGGTCGTGATGATGGCGTCGCCTTTGGTCAATTCATACAACATTTCGACGACCATCTGCTGGAGAATCACCTCGTTTTCCTGGCCTTTGAGGTGGTCACGCGTGTGCTGGGACTTCAGCACTTCCTCCGTCACGCGGTATCTGAATGGCGCGCGCTGCTTCCACTCGGCAATCTGCTCATGCCAGGCGGTGAACTTTTTCTGCAGCGGACGCTCGCGCAGCATCTGATTCAAGCGCCGCAGGGCGTAGCGAATGTCGCTTAGAACGGGCAGATGCACCCGGCGATTCTTGTTATGCTCGGACGTGTCGATGTCCACATGGACGATGGTTCCGTGTTCGCAGAACTTGTCGGCCTTGCCCGTCACGCGGTCGTCGAAACGCACGCCGAACGCCAGCAGCAAATCGGCGCCGTCTTTCACCTTGATCATCGGGTCGTTCACGCTCTTGCGATGTTCGTATTCGCCGTTGACGGCCCAGTTGGCGAAGGCGGCCCCGTGCATGCCCAGCCATCGGAGCGAGAGCGGGTGCTCCTCCGGGAAAGCGCCGCAGCCCATGATCGTCGTGGCGACGGGGATGCCGGTGAGCTCCACGAATTCCCGCAAGTCAGCGCTGGCGTTGGCGGTGATGATGCCCCCGCCGCAGTAGAGGACCGGGCGCTCGCATTTCTCGATCAGGCCGATGATTTCATTCAGCGCCAGGTCGCCGGCCTTCGGGCAGGGATCATAACCGCGCAGGTGGATTTCCTTCGGGAACACCGGTTGGGTCCGCGCCTGCTGCACGTTCTTGGGCACGTCGATGACCACCGGGCCGGGCCGGCCGCTTTGCGCCAGGAAGAACGCCTCCTTCACGATGCGCGCGATGTCGTTGATGTCAGTGACCAGATAGCTGTGCTTCACGATGGGGAGCGTCACGCCGAACATGTCGGTCTCCTGGAAGGCGCTTTTGCCGATCATGTTGGTCGTAACCTGACCGGTGATGGCGATGAGCGGGACCGAATCCATGTACGCGTCCGCGATGCCGGTGACCAGGTTGGTGGCGCCGGGGCCGCTGGTGGCCATGCAGACACCCGCTCGCCCCGAAGCGCGCCCGTAACCGCCGGCGGCGAATGCCCCGCCCTGCTCGTGGCGGGGGAGAATGGTGCGGATCTTCTTCGACCGCGTCAGCGCCTGGTGGATCTCCATGCTGGCGCCGCCCGGATAGGCAAAAATCGTGTCCACGCCCTCGCGTTCGAGGCAGGCCACGAGGATCTCGCTGCCGGACATGGTGGGGCCGACTTCCGCGCGCTTCGCGGCGGGTGTTCTCTTTGCAGTTTCAGTTATGCTCTTGCTCATGTGTTGTCACGGTTATGGCTGGCGCCGCGGGCCCAACAAAAAACCCACGACCGTTTCCAGCCGTGGGTTCTTGTCGAAATTCAAGCTAACAACGACAAGCGCCAACGGCGTCGCTTTCTACAACGACGACGACCAATGCAACTTGTCGGTTGTTTTCTGACATCATTTGGAATCTATCGTCAAAAGCCGGCCCGGGTCAAGCCCGGATTCCAGGAAATCGCTCGGCTCATTTCGAGCGAGAACACAGCCTGTTTTGATCGGAAACGACGGGGTGGAAGGCCTTGTCCCGGAGGGCGCTGCTCTTGCACCGGCAAAGCCTTGGTCAGGCAGCATTCAAAAGCGGCGCTGAACCGCCGCAGTCCAGGAGCTGGCACAGGCGTTGCAACCACAGGCGGGAGAAGCCGCGAAGCGTCTGGAGTGCGCCGATTCATCGGCGCTTTCAATCCTGGCGAGGCGGCAGGGGGTGGCGCGACGGATCAATTCGTGCCCACGCAGCAGAAACCACGAAACACACTAAATGCACGAACGAAGACAAGAGAACGACAGCTTTTTGCCACAGCGGCATTACTTCACCTGTTAGCGGCCAAAATAAGGGGAAATAGAGCAGTCCAAGCGGCTGCTATTTCGTGTGCTTCGTGTGTTTCGTGGTTCCTCCTTCTGCAAACAAACGGATCGATCACGACAACCCGTCGCCTTTCCAACCTTCCCGACAGGAGAATTGCTTTGCGCAAAGCCTGGCCGAAAGCTACTTTCCCATCGGTTTGTCCGGTGGTGTAACGGTAGCACTAGGCCCTTTGGAGGCCTCTGTCCTGGTTCGAATCCAGGCCGGACAGCCATCCCCCCCCTGTTTCGATTTGCGATTTCCGATTCTTGATTTCCCGAGGCCGGCCGAATCCTTTCGGCAGGGCCGCGCTGTGCGTCGCGGCCGGACCCGCAGCAGCGCGTCCGTACCCGCCAAATCAGGACACTGCCATCCGTTCTCGTTGCTGGACAAGCCGTTCACATTCCGGCATGCTGCCCCAATGACCGAGAGGGCAGACCCCGGGCGATTCGAGGGCCTGATAATTCGCGGGAATTTTTGTAACTGTGCCGGGGTTTTCCCTATGTAAACTAATTGAAACTATGGACCCATTACCGCCCAATCCCGAAGCTTCACCGACCACGCCGCCAGCGCCAGCCATGTCTCTGGCCGGCAGAATGTTCAACATCTTCGCCACGCCGAGCGATGTTTTCGAGCAGATGAAAGCTCGCCCTCCTTCCACGGCCAATTGGCTGATGCCGGCAGTGCTTTTAATCGTCATTAGCTGGCTGAGCGCCGGGCTGATCTTTTCACAGAAAGCCATCCAGCAGCAGTTGAGCGACGTGACCAACAAGGCCATTGACCGCCAGGTTGAAAAGGGCAGGTTAACCAGCGCTCAAGCCGAACAAAGACGGGAGGGCGCGGAGAAGGTGAGCGGCGTCATGTACAAAGTCGGGGCGGTGGTGGCGCCCGTTTTCATGGCCTTTGCAGTGCCGTTCTGGTGGGGGCTCATTCTCTGGCTGGGCGGCGCCAAGGTTATGAAAGGCGATTTCCCATACATGAAGGCCGTGGAGGTGGCCGGCCTGGCCAACATGATCCTGGCGCTGGACGCGGTTGTAAGGACGCTGCTCGTCCTGCTGACAGGGAATCTCTTTGCCTCGCCGAGCCTGGCGCTGGCGGTAAAGGAATTTGATCCGCAAAACACAGTCCATTCGCTGCTCGCGTTGGTGAATGTCATGCTGTTCTGGATACTGGTGGTCCGTGCCATCGGCCTGAGGCGATTGACCGGCGTCTCTATGGGAAAAGCGGCGGCGTGGGTGTTCGGCATTTGGGCTGCGTATACCGGGGTGCTGATCGGCATCAGCGTCGCGATCCGGGCAGCTTTCGGCGGATGATTCCGGAAATCTTCGCTCGATCGAAGTATCACACGCCTGCCCAGATCGAGTGAAACAAAATCGCGGCACGCGTGTCTATTAGATAGCTGACATGGCAAATCCTAAGAAACGCAAAAAGGTCCTCGTCTTCTCCGGCATTGGCGCGGTTCTCGTGATCCTGACCCTGGTGGCTATCTTCAAGAAAAGGGAACCCGTCATCACCGTGCTGACCGAAAAGGTCATGCGAACCAACATCACGGAGACGGTCGTCGCCAACGGCCGCATCCAGCCGGTTCTCCAGGTGATGATCAGCGCCGAAGTCAGCGGCGAGATCACCGAGTTGCCGGTCAAGGAAGGCCAGAATGTCAAGAAGGGCGACCTGCTGGTCAAAATCAAGCCGGACGTTTACATTGCCGCAGTCAACCAGGCTAAAGCCCTCTGCGAGTCGGCGCTGGCCGGCCAGGCGCAAGCCGTGGCGAACCTCGAAAAGGCCAAGGCGGATTACATCCGCAACAAGGACCTGTTCGAGCACAAGCTGCTTTCAGAATCCGACTATATCGGATACAAGGCCGCATACGAGGTTGCCAAGGCGCAATTGGAAAGCAGCCTGGACCAGGTCGAAAATGCCAAAGCCCAGGTCGCCAGCGCCCAGGATTCGTTGGACAAGACAACCATCACCTCGCCGCTGACCGGCACCGTGAGCAAGCTCAGCCTGCAATTGGGCGAGCGCGTCGCCGGCAACACCATGATGGCCGGCACCGAAATCATGACCGTCGCCGACCTCAACAACATGGAAGCCCGCGTTGATGTCGGCGAGGTTGACGTCATTTTGTTGGCGAAGGGTCAGAAGGCGAACCTTGAGGTGGATGCGTTCGGCGACCGCAAGTTCAACGGGACGGTGACGGACATCGCCAACTCGTCGGGGGGTATCGCGGCCAGCTCGAGCAGCAGTAGCAGCAGCAGCAGTTCCGGGGATGCAACGAAGTTCCAGGTCAAAATCCGGATTGACGAAAAGGAATCCTTTCGACCCGGCATGTCCGTCACGGCCGAGATTGAAACGCGCTCGCGCACCAACGTCCTGAGCGTGCCGGTCCAAAGCGTCACAACGCGTCCGCCCAAGCCAAAGGAATTGGCCTCGGCCGGCAAAAGCGGCAAGAGCGGCGACAAGGGCACCAACCACCCCGCAGCCGTCGATCCGCCGACGAACTCCGCGTCCGCCACGACCAACGTGGTGACGGAGGCCGGCAAGAGAAGCAGCGAAGCCAGGAAGCCGATCGAGGTTGTTTTTGTTGTGGATGGCGACCACGTGAAAATGGTGCCGGTGAAACGTGGCATCAACGACGACGCCAACTCCGAAATCATCGAAGGTTTGAGCGAAGGCCAGGAAGTCGTTTCGGGCGGCTACAAGGTCATCAGCCGCGAATTGGAGGACGGAAAGAAGATTCGCAAGGACAAGCCAGGCTCCAAGACCAACGAGAAAAAGCCGGAGCAGAATTGATTCCGCCGCCGTGAGCCTCATCCATTTCGAAGACATTACGCGCTCTTACCAGATGGGCACGGCGACCGTGCACGCCCTGCGCGGCGTCTCACTGGCCATCGACCGCGGCGAATACGTGGCCATCATGGGACCCTCCGGCTCCGGCAAGTCCACGATGATGAATCTGATCGGTTGCCTCGACACGCCCTCCAGCGGCAAATACCAGCTTAACGGCACCAACGTCAGCGAGATGGACGACAACCAGCTCGCAGAAATCCGCAACCGGGAAATCGGTTTTGTTTTTCAGACTTTCAATTTGCTGCCGCGCGCCACGGCGTTGCGCAACGTTGAACTGCCGTTGATCTACGCGGGTTGGGATGCCGGGCAACGCCGCGAGGCCGCCGCCGAGGCGCTGGCGAAAGTGGGCCTCGGCACACGCTCCCAGCACCGACCGAACGAAATGTCCGGCGGCGAGCGCCAGCGCGTTGCCATCGCCCGCGCTTTGGTCACCCGACCGTCGATCATCCTGGCCGACGAGCCAACCGGCAACCTCGACTCCAAAACCGGCGAGGAAATCATGGCCTTGTTCAACGCGCTGCACGCCCAACGCAACACCATCGTGGTGGTCACGCACGAAGAGGATATCGCCCGCCACGCGCGCCGCATCCTGCGCATCCGCGACGGGCTTATCGCCAGTGATGAAAAAAAGGTCGAGAGTCGAGAGCCGAGAGTCGAGAGCCAAAAAGCCAAAAGCCAGTCTCCGGCACTTCCAGCCCTCGACCCTCGACTCTCGCCCCTCGACCCTCCCGCGCCATGAACTTCCTCGCCGATCTTCGCGAGGGCTTGTGGATTTCGTGGGACGCCATCCGCGCGCACAAGCTGCGCTCCACGCTGACGACGCTCGGCATCATCATCGGCGTCGTGACGGTGACGTTGATGACCACGGCCATCGACGGCGTCCAGCAGTCCTTTCTCCAGAGCATCGCCTCGCTGGGCACCGACACGCTGTACGTTGATCGAATCGACTGGTTCGTCAACTCTCCGGAACAATGGATAAAGCAAAACAGGCGAAATTGGATCACTTTGGAGCAGGTCCGCGCCCTGGAGCGGCAAATGCCCGGCGCGCTGGCGGTCGTGCCTTACGTGGAAGATTCCGCGCCGGTCAAATACAAGAAATACAGTGCCGACGCGGTGACCGTGGCGGGCACCACGGATCAGTTTCTGCAAACAGGCGGCGCGACGGTGGCGGAAGGCCGGTTCTTCACGGCTGCGGAATCGGATGGGGGGCGCCCGGTATGCGTCCTCGGCGCCACCCTGGCCACCAACCTCTTCGTCAATGAACCCGCCATCGGCGGCCGCATCCGAGTCGGCACTCAGACCTTCGAAGTCGTCGGCGTGCTGGAGAAACAGGGAGACGTGCCCGGACCGGCCCAGGTGGACAACAACGTTTTCATTCCCGTCGGACAGTTCACCACTTGGATCTGGCGCAACCCGAACTTCACCATCCGGGTCAAGGTGGCGGACATCAAGCGCATCGATGACACCCGGGAGGAATTGCGCGGTCTCATGCGAAGAATCCGGCACGTCCGGCCCGGCGCGGACGACGATTTTGCCATCAATTCGCAGGACAGTTTTCTCGACATGTTCAAGCGCGTCGGCGGCACCATGGCTGCGGCCGGGTTGTTTATCACGGGCTTGTCACTGTTCGTGGGCGGCATCGGCATTATGAACATCATGTTCGTCTCCGTGGCGGAGCGGACAAAGGAGATCGGCATCCGGAAAGCCATCGGCGCGAAGCGCCGGACCATCTTGATTCAGTTTCTCAGTGAAGCCGCCAGCATTTGCCTGCTGGGCGGGTTGATCGCGCTGGGCCTCGCCTGGCCGGCAACTCTGCTGCTGGCGCACTACTTGCCCGCGACGATGTCGCTGCCCACTGTGGGCTTGGCGCTGCTCGTGTCAATGGTCACCGGGGTCGTGTCCGGATTCGTGCCCGCCTGGCGCGGCGCACGCATGAATCCGGTCGATGCGCTGAGGAGCGAGTGAAATGAAGCCCGGATTTCCTGCGTATGACTGAGCACCGACATCGCGGACGGGCCCTGCTTCTCGGTGAAATGCGGGAGAGTTTCCTCATGGCCATGAGCGCCTTGACGTCGCACAAGCTGCGTTCGGCCCTCACGCTGCTCGGCGTGCTCATCGGCGTGTTTTCGATCATCGTCGTCATGACCGCCATGCGCGTGATGCAAAGCTACGTGGAGACCGAGTTGAGCGCGTTGGGCGCGAATACTTTTTGGGTCCGGAAATGGCCCGTGGTGCAGTTCAGCGGCGGCATGGATTGGATGAAATACATGCGGCGACAGAATCTAACCTATTCCCAGGGTTTGGCCGTGCGAGAAGGCGCCACCCTCGCTGCGGCGGTAGGCATCGAGACCAGCTTCTGGGCCGGCGAAGCCCGGTCGCACTACGGCAAATCGCCGCCGACGGTGCGGCTTTTCGGCGCCCTGCCCGGCAATTTCCCCGCCCGCAATTGGGTCGTCACCGAAGGCCGCGGATTGATCGACGTGGATGTTCAGAGCCGTCGCAACGTCTGCGTGCTCGGGGCCGGTCTGTCGAAGTCGCTCTTCCCTCTAGGCTCGTCCGAAGGGCAGGAAGTGAAGATAGACGGCATTGACTACGAGGTGGTCGGCGCACTCGAACCGAGAGGATCTTTCATGGGTGGCGATCAGGACAATTTCGCCGTGATCCCCATCACCACCGGCCTCGGCCGCTACGGCCGCATTTGGCGCAGCCTCGATATCCTGGTGCAGGCGCGCGACCAGCAAAGTTACGACGACACCGTCGAGCAGGTCCGTGGCATTTTGCGCGGCGCGCGCCGGGTTGCGCCGAGCAAAGAGGACGACTTCGAACTTTTCTCAAATGACAGCATCATCAACCAATTTCGCGCGGTGACACTGGCGGTTCGGATTGGCGTGGGCGTGGTGAGTTCAATCGCGCTGCTCGCCGCCGGCATCGGCATCATGAACATCATGCTTGTTTCCGTGACCGAGCGCACCCGCGAGATCGGCATCCGGCGGGCGGTGGGGGCGAAGAAGCGCAACATCACCACGCAATTCATCCTCGAAGCCATTGTGCTGTGCGAAGTCGGCGGCGTGATCGGCGTGCTGCTGGGCATTCTCGGCGGCAACCTCGCGGCCCTTTACATGAAGCTGCCGGCGCAAATCCCGTTGGACTGGGCCCTCTTTGGCGTGCTGATTTGCTCGCTCGTTGGCATCCTCTTCGGCAGCTACCCCGCCATCAAAGCCGCGAATCTCGATCCAATCGAGTCGCTGAGGTACGAATGAAGCCGGCAGTCCGCAGAGCACGCGAGACAACGCAGAAGCCTGTTTCTCAATTCCCTTAGCGAGCTTTCGGGGAAAAGGAGTGTTTGAACTAAAAACACAGTGGGAGAAAGTACTGGAGAGCCCTCAACCGGATGCGAGAAGCGTTTACGAGGCTTATTTAGCGACAAGAGACAGGCAAATCGCCCTGTCGATCAACCCACGGTTTGCTGGTACTGAAGGAAAGCCTGGTGGGAACAGCCATAGTGGTGTTTGGATCTCACAAGGGAGCGAATGGCGACTAGTTTCGCAAAAATAGTTTGTAGACGGGTCACCCATTAATACCTCAACTGGCTCGCCGTTCGGAAGGTTGCGCAGGCTTGAGTCGCGCGCTCGTCTGGCCGTATTCTCACACCCTCTGATGAAGGCACCCGTCGCCAGCGTGGGCACGATCTTGCTTCTGGTTCTGACCGGCTGTGAGTGCGAGCAGGAACACCCGCAGCCTGCCGGCGCGGTAGAGAAATACGTCGGCAATGAAGGGCCGGGCGGAATGGCCGGCGTTCAATCAGGCGCATTCGCCACAGCCCACTATCGCAATCTGTTCGTGGAAGCAGGTCACTCGCCACGACAAGTGACCGCAAAACTGGATGCCGCCTTCCAACAACTGTTCCACGGTGATCCTGCCACGCAGGTGGTTTACTTCCCTGCCGGCACAAACACGAACGGCAGGCTCGCTTACATTTGCGACGTTCTCCACGATGACGTGCGCTCCGAAGGCATGTCCTACGGGATGATGATCGCGGTGCAATTGAACCGGAAGGCCGAATTCGATGCGCTCTGGAACTGGTCCCGAACGCACATGCACCATGACTCCCCTGCCCACCCGGCTTATGAGTTTTTCTCCTGGCAAATGAGCACTAACGCCACGGCCATTGACGATATGCCCGCCCCCGACGGTGAAGAGTATTTTGCCATGTCGCTCTACTTTGCCGCCGGCCGCTGGGGCAACGGCACCGGCATCTACAATTATCAGGCCGAAGCCGACAAGCTGCTCACCGACATGCGGCATCGCGAGCCGATCACCGGTCCGACGGCCGGGGGCCCCAGGACCGCCGGGGCACTCTTTGACGCTGATCACCGGATGGTGCGCTTCACTTCCGACACAGAGAACTCCGATCACACTGATCCGTCCTATCATCTGCCTGCTTTTTATGAACTGTGGGCGCGGTGGGGGCCGGCCGCCGATCGGACCTTCTGGAAAGAGGCGGCCCAGGCCAGCCGTGATTTCTTCCAGCGTACAACCCACCCCGTGACCGGCCTGGTTCCCGAATATGCCAATTTCGACGGCACGCCGTGGGCGGCCCGATGGAACAGGCAATCGGCCCATTTCGCTTTCGACGCGTGGCGTACCGCCATGAACTGGTCTGCGGACTGGACCTGGTGGGCCAGCGACACGCGCGAACAACAGTTGAGCGATCGGTTACAGGCGTTCTTCGAGTCTAAGGGGATGACAGTGTATGGAAATCAATTCACGCGCGAAGGCCATCAGACCGGCAACGATCATTCGACCGGGTTGGTGGCCATGAACGCCGTCGCCAGCCTCGCGGCGACACAACTTCGCGCCAAAGATTTCGTGGAAGCTCTGTGGAACACGCCAGTGCCGGCGGGCGAAGATCGTTATTACGACGGCCTGCTGTATCTGCTGGCCATGCTCCATTGCAGCGGCGAGTTCCGCATCTGGGCTCCGGCACAAACGCACTGAGATTTCGCCAGCCGAGCGGAGGCTGCACGCCAGGTGACAATGCTGTGTCCTGGGGGCACATCTGAACACTGCCGCTCGAGCGCGGACGGTGTCCCCATCCGCGGCGGCTCGGCGGACACTGTGAACGTCCTGCATTCCGGGCTGTTCCCGCCATCAAGTCCCCGGCGAGCCGGGACTCCGATAAATCGCGAGCGGGCGGCTCGCGGTCCGACTCGTGAACCCATGAACAGGTTGGGCACATTCTGGCGAGGACTCGGGCTTTTGACTTCGACGAATCAGTAATGATCACATAGAAAGAAGAATGAACTCGATAGGGTGTGTCCAATCGCCCAGACAACCCTCGTCGTGCCAACTGAACCTATGAAAACCCTGCTTTATCGCATTGTCGCGGTGACTTTCTTGCTGCTCGTGGGAAGCGCTGCTGCGCGCGGAGATCAGCAGACGAGTTCCATCATCGCTGCACCGGAACGTGCCCTGGCGCGCGACCTTTTGCGTGAACTCGTGGAAATCAACACCACGCCGGCCAACGGCTCCACCAAAGCCGCGGAAGCCATGGCGGCGCGCCTGCGTGCCGCCGGATTTGCCGAGTCTGACATCCTGCTGCTCGGCCCGCGTCCCGACCGGCAGAATCTCGTCGTCCGCCTGCACGGACGCACGAAAGCCAAACCCATCCTGCTCATCGCGCACCTCGACGTCGTCGATGCGCCGCGCGAAGGCTGGTTGGAGGGTCTGGATCCGTTTCAATTGACCGAGCGCAACGGTTTCTTTTACGGACGCTGTGTCATCGACGACAAAAATGCCGTGGGCAGTGGCCGCTTGCTCCCCCTGCCCAACGACGACCAGGGAAAAGCCTTGCGCGTCCAAAACCGCTGGCGACAATGTGTCGACAGAGGAAAGGATTGCCCCGACCTCTGGCAGAACAGCATCAATGGAAAGCCAACCTCGTCCATCAATCGGCGCAAACGAAATGCAAATGAGAACACGATCCGCGAAACGGCAACTTCGAGCTGTCTCACTTCTGGTTTGGGTTTTGCTTGCCGCCCCAACCGATCTACAGGCGGCGGACTCATCTCTTGCGCCAACGCAAACCGGAAACGGCCAGCTTGCCGGCGATCGAACGACCGTTGCGGGCGGAGAAAAAGTGTCACTTGAACAAACGCGTTTGCGAGCCCGCCCCCTGCTCGAGCGTCCGGACCTGGCGGCCTGCCGGGGCTGGATCAAATTCCTGAGCTTCGAGGCGGATACAGCGGCCGCGCGAAACGGCACCAACAGTGAACCCGCGCTCGCCAAGGCGGCTCGCCTCGCCGACTGGCTGCAGCGCATCGAATCGAACCCCGGCGTTCTGGACACGCTGCGCGGCGTTCAAGAGTGGGCTTATGAATCACCCGTGGATGGCAGCGGCCAGCCGTTCAAATTGAATATTCCGACGGATTACGATCCGGCACGGCCGGCTCCCCTGTCGGTGTACATGCATGGATACTCCGGCAACCACCTCGAACATTCGACCGGCATGCAGCCGCACCCGGGGTCGTTCGAAATGGCCGTGCTCGGCCGCGGGCGCGGAGTCGGCTACTTCGGCCTGGCCGAAGTGGACGTGCTGCACGCCATCGATTATGTCCAAAGCCACTGGCGTGTGGATCCCGATCGCATTCGTTTGACCGGGGGCAGCATGGGTGGAGGAGCGACTTTGCGTTTGGGCTCGCGCTACCCGCACCGTTTCGCCTCCGGCCAACCCACCTGCGGTTTCGGCACCGAGTTGCCCGTCGCCAACCTGCTCACCTTCCCGATCTATGCCACGCACAGCGCCGACGATTGGACAGTCCCGATCCTGACCGCGCGCGGGCCGCTTGACCGTCTGCGCCGCCTGGGAGGCCGGGTGATCTTCGACGAAACCAACGGCTTCGGCCATGCCGTGTGGAATTATGCCGAGGGCAACCGGCGCGGCGGGGAATGGGCCGAACGCCAGGCGCGAATGGATTCACGGACGGTGCGGCGCCTTGACTTTACCGCGCTGGACGGAGGCGCCACGCGAGCCTGGTGGGCGGAAATCGTTGAATGGGGAGCGGCGCCGAAACCCGCCCGGTTTATTCTCGCGGCGGGAGCGGATAACACTTTATACGCCGATCTCTCCAACATTACGCGGCTGCGCTTGCGGTTGACAGAATCGCCGTTTGACCGCGCGCAACCCCTGCGCGTGTCGGTCGGCGGGGCGGTGCCCTTTGATGTTTCCGCGCCGCTGCCGGAATCGATTGTCCTGGCCGCCAGCCCGAAAGGTTGGCTGTGGGAACGCGAAACCGGGTCCGCGCCTTTTCGGCTGCACACGCCGGGAGGGCCGCTGTTGCTCTATGATGGCTCGCCGTTATTGATTGTTTACGGAACCCACGGCGACGCCGACATGTGCAAGGCGATGCAGTTGGCCGCTGAGGCGGCGAGCAAAAGCCCGAACCCGGGCTGGGCCCCGGAGGGTGGCGAGGCCGGCGCCGATGGCGTGCCTCATCGTCAAAATCTGTACGGCCGGCTCAACACGAAGGCGGATCGGGAGGTGACCGAAGTCGATCTGCAAAACCGCCATCTGGTGCTCATCGGCACGGCGAAACAAAACAGCCTGGTCGCCCGTATCGCCGGGCGCCTGCCCGTGAGATGGGCGGAAGGCAAAATCTCATGCAACGACGGGCTGGAAGTCGAGAGCACCAACCGGGTGCTCGGCCTGGTGCACTACGATCCGCTCGCGCCACAGCGGCTGATCTTCTGGGTGGCATCGGACCGCGCCTCGGCCTATGCGCCCCGGGACCCCGTCGTCCAAATGGGCGCGACCAAGTTCCTGGGCGCCGATCTGATGGTCATGGATTTGAAACAAGGCAGCCTGGTTCTTGCCCGCAGCTTCGACAACCGCTGGCGTTGGGACACCGAACGGGAGACATCTCCGCTGCTGCCGGCGGGTCTTCTTTCCCGCGATAACCTCGCGGTCGCGATGGCTGAGGCGATCCGCCAGGAGGCGGGCGCGGATTTTGTGTTCGCCACTTCCATCGGACCGGTTTCGTCCGACGCTTTTGTTTCGGGCACAACCCGGCTTGCCGACCTCACAGCCCTTCTGTTCTATGAACCCATCGGCGTGATGGATCTCTCCGGAGCCGAACTGCTGGCCGACGATCGGGCCCTCCAGACGGCCTCGAACCACAATCAGTGGAGCCGGCTGCATCCGTCTCTGGAACCCGGGAAGATCGATCCCGCCCGCAGGTACCAGGTGGCCGTGTCCGCAGAGGCCGTGTCGGCATTCGCGGCCGGCACCAAAACCGCGCCGCGTTCATTTCGGATGACGGACCTGCAGGCCGGCGAAGCCATCGAACGATTCCTGGTCCCGAAGGAATGAAGGGCGGGAAATGCTTGCGCAAGGCAGGGACGCTGTCCACCAACTCTGTGCCAGCGTCGTTTGGGCAAAAGGCCCTCAACACTTCCCCCAGCGACGCATGGTGTCGAGGGTTTTCTCCACGGCGACGAGCGGCGGGTAAAGGGCGCTTTCGTATTCGATGATGTACCATTCGGTGCCCGCGGTCGACTCACATTCGTTGAAAATCTCTTTCCATGGCAGCTCGTCGTCGCCGATGAGCGCGCCCGGTTTGGCCTTCGAATAGCCCTTGGCATGGAGGCTCGCGACCCGGCCCGGAAACTTCTTGAGAAAGACCACGGGATTGGCGCCGCCAGAGGCCGCGTTGGCCGTGTCGAGCTGGATGATGACATCCTTGTTCGCCCGGTTGAAGAAAATGTCCCACGGCAGTTCACCGTCGAGCGGCTTGAACTCCGTCTCGTGATTGTGGTAGCCGATGCGCATCCCGTGCGGCTTCAGCTTTTCAGCCACTTCGCTGCAGAGATCGGCAGCCTGCTCATACCCCTTGCGGTCCGCGGTGTATTTCCCCGGCAGCGTTCGCACAATGAGAAACCGGTTTCCCAGGGCGGCGTTGAACTCAATCGTTTTCGGCAAATGGTCCCCGAGCATGGTGTCGAGGTAGATGTGGGTTCCGCAGCAATTCAGGCCCGCGTCGTCAAGCATCCGGCGCAGGGCTTTGGCGTCGCGCCCGAAATAGTCGGCGAACTCGACTGCTTTGTAGCCCATCTTCGAGAGCGCCGCGAGGGTGCCGGGCAGGTCTTTGGCGCACTCCTTGCGCACGGAATAGAGCTGGACGCCGAAGGGAATCCTGTTGCCGCCATATTCGTTGGCGGCGAAAAGAGATGCCTGTGTGGCGAGGGTGGCAGTGGCAGTGGCGCTGGTTTTGAGAAATTCGCGTCGGGACATGCGTTGGGCTTTCATATGTAATACATCTTTTCCTTTTCGGCGCCTTCGTCGAGCAATTGCTGGAAATTGGTTTTGTCGGCCGCTTCGTCCACGGCGGTTTTAAGCCTTTTCCAGGCGCGGCGCAATTCGGATGGACAGTTCGCATCACTCAATGCGGGTGTGTCGAACACCTCACCATGTACCGCCCGGAGCACGTCCCCCAGGGTGATCTCGGAAGGGCCTCGAGCGAGCAGATAACCGCCTTCCTTGCCGCGGATGCTTTTGGCGATGCCCTGCCCTTTCAGTTCGATGAGAATCTGGACGAGGTAATTCGCCGGCACGCCCTGCGCGGACGCGAGGTCTTCGACCCGCATTGCGGCGCCGGTCGGGTAGTGCCGCGCCAGACCGAGCACCGCACGGGTCGCGTAATCGCTTTTCACGGAGAGCTTCACGAGAGCAACTTAATGGAGGCCCTGCAATTCGCAATAGAAACCGATGTTGGCGGCAACCTTTCACCGGGTTGCGGAGACGTTCTTCAACTTTTCGTCCATCCACGCCAGAGTCTTCGCCCACATCTCCTGTGTGTACAAGTGGCCTTGACCTTCATAAACGATGCTTTGAAACCTGTTTTCTTCGCCGTACAGCCGATATACCGGGCGCACCGCCGATTCGACGGCGTGAATGCCATCGACCGGTGATGTGCTGTCGCGGTCGCCGTCCAGGAACAACACCGGTCGCGGCGCGATCAACGCGACGATTGCTTCGGTGTCGAAATGGCTGAAGAGACTCGGGATGTAGTAAAAGATGCTGTGCACGTGAAGCAGCTCGTGATCAATCAGATTCCGGTACCGTGTCAGGCAACAGACAGGCACGCCGGTTTTGAGCCGCTCATCCAGTGCCATCAGCCACCACGAACGCGTTGCTCCCATGCTCATGCCCATGACCCCGATCCGATTCGCATCCACTTCCGGCCGCGATGCCAGATAGTCCAGCGCCATCAAATCATCCCGCAATATCATTCCCCACAGCGCGCGGCCGACCCACAAATGGAATTTGAACGCCGTCATTTCACCCTCTTTGCCCCTCTCCCCGGGGCCGCCGGGCCCCTGGCCGTTTCGTTCGCCGAAGCAGTAGGCGTCGATCGCCAGCACCACAAAGCCGCGCCTTGCCACCGCCGGTCCCGGCGCTTCGGGCGTGTGCCGGGCCTGAAACAACTCCTCTTTGCCAATCTCGTATTCGCCGCCGTGCCAGTGGCAATACAGAATGGCCGGCGCTTTTTTTGGATTGTTTTTCGGCAAGAGAAGGTAACCCGGCACCGTCGCGCCGGCGCCATTATCGAACTGAAACTTCTCCACCAGGTAGTCGCCCCGATCGTCCCGGGAAAGGATTTCGACCTTGGGCAGCTTCGGGCGCGGCGGTAATTTGCCCAGCAGTTCCCAGAGCCGCGCGCGAATTTGCCCGCGCTTCTGTTCCCATGCGGTTTTGGAGCCGGGAACAGTGAACGGCGGCGCCAGTTGGGCGTTGGCCAGCCATCGCTCGGCCGGGTTCTGGTTTTGCTGTGCCATCAGGAAACGCGGCGCACAAAGCAGCGCCGCCAGCAACCATGCCTGGATGCGGCGAAAGTTGCCATCCGCAATTCGGGGGGTGAGGTGAGAAAATCCGCTCATGGGCCCATTTTGCCCGGAACATCGGCAATTTCAATATTGAAGGCAGAGCGCCGCAAACGCATCCAAGGGTGTTTTCCCCCAACTACTTCCGAAAGCGCTCTGCCACAGTGAGGCGCTCCGTGAACCTGCTTTCCTTGGAGGGAAGCGCTCCGTCGCTTCCCCGTCTCTTCTTGATCGGGGCATTGACTGAGCAATGCCCTCCAATCGTTCAGGGCGCCGTCCGGATGCGCAAGTCGCGGGCGACGATCCCGACACCGATCTGGCGGTTATCCGCATTTACGCCCCGCAACTTCATCCCGTTCGGCTTGGAGAATCGCGGAGCATACGCGTCGGCCAACTCGCCATTGCGATTGGCAATCCCTTCGGATTTCAATGCACGCTCGCGGCCGGCGTCGTGAGCGCGCTGGGTCGATCGTTCCGCGCCCGGAAGGGGCGGCTGATTGACGACATCATTCAAACCGACGCGGCCCTGAATCCGGGCAACTCGGGCGGCCCGCTGGTCAATTCGCGCGGCGAGGTGATCGGTGTCAACACGGCGGTGATTCTGCCGGCACAGGGAGTTTGTTTCGCCATTGGAATTGACACGGCGAAATATGTCGCCGGCTGGCTGATCAAAGCCGGCAAAATCCGGCGCAGTTATATCGGCGTGGGCGGTCAGAACGTGCCGTTGCATCGGCGCGTCGTGCGGTTCTTCCAACTGCCGGCTGGCAGCGGTGTGCTGGTGATTTCGGTGGCGGCGGGCAGTCCGGCGGCGGCGGCGGGCTTGCGGGAAGGAGACGTCATCGTTGAGTTCGACGGGCGCCCGGTTCCGTCCATCGATGCGCTGCACAAATTGCTCACGGGCGAGCGGATCGGACACGGTTCCCCGATGACCGTCATCCGGAGAACGGAGAAAGTGGAACTTACGCTCTGGCCGGAGGAAATGCCGAGGGATTAGCCAGGAGGGCAGCGCTCTGTCGGTGCCCTGAAATGAGGGCGCTGACGGCGCAGTGCCCTCCGGCAGATTCAGTGTTTAAACCCGAGGAACAGAATCACCAGGTCGATCACGAACAACAGCACGATGGTCACTTCGAGGATCAGCATCCAACGATTGGTCTGGTCGTGATTGAGCAGTTGGTACAGATCGGCCAAGGTCTTCAACTTGCCGTCGATGGTTTTGTGCCAGTCCGGGAGATGGAATCGCGCGGAAATATTTTCGTAAATGCGGGCCAGGTGCCAGTCACCGAAGAATTTGGTGATGTTGGACAGTTCGTCACTGAACCGCGCGAGGTCGATGCGCAATTCGCGCAGCTCGCGAAGCATGTTGGCGCGGCCGCGCATCGGGCGCCCCATCAGGTCGCGATACGCGCGTTCAAGTGACTCGTCGAGAATCCGGTCGTAGGCTTCCAGTTCCGCGAGTTGCAGGTTTGCCAGTTCCATCACGTAGAGCGTCTCGTCGAAATTCTCCCGCGCATCCACGATCAGCGCGGCATCCCAGTCCACGACGACGAGGTCGTGTTCGTAGTAGCTGAGATAGCGGCCGGTGGATTCATCGGCTTCCTGTTTGGAGAGGTGGGCGACATCGGGTTCCTGCGTGAGCAGGGAAGCGACCGCGCGCCGGTTCGCGCGCCACCAGTGTTCCGCGTTCAGAGGTGTTCCGTCATCCGCGAGCAAAGGCGAGTTGACGCAGAAAACAGTGTAGGCTTCTTCTTCCGCAAGTTGCGGAACCGGGCGGACATAGAACGGCGCCAGTTCATGCCGGACTTCTTCGGCGAGCCGGCGCACTTCTTCGTGCAGGGAACCGTCGTTGAACTGCAAATCGTGGTAACCGACCAGATCCTCGATGCGTTGCACCTCGAACGGCACGCGGACGGTGATGCTGAGGGCGCCCACGGGCAGCAGCTTGACCACGCGTTCGACACGCAAAGGTCCGCCCGGGCCGATGCGTTCCAGCGGAGGCAGGCGGACCATTTGCGGGCGATAGAAGAAAAGATGACGCGGGCTGCGCTTGTCGGCGTCCACGACGAATTGGGCCACGGGTTGCCCGAGCAGTTCGCGCACGGGCTGGCGGATCATCTCGTAAGCCACGTCGAATGCATAAACGTAAACCACCTCGCCCGAGTAATGGCTGACACTGGGCATGGGCGAAACGGCTTTTCGTTCCAGGCCTTTGAGTTGATCCACGGGCGAGACCATAAGCACAACAAGTTAGCCCACAGGGAAAGGGATGTCTAAGCGGGCGGAGGGATTCAGCCCAACCTGTTGGTTCACAACAACCAATCAAGGTCGGCAAGTGGCAAGCCGACAAAGTGTGGCAGGCGCGGCAACACGGCCACAAGCGCACCTGCCCGCTCTCCACGAATCCATCCCCGGAGTTGCCTGTGGGTTCATCATCCGTGGGCCGGTCCTGGTGCAACAGGCAGCCTCCCATGAACCTGAAGAAAGCACGCCCGAAGCTAGCGCGCCTGGACGCGCACGACGTTCGAATAGTCCGTCCCGCCCGCAACGTTCAGGCCCTTTACCCGATAGCAGAAGGATTTGCCGGCCGGGGCGCTTTCGTCATACCAGAGCAGTGTCGGGTTGGAATTCGGACTTGCTTCAAGGCCTTTCGCGTCGGCCACGACGGAGTCGGCCAGGCCGACGGCGGCAACGACCCACGGACCGTTGGGCGATTCCGCGCGCTCCATGGTGTAGCACGCAGCCCCGGTTGAGCCGCGCCAGGTAAAGCCGCCGTCCCGGTGGAAGAGCACGGGCGCGGGAACGGGCTTCGCGATCGGAGGTTCGGGCAGCCCGCAGATGGCGTAAGCCTCCCGGCGCAGCAGGTCCAGCACCCGGGTTTCTTCATAGGCGTAGCCGGCCGCGAACCCGGGAACATGATAGGAATTCACCGGCGTGCCTCCTTCGTTGTGATAAAACCAGCCGCCATCGCGCCGATGGCTGCGGATGCTCCACAGCAGTCCTCCGACAATCCCTTCCTCGCGGATCACGCGCATGAGGTTGCGAAGGTTGGCCGTCGAGCCCAGGCCGAATTCATCCACGATGAGGGGTTTCCTGCCCCTGGTTTCTTCGCGTTGGCGATGGGCGAGCAGCCCGAGGTCCGACTCGGCGCCGGTAAGCTTGTTCCAATACTCGTACAGGTGCGTGCTGATGATGTCGATGTTCGGGTCGGCGATAAACGCCTTCCAGTCGCCGCCGCCGGCATCGATCAAAAGGTGGTTGGGATCAACCTTCTTGAAATAGGCCGCCATCTCGAGTTGCCAGGCGGTGACCCGCGGCACGTACGCGTTATAGTCGAGTTTGCGGTCGAAGGTATAGCTGCCGAACTCGTTGCCGAACTGCCAGGCCAGGATGGCCGGGTCGTCCTTGTAGAGAATGCCGCTGACCGTGTTGCGGCGGTTGACGAGGAAATCGACGAGGTGGCGGTAGTCGGCTTTGAGGGTCTCGTCCGTCCAGAAGGCATCGCCGTTTTTGCCGGCCAGGGCGGCGAATTCATCAATTCCCCGGATGCCGCCGAAGCTCTGTGAGGCGATCAGCGGGATGATGATGCGGACGTCGTATTCGTGACAAAGGGCCAGCGCACGGTCCAGGCAGCGGAACGCCTCCTCGTTGTACGTGCGGTGGCCGGTGATGTAAACCGGGATGCCTTTGTCCTTGGGCGAGACGACCGAGAGCGTGAAAATGCGGGTCGCCCGGCCGCCCACACGCTGCAAACCGCCGAGCAGATCGCGGATTTCATATTCGTCGGGAAACCGGTTGCCGCCGTCGGGCAGAATCTGCGAGTCGTTCTGCTGCAGGTTCGGGGCCGCGAGCCCGAAGAAGCGGAAGGGCTGGTCACCCTCGTACAGGGCGTCGCCTTTCCGTTGAATGACGGGCCAGTTCGTGCCGGCCGGGGCCGAGTGGGTGATGCACCAGGCGGCCGTCAGCGCCAGCGGAAGGAGCAACGAACGAGGTTTCATGCGGTGAATGGTAACTCACTCGTCAACCGGCCGAATCACGCACGGTCAAGACCGTGGTCCTTCCTTTCGGCGATGGAGGTTCGAGTTGTATGGAATCGAATGGCAGGGCCGCGCTGCGTCGCGGCCGGACGCGCAGCAGCACATCCCTACGTGTCAAATCAGGTCACTACCCCGCGTTGTGTTTTTGATACACACGGAACGACAGCGTTGACTCTGAAGAGACAAGGGCGTAATTGATCTGCCACGGTGAAGTTCACAACCATCGTCGCGCGGGCGGGGGTTACGGCGTTTCTCTTCGTTGGGGCCTTGCCTGCGCGCGCCGCCGCAGGATCAGATTCCCTGGCCCTCTACGACTTGTCCGTCACCGGCGGCCAACCGCGATTTTTCATTGGCGGCTGCATGCCCGCCGACGGCGTCGAGGTTCGGATGTCCTCGAATCTCAATTCAACCGCCTGGCAGGCCGTCGAGGCCATTGCCGCAAGCACGAACCCGATCCTCTTCAGCACGGCCATCCCAACGCAACGGGCGCCGGTCTTTTTGCGGGTAGTGGTGGATCGCGGCCTGGGGTTGCCTTTGACAGCCAGAGGGCATGATCTCTACAACGCCTTCGGGAACAAGATGTACCTCCGAGGGATGGGTCGCGCCAACGGAAACGACAGCCCGGTCGGCGACTGGTGGGGACCGGGCGGAGCTTATTGGGATGGTTCGCAGTGGGACTATAATTTTGCGCATTTGACGCAAAAGATGGACGCCACGCTCCAAGCCATGCGCCTGACCTACAAGTGCAACATGATTCGCGAGTTTCTCCCCGTCAACTGGTGGTGGGAGGACAACATTGACACCAGCAAATACCTGTATTTTCCGAAGGCGACGACCAGCTACCGCGATTACAAGGAGTTGCTGGCGCAGAGGGCGTTGCTTCAGGGAATGTACGTCGACTTCTGCCCTTACAGCTTCCGGAGTTATCAGGATGGCGATGGCGGCGGCGGCGCTCCCGCCGTGGCCGCGATGGACAGCAACGGCATCGCCGTCATGAACGCCATCGATTCCAGCGATCCCACTTACGTCAACGCCTGGCGGATGTGGTGGACCAGCGTGGTTCTGAAGCTCGGCAAATATCCCAATGTTATCTTCGAATTGTGGAACGAGCCGGATGGCAACAGCACGGTGAAGAGCCAATACTTCAACCATTGCGTGGAAATGTACAAAACCATCCGCAGTCTCGGGAACACCAACCTGATCATGATGCAATGGCGGATGACAGCAGTCCCGGGCTGGCAGGAGGAACTGACATGGATCCCGGATCTGTACCATCAGATTGAGAGGGCAATCGGAGGAACCCCCACCAACCTGGTCTTCACCTTCCACGCTTACCGCTACGTCTGGAACCGTCAGTGGGGAACAAACTACAATACCGTACTGAGCCAGCTCCAGGCCCCCAACTGGATCCCCCAAACGCGATCGACAAACGTCGACGTGCCCGTGATCTGCAACGAGTCTGGCCCGGGCATGAACCTCTCCGGCGGTGCCTTGGCTGCCGAGATGGGGTGGTGGGACGGGATCAACAGAGCATGTCTGACGGAGGATGTCGGCTTTTGCGCCTACTATTGGCTGCCGATTGTGGGATGGCGACCGGAAGAGGCTTTGATTGGAGCCTGGCCAACGGGGGTGGTGGCGCCCACTCCCAGCCAGTCCGGCCAGACATGGATCAACAACGCTCCTTGAAGGGCGCGCAACGCCCGGCACTGCCCGCACGCCGAGCGGCGCGCAGCGGCGGGCGTCCGCAACTCGGCGGACACCGTCGTCTGCGCTCCTGACCGACATTCCTGATCGCACCAGCCGCTTCGGTAGTGGCACAGTTTAGCCAAAGAGTTGGTGGGGCGAGCGTCCTCGCAAGCCGGAAACCGAACGATTTGCCCGACCAGCGGCTCGCCGGGAGTCTCGCCCCACCGAACTGTGCCACTGCCGCGGCTTCCTCCGGCTTGCCGGCGGATTCTTGAACGGTTATGGTCGTCGAATGACGAATCAGATGAAACGATCTAGCCTTCATGAAAAGTGGCTGACCACCGCGTTGTCCATCGCGCTGACCACCGCTCACGCGTATGGCCAGCACCAGGCCGCCACTGCCTCGGGCTTTGAACTGAAACGGGGTGTCAATTTGAGCCACTGGCTGTCGCAGAACTTCGGCTGGTCGCCCCGGGCCTCGTTCATTACGGAAAAGGACATCGAGTTCATTGCGAGTGTTGGCTATGACCATGTGCGCATCCCCATTGATGAAGCCGAGATGTGGAACGCGGACGGGAAACCCTCCGCGGAATCATTCGCTTATCTCACGCGTTGCCTCGATTGGTGCGCGAAATATCACCTGCGGGCCGTGGTGGACCTCCATATCCTGAGATCCCATCATTTCAACGCGGACAACGAGGGTGGCAAGATCACGCTGTGGACCGACCCGGCGGCGCAGGACAATTTCATCCGGCTGTGGGCGGACATTTCCAGCCGCCTGAAAGGGTACCCGGTGAGCCGGGTGGCTTATGAGTTGATGAACGAACCCGTTGCCCCGGACCCTGAGGATTGGAACAAGCTGATCGCCAAGGCGGTGAAAGCGATTCGACGACTCGAGCCCGACCGGGTTCTGGTCATTGGGGCGAACCGATGGCAAACACCCGACAATTTTCCGTTCCTGAAAATCCCCCCCAACGATCCCAACATCATCTTGAGCTTTCACACGTACGCGCCCCTGTTTTTCACCCACCACCTGGCCGACTGGACGTCTTTCAAAGACTTCAAGGGGCCGGTGCATTATCCCGGGCGGGTTGTTGCCGAGGCCGATTACCCGAAATCCGTGGACGGCAGGAACGCGGATTTCATGGCCCGGATGCAGGAAGCCAGGCAGGTGTTCAACAAACAGAAGCTTGCGGAGCTGATGCTGCCGGCCATACAAAAGGCCAAAGAACTCAAGCTGCAGCTCTATTGCGGGGAGTTTGGCTGCCTGCCTCACGTCGAGAGAGCCGACCGGCTGAAGTATTACGACGACATCGTTTCGGTGTTTGAAGAAAACGGCATCGCGTGGTGCAACTGGGAGTACAAAGGTGATTTCGGAATTCTCACGTTCGATTTCGCCAGGAAGGTTTCATTGTCTCCGGATACCGGCCTGATCGATGTCCTGATGCGCAAGCGATAGGGAAGCGGCCCCTTCGTGAAGGTTCGGCGCGGGTCATCCTGCGTCGGCCCCGCCGGGCGCGAGCTTCACATGCACCGTGTCGCCGGATTCCGGTGGCGGTTCGCCAATGGTCTTTCGGATTGTCGCCAACAGATCGTCACTATCGATCGGCTTCTGGAAAAAGGCCGCGGCGCCCTTGGCGAAGGCGCTGTTCCGGAACTGCTCCGCCTCGCCCATCGTTATGACAAAGATGGGAATGTCTTTTGCCTCCTCCATCCGGCGCAGCCAATCGATGATCAGAAATCCGTCCCAGGCGATTCCGCCGCCGTGTGCGACGTCGGGTGGGAAAAGGATATCCAGGAGAATCAGGTCGGGGTGTTCCTGGCGCGCGATGCTGACGGCCTGTGAACCATCGGCGGCCGTCAGGAAGTCATACCCGCCGTCATTGACGAGGCGCGACAACATGTCCCGGGTGTCGGCGTCGTCATCGACGATCAAAATCTTCTTCGGATTCATAACGTTATCCGGCTGACCGACGGGCAGCCAGAGGATCAGTCAAGCAGATCATGAGCCATCCACCAGCCGGTGGTGCTCCGCTCCCGGGGCGGCACTATCTGGTTCGATGTCAGCGACCTCCGGCGGAGCCGGAGCCCGATTTATCGTCGTCACGGGAGAACGATTCCGACCAGGGAGGGAGTGGTTTCGCAGGTCCAGCGGTCGGCATCGGTAATCCGTAGGACAATGTGGCCGACGTCGTAGGTGACGAGGGCTTCGCGAAACCGGCCATTGGCCGTTTTGAGATAGCTTTCCACGTCCTGTTTGAAGACCGTGGTGTACGCGCCGCGCGCATAGACCGCCTGCTCGGCCGAAACCAGCACCAGCACCGGGTCCATCGTCCGAAGGAAACCCGCATCCACCGAGCCGTGGAAATGGTGATTGGCATGGTAAACGTGCGCGCGAAGTGTCCCGCGCGGAAACTGCGCCAACTGGCGTGCCTGGTTCTCGGCGTAGTTGTCCGCGCCGCCGTCCCCAAACCCCGTGCGCCAATCCCGACAGGTCGGAACTGGACTGCACGCCTCTACCCGCTCACCCCCGTTGCGCAACGCCCCCTCCGCTCCCCAGAGGGCTGCGCCTTATTACCTGACCTGATTGGTTCTAGAAGTGAGTTTGACAGCCACCACTATCAGATGCATTCTTCTGGCGAATACATTTCGTCCCTCGGGGGGCGGCGGACTAAGAAAGAATAAAAAACCAAACAAAGGAACGACAAATGCGGATACTATTGAACGTCAAAATCCCCCATCAGCAATTCAACGCCGCGGTGAAGGATGGCACGATCGGTTCAAAGTTGAACCGGATTCTGGAGGCGACGAAACCAGAGGCTGTCTATTTCACTGAGCAGGATGGGCGCCGGTCAGCAGTTCTCATCGTCGATTTGCCAGACGCGTCGAAGGTGCCCACGTTGGCAGAGCCGTGGTTCCTCACGTTTCAGGCTGATGTCGAACTTCGAGTTGTCATGACCCCGGACGACCTAAAGCGGGCCGGACTCGACGAACTTGGCAGGAAATGGAGTTGACGGGTCAGGTCTTGAAAGTGCCGCCTCACACAATCAGTCGAGTCAACCGACTCGCGATGCCGTCTGACTTGGGTGCGGCAGGCGGCGCTGGTCAGGGTTAATCACAACCCGCGCAAAGTCCGTTGCGCCACCGCACTCGCCCTCGTCGCCAACAAATACCGCAGCGCATCGGCCGCACCGAAGCAACGGGGAAGACGCCAGGAGCCCTGGTCTCAATCGCCCACATCGCGTATTTTAATGACATCGAGCATTCTTTCGATGAGGGCATTGGCGCCACCTATGGCACAATGGCCTCATGAACATGATCAACACTCGCAGCTTCTGGTCACGGCTCCTGGTCATCCTTGGCGGCCTCGTTATGTTTGTCGGCGCACTGGATCCGATGGAGGGCTCGGTCGTCATCCTCCTCGGCGCCGTATTTCCTCTGCGAAATTGAGCGCGCTTTACCTCCCACCCCGATGCGTTCGCGTGGCTCGAAGCGAAAGCGGTGATAAATCGCACGCACTCCAAACGCTGGCGCGCCACCCCTTCCCGTTCGGCTGAATTGGCGACAATTACATATTCGGAAACAGTGTCCCGGCGTGGTGCACCTGGTATCAGTTGCCTTCATCCAGGGGTGTGACCTCGCATGAATGGCGCATCCCTTCCAGATCCAGAAACCAGTTTTGGCAAACGCTCTACTCGCGCGTTCCCTTTTCCTTCGGCGAGCGCAACGGCAGCGGCGGCGGATGCGGCGGCGCGTTGGTGAATTCCTGTTTGAAGGCGGAGCGGAGCAGCCAATGACGCTTCAGTCCTTGCACGAAACCATCGGCATCCACCACGGCGCGCGAGATCGCATCCAGCATGTTGGTGTTCGCCTGCACCTGAGCGTTTAAATTGCTTGTGATGCCGGCCAGATTGTCCAGCGAGCGCGCAAGGTTTTCAGCCAGCACCACCAGGTTGGTGTTGGCGACCGTCAGCGCGGTGTCGAGCTTGTCGTTGATATTCGTCGGGAGCAGCCATTCGCCCAGCGCGCCGGGTTGATTCAACTGCGCCGTGACGAGGGCGAGATTGCTGACCGCCGGGCGGGCGACGACGGCGACCTCGCTCAGGTTGGCCGTCATGGCCGCGCCGTTGGAGAGCACCGCGGCGAGTTGGTTGGTCAGGTTCAAAAAGTTCGGCAGCGCGGCTTGCACCTGGTTGGCCAGCGCCTCCAGACGCTCCGTCAGCGCGGGCGATTCGTCCGACCGGAGCCAATAAGGTTTGTCCGTTTTCGAACAAATATCGTAACGGTTCTCGTGCTCGTTCCAGACCGCGGTCAACCCTTTTTTCCGGCCGTTCCGGTCGAGGATTCCAATCCGCGTTTTGCCCGCGGCGACGATCGCATCCAGATTGGTCAACCGTTGGAACGCGTGCGCGATCATCTGGGTCGTGCCGGGCTGATAAACATCTTCGGCCAGCCTCCAGTTCGAATCGGCCAGCCCCTTCGCTTCCGGGAGGGTGACGTCCCGCACCGGGAAGGAAATGTAGGTTGCGTGGCCGCCCGTGCCTTTGGTGACCTCGAGCACCCTTTTGCCCAGGAAGTCCGCCGCGGTCACTTTTGCGCGTGAGCCTTCGGTCCACATATAGCCATAGTTCGGCTCCAGGAGCTCAAATTCCACATAGACGTTGTAAGTGAACTCGCGGGGTGGCATGGGCTGGATGCCAGTGATCTGTCCGGCATCGAAGCCCATCAATTTCACGGGATCACCGACCTTGAGCCCTTCGGCGGTGGCGACGAAAGTGAAGTACTTGGCCTTCGTTAGAAACCAGCCCTTGGTCTTGGCTCTCCTGTAAACGTAATACCCGAAACCGAAAACGAGCAGGACCGTGGCCAGCATGACAAACCAGCCCACGGCGCGTTCCATGCGGCTGAGGCGCGTGCGCAATTGCGGAGTTAAATCCTGTAAAGGCATGGTCGTATTTAGCCGGCCGAAAATCCTTTTGAAAGAACCATCCAACATCCAACGTCCAACGTCGAGCTTCGAACGGATGCCACGGACGTGAGATTGGATGTTGGGAGTTGGATGTTCGATGTTGGATGTTTTCGCATTTTAAATTCGCTCTCCGCCGTCAACCTCCGGGTGGCGCGACCGCGAGCAATTCTTGCACCATCTCGTCGCCGGCGGCTTGCAGTTGGTCCCAGCCACCCAGCACGACCAAACGCCTGTTTTTCAAAACCGCAAAGTGCCGGGCGCGATTCTGCCACGGACGCAAATCGTCCGCTGTCACGACCAGTGTCACGGGACGGCCGTTCATCCACGCATGACCTCGCGACAACCGGCCGAGAAAATTGAGCCACCAGCCCCGATGCCGCAAATCCAAACCCGCCAGCGGATTATCCAGTAACAACACGTCCGGTTTAAGCATCAGCGCGCGCGCCAGGCCGACGCGCTTCTGCCAGTTGCGCCCGAAAGCTCCCGGCGTGCTGTCCGCCCACGGCCCAAGTTCACAGAGTCTCAACATCTCCTGCACCTCCGGTTCAGCCTCGGCTTTGGTCAGGTTGCAATGGTAACGCAACGGCAACGACACGTTTTCCGAGACCGTCAGATGATTGAGCAGTTGCCCACCGTCGAAGACGATGCCGAGCCGCAGCCGCTGGCTCAAGCGATGCTCTTCGAATATCGGCATGGGGGTGCCAAAGAAACAATACGTGCCATCCGCCGGCGCCATCAGTCCGCCCGTCACCAGGAAAAAATCGCTCTTGCCCGATCCCTGCAGCCCGCCCACCACCCAGAAATCGCCCGGCGCCACCGACCAATTCACGTCCTCCAGCACCATGGCGCCCGGCTCGCGCATGGAGCCGACGGCGACGCCGCGCATTTCCAAGGCCGGTCCGGTGGAGGTGGCTGGGGAAGAGTTCATCACAAGATCAGGTAAGTGACGATAAACAGGGCGTCGAGCAGGACGCAGGCGATGACACTTTGCGCCACCGCCTGAACCGTCGCGTGGGAGACTTCTTCGAGCCGCAGCGGCTGCGCCAACCCGTAGTAACAGGTCACAATAGAGATGATGAAACCGAAAAGGGCCGTCTTGAGGGCCAGCAGAACGAAATCGAGCCAGCTCAACGCACGCGCCAATTGGCTGAAATAATCCCCCGGCTGCAGTGGCACATCTTGCACGAAAGCCCAGAGATAACCGCTGACCAAAGCGCCGAGGATCAAATAGACCGTCAGTGAAAAAATGCCGACCGCCATGCCGAATACACGCGGCGCGACAAAATAATGGACCGGGTCAATACCCAGCGCTTCGAGGGCCTCCACTTCACCCGTGGCTCGCGCGGTGCCCAGTTCGACCACATTGGCGGTGCCGACGCGCGCCAGCACCAGCAACGCGCCGATCAATGGCCCCAGCTCACGCACGACCACAATGACCATGATCGTGCCCAGATAATTGATGGTCCCGACGCGGGTCAGCCACGAAACCGTCTGGCCAATCACCACCAGGCCGAGCGCCGCGGCCAGAAACAAGAACATCGGCAGCAAACGCAGTCCGGCTCGTGAAACTTCGCGGAATGCCAGCGGATAAATCACCCGGCTGGATCTGCGGAATTTGGTGATGAGCACGCCGAGCGTGATGAGCCCAAACGCGCCCAGTCCCTGGACCGTGAGCAGGAACCGGCAAAGTTTCCGGCCAAAATAATTCGTGTAGGACCTCGGCAGCGGCGCGCGCAACAGGAATCGGACCGGCGGCGAATTGAAGACGCTGGCGTTTCCCTTTTGCACCCGGTCAGGCTAATTTCTGGACGCGCGCCGGTCAAAGCGGAATTGCGGAGGCGGTCGGGCCTGTGCCACACCATGGCGTGACAACCCTCTCCCCGCGGAATCATATGATGGCAGCCACGGGCCCCGGGCCGGCATGCAATGCACGGAACTGAGGCCGCACGGGCTCACCGGACCGGTCGGTCTTTCGGCGACTTCACCGCGGCTGACGATTTCTTTGCCCCGGATCCTTTGGAGGCCGCGGCATCGACCTTTTTCTCCAGCGACTCGAAGTCTTTGCGCAAAGCCCGGTCTTCCTTCTGCAAATCCAGGAATTCCTTGCGCAACTCGGCCAGACCTTCCGTGGTCTTTCGGAAATTCTCGATGTTCCGGATCGCCATGGCGGCGGCGTTTTGTTCCGGGCTCGTCCTGCGGGCTAGCGCAAATTTCTCGAGAGCCGGCAAAGCGCCGGAGTCCGCCAGCGTGCCCAGAGCGTTGATGGCCCCCAGCCGCACCCTCTCCTTCCGGTGGTTCACATAGCCGAGAAGGAAATCGCGCACCGCGGCCTTGTCCTTTTCATCGCGGTCCAGGTAAGCCAGCGCACTCAATCCCTGGACGAATCCGTCGCTCGTGTAGTCCGCCTCGCGCTGCCTGAGGTTGTCGCGCAGCGGATCGATGGAGGAAGGATCATCCTGCGCTCTCAGTCCCCGTATGGCGGCCTCGGCCAGCCCGTTGCGATACGAGGTGGAATTCAGGTACTGCAGCAACAGCGCGCGCGTGTCCGCTCCGGCATAGGTCCCCAAATCCTGGACCGCCAGGATCTGGATGTCAGGATTCTTTTCCATGGCGAGCATGGCGCGCTGCGCATCGCTGCTTCGCGTCCCGTAAAACCCGGCGATTCCGGCGTAGACCCGGCGGCGCACACGGGCGTCGGGCTGACGGGTGGATGCGAGCAGCGCCTCGATGGCGTCATCGGTGTGAATGTTCCTCAACGCCTGCGCTGCTTCCATGCGCACGCCGTAAAAGGTGTCGTGGTTCAGCGCGCCCTTGAGCTTTTCCACCGTCTCCTTGTCCTTTCTTGTGGCCAGCATTTCGATGGCGAGCAGCCGGCCGACGACGTCGGTTTGATCCTCCAGTTGCGCGTAAAGCATTGGGGTGGGAGGGATGAAATGGATCTTCGCCAGCACCGCATACTCGGGGTCGATGCGCACCGCGGCCGGCGCCTCATCGAGCGCAAAGTAAAAGTCCTCCGATTTTTCCTTCACGATGATCGGCTTGTCCACGGTGGTTGATCTCGTTTTGAAACGGATGGAAAGCGGGAAATTGAAGAGGAAGGTGTCGTCGCCGATCCGTTGCGTTTGACGCACGGAAACTTTGGCCAGCTTGCTGCGCGCGTCCCAACTGTAGCTGGCGTCCAGGTCGGGACAGCCGCCATGATAGACCCATTGGTCGAAGAACTGATCGTAGGAACGGCCGGAAAGCTCTTCGATCACCGCGTTCAGATCCTCGGTGACGACCGATCCGAACCGGTGTCGTTCCAGGTAGGTCCGGATGCAGCGGCGGTACAGATCCTTGCCCAGTTGCGCGCGCAGCATGTGGAGCACCCAACTGCCCTTTTGGTAGGCGAAAACGCTGAACAGCTCCATGGGGTTGTCGTACTTCCGGTCCACAATCGGCCGCGACGAGTTGGTCATTGAGAGGATTTGCTGCGCGTCGCGATACAGGCCGTAGAGCATGGAGTCCCGGCCGTTCCGGTGCTCGTCGTACAGAAGCGCGTACCAGGTGGCAAACCCTTCATTCAACCAGATGTGGCTCCAGTCTTTGCAGGTGACCAGGTCGCCGAACCATTGGTGGGCCATTTCATGCGCGACAAGGCTCTGGCTGGAACGGATGTTTTCCGTGTTGGTGGTGAAGAGCGTGTTGTCCGTGAGCGTGGTGAGCGTCGTGTTTTCCATGCCGCCCGCGACGAAATCGTTGACCGCCACCTGGTAGTACTTGGCCCAGGGAAAGGGCATGCCGATTTCGTCCTCGTAAAAGGCCATGATGTCTTTGGTGTCGCAGAATGAATTGGTGGCTTCATCGATCTCAGACGGGGGCGTGTAAAACGCCAGCGGAACGTTCCGGTGCCTGTCTTCCACTTTCTTGAAGCAGCCGGCCACCAGCGACAGCAGGTAGTTGGCATGCGGCTTATCCTGAAGCCATTTTACGGCGACCAGCCCGGTCGCGTGGTCTTTCTCCTCGGAAACCAGCCGTCCGTTGGACAGCACGGTCATTCCCTCGGGCACGCGGCAGGTGATTTCGGAGGTGAACTTTTCATTGGGCGAATCCAGGCAGGGATACCAATGCCGGGCCTCGACCGGCTCGCCTTGCGTGAACAGATGCGTGTCCCCAGCCTTGTACCCCATTTCCGGCGTCCGGAAATACATTCCCTCCGCCGGCTCCGCGCGATGCTCAATCGTGACCCAGGCCTCCTTGTCCGCGGGAACCGGTTGGGCGAATGTAACGATGATTTTCTCGTCCGTGACCTGGTAATCCAGGATCGCTTCGCTGGAGGTCACGGAACTCACCGCCAGGTCAACGGCGTCGAGGCTCAGTTCCTCCAGCGGTTTCGCGATCGGTTTGAAGGTGATCGTGGTTTTGCCGGCGACGGTGCGATTTGTGAAATCAGGAGTGACATCCAGCGCCACATGCAGGATGTTGATTTGGCGGCTCGGCGCGTATTTCCGGTAATCGGAAGAATCGGGCGCCGTCAGGAACGCGGCCGATTTCCGACACTGGATTTCGTCCACGGACTCTTCGGCCCGCGCCAAGCCGGCGACGCGGCAGAACACCCACACGGCGAGCAGCACCCGGGCAATTTTCATGGCGTGCTTTTACCACGTTGACCACAAAGCGAAAGGGAAAATCGTGATATCAGCGCAAGATTTCACTGGCCATAACCCTGAAGGGGAATATGATCTGCAACGGCTTGAACGAGCCTAACCTGTACACGAATGAAACGAATATCCATCTTCACGGCCACCCTGACGGCTTTTCTCAGCATCAGAATCATCGCGATGGCCCAGATGCCGGTCCCGCCCCCGGCGCCCGCGGGACAACTGCGTTCCAGTGGCGAACTTGACCAAATTCTTCAGCCGATCGCGCTCTATCCCGATCCATTGATTGCGCAAATCCTGCCTTCGGCCACGCTGCCCTCGGAAGTTGTCATGGCGGATCGTTACGTGAGCGGCGGCGGCGATCCCAACCTGATCGACCAGCAGCCTTGGGACCCCAGCGTCCGGGCGCTGGCCAGATACCCGGCCGTGCTCAAGTGGATGGACGACAACCTGGCCTGGACCACGGCCCTGGGCCAGGCGTTCCTTTCTCAGCAACAGGACGTGATGAACTCCATCCAGCGGCTAAGGGCCCAGGCCCAGTCACTGGGCAACCTGCAAAACACCCCGCAGGAAAACATTGTCACTGACAACGGGGAAATCGAAATCCTCCCGGCCGATCCGCAGATCATTTACGTGCCGGTCTATCAGCCGGACCTGGTTTATTATCAGCGATGGTCCCACGGAAGCCCGTTCATCTCCTTCGGTGTCGGCTTCTCCCTGGGAGCGTGGTTGAACCTCGACTTTGACTGGCACAATCATCACCTCATCGAATGGGGCCGCGATCATCCGCGTCCCGGCGATTGGTGGGCTCGCCGCCCCGGCGAACGTGCCAGTGTCGCAATATCCCATGCGACTGTCTGGCAGCCGCACCGTCCGGACGTTATCGCGAGAGGCGGCGACCGCGGCTGGGACGCCCGCCAAACCCGCCCGGCACCCGTCATCCGTTCCGAACCCGGCAGACCGCCGCAACAGCCGTCCAGGCCGGCGGTGATCCAACATTCCGAGGAAGCGATCAAGGCCCGGCCGGCGGAAGGCGCGCTGATCGGGGTGCAGAGTTCGCATGAGACTCAGCAATTCAGCAACCGTGGCCAGCAAAGCCGCCAGACGATGCAGACACCGGCAGCACCCGCCCGTTCAGCCGCGCCCGTGCAATCAGCGGGGCCCAGCCGGTCGGCCGGAGGCCCGCAAAAGCGTTGACCCATTGAGCACCTTAATTTGATCGCAAAAGGAACAACAGTAGCCCATGAAAATCTCAAACTTCCCACTCGCGGGCCGGTCCAGCAAGGTTCTGCTCCGACTCGCACTCACCACTTCTGTTTTGGTTCTGCCCGGCCATCTTTTTGCCGCAGGCGAACAGCAATTCAGTTCGCCGGAAGCGGCGGTGGATGCGCTGAAGACAGCCGTTGCGGCCAAAGACACGAATGCCCTGCATGCGATTTTCGGACATGCCGCCCATGCGCTAGTCGCGGCGGACGTCGTGGAAGCCACCAACGAGCGGGAGCTGTTCGTGTCCCGGCTGGAGGAGAAAACCGCGCTCACGCGCGAGTCCGACTCCAAGGCTGTGCTCCATCTCGGCGCCGATGGCTGGCCCTTTCCGATTCCGCTGCTGAAACAGGACGGGCGATGGTTCTTTGATACTGAAGCCGGCAAAGAGGAGATTCTTAACCGCCGCATCGGCGCCAATGAACTGGGCGCCATTGATGTCTGCCGCACCTACGTGCAGGCCCAGCGTGAGTATGCCAGTGTGGACCGCAATGGTGATGAAGTGCTTGCTTACTCCCAGCGGCTGCGCAGCACCCCCGGCACCCACGACGGCCTCTACTGGCCGTCGAAAGCGGGCGATGAACAAAGCCCGCTTGGGCCGCTCGTTGCCCAGGCCCGCGTGGAAGGTTACCGGCACAAGACCAAAATCCTCGCCGGCGAGAAAATGCCTTACCATGGCTACTATTTTAAAATTCTAACCAAACAGGGTAAGCATGCGCCGGGCGGCAAATACGGCTACCTCATCAACGGCCACATGATCGGCGGCTTCGCGCTGGTGGCCTGGCCGGCGGAATGGGGCAACTCCGGCGTGATGACTTTCATCGTCAACCAGCAGGGCAAGGTCTATCAGAAAAACCTGGGTTCCAAGACCTCTTCCATAGCCGACGGAATTACCAGCTATGACCCGGACGACACCTGGACGCTCGTGAAGGATTAACCGGGAGCGCCTGTGCCAAGAATTGGCGGAGGCGACGCCGACGTCGCCGCCACCGGCTTGGGCCGGGTACCGGTGGCTTTCTTGCTCATTGACTCGTGAGCGTGTCCACCGGCTCCCGATTGGTTTTATTATTCGGACTTCATGCTGGCGCCGAGCAGGGTGATGTCCTCCAATTTGAAATGAACCTCGAAGGCCTGGAGCTTGTCATAAACTTCCGCCATGAGGCGGCCTTTGGCGGGAAAAGCCTGCTTGGATTCATAGGTAAAGGTATAGGAATTGCCGCCGCCGCCGTAACCATTTTGTCGAAGCGGAATCTTTGTACTGTCCACGACGACGCTCAACGACTTGATGCCGTCAGGCTTGGTGTTCAATCGCAAATCCATGATTTGCGAGCCGTCTTTTTTCCAGCCGTCTTTGATGGACTCAATTCGCGCGCCCAGTTCGGCGCCGGTCGCGCCGGCCTTCAAATTTTCCATACCGAGATCAACTTCCCTGGTGCCGCTCGACACGTTGTAATGCAGGCGCCCGGAAAGTTCCTTCAATCCTCTGACGCCACTGCCGGGGACTTTCAATTTGAATTCCAGAATCGCGGCCGTCTTGTCCGTGGAAATCTGGGGAAAATGAACCTTTCGGTTCCATTCCGAATCCGGCAGCAGGCTGGAGCCGTCGTCCGCCAAGGCGGTCTCGACCGCGCTTTCGTCGGTGACCGACTGGACGCTGCCGGGAAATTCAACAAGCAATGCCAGCGAATATTCGGTGTCGTAATTGAAGGGCCGCAGATTGCGCTTCTGATCCGATTGCGTCACCAGTCTCACGCCGACAACCTTGACGTTTTTCAATGCTCCGCCTTGTGCCGGCGGCGCGGTTGGCTCCGTCGAACCGGATGAGTCCGGGCCGACACCAAGTTCCATTTGCGTTCTGGCATATTCCGTTTTTGCGGCGCCCACTTCGGCGGCATAGTTGAACAGCGGCGCCGTGCCGCTGGCGATAGCGGCGCGCACGGGGGCTTTCTCGCCGAAGACCAACTGATTGATTTCATCGTCCATTGCCGGCTTACCCTGCATATCATCAAATCCGGTGCCGTTGTGTTTCCGGCACCACTCGTCGTCGTTGATGAGTTTTTCCATGACCTCAAGAAGTTTCGCGCCATCGAACTTGAGCATTAATGCGCCCGATGGGTCTTTTGTAAAATTGGAACTGTTGACGATTTTGCCGGGCAGATGAAAAACAGCCGTCTGTTTCATGTTGCCCAAAATGCCGGCGATCATCGGCTTGGCCTGCTGGAATTGCGCGCGCTCCTGCCTGATTTTCTTCGACAGTTCCTCAGATGATAATTTGTTTGTGGAAGCCGGCTGCGTTTTCTTTTCAACCGTGACTTCCATCTTGCTGCCGTCGGGCAGCGTGCTGCCAGCGAGCGTGTCGGATTTGTTCGTGCGCAAGTCGAGGATGGCGCTGCCAGCGGAGGTTGTTTTCCAGTCGAATTCCAGCATTGTTTGATTGTGGATTTCGAGCTTGGAAAGGTCCTTGAAATAAGCCGTGCCGCGGAAAAACAATCGTCCGTCGTCCAGCGTTTTGAAACTCACATCGCGCCAGGCCTCAACCCCTTTCGATTGTTCGAGCACCTCGCGGACGGCGCTCCGCAACGCCTCGTCGGGATCCGGCTTTTGATCGCCCAGATTGATGGTCTGAAACGTGCATTCGTGAACCACCTTGCCCGAGCCGTCGGGGTTGATGGTGAAATCCTCCTTGGTGTCAAAACAACCGCTCGTGAGCAGCAGCAGACAAAGGCCGGCGAACGACGTGAGTTTTTTGAAGATTGAGTTCATGGTTTTTCGTTTGGGTTTGATCTTACGCAAAAGTGGTGCTGTTGACTTTCACTGCAACGGGTGGTGAAGCGCGGCTTCTAAAACAGGATCGCGACCGGCCAGAAAATCATTCAGCGAATACGGCACAACGATGTCGGGATCGAGCGAGAGCGGATCGGCATCGCGAATCTTGTGGACATATCTTGTCGTGTATTGCACCTCCAGCTTTGAGTTCGGCAGCGTAAAAGATTCGGCCTGGCCATAATGGTTGGGTTTATTGCCGGCAGGTTCGCCCACAAGGATGGCATGAAGACGCATGCGGAAAACTACCGCTTCGTCCATCGCTGCAGAATACGTGTGCCAGCCGATGAGAGCGTAGAGATGTCCCTTTGCATGGAGCGCGGGTCGCGACTTCAAACCGTCCTCGAGGGGATTCGCGATTTCCGGAGTGCCGCCGCCATTGAAGCGGAGATCCACGACCACACGCTGGACGGTGTGTGAGTCAGCGAAGGCGAATAATTTCTTCGCAAAATCCTCGAAGGGATTGCCCTGCTCATCGTGGCAACTGTTATATTGGATGTAGAGCGTCTGCCTGTTCGCCAGGTATTCATGCCAATAGAAAGCGTCGTGGTGTTTGTAGCACAACGCCGTTGGAATATGCAGGGCGTCAGCGGCATTCACCAATTTCCGGCTGGTTCTACCAGGTCCTCTCGGAGCGATTTCAACCGTGAATTCCTTGCCGTCGGCTTTTGCACATGTCAATTGCAGATGGCCGGCGGCATCGGCGATGTTTTCGCGTTGCATCAATTCCACGAACGTCAGGTATCGCGCACTCAGGGCATGCAGATGAGCGTCATTCTCGTGGGGGATGTAAGGAGCCACAGCCGCTTCGACCTGCTTGGATGTCAAAGAACCAATCCGCACCACGCGGGCCCCGAGCGCCTCTTGATATTTCGGCGCCGTGCCAATCACCGCCAGCCCATCGGAAAACCACTGCATCGCGACTGGATAAACATGCAGTGCATGCGTCCCAGTTGCCGTCCCGGGTTTTATCTCGGTATGTGCCACACCTAGACAGGCCAAAATGCGCATTAACTGAAGGACGATTTCGGCATCGGAAAGTTTCGGAACTTCACCCCTCAGTTCCGCAACTTTGCCATCGAACTCTTCCTTGGGAATGAGCTTGAAAAGGTCCTTTTGCCTGACCGGAAGTTCCTTGGTAAAACAGTCGAGGTCTTCCTGCCAGCGGGCAACGCGCGTTGCCGGGCCATTCGTGGCTGGAGCGGCGGCCAACTGACAAGCTGCACAGACCATGACGCTGGCGAACACTGTTGCCGCTTTCATGGATGCCATAAAGTATCGGCCCTCTTTACAAAAATTTCCCTGCCTCGTTCCATCTCTCCAGAATATGCAACCCAAAGATGACCTTGCTTGTCATACGCGCCGCTGGCAAAGCGGGGATTGCCCTGCGATTGAACCACTTGGGGCTGCGACCATTGATTTTTGACGAAATCAAAATCCATTTCCCGAAGCATCCACTGTTTGCCGTCCTTCGTTTCGCTCCACAAAAGCGTTAGGCCACCGTCCGGCTTTGGGATAAAGGTCGGCGTGCAGACGTTTTTCATGTTCCCGTCAAGAACTTGAATCCGATCCGGCGCGACATCTGGCCCAACCTCCGGATTGGCGATACAAATTTGTTTCTTCCGATTTCCAGACTGGCTATCCCAGGCAGACCAGACTTGATGATTCCCCGATACGCCGACGGCGGGCGCCAGGTCGATATTCTTGCCGCTGACGGAAGATATCCTGCCCATACGCATGTTTTGATCGACCGGACGGATGAATATCGTCGGTCCTTCGGCAAAGACGGAATATCCTTTATTGGGCGGATGAAAATCCCAGGTCCAGGCGACAATCACGCCGTTCTCATAAGGCCAAATGGCGGGATCAAAATGTTTTTCATGTTGAGGCACGTCCGTGGGGCTGATTTCCACCTCTTTGGACCACGCGTTGTGTTCAAACCGGCGAAGACAAACTTTTTTGCCTCTCGAACCCATGCGTCCAACATTGTACCATTTATAGTAGGTCAGCCATATTCCGCCGTTTTTGTCGCAGGCCATCCGCCCATGCATCGCGTCATCTTCAGAATGCGCCACCCCGACAGCCGACTCTATCCGCGACGGATCGGCAAGCGAGGTCAGACATATCTCATGCCTCTTTTCGCCCGTGCAGACCGTCCAGCAAATCCAGATCCTATTCTGACCATCCGCCAGGACCGTCGCGTCATATTCCTGGGCGGAGGTTGCGGCGATGGGAATATCCTGGGACCAGCTTGTCCCGTCATACCAGCGAAGCAGCACGTCGCAGGAATCATGGCGAACCGCCGTAAAGACAAGATACATTTTTCCGTCCGGCGCACAGGTCATCGAAGCAAACCGCTCATTGAGCCGGTCAGTTTGGGACTCGCCGCTTCGATACAGGGTTGCCGGCATGTAAATCGTTCCATCCCGCTTGAGAGCCCGATGCTCTACCGGACTGGACAACACCCTGTCGATCGCCGCCCTCAATTTCTTCCAGTTCTCATCCCCCGGCTCCGGGAAGTGGTGGACGGTATAGACCACCCTGCCATGGCGGTCGCAGAGCATCAGAAACGTCCACCCATCCCGATTATATCGTTTTTCAAACGCTCGGTCGGGGTCCATCAACTGCACCATCGGCAGCCGAAAATGATTTTGAAAATCCAACGCCGCCAGTTCATTATCCCCCGCCACGGTTCGAATACACACCAGCCCCTTTCCGGCGTATTCCTGAGCTAATCGACGAAACGGCTCGGCATCCGACTGGCAACCGCCGCACCAGCACGACCCAAAAAAAAGCAACACCGGCACACCCGCGTAATCAGCGGAATCAACTTGCCGGCCGCAGGCGTCAAACAGTCGAAACGCAAGAACCTCATTCAGGTTGGCTTTCGTCGCGGTGTTAAGCGTGTCGGTGTCGCAAACCTCACAACCTTCCTCGGCACAGTTCTGCCGGCTGGGCGCCGGCCGGCTGCCATTCAAATCGGTCGTGCTGTTTTTGGCACTGGACACCAGGCACAAGAACGTCATAACCGAGAGGCAAAAGCACAGGTTCTTCATGGCTGACCGTCTCACCATTGTATAAAGGGAATTGGGCTGGAGGTTACAAGCCACCGAACGCAAACAACCGGCGAGCGAGTGAGGTTTCGGTTGCCTGTGATTCCATGCTATGGAGTTCCATCACTTGTGATTGTTTTCATCCGCGCCAGCCCGTAAGATCGGGATTCCCTGGCTCATTGCTCCAGAGGCGTGCTTTCCGGCTCCTGATTGGTGTCATTGATTGGATTCGGCGGTTTGTCATTCTTCACCCGCTTCATGGCAAGCCACTCCATGGGCTGATTGGTCGGAACCAGTTCCAAACCGTATCGCGCCAGGAACGCGTTATTGACTTCCAAATCCTTCGTTCGGTTTGGAACGTAGGCGGCTGGAATCAGTTCCAATTTCCGGTCATACCGGTTCGTCAATCCCGTTTCATCCAGGACCGGCTTCCCAAAGAAATTCTCCCAATCCCCGGCAAGCTCCGGCAAGGAACGGCTGCTGCGAAAATCACGGGAGATTCTCGATTCAAGAATCTGCGGATCTTCGACTTTGATTGAAAGCACTTCGGTGTCGCGCATTTCCCGATGCCATGCCAACCCGAACCGTTCCTTGAGTTGCTGTTTGATTTCCGCCTGCAATCTTTCCACGGGTTGGGATCGCAGGGTGTCAATCACATCAAACTGGTTCGTGATTTGCCTGACAAGCTCCTGCGGGAATTCCGTGCGAACCATCAAATGCGAATCCCACACTGCCTTCCTGGTGTAAGCGTAACTGACCAACTCCGGGAAGCTGACGCACAAATTCGCCAGTTTCCCGTCAACCCAGCCGTAATGAATTCCAATGCCAGCGTGGGACGGTTGATTCAGATCGTAGTGCGTCGGCCGGACCACCAGCACATGCGGAGCTTTCTGGAGCCCCTCGCGATAACGCTGGTAGTTGCTCCGATCGAGGTTTTGCCAGAAGGCATCGTTGATGGCGGGGGAGCCTTTGCCCTGGATGCCATCGAGGAACTTGTGGTCGCTGTCGGCGAGGCTGTCCGCAAGTTCGTCCGGTTCAGGCTGGGCGCTCCACCAACGAATGATTTCCGGGTCGAACGGCGGCTGGCCGCCTTGCGCATTCCACCATCTGCCCCAAGCCTGCCAATCCTTGCCGAAGTTCTGACCCGTCAGCCGCACCAGCGAGATTTGAGCCCACCAACGAACGTTTGAGTTGTTATGATAAAGCAAATGAATCAGTTTGGGAACCGAGGTCTTGTCGCCGATAAATCCCAGCGCGCGGATGGCCATCCAGCGGTCGCGATTGCTTATCTCCGCCCGCAATATCTTGTCCCCGTGGTCAAATGTCATCCTGCGCAGCAGCGGAAGCGCTTTGATGGAGCGCAAGGCGGCCAGCGAGTTGATAGCCTGGTAATACTCGTCCGACCGTGGCCCTTTAAGTGTGTCAATCAAACGCCTTTCCAAAGCGTCGCGATCGTTGTTCGACCAGCCGTCAAAAGTGCGCTCGTCAAAGAACTTGTGGAATTTGCGGTCGGTCCATTGCGCCACAAGACGCTGGTCTTCGTTTAACAAGTTCCCAAAAGCATTCGCATTGACAAGGTTGGTTGGCGCAATCGTCGGGGTTGGTTTCCGATTCGTTCGGATAAATAACGCACTGAGGCAGAGAAGAAGGAGTGCAACAATTCCAAGACTGCCAACCAAGGCGGCTTTTTTCCATCCGCTTGGCATTCCGGTGGCTGCGACTGGCGGAACGGGCGATGGAACGTCAGCCGGCTCTTTCGCCGCCCCAAAAATATCGTCGTAAGCGTACATCAACGCCGCCAAAGCGACGGGAGCCGTGACCAGAGAACCCACGATAAAGACGAGCATCCCTGCCATATTGATCAGCGACAAAACGATGATGAACCCGAAGAATTTCCACCAATGTTTGGAGACGGTCTTGCGGCTTAACCGCATGGCCGGCCAGAAGCCGAGTCGTTTGTCGATGACCAGAGCCAGCGTGAAAATCCACGCGACCGCGAGATAAATGCCCGGTAATAGCAGGCAAAAAAGTCCGGCCATCAGGAGCGCTGCTTGAACAAGACTGCCGAGCAAGAGCGGCAGGAATGCGATGCTGAAACCGGAGAAAGCGGTCCCTACCCCTGCCTGCTCGCCGCGTATCTTCTTCAGGAAATACAGGCACAACCCGCCCACGAGCGGACCGCTGACTACCACCCCTATCAACGCGGGAATGGCGGCAGCGCTCAACAACAGGATCAGCACAGTGACTCCCACGACCGCCCAAAAATCGCTTCGCACCAAAGTCCAGCCACGGTGTAGGCAACTGCCAATGTCCAAGGTGTAATCCCGCGCCAAAATCTCGCGGGCGAACATTTCGGCGTTCGCCGCTGGCACGGTGGTGCGGGCAATTGTCTCGAGCGCCGTCTTTACCTGGCTGGCTGTCTGATAGCGTCGCTCCGGCTCTTTTTCCAGCGAACGCAGCACTACTTCATCGAGGCGCACGTCGATTTGAACCTTTTGTGACGGCGGCTGGAAATTTCCAATCGGCAGTTCGCCGGTGAGCAGTTCATAGAACACAACGCCCAGGGAGTAGATGTCCGCTCGATGATCCACGGTCTGCGGTTTTTCGACTTGTTCCGGCGCCATGTAATGCGGCGTGCCCACCACGTCCGTCGCGCCGGTCAGGGAGATGTCCTGCGGCGCCTGATCCAGAATTTTAGCGATGCCGAAATCCGCGATTTTTACCTGGCCCTTTTTGTCGAGCAGGATGTTTTCCGGTTTGATGTCGCGGTGGATGGTCCCCTGCTCGTGGGCGTATTGCAGGGCCTGGCAGATCTGCGGCACGATGGCGAGCGCTTCGGCGGGCGCAAGCCTCCGCGCCTGCAACAACTGTCGCAGCGTCATGCCGTCCACAAATTCCATCAGCAGATAATAGTTCCCCTGCGTCTCGCCGAAGTCGTAAACGGTGACGATGTTGGGATGGCTCAGCCACGCCAGCGTGCGGGCTTCACGTTGGAATCGCTCGGCAAATTGCGGATCGTTTTGCTTTTCCGGTGAAAGGATTTTCAGCGCCACGAACCGGTTCAAGCGTGGTTGGCGGGCCTTGTAAACCGCGCCCATGCCGCCCTGGCCCAGTAATTCGATGATTTCGAGCTGTGGGAAAAATTTGGCCATCTCCTCGATGGATGGGGGCACGAAGGCCGATTTGCCGGCCCCGGCTTCTTTCCCTGCCCTGGTTTCAAAACCGGATTTCATCAGGCACTCCGGACAGAGGCCCTGGGGCGCCCCGGGAACCACCGGCTTTCCGCAAATTGGACAAACCTGGGTCGTATCCATAGTAATTCTGCCGCCCTATGTATAAAGGAAAGCGGGCGGAAGGTTACAGAGGAAACGGAAAGCCTGCTTTGGAGTCGTACGCTTGAGCGCTGGAACCGGCTCATCCTCTGGCCAGCACCGCAGACAAATAACGCAATTCCTCTTCGACTTCTTCCGGCGTCGCGACGGTGTTGGCGATTTCATCCCGGAGCAATTGCCGATACCTCTGGCGCAGACGGTACACCGCCACCTTCATCGAGCCTTCGGTCATCGCCAGTTTTGACGCCAACGCGGCGTACGGTTGCGCCGTGCGTTCACCCAACAGACATGGTTTTAACACTTCGAACAATTCTGCCTTGCCATCCCGCGCAAATTCAGCGCTCAGCCGATTCATGACTTGGTCCAACAAAGTCAGCGCCCAACGCCATTCGTAACTCTGTTCGGGAGTGAGATTGTCCACCGGCTCCCGCGTGCAACGGATTTCCGCTTCATCGCGCTGCAGAGACACGACCCGTCCACCGCCGCGCTTTTGCGTTCTGGCTTTGTCCCATTCATTTGCCAAAAAATTGCTGAAGCTGGTCAACAGAAACGAGCGGAAGCGACCGCGTTGCTGGTCTGCCCCTCCCAGCCAGTCTCGCTCCAGCAACCAGGCGAAGAATTGCTGTGTCAAGTCTTCGGCATCGGCTGGGGAATAGCCACGCCGTCGCACGTAAGCATAGAGCGGATACCAATAGGTCTGGCAGAGTTTTTCCAAGGCGTCCCGGGCCTGCGGGATATCGCTTCGCCCCGCCGCCAGGACCACCGACCAATGCGTGGTGGCAAAGACAAACCGTTGGCCGGGTTGATCGCCGGCGGGAATCATGTCATCCGAACTGACTTTAATGGATGTGCTCAACAACAGGAGGTTAACGCGTCGCGCCGGGTGAAGGCAAGACTGCTACTGCTAATATTTTAGCATTTAGCTGTTGACGCCCTTTGATCCAATGCCAATTATTTAGCATATTATGAGTTTGGAACAGCATCTCAGCCGGCGCGAGCGCCAGATCATGGACGTGCTGCATTCCCGCCGGGAAGCCACCGCCGCCGAGGTTCTCGAAGCCTTGCCGGATCCGCCCAGCTATTCGGCCGTCCGCGCTTTGCTTCGGATTTTGGAGGAAAAAGACCACGTGCGACACCGCCGCCAGGGCGCGCGATACGTCTATGTGCCGCGCTTGTCGCGGGAAACCGCCAGCCGTTCCGCGCTGAAAAGGGTCGTCTCCACTTTTTTTCAAGGCTCGATCGCGCAAACCGTGTCGGCCCTGCTGGAAACCGCCGATACTCGGCTCTCCGGCGAGGAGTTGAACAAGCTGCAACATGTCATCAAAGAAGCCAGAAAGGAGGGCCGTTGATTTGCAAGCGGCGGCTGACCTCGTTTTCAATCTTCTCCCTCCGAGCTTCCAGTTCACGGCTTCGGCATTGACGTGTGGCTCAAGAGTTTCGTCGTGCTCATGCTGGCCGGCGGGACATGCTTGATCTGGCGTCGCGCGTCCGCCGCCACGCGGCATTTGAAACACTCGTTGTAATCAATGACGTGTGAGAACCATTTTATGAAATCGCATCTGAATCTCGCCCTGTCGGCGGCGCTTGGCTTTATCGCCGCGCCCGCGATTGCCCTCACGATATCCGTCGCCGATCACGGCGCGGTGGGCGACGGCAAAACCCTCAATACCGCCGCCATCCAGGCCGCCGTGGATGACTGCGCCGGAAAAGGCGGCGGCACGGTGCTGGTGCCGGCCGGCGTGTGGCTGACCGGCAGCGTCGCGTTGAAGTCCCGGGTGACACTCCGGCTGGAGGCCGGCGCGGTGCTGCGCGGTTCATCCAATATCGACGACTATCCCACCAACGGCTTCAAACACCTGGAAATGGGTGACACGCGATCCTTGTTGTGGGCCTTGCACCAAAGCGACATTTCCATTTGCGGAGAAGGCACGATCCAACTCGTGGACCGGCCTTTCTTCGCCTGGGATCGTCTCCGGACCGGACTGCCGCCCGGGAAGGATGCACTGCTGCAGGATTGGCAGCGGCGGCAATGCGTTGTCACCGCCGGCAACCGGCCCAACCAGCCCGTTTTCTTCCACGACTGCCGCCATCTCCGCCTCGAAGGCGTCACCATCCGCAACTCGCCCTGCTGGACCATCACCTGCAGTTGTTGCGAGGATATCCAGGTGCATGGAATCCGCATCGACAACAACCTGCAGGTGCCGAACAACGACGGCATTCATTTTTCAGGCTCGAAAAACATCGTGGTATCCGACTGCATCATCCGCGGCGGGGACGATTCGCTGGCGTTCACAGGCATCACCGACCCGGACAGCGTGTGCGAGCGCATCACGGTCGCCAATTGCATCCTCACGAGCCGCTCCGCCGGCGTCCGGTTGGGCCACCTGTCAGGCAAAGTCCGCGATGTGGCGATCAGCAACCTCGTGATGAAGGATTGCAGCCGCGGTTTCGCCATCCAGGCCGGGGACCACGGCTGGGTGGAGAATGTGACGATCGACAACGTGGTGATGGAAACGCGCATGTTTGCCGGCGCCTGGTGGGGCAAGGGTGAGCCGTTGGTGATCTCCGCCGCAAATTCCGCCTCGGCCCACATCCGCGGCATCAGCGTCAGCCATGTCCGGGCGCGGGCGGAAAACAGCATCCTCGTCGTCGGCCAGAACCGGAACGTGAGCGACATTGTCCTGGACAACCTGGATTTGACCTTCAGCTACAGTCCCAACAGAGCGTTGTACGGGCAGGAATTCGATCTGGCGCCCGCGCTGCTTCGCCCTTCGCGCATGGCCAGGAACCAGATTCCGTGGATTTACGCCGACAGCATCGCCGGTCTGGATTTGCGGAATGTCAGTGTCCGCCGGGCCGATACGGAGGAGCGCAAGCTCACGCTGAATCCGGTGATTGAGAATGTGAGCGGGCTGCGGCGGACCGCCGCGCCATGATCGGTCGCGGCCTTACGCTTCGACCCGCGCGGCTCGGAAGCTTGATGATGCGAGGCTGTCTGCTACGTCCCGCGCCACGGACATGGTGAGTGAACCTTGACCTTGTCCTCGGCACTGATGTGCCGCCGCTGTCGCCTGCTCATCCTGTTCCTTTCTGCGGCAACAGTCTGCGGGCTCAAAGCTCAAAGCGGCGTTTTCGACTGAAGCACAACACCCTCAAACACCCGTCGGATGGCTCCAATCACTCTTTCGGCGGCTTGCTTTCAGAAGAGGATGTGGCTTTCTCTTTGCCAACCGGAGGTTTTGCCAGATCGAAGAATAGCGACGATGGCAATTGGGAGCGGTGAATCATACTGCCGAAAGTCGAGCTTTGGGGATAGAGTCCCGGGGAGTTGACCGGAGGAACCGCCCAGATCGTTCTCGTGCCCCAGATTTTTCCACCCGCCTTGGCGGGGATCGTCGCATTGCACGGCGCTGTGCCGAGAAATTCTGCCGATGCGTACGAATCGCTCGTGCCCGAATAAATGCGCGCGCCCGGAGGGGAACTTTCAACTCTCATCACCCAAACCGGTCCCCTGTAGGAAGAACAGCCGGTGACAAAGAGGGCTGTCGTGGTGGCCAGAAGCAACAATGATCTCGCTTTCATAGTAGTTAGGGTTGTCTTTTTGCACAGACGAAAACTCCTACTGCCAGAAAGGATTGCTGACTGCAATCTTTATTTGAATCAGGTTCGCTTCTCTTGACCGCTTGACATTTCCTCCGAAACGCCTTTGAATCCGCACACGACTATGGTGAATTCATAACCCTTCAACAAAAGGTAACCAAATGGTAATGCCCAGAATAACCGAACACCTGTCCAGAACCTCTTGTCTCGCCTCCGCGATGGCCTGCTTGATGCTATGCGGATGCACAACCCGGTTGGTGGATTACACGCTTCTCTCGACAAAAAATGTCGATCTGTCCAAAGCGGGCACCTTTAAGCGAACGCCCAATCGGGTAACAGGGGAGGACAGTCGCTTTTGGTTTCTCTGCATTCCTCTGGGAAGCCCCCCTCACCTCAAAACTGCTGTGGATCGGGCCATCGAATCCGTGCCGGGTTCTGTTGCCTTGGTTGACGGTGTCGTATCAGCGCGCGGTTGGTGGTTTATTATTGGAGAAGGGGCCGTGGTTATAGAGGGCACCCCACTCATCGACCCATCAATTCCAGGCGCGAGCGTTCCTATAGCTCCAGCTCCAGCTCCAACTCCAGCGCAGTAGGAGGACAGGACTCCTTCTTTTTAATCGTAGTTGTGGAAAACAAAGTGTGGAATTCTGATTCCTGACATTCCTTGCGATTGGAATTGGTTCCCCTGCGTTTCGCCCGGCCTCGAGCCGGGCTCTTTGTTGCACGCCGGACATGACTCAGAGCTTGCGGGGTTGAAGTCCCCTGTGGACCGAGCGAGCGGAACCACGAGCCAAACGCAACTGCGGAGTAAACGCCCGTGGGAAGGAGGCCGGAGGCAAGATTACAGACACGATGAACAAGAACCGAACATTGACGGATGCTAAGCCTGTTGCCTCAGTGATTGGCTTGCGGTGCTTGTCGGGAATTTCGCCCGGTTCCTCTTCCCGAATGGGCAAACTTTAACGCATACCCCACACACCTGAGCGCCAATGTCGGGACAAGCCTTGAATCGCAGTGTCTGTTCGACACATCGGCCAAGGCAAAGAGCATCCTCGCGGCTTTCATAGCGATCGTTCGTGCCGACGTTCTTGATCGCCGAAGCTGGGCAAGCCTTTGTGCATTCGGCGCACGTGCCACACCGGTTTTTCAGAGGTGTGTCGGCGCTCAACGGCATGTCCGTCAGCAAGGTCGAGAGCCTGATGCGGGGGCCGTATTGTGGGCTTACGATCAGGAGGCTCTTGCCTTGCCAGCCAATGCCGGCCATGCGCGCAACTGCTTTGTGGGAGATGCTGCCCAACAGGTTGGTATTATCCACAATCTGCGAAGCCGGGACCCCAAATGCTGAGAAGCCTCGCTGATTGATCCATTTCACAAGCCGGGCTGTGACAGTGTCCAGGGCTGCGTTCACCTCCCGGTAGTGCCGCGCGTAATCGGGCGTTGGAGCGCGATCAATGCCGTCAACGATTGCGTCAGCCAGATGAATCGCGATCGACACCGCCTTTGTAAACCGTTCGAGTATGTTTGCCGGCAGGACACACTGCTCTGCCTTGAACGGCCCTAAATCGGCAACGCCAATGAGGTCGGCACCGGCTTCTCTTGCAGCGACTTTCAGTTCTTCTGTCTGTTCCATATTACCACCATGCTGCGGCCCTTTCGGATCCGCGCGGTGAACAGGCTGGAAAAGCATAGCAAGAGATGAGGTCGTGTCGAGCGGCCTGAAAAGGAATCGGAATACCTCGGCTGCGCGGAGCGCCCGGGCACACCGACGGAACGCGCCCTGGAAGAATCCGCCGACGAAGCGTTTCGGTTGTTGGCCACAAATGGTTCCATATACCTCGTCGGCGAATCGCTCGGCACGGGTGTCGCGGCCTATCTGGCAGGACGATACCCACGATGCCGTTTTGCACTGCAGGTGCAAGCAGGCTGATCCAATCCTTGGATGCGGTCTGGTAACAAGTCCAGCCTCGATATGAACGCTCCGTCCTCGTAGAATTCCATCACCGACAGCGATGCCTGCTGAACAAACTCAATCGCCCACACAAGTCGCCAGTGTCCCCCAAGAGGTCACGGGGTTGCCCCGTCGCGTGGGCGTGGGCGGCGTGAGCTGGCGCGACACCTTCGCCGCTCTGAAGCATCGCAACTTCCGGCTTTTTTTCGTCGGCCAACTCGTGTCGCTCATCGGGACATGGATGCAGAACACCGCGCAGGGCTGGCTGGTGTATCAGTTGACCGGCTCGAAAGCTTTGCTCGGCACCGTGGCCGCCGTTGGTTCCCTGCCCATGCTGCTGTTCTCGGTCTGGGGCGGCTCCGTGGCCGACCGGCATTCCAAGCGCACCGTGGTTCTCTTCACTCAGACCGGGATGATGCTGACGGCATTTGGGTTTGCCGCGTTGGTGGGGAGCGGGCACATCCAACCGTGGCACATCCTCGTGCTGGCAGCACTGGGTGGCGTGGCGATGGCCTTCGACATGCCCGCCCGGCAGGCGTTCATGGTGGAGATGACCAGCCGCGAAGACCTGATGAACGCGATTTCGCTGAACAGTTCCATATTCAACGGCGCGCGGGTAGTTGGCCCGGCTGTGGCAGGGTTCCTCATGGCGCAGGTGGGCATGACTTGGTGCTTTCTCCTGAACGGCCTGAGCTTCATTGCGGTCATCGCCGGATTGCTGATGATGCGCCTGCCCAAGTTTGTCGCCCCGGCAGAATCGGCCTCGACCGGGCGGCACATGCTTGAAGGCTTAGCCTATGTGGCAGGGCATCGGCGTGTCCGCACCCTGCTCCTGCTCTTTGCTGTGGTGGGCATATTTGGATGGTCGTATGCCGTCCTGCTGCCCGCGTATGCGAGGGACATTTTGCATGTTGGGGAACGCAGTTATGGCGCACTGCTCAGCGCCAACGGCCTCGGTGCTCTCTTGGGTGCGCTGACCTTGGCAACCTATGGCAGCCGCGTGCGGCCACGGCTGATGGTCTTCGGCGGGCTGTGGTTGTTCTCGGCCATGCTGCTGCTGCTGGCCGTTGTGCGTTGGTTCCCGCTCGTGCTGGTGTGCATGGCAGCGGGCGGTTGGGGAATGCTGCTCTACATCGCAACGACCAACACCCTCATTCAGACCAGCGTGTCGGATGCGACGCGGGGGCGGGTGATGGGCATTTGGGCGCTGGTATTCGGCGGCATGATGCCCTTTGGGGGACTCGAATCGGGTCTGCTGTCGCAGGCCATCGGTGTGCCTTGGACGGTCGCGGCAGGAGCATTGGTGTGCGCCGGTGCCGGTCTGGTCACGTGGTGGTCAGTGCGCCGCAATGCTCCAGCCCCGGTTGAGCCGCGTGCTTGAAGCTGTTCTGCACAGGCACCGCAGAGCACCGTAACGATTCCGGTGGATGCATTTTCGCAGGACGCCTCAATGCCCGCCCGTGACCGTGTACCCGCTCCGTCGCAAATCGTCCGCCAAATCCTTTTGCATCTGTGCTGTCCGCCGTGTACGGCGTCGGGTTCAGGTGCGAATACAGTTCCGGCAGCAGGCGGATGCCGTACCGCATCGTGCCCGAAAAATCAAAGACGCGCCGCCTTCACTTTCTGGCCAAGCGCCAGCCATGCTTCATTTACGTAGCCCCACCTTTTGACCAGCATTCTTAGCACACAGTACACCGCGAGCGCGGCGATCAGATGCTTGAGCGTGTGTCCGCTGACGAACCGCGTTGCTCCCCAAATTCTGGCGTCCAGCGCTTCCGCCATTTTGGCCAGGACATACAGGCCCGCCACCCACAGGAGATCGGCGCTGCGGCTGTAGCGCGGCGGGAACAGGACGATAATCAGGCCGACCAGCACAATCGAGAAATACTGGGCCGCCACATAAGGCCAGAGATTCCCGCTCCATCGCCAGCACGAAACGCTGGCCACGCCCGCCAGCACCAAAGGCCAGAGCAGCCGCAGCCCCACTTTCACATCAATCCGCTCTGCAATCGTCGCCGCCAAGATGGACATGAAAACCACCGTCATGGGCAGTCTGTCCCACACAAGGGTGGAGTCGTTCGGCTTCCAATGGTAATACGCGGAGCCAAAACAGGTGAACACAACACCGACGAAAAAAACAATGTAGGGCAATCGTTCATAGGACTCGATGAAGCTGGTGTCGGCTCCCACGGCTCGTTCCTCCCAAAGAAAGCTCAATCCCATCAAGCCGACGACGAGGAACCCGCCATTGGAGATCACGTTCAAAAAGTTTGGAATGCCAAGCAAGGATCGCTGGTCAGCAAACTGGTGATACCCCTGCGGCTGCCTGAGCGGCGGCAGGATCAGCACTGCCAACACCCCGGCCAGAGCGATAAGCACGACCAACCAGATGCGGCCCAGTTTTGTGAGGGGCAGAGTCATGCCGAACAGATTACCGGTACGCCGATCCAGCGTCATTGTTTCTTTGGCTCAGATGCTGCATTTCATTCGTGCGGCACGCCGGGCTTGTACTTGACTTTTGCGGCCCTGCGTGGCTCGTCTGGATCGTTGGTCGCACCGTCATCAGCACACATGAAATCTTTCAATCGTCGCAAGGTTGGAGCCGTGATTCTGGGAACCGCGTTGCTCATCGGCTTGGCACTACAGCATTCCGGCACGCCGCCGTTGCTCTGGGAGTCGCACAGCGACATGTCGGGAAACGCAAGCGATGGGATTGCGATGACTCGCCTCACGATCCATTTTTCGCTGGTTGTTTTAGCTTTGATGGCGATCACTGGATTAGTGTTGTCGGTGTTGCCAGAACATGAAAAGACGAACACCTAACCAAGCAGACGCACCAAACCCCGCGATTGCGTCTCTGTTCCATGCCGGGCGTCATTGGCGCGGGACCGGTGATCCCCAACGCTGGGGCATCATGGTTGGCCACAGAACAGCTTGATCGAGGACAGGAGAGCAAATCAGAAAACAAACATCCGGCAAATGCGCTCCAGCGAAGCGCCGCTCCGCTTCTCCCCTCAACGTTGTTTTGAAATTCCTTGTCGGCGGAAAAACTTAATCCTGATCCACGATCTTCACCGCCCATTCCGGATAAGGCTTCGCGCCCATCGTCGCGCGCCACAAAATGCGGTTGAACAAATCTTCCGGGCACTGATCTTCCTTGTCCAACGGCAGACGCGCGGAAACGTAAGCGTCCTTGCGGAGTTTCGCGTCGGAAATTTTCTTCGGCGGGGGATTCATCTCGTCCAGCGGCACTTGATTGGTCACGGCGTCGAACGCGGTGTAGTCCGGCACGTTGGTGAAGCAGTCAAACATCGGCGTGGCCGTCGCATCCATCTGGTTCATCGGCGGCAACCCCAAAATCAATTCCATCGTGCGGATCAAACTGGTCTGGTTGTATTGCGCGCTGATGGTCGCGCCGCGTTTCGTATAAGCGCTGGCGACGTAAGCAGTCGTGCGAAAACCGCTGACGTGATCCCAGCCGGCTTGCGGATCGTCTTCAACCGCAAAAATGCAGGTGTTCGTCCAGAATCTGCCGTGGCTGACGGCGTCAACAATTCGGCCCATCGCCAGGTCATTGTCGGCAACCTGCGCTTCGGGCGTGGGCGAGCCAAACCGCGTTCCGCTGGTGTGGTCAGAAGGCAGCCAGAGGATTGACAGATTCGGAAGATTTCCCGTCTGCTCAAACTGGTTCAACTCCTTGATGAACTGCGCGGCGCGGAAAACGTCGGGCACGTCCAAATCCCAACTCGCCGTGTTCGTGACCATGAAAGGCCGGAGCGACTCGACATCGGGTTCGCACGTGTAGGCGATGGCGTTTGAGCCGCCCACGAAATCGAGGTAGCAGGCGAGGAAATCGAGCGCGCCTTTTTGCGCGGGATCTTTCCAGGCTTTGTGCGTCGTGGTAAATTCACCATAGTCGCGCACCGTTTTGCCGTGCGACAATGCGTTGTCCCAGATGAAACCCGCGGGCGAATAGGCGAGCGCGTCGCGTCCGCCCTCGCCGAAACCGCCACAGGGATAACTGCGCGGCCAGCCGGCGAAGGAGCGCTCGACATAATCGTTGGCGAGCGCGCTGTCGGCCCATTGATGGCCGTCCGCGCTCAACATCCCGGAGCAATAGATGTTGTCGAGCAGCACAAAATTGCGGACGAGCTTGTGTTGGTTCGGCGTCACGCTCTCGCCAAAATTACAAATGCCGGCGTCGCCATTGCCAGTTTTCACGTCGCCGAGAATCTGGTCGTAGGTGCGGTTTTCCTTGATGATGTAAATGACGTGCTGGAAAACGCTCGGTTCGCCGGCGCGTTCAGGCACTGGTTTTGCGATCTGATTTTCACGCGCGGGCAACTTCGCTTGCGCCAGCAACGGATAACGCAAATCCGCCAGCGCCGTCCGCGTGAACTTCGCCAGCTCTCTGGCTGACGGCACGGAAATCAGGGAAAGCGTGTTGTAATATTGGAACACGCTGAAGGGCGCGCGTCCATTGCCCATGCCTTTGATGTTGGCGACGCAAATTTGTTTGCGGCCCGCATCAAAAACAATCGCGCCGGGAAACCAACCGACGGGAATCAGGCCGAGCAGTTTTGATTGGCCCGGTTTGAACTGAAAAACGGCAATGGCGTTTTGCGTGCCGTTGCAGACAAAAAGTTTTCCGCCGGATTTGTCGAACACCAGTGCGTTCGGCTGCGCGCCAAACGGGTCGCCCGGATTTTGCCGCGCAAAAATCGTCTCCACGATTCTGTCGGTGCGCGTGTCAATGACGCTCAACGTGTCCCCGCCCGCATTGGCGACCACCAGAAATTTTCCGTTCGGCGACAGCGCGAGCGCAGAGGCGTGCAGGCCGGCGACAATTTCCGTTTGGTTGGTGCTGTCGAGATCAATCACCGAAATCGAGCCTTCATCGGCGATGAAACGAACCGGATCAACACGCACCAACGTGCCGCGTCCCGCCGGGCCGGTGACGCTTTTGGCATCCGGCCGTCGCCCACCCCAGTTGCTGACGTAAATCTTTTCCCCGGCCACGACCACGTCGTAAGGCGCGACGCCGACATCCCAAATCCGCAAGACTTTCCCCGTCGCCGCATCCAGTTCAGCGAGCCGGTTGGAAAGGTTCAGCGCAACGTAAATCCTTTTGCCATCCGGCGAAACCGCGATGCCTGTGGGAATTTCTGCTTTGCGGCCGGGCGCATTTGCCGGCGGCAACGCGATGGAAAACAGGGGCGAAATTTCCTTGTCTTTGCCGACGCCGAAGACCTTGATGTCGCCATTGACGTTTGACAGATAAATGCGCGAACCGTCGGGTGAAAAGGTCAGGCCGGTGAAACTCAACTGCGCCTTTTCGTCCTGGTTTAGAATCGCCGCCGCCACGGGAGCTGCTTCCTGAACTTTGTCGGACGGCAACGCAACGCGCTGCAGAATTCTTCCGGTTTGAGTCCCGATGACAATCAGTTGATGCACCTGGCCAGCCGTCACAAGAATGCTGTTGTCGGGACTCAAAGCCAGCGCGTGCGGCCGTATGGGTGGAAGCTCGACCTGCCAGCCTGCGGGCGTGAGGATTTGATTGACCGGCGTGACAAACTTGTTGTGGATGAACCCGCTGTAGCTGGGGCCAACGGTTTCAGTTGTGGCGTCAAAATTATCCGCCGCTTCTGCCGCCCGCATGGCATTGACCATAAAAAACGAGGTGAGCAGACAAAAACAACGGACGGCGATCTTACGTTTCACGCAGCCAAAACACTAACGCCGCCTGGTTTGCTTTCAACCAAAAATACTGCTGCGTGGCGGTGACCGGTTGACTCTTTTTCATCGACATCATATCTTGCTTGCGTGACGGCAAAGCGTGGTTGGTGTAGTGATGTGTTCCGAAGGCTTGGCGATGCGTTGATGATCCTGGCTGTGCTCGCAGCGACGGGTACGCATTGGACCGTGCTTCAATCCATTGCGTGGACAAGGATGCTCGCAGATAACCTTGGCAGTTCTTCCCTCACCGAGGCGGTTCAAAAGACATTCGATGGCAAACATCCTTGCTGTCTCTGCAAAGCGATTGCCTCTGGAAAGAAATCCGAGCAGAAAAAGGAGTACACCGCACAATTGCAGAAACTTGAATTTCCACTGGTCAGAGAAAATCTCATTTTGATTGCACCGTCGAATTTTCAACTTTTGCCGCAGGCAAACACTTTCGCCCATTCTCTCACCCAAAAGCCGCCGACCCCACCGCCGCGCGGCATCTTCGCTTAATCAATCGCAGTTGGGTTGCTCGCGTCATATCGGCGCGGGCGTAAACTGTTTCCTTTGACTTCGAGAGCGCTAGTGCGCGCCCTCGCAACCTCTTGATTTTGGAAATGAAGAACAGATTTAATTCAGTAGTAACGGTCAAAGTGAGTTGTGGTTTGTTGGCCGGAATGCTCGCGCCGAGCATTGTTCATGCTTGTGCCTGCGGATGCGGGGTTTTTGACGTAGGCACCAGTTCAATGTTTCCTAGCGGCCAAGGCGGAATGGCTTTCCTGCAATATGACTATCAGGATCAGAATCACAATTGGAGCGGCACCTCGCAAGCGCCGGCGTCGAACAATGACGACAAGGAAATCAGGACGGATTTCGTCACTGCCGGTCTTCAGTATATGTTCAATCGGAGCTGGGGTGTTCAAGCCCAAGTGCCCTACGATTTTCGCTACTTCAAGACCAAGGACGACGCGGGCGACATCGTGTCGCGAAACTGGAGTCAACTTGGCGACATCCGGATTCAAGGAATTTACACCGGATTTATGGCAGACTTGTCTGCGGGCGTGACCTTCGGCGTGAAATTGCCGACGGGCAGTCATTCGTTTGACCCTGACGTTGTCGACCGCGACACACAAATCGGCACGGGCAGCACAGACATTTTGCTCGGTGGCTTTTATCGCGATAATCTGGATCGCAACCAAAAATGGGACTGGTTTGCGCAGTTGCAACTGGATGTGCCGGTGCTGATTCAAAATCAATATCGTCCAGGCGTGGAGCTCGATACGGCAGCGGGAATTGATTACAAGGGGTTCTCGCTCGGTCGCGTGCGAATCTCCCCGCTGGCACAGGTGATTTTTTCCGAACGGACATGTGACAGCGGTGCCGCCGCGGATTCCTCAAATTCCGGCTACCAGCGCCTCATGCTTTCACCGGGAATCGAATGTCACATTCATCCGGTGATATTTTACGCGGATGCGGAATTCCCCGTTTATCAGAACTTCACCGGCAATCAACTGGCCGCGCCGGTGCTGTTCAAGGCAAGCCTGAGCTTTATGTTCTGATTGTCATTGGCTGACCAATTCAAGGTCATGTTCACGCTGAATGCTCTGGAGAGATTGGCGGGACATAATACCTCGGCGGTGGAACCCGCCGCAAAAGCGCTTCCGGCTTTCATTAACACCGCCTCGTCGACGAACAGCGGTGCCAGAAACAAATCGTGACAAACCATCACCACTGTGCGGCCCTCAGCGGCCAAGACTTGTGCCAGACGGTAAAGTCCAAGCTGATGCTTGATGTCGAGATGCGAGGCAGGTTCATCCCATAGCATCACGGGCGCTTCAATCTCTGACTCGATCAAGAACCGTTCGAAGCGATGAGTGCGTCCGGCAAATCGCGATACCAGCCACGAAAAACACTCGTCAGGTGAATCCCAAAATGCCAGCCTGGGCAGCACTCTTGGCCCAGGTTGAGCCGGTACCGGGAAAATTACGGATTTTTTCCATGCCTGCCAGGTGCGCAAGCGAAGAATTTTCTGGCTTTCCCGGGGGTAGTGGTGATATGTGCATCGTCAGTTTGGCAACTGATTTTTTTCAGAAGCCCCCGGCGCAATTCTGGCCAAAAGATCGGTAGAATAGGGTTAGCAAAGTTGCGCGGGAGTCTTAAGACTTGCATCATGAAAGCTGTCAACTCCGCCTGTCCCAGGCACTCGTTCCTCCACCCAATCGTCAATTTTTCCGCCCAACCACGCGGGTGGGTGCGGCGCTGGTTTGGCTTCCTGCTGCTGTCGGGGATGGTCTCAGGGGCGGCCGCCCAGAACATCGCCGTTGCAGTAGGCGTCGACGCGCGGCAAAACCAGCACGCCATAAGCCCATTGATTTACGGCGTGGCCTTCGCGGCCTCCTCCAGCCAACTCTTGGATTTGAATTGCCCAGTGAACCGGTCGGGTGGCAACGCCGAGACCCGCTATAATTGGCTGATCGATGCGCACAATCGCGGAGCCGATTGGTATTTCGAGAGCATCGCCGATGGCTGGGGGGCTCCCGGCGGATACGATGACAGCTTCATCAGTCTCAGCAAGAGTGGCGGAGCCAATCCGATGATCACGATTCCCATGATTGGATGGGCCTGCAAATTGGGGTCTGGGCGCGCCACGCTGGACAGCTTTTCCGTTGCCAAATACGGCCCCCAAACAGCGACTGATCCCTATTGGTCTGATGCCGGCAACGGCATCAGCACCGCATCGGGCCATCCTTACATTGTCAATAACCCGAACGACGCGGATTTCCAGACCAACTCCAGTTTCCAAGTGGGTTGGCTGCAGCACATCACGAATACATGGGGTGTTTCCACGAATGGTGGCGTCAAATACTACCTTATGGATAACGAACACAGCATCTGGTTTTCAACACACCGTGATGTCCA
>Ga0181527_1000134_pt1 | contig 83828 bp, 81 predicted proteins | sample PEATcosm2014_Bin_30_FD_119762 | JGI IMG/M metagenome (GOLD analysis project Ga0181527, IMG submission 119762) | Peatland microbial communities from MTU Mesocosm Facility, Houghton, MI, USA - PEATcosm2014_Bin06_60_metaG | ecosystem: Environmental > Terrestrial > Soil > Wetlands > Peat | place...
CCATCTCGTCCTGCGAGTTCCCACCGTAGTTCATCCGGTCTCCGTTTTCAGTTGCGCGGGGGTTGCGTCGCCGTGCATCGGTGTGCTATGGTCTGCCGACCTGCTCCCTCTAAGCCCGCGTCCTTCTTGCCCACCTCAGTCATTTTGGTTTTGACAGGCAGGGCCACCTGTGGTACCCATTTTCCGAGGTCACCGGCCCGCAGGGATGCCGCCGCCCTCCGTTTCGTCTCGAAGAAAGGCACAGGTGCATGCACCATTTCCACTACCGCGGTGACGACCTCTACTGCGAGGACGTCCCGGTCTCCCGGATCGCCTCCGAGGTCGGCACGCCAGCGTACATCTACAGCCACGCCACGCTGACCCGGCACTTCCGGGTGTTCGACCAGGCCTTCGCCGCCGTTCCCCACCTCGTCTGCTTCGCCCTGAAGGCGAACGCAAACCTGGCCGTGTTGAAGCTCTTCTCGGATCTGGGGGGCGGACTGGACGTGGTGTCGGGGGGCGAACTGTTCCGCGGCCTCAAGGCCGGGGTGCCGCCGGAGCGCATCGTGTACGCTGGCGTCGGCAAGTCCCGGGACGAGATCGCCTACGCCCTGAAGGCGGATATCCTGATGTTCAACGTGGAGTCGGGGCAAGAGCTTCGGCTGATCCACGAGGTGGCCTCGGGGATGGGAGCCAAGGCGCGGGTGGGCCTGCGGGTGAATCCGGACGTGGATCCCAAGACCCACCCATACATCGCCACGGGTCTCAAGAAGAGCAAGTTCGGCATCGACATCGGGCGAGCCCTGGAGGAGTACGAGGCGGCCATGGCGCTTTCTTCCCTGGATGTGGTGGGGATCCACCACCACATCGGCTCGCAGATCACGGAGGTCGGTCCCTTCGTGGATGCGCTGGAAAAGACGGCGGCCCTCGTCCGGACGCTAAAGGGGCGGGGAACGGCGATCCGGTACCTCGACGTCGGGGGCGGCCTGGGTATCACGTACAAGGACGAGGAGCCGCCCCTGCCCGGCGAGTTCGCGGAGGCGCTGATCGGGGTGATCCGCGATCTGGACGTGACGGTCGTCCTGGAGCCGGGGCGGGTTCTGGTGGGCAACGCCGGGATCCTGGTCGCGCGGGTGCTCTACACAAAGCAGACCCCGGCCAAGAACTTCCTCGTGGTGGACGCCGGCATGAACGACCTAGCCCGGCCGAGCCTGTACGGCTCGTATCACGCGATTCACCCCGTGCGGCAGAGCCCGGGCCGGCCCGAGGTTATCGCGGACGTGGTCGGGCCGATCTGCGAGTCGGGCGACTTCCTGGCCAAGGACCGGGGCCTCCCCCGCGTGGAGCCGGGGGAGCTGTTGGCGGTGATGTCGGCCGGGGCCTACGGCCACACGATGTCCTCTAACTACAACGCGCGGCCGCGGGTGCCCGAGGTCATGGTCCGCGGGGACCGCTTTTACGTGGTGCGCGAGCGGGAGACCTTCGACGACCTCGTCCGAGGGGAGCGGACGCTGGACGAGTTGACGTAGGGCGGCTTGGGATAACGCGGGGCAATGCAGGCATGGTGGGGAGGTGCGGACATGGCGAAGCGAGTGTTTCAAGGCTCCATTGTGGCGCTGGTCACTCCCTTCCGGGATGGGAAGGTCGACGAGGCCACGCTGAAGGAGCTGGTGGAATTTCAGATCAAGGGTGGGACCGACGGCATCGTCCCGTGCGGGACCACGGGCGAGTCCCCGACCCTGGACCACGACGAGCACAATCGGGTCGTGGACGTCGTGATCGCCGCGGTGGGTAGGCGGGTTCCGGTCATCGCCGGCACCGGCAGCAACAGCACGGCCGAGGCCATCAGCCTCACCAAGCACGCCAAGCGGTCCGGGGCGGACGGGGCCCTCATCGTTCTCCCCTATTACAACAAGCCGACGCAGAAGGGATTGATCGAGCATTGCCGGGCCATCGCGGATGCCGTGGATCTTCCCCTGATCCTCTATAACATCCCGGGGCGGACCAGCGTGAACATGCTGCCCGAGACGCTGGCGCAGCTCGCCGATCATCCCAACATCGTCGGGATGAAAGAGGCCACGGGGAACCTGGAGCAGATGACCCAGGACATCGTCCTGTGCGGCGACAAGCTGAGCTTCCTGTCGGGTGACGACACCCTGACGCTGCCCCTCATGTCGGTCGGGGGGCGCGGGATCATCTCCGTCGTGGCCAACATCGTGCCCAAGGATGTGGCCGACATGACGCGCGCCTTCCTCAACGGGGACTGGAAGCGGGCGCGTGAGCTGCACCTCAAGCTCTTCCCGCTCTGCCAAGCCATGTTCATCGAGACCAATCCCATTCCGGTGAAGACCTCGCTGGCCATGATGGGCAAGATCAAGGAGGAGTTCCGCCTGCCCCTGTGCCCGATGACGGAGGCCAACCGGAAGAAACTGGAGACCGCCCTCCGGAACTACGGGCTCCTCTCCTAGCGCTGAGTGCGTTTCCCCAGGGTGCGGGCGGGGGCCCCCTCGCGCGAACCCTGGCGTTTTTGCCGGAACCCGGTAGGGGAGAGGGGAGGAATGCCGTGATTAAGGCTGTCGTCGCTGGGTCCTCGGGACGGATGGGGAGGCGCCTGATCGCCTTGCTCCGTGAGAGCGCGGACTTCCAAGTCCTGGGAGCGGTCGAGCGCAAGGACCATGTGGACGTGGGGCGGGACGCGGGCGAGGTCGCCGGGGTCGGGCCGCTGGGCGTCCCCATCGTGGATGCCATCAACAAGGCGTTGCCCGGGGCGCACGTCCTCCTGGACTTCACGGCGCCCGGAGCGGCCATGCAGCACCTCGAGGCGGCCAGCCAGGTCGGGGTCGGAGTCGTCGTCGGGACGACGGGGCTGAGCGAGGCGGACCTCAAGCGGGCGCGGGAACTGTCCGCCAAGATCCCGTGCGTGCAGTCGCCGAACATGAGCGTGGGGGTGAACGTCCTGTACGGGGTCCTGGCCCAAGTCGCGCGATCGCTGGGAGACGGGTACGACGTCGAGGTGATCGAGGCCCACCACCACTTCAAGAAGGATTCTCCCAGCGGCACCGCGGAGAAGATGGCACAGGTGCTGGCCGAGGCCCTGGGGCGCGACCTGCGCAAGGTCGGCGTGTACGGACGCCACGGGATGGTGGGCGAGCGCCCGAAGGAAGAGATCGCTGTCCACGCCATCCGGGCCGGCGACATTGTGGGAGAGCATATGATTCTCTTCGGGGGAATGGGCGAGCGCATCGAGATCACCCACCGGGCCCACAGCCGGGATAACTTTGCGTTTGGTGCCCTGCGGGCGGCCAAGTGGGTGGTGGGCAGGCCCCCGGGGCTGTACGACATGCTGGATGTCTTGGGGTTGAAGAAATAACCGAGCGCCGAGAGGCGGGGGCCGAGAGCCACGACAGGGAGGGCAATCGGGCAACCTGGCAATCCGGCAACCAGGTTTCCCCCGATTGCCTGATTGCCCAGTCGCCTGATTGCCGTTTTCTGATTCGCTGTCGCTGTCGGATATCCCTGTCGGGATTTCAGAGAGGACCGGGAATGGGTGAGCATACGCAGGCGAAGCGGTTGCAGGGGCTCCCCCCGTACCTGTTCGCCGAGATCGACCGGATGAAGCAGGAGCAGGTGAAGAAGGGAGTGGACATCATCAGCCTGGGGATCGGGGATCCGGATCTGCCGACGCCCCCGCACATCATCCTGGCGCTGGCCGAGGCCGCGGCCGATCCGGCGAACCACCAGTACCCGTCCTACGAGGGGATGCTGGCCTTCCGGAAGGCGGCGGCCGACTGGTACCGGTCCCGCTTCGGCCTGACGCTCGACCCGGCCACGGAGGTCCTGAGCCTCATCGGGTCCAAAGAAGGGATCGGCCACTTTCCGCTGGCCTACGTGAACCCCGGGGACGTGGTCCTGGTCCCCGACCCGGCGTATCCGGTCTACCAGGCCGGCACCGTCTTCGCCGACGGCGAAGCCTACCCGATGCCCCTCGCGCGCGCCCGCGGCTTCCTGCCCGACTTGGATGCCATCCCGGGCGATGTCCTGAAACGGGCGAAGATCCTCTGGCTGAATTACCCCAACAACCCCACGGGGGCGGTGGCCCCGCGGGAGTTCCTGGTCAAGGCGGTGGAATTCGCGCGCCGGCACCGGCTGATCCTGGCCCACGACGCGCCCTACTCCGAGATAGCGTATGACGGTTACCGGCCCGAGAGCATCCTGGGCGTCCCGGGCGCGAAGGAGGTGGCGGTCGAATTCCACTCGCTCTCCAAGACGTACAACATGACCGGATGGCGTGTGGGGTTCGCCGTGGGGAACGCGGAGATCCTGAAGGGCCTGGGACGGATCAAGACGAACCTGGACTCGGGTGTCTTCCAGGCGGTCCAGTATGCCGGCATCGCCGCCCTGACCGGGCCCCAGCAGTGCATCGCCGACAACTGCCGGATCTACCAGGAGCGGCGGGATGTCCTGGTGGGGGCGCTGCGGGAGATGGGATTCGCCGTGGAGGCGCCGAAGGCGACGTTCTACCTCTGGGTGCCCGTGCCGAAGGGGTTTACATCCAAGAGCTTCAGCATCGAGATCCTGGCGAAGGCCGGCGTCGTGGTCACGCCTGGGAGCGGCTTCGGGGCGGCCGGCGAAGGCTACGTTCGCGCCGCTTTCACGGTCGGCGTGGAGCGGATTCGCGAGGCGGTCGAGCGGATCAAGAAGCTGGGGATCCGAGGGTCCTAACGGAGAGGCGAGAGCCGGGAGGGTCGATTCGTCGACAAGTCAAATAGTCAATCGGTAACGGCGGATTGACCAATCGACCAATTGACAAGATGAGTGATCGCATCCTGATCCACGGCATCCAGTTCCACGGATACCACGGCGTGCGCGAGGAGGAGCGGAAGCTCGGCCAGCGCTTCCTCGTGGACGTGGAGCTCAGCCTGGACCTCACGGAGGCGGGCCGGCGGGACGACCTCGCGGCCAGTGCGGATTACGAGCGGGTGCACGCCCTCGTCGTGGAGATAGGAACGCGCCAGCAGTTCAGGCTGCTGGAGGCCCTGGCGTCGCGGATCGCCTCGGCCATCCTGGAGCAATGTCCGGTCCGGCAGGTCACGGTGCGGGCCACGAAACCAGCCCCCCCGCTCCCCGGCGTCGTTGGCGGCGTGTCCGTGGAGATCACGCGACCGTGAAGATTCAGGCGTTCATTGGGATCGGCTCTAATTTGGGAGACCGCCTGGCGCACTGCCGCGCGGCCGTGGACCGGCTCGGCCTCCTGCCCGGCACCACTCTCCTGCAGGCGTCCCCCACCTTCGAATCGGCGCCCCAGGAGGGGGTCGAGGGCGGGTCTTTTCTGAACGCGGTGGCGGAGATCGCCACGACCCTTCCCCCCCGCCAACTTCTCGGTCACCTGCGGGAGATCGAGGTGGCGCTGGGTCGCCCCGCGGACCACCGGCCCGGGACCGCGCGCACCATGGACCTGGACCTCTTGCTGTATGGCGATGCCGTCATCCGCGAGGCCGACCTCACGATCCCGCACCCCCGCATGGCGGAGCGGCGATTCGTGCTGGCGCCCCTGGTCGCCCTGGCGCCCGCGCTCTGTCATCCCGTGCTGCGGGTGACGGTGGGCGAACTGCTCCGGCGGCTGGGGCCTGAAGAGTCCCTCGTCTCCGAAGGGGTCCCGCGATGAACGAGAGCCCGACGCTGCCCCGCTACATCGTGGTGGAAGGTCCCATCGGCGTGGGCAAGACGAGCCTGGTGGATCTTTTGTCCGAGCGGTTGGGGGCGCGCAAGCTCCTGGAGGTGGCGGAGGACAACCCGTTCCTCCCGAACTTCTACAAGGACACGCGGCGCTACGCCTTCCAGACCCAGCTCTGGTTCCTCCTGAACCGGTTTCGCCAGCAGCAGGACCTCCTGCAGTTCGACCTGTTCCGCCAGACGCTGGTGGCCGATTACCTGTTCGCGAAGGACAAGATCTTCGCCTATCTCACGCTGGAGGATCACGAGCTCTCCCTGTACGAGCGGGTGCACGCGCTGCTCCAGGTGCGGGTACCCACGCCGGACCTGGTGATCTTCCTCCAGGCCAGCACCGAGGCGCTCCTCGAGCGCATCGCCATCCGGGGCAAGGCCTACGAGCGCGAGATCGACCGCACGTACCTGGCGGAGCTGAACGAGGCCTACACCCATTTCTTCTTCCATTACGCAGCGTCACCGCTCTTAGTGGTCAACACCAGCGACATTGACTTCGTCAACCACAGGGAGGACTTCGAGGATCTGATCAAAAAGATCGGCGAGACCCGCGCGGGGATGCACTACTACGTACCGCTTGGATCCCGCAGGTAGCACCGTAGGGACCGAGACGACGAGAGGCAAGGCAATTCGGCAATCGGGCAATCTGGCAATCTGGAAACATGAAACCCCTGATTGCCTAATTGCCAGATGGCCTGGTTGCCGTGCGGCAGTGCCACCTTCCCGTCCGGAGGCACCGGAGCCCACAGGGGACCGGGAGCCCGGAGAGGGCCGGGGAGGGGGCGCGCCGGGATCATTGGCCTTCCGGATCGGTCCGGGAGGCCTTTCTTTTTTACGGGCCCTGACCGGGCAAGGAGGGGACCCCATGACGCGAGACAAGGTGACGGTTCGGACGCTCCGCCGGATGAAGGAGCGGGGCGAGAAGATCACGATGCTGACCGCCTACGACTACCCGATGGCGCGCGCCGTGGATGAGGCGGGGATCGACGTCATCCTCGTCGGAGACTCGGTGGGGATGGTAGTCCTCGGCCACCCGACGACACTGCCGGTCACCATGGACGACATGGTGCACCACAGCAAGGCGGTGGTGCGCGGGGTCGCGCGGGCCCAGATGGTCGTGGACCTGCCCTTCATGTCGTACCAGGTCGGCCGCGAGGATGCGCTGCGGAATGCGGGACGGCTGGTGAAAGAGGGGGGAGCAGAGGCGGTCAAGATGGAAGGGGGGCAGGAGGTGCTGGAGTCGGTGGAGGCCTTGGTGGCGGCCGGAATCCCGGTCATGGGCCACCTGGGTCTCACTCCCCAGGCGTACCATCGGATGGGCGGATATCGAATCCAGGCCCGGAGCGCGGAAGGGGCCGATCGGCTCTTGAAGGACGCCGCAGACTTGGAGCGGGCGGGAATCTTCGCCCTGGTCCTGGAAGGCATCCCGGCCGCGGTCGCCCGGCGCGTCACCGAGACCCTGGCGGTACCGACCATTGGCATCGGGGCCGGGCCATTTTGCGACGGGCAGGTCCTCGTCACCCACGACATGCTGGGCCTCCAGGAGGACCTGTCGCCAAAGTTCGTCAAGCGATACGCCCAGGGGCGGCAGCTCTTCGTCGAGGCCATGCGGCGGTACAGGGACGAGGTGCGCGCTGGCGCGTTCCCGGCTGCCGAGCACACCTATGACGTTGACCCCCCGGCGCCGCCGGACGCGCCTGGTCGCCTGTGACCAGCGGAGGACGGCGCATGCGCATCATCCAGGATCCAGCGGAGATGCAGCGGACCGCCGAGGACGAACGGCGCCAGGGTAAATTCCTCGGCCTCGTGCCGACCATGGGGGCGCTGCACGATGGGCACCTCAGCCTGATCCGGCGGTGCCGGGCGGAGAACGACCTCGCGATCATGAGCCTGTTCGTGAACCCGGTCCAATTCAATCGCCGCGATGATCTGGAGAGGTACCCGCGGGATCTCGAGGGAGACAGCCGGATGGCCCGCGCGGCGGGTGTGGACATCATCTTCGCCCCGACCGTGGAGGGCATGTACCCGGACGGGTACACGACCCACGTCACGGTGGAGCGGGTCACCGAACGATGGGAGGGCGCCTCGCGCCCCGGCCACTTCCGCGGCGTGGCCACGGTCTGCGCCAAGCTGTTTACCATCTGCCGCCCCCACCGGGCCTATTTCGGCCAGAAGGATTACCAGCAATCGCTGGTGGTCCGGCGCCTCGCGGCCGACCTCAATCTGGGCCTCGAGATCGTGGTGCTTCCCACGGTTCGCGAGGCGGACGGATTGGCCTTGAGCTCGCGCAACGCCCTCCTCTCGCCCGAGGAGCGGCGGCAGGCCGCGGTGGTCTCCCAGGCGCTGTTTGATGCGCAGAAGGCCGTCCGGTCGGGCGAGCGGGATGCCAGTCGTTTGGCGGCCGCCATCGAGGAGCGCATCCGGAGCGCGCCGCTGGCCCGGCTGGATTACGTCGGGGTGTGCGATCCCGAGACGCTGCAGCCGCTCTGCGCGATCGCCGGGAAGGCGGTGGCCGTCGCCGCCGCCAGCTTCGGCTCGACCCGCCTCGTCGACAACGTGACCCTCGAGCCTTAGCTGCCGGCTCGCCGTGAGAGGGCAACGGGTGGACGGATGACCAAGCGAGAGCGCGTGGACGCGGCCCTGGCCGGCGGGCCGGTGGATCGCATCCCGATCAGTCTCTGGCGCCACTTCCCGGACATTGACCTGGACCCGACGGCCCTGGCCGAGGCCCGGGCCCAGGTGTCCCAGGCCCTCGTGGGCGGGCTGGACGAGTGCGGTTCGATGATCACGAACTCGCCAGAGGCAGTCCGCGCCCAGGTTCGAGACGCGGTCTCCCAGTGTCGCGGCCGCCGCCTCATCGTGGGGCCCGGCTGCGTCGTGGACCTCCGTGTCCCCGAGGCCAACCTGGCTGCCGCCCGCGCGGCCGTCGAGGATCTCGGCGCTCCTTGAGGGGGGTCAGGCGAGCTGGCACCTGTCGCCACGATCAGTCCTTGTCTTCCCGATGGGAGGACGCTGCAGGATTCCGCCCGTTTCTTGTTCTAACGCTGGCCCGCCTCTCCGAGACGCCGCTTGGCGGCAGTTTTTCGCTCAGCGACAGTACCCCGCCGCCTGATGGGCAGGAGCCTAGGGCTAGTGTGGTGCGGAGTGGGGCCGCACCAGGAATGGGGCCCGGATTTGTCCGACATCTCTCTCCATTCGAAACCCTTTGATAAATCTGAATAAATTCTCTTGACACGGTATTTCGGCCAGGTATATTGTGCGCGCGGGGTGGGATAAAGTGGGATATCATGGAGTAATATCCCATGCTATGTCCATCCAGTGGGTCGTGAGGGTTGGGCATGTTCCGAGGCCAGTACGACCATTCCATCGATGACAAGGGGCGCCTGAGCATCCCGGCGAAGCTCCGCGAGGCACTCAAGAAGGAGAGGACGCTGGTCCTCACCAGCTTCGACTCGTACATCACCGCCTTTCCCATGAAGGCCTGGCGGGTCATCGAGGATCGTATCCGCTCCAACCCGACGTTCAAGCGGGACATGCGCGACTTCCTCCGCGTGGTCTACTCGTCGGCGGAGGACGTGGAGATCGATCCGCAGGGGCGGATCCTGATCTCGCAGGCGCTGCGCCAGCGCGCCGGGATCACGCGCGAGGTGGTGATCCTCGGCGTCATGGATCAGATCGAGATCTGGGACAAGGCCCGCTGGCAGGCCAAGGTGAGCGCGGCCCCCTCGCCCGAGGAGCTGTCGGCCAGGCTGGGCGAACTGGGGGTGTAGTCGAGTGACACGCGAACCGAGGCGGCCATCCCCGGACGGTGACGGTGCGAGCGACCACGGATGGCCGTGCGGGGATTCGAAGGGAGGAGACATGGCACAGCCGCGAGAGGCGCAGCCAGCACCGAGTGGTGCCCGGCCCACGAGACGCTGGACCCTGATGGCCACGGCGCCAGGCTGGTTCCGCCGCGTCTGGACGGAACGCTCCAGGGAAGTGCCGAAGTTGTCGGAGGGAGATTCGAACCGGATCCGCCGCATCGCGTACCTCTAGGAGGAGACACATGCAGGTCCGCTGGTCGGAAGCCCACAAGGTGGCGGTGATCGACCCGCAGGGGGACCTCGGCATCCGCACCATGGTGGAGATGAAGAACACCGTCGGCGCGCTCCTGCGCGATGGCTGCCGGACACTCATCGTGGATTGTCGCGGGGTGCAGCGGGTGGAGGCGATAGGCCTGGGCGTCCTGGTGGAGCGCCTGTGCCGCGCCCGCGAACTGGGCGGGACGCTGGCGCTGACCAACCTCGGCCCTGAGTTCGCCGGACGCTTGCGGGAACTCCGGGTGGATTCCCTGTTCCAGGCCTTCGACTCGGTCCAGGCCGCCCTGAATGCCCTGGTGGAGATGCACGCCGAGGCGGCGGCAGCCCTGGCCGCGTAGTGACCGATCACGTCCCGGTCCTGGTGGCGGAGGTTCTGGCGACCCTCCGGCCCAGGCCCGGGGGGTGGTACCTGGATGCGACGGTCGGGCTGGGAGGACACGCCGAGGCCATCCTCCGGGCGAGCGAGCCGACCGGGACGCTCCTGGGAATCGATCGGGACGGAGAGGCCCTGGCGCTGGCGCGCCCGCGACTGGCGCCGTTCGGCGACCGGGTCATCCTGGTCCACGGCCGGTACGAGAGCCTGGCCGACCTGGTGGAAGCCGGAAGGCAGTTCGACGGAATCCTGTTTGACCTCGGTGCGTCGTCGCTGCATCTGGACACGGCAGCCCGGGGATTTTCCTTCGGGCACGAGGGGCCCCTGGACATGCGCATGGACCAGAGTGTGGGGGAGACGGCAGCCGATCTCGTGGGCCGGCTGTCGGAGCAGGAGCTGGCCGACCTGATCTTCCGCTGGGGGGAAGAGCGACGGTCCCGCCGGATCGCCCGGGCCATCGTGGAGGCGCGGCACCGATCGCCGATTCGTACGACCACCGCTCTGGCGGAGGTGGTGGCCCGGGCCATTCCTCGCGCCGCCTGGCCGCGGCACATCCACCCGGCGACGCGGACGTTCCAGGCGCTTCGCATCACGGTGAACGATGAGCTGACGGGACTCGGCCGCGCCCTGGAAGGGGCGGCCGGTCTCCTCCGTCCCGGGGGCTGCATTGCCGCCATCAGCTTTCACTCGCTGGAGGACCGCATCGTCAAGCAAACGTGGCGGCGCCTGGGGGCGGCCGGGGGGACGCGCATCCTGACGAAGCGGCCGATCACCCCAGGAGAGGCCGAGGCGGCCGCCAATCCGCGGGCCCGCAGCGCAAAGCTCCGCGCCCTCCTGCGAGTCCCGGAGGCGGCCTGACATGACGCAGGCGATCGGCGGTACGCGATCGGAGATCCGGGTGGCGCCCCGGCCGGCGGCACGGCCGTCGGGGATCCGGTGGGAATCCCTGGAGTTCGTCTTCACCGTTGCCCTGGGGGCCCTGATCCTGGTGGGGGCGCTCTTGTACGTCTGGCAGCACATCCACGTCGTCCGCCTGGGTTACGAGATCGAGCGCCTGCGGGAAGAGCAGGCGGCCCTCGTGCAGGAGAACAAGGCGCTGAAGCTCGAGATGGGGCAGCTCCGCTCGCTCAAGCGCGTGGAGGAGATCGCCCGCCAGCGCCTGGGGATGGTCACGCCGAAGCCGGGACAGGTCGTCCTGATCCCCGACTCGGCGGTCCAGTGATCGCCGTCGCGCCGCGCCGTCGATGGACGGGCCGACGTGAATGAGCAGCCGGATGCTCCTTCCCTGATGCCGAGCCGAATCACTGAGCGGCCGAACGCCCGCGGCGTCCTCCGCGCGCCCACGGGAGAGGCCTGACCGACATGCGGCGTCGCATCATCTCGATCTTCCTCCTCCTGCTGCTCTCCCTCGGCGGCGTCGCAGCCAAGCTCTTCTTCCTCCAGATCCAGCAGCGGGACCGCCTGGCGGAACGCGCCACCAAGCAGTACCAGCGTCTCCTGCCCATCGTCTCCCGCCGGGGCACGATCTACGACCGGGCCGGCCGCGAGTTGGCGGTGAGCCTGAAGGTCCCCTCCGTCTTCGCCCAGCCGGCGGCCGTGGAAGACCCGGCCGAGACGGCGAAGGCGCTGGCCCCCATCCTGGAACAGCCCGCCCGGGACATCCTGGCCCGGCTCACCGCCGACAAGCCGTTCGTCTGGATGCAGCGCCAGATGGATCCGGCCAAGGGGGAGGCCATCACCGACCTGAATCTCAAGGGCATCGGCCTGTATCCGGAAAGCCGCCGGTACTACCCGCGGCAGGAGCTGGCGGCACACGTCCTGGGGATGATGGGCGTGGACGACCGCGGCCTCGAAGGGCTGGAGCACCAGTACGATGATCTCCTGGGCGGCCAGCCTCAGTTCGTGGCGGCGCAGCAGGATGCCCTGGGACGGGTCATCTTCCGGCAGGAGGAGCCGGAACGGCGCGCCCCCGTCTTTGATCTCATCCTGACCATCGACGAGGTCATCCAGTATATCGCCGAGCGGGAACTGCAACGGGCGGTGGAGCGCTCCCGGGCCAAGGCCGGCACCGCCATCGTGATGGACCCCTGGACCGGCGAGATCCTGGCCCTGGCCAACCAGCCGACCTACGATCCCAACAACTACCAAAAATCCGGCGCGGCCGCCCGCCGCGACCGCGCCGTCACCGACGCCTTCGAGCCCGGCTCCGTCTTCAAGGTGATCCTCGCGGCCGGCGGCCTGGAGGAGGGGGTGATCCGGCCCGGGGACCGCTTCTTCGGAGAGAACGGCGCCATCGAGGTGAGCGGCGTCACCATCCGGGATCACGAGAAGCACGGGTGGCTCACGGTCCGGGAGATCCTGACGCAGTCCAGCAACGTGGGCGCCATCAAGATCGGGCAGAAGCTGGGCAAGAGCCTCTACTACCATTACATCAGCAGCTTCGGCTTCGGGAGCCTCACGGGGCTGGATCTCCCCGGAGAGACGCCGGGTCTCATGCGGCGCCCCAAGAGCTGGTCGGCGCTGTCGCTGTCGGTCCTCTCCATGGGGCAGGAGATCTCGGTGACGCCGGTGCAGATCGCCACGGCCTTTTCCGCCGTCGCCAACGGCGGGAACCTCGTCCGCCCCCATGTGGTCCACGCCCTCAAGGTGCAGGACGGTTCGCTGTCGCGCGAGGTTGACCCGGGGGTGATCCGCCGGGTCATCTCCGCCGAGACGGCCCAGACGCTACTCGAGATGTTACGCGGGGTGGTGGAGGATGGGACGGGGAAGGAGGCGGCCCTGGAGGAATACACCGTGGCGGGCAAGACCGGGACGGCCCAGAAGATGGACCCGGCCACCGGCCGGTATTCGCACCAGAAGATCGTAGCCTCGTTCGTCGGCGCGGTCCCGGCCGAATCGCCCCGCCTGGTGATCCTGGTGCTGATCGACGAGCCCGAGGCACTGCGCTGGGGGGGCTCCATCGCCGCCCCCACGTTCCGGGAAATCGCCCGGGACGCGCTGCAGTATCTCCAGGTGCCGCCGTCGCCGTCGCGCGACGTGCGGCTGGTCCGCTCGAGCTAGCCATGCGCCTGGACCAGCTCCTCTCGGGCTGGGCTGGCGTACAGGTCACCGGTCCCTCGGCCGTGGAGATCACGGCCGTGGGGCACGATTCGCGGGCGGTCGTCCCCGGGTCCCTGTTCGTGTGCATCCGGGGCTTCCACCAGGATGGACACGCCTACATCGCGGACGCGGCCGCCCGGGGCGCCGTGGCCGTCATGGTGGAGCGGAATCCGGCCACGCTCGCCATCCCGGCGGGGATGACAGTGATCCGGGTGCCCGAGTCCCGGGTGGCGTTGGCCGCCGCGGCCGACCGGTTCTTTGACAATCCAAGCGCCTCCCTCCGCCTCATCGGCGTCACCGGCACCAACGGGAAGACGACGAGCGCCTATCTCACCGAGGCCATCCTGGCTGCCGCCGGGCGCAGCGTGGGCCTGCTGGGCACCATCGAGTACCGCTGCGGGACGGTCACGTTCCCGGGCGAGCGGACCACGCCCGAGTCCAGCGACCTGCAATCACTCCTCTCCCGGATGCGCGCGCTCGGTGCGTGGGGGGCGGTCATGGAGGTCTCCTCCCACTCGCTCAGTCTGCATCGCGTGGACAGCTGCGAGTTCGACGTGGGGATCTTCACCAACCTCACCCAGGATCACCTGGACTTTCACGGGACCATGCAGGCGTATGCCGAGGCGAAGGCGCTCCTCTTCCGGATGCTGGGAACCGGCCGGCGGAAGCCGGGCGAGGCCGCGGCCGTGCTGAACGCCGACGATCCGTGGACACCGTTCATGGCGGCCGCGACGCGAGCCCGCGTGATCCGCTACGGGATCACTGCCGAGGCAGACCTCCGGGTCCGCGAGATGTCGCTCACACTGGCCGGCATCCGGGCGACGGTGGAGTCGCCCCGGGGGGGGCTCACGATCGAGTCGCCTCTGGTCGGCCAGCACAACCTGGCCAACATCCTGGGGGCGGCGGGCGGGTGTCTCCACCTGGGCGTGGCACGGGACCGTGTCGAGGCGGGAATCCGGAACCTTCGTGCCGTGCCGGGCCGCTTCGAGAAAGTAGAGGCCGGCCAGCCCTTCGGCGTCGTCGTGGATTACGCCCACACGCCGGACGCCCTGGAGCGCGTCCTCGCGTTCGCCCGAGAGTTCGCGGCGGGCCGGGTCATCGCCATCTTCGGCTGTGGCGGGGATCGGGACCGGGGGAAACGCCCCCTGATGGGTGAGGCGGCGGCCCGCCTCTCGGATTTCGTGATCGTCACGTCGGACAATCCGCGCAGCGAGGACCCGCTGGCCATCATCGCGGAAATCGAAGCCGGAGTGAAAAAGGTGTCCGGAGGGTGGGAGAGGCATGATATAATTTCGGATCGCCGGGAGGCCATTGCCTCTGCCCTGGCCCGAGCGCAGCCCGGTGATCTCGTGGTGATCGCGGGCAAAGGGCACGAAACCTACCAGATCCTGCGTGACCGCACGATCCCCTTCGATGATCGAGTCGTAGCGCGGGAGGCGCTGGCAGCCCTGGGGTACGGGCATACCAGCGCCACAGGTGGCGCTAGCGGCGGCGGACCGATCGCCGGCGCCAGCGCAAAAGACAGCGCCGGCACCGGCGCCGGACCCGGCCCCGGGAAGACGCCCGGGGACCGCTGATGGGACACGTCCGTGCTGATTCGGATCAATGGGCTGGAGACGTATTTCACGGAGGCGGGCCGAGGCGATCCGGTGGTCCTGCTGCACGGGTGGAGAACATCGAGCGAGAGTCTGGTCCCGCTGTGCGAGGCGCTGGCCGATTCGTTCCGCGTCCTGGCCGTGGACCTTCCCGGTTTTGGTTGGAGTCAGGCACCGCCCGTGGCGTGGGGAACTGCCGACTACGCCGCCCACGTCGAACGGCTCATGCAAGAGACCCGGGTGACCGGGGCGGCCCTCGTCGGCCATTCCTTCGGGGGGCGGATCGCGATCACGTTGGCGGCGAAGCAACCAGCGCGAGTCTCGCGTCTGGTCCTGGTGGCCTGCGCGGGGATCCGGCCGCGAAGGCGGGCTGGCTATTACGTCCGCGTGGGCGCCGTCAAGCTGGCGCGACGGTTCTTTTCCCTGCCCGGCTGGGGGGCCGCCGGTCGGCGCATGATTTCGAAAATGTACGATCGGTTCGGCTCGCAAGACTACCGCACGGCGGGAAAGATGCGCCCCACGCTGGTGAAGGTGGTCAACGAGGATCTGACGCCGGTCCTGCCGGCCGTCCAGGCGCCCACGTTGATCCTGTGGGGAGACCGGGATCAGGAGGTGCCGCGGAGCGCGGTGGAGATCATGGCGGCAGGGATCCCGCGGGCGCGACTCCACGTGTTCGAGGGGGCGGGTCACTTTCCATTCCTGGATGCCCCCGAGGAGTTCGCACGGAGCCTGACGGGGTTTCTGCGCGGGGAGGATCGGGCGTGAAGGCGCTTCGCGCATGGCTTGCGAGGGGCGCCCTAATCGTGTTCCCCTACGCGCGGCTGGTCGTCCTGCGGGGACTGGATTGTCTCTACATTTTGCAGCTCGAGCGCTACAAGCCGGACAGGTACCGCGGATGGGTGGCGAGGCATCGGCGGGTCTTGGTGCCGGGACTGGAGTTCGCCCTGCAGCTTCTGACCATGACCGTGGCCACGGTGATCGCGAAGGAAGGTTACGACTGGCGTGGGCCAATGCTGGTTTGGATGCTTACCGGCTACCTTCTTGTCCGGCGCTACCGCTCGCTTCAGGTGAGCCAGCGCCTCCAGTGGACGGCCCGGGCAGTCCGGGTAGGGGTAGTGACCCTCGCGATCGGCGTCCTCGCAGCCGCCGCGGTGTTGATGCTGGTCGGCCCCGTTTTTTCGATCCTGGCGGCCCAGTTGGTCGTGTGGGGCATCGTGGCGCTGGCGCTGGTGGGCGTCCTCACGCCCTGGATCGTGCTCATGGCCGCGTACGCCACAGCTCCTTGGGAGCGGGGCGTCGCCCGCAAGTTCCTGGACGAGGCCGAGCGGCGCATGCGGGCCTATCCGGGCCGGGTGATCGGCATCACGGGGAGCTACGGCAAGACGACGACGAAGCTCATCGTGGCGGACCTTTTCGCGTCGCGATACCGCGTCCTGAATACCGCGGTCGGGGTCAACACGACCATGGGGATCACCCGGGCCATCCGGGAGGAGCTCAAGGACGAGCACGAGTACTTCGTGGTGGAGGTCTCGGCCTACGGCCCGGGGGAGATCCGCGAAGTGTGCGACATCATCCATCCCTGCCTGGGGATCCTGACCGCCGTTGGGGTGCAGCATCTGGAGCGATTCGGTACGCCGGAGGCGATCGCGGAGGCGAAGTACGAGCTCCTGGCCTCGCTGCCGCCGGGCGGGACGGCCGTGGTGAACGCCGACGATCCGATGTGCCTGAAGCTGGCCGAGCGGGCCGCATCCGACGGCAAGCGGGTGGTGCGGTACGGGTTCGATGAAACACAACGAGGCCTCGCGGTTCGGGGGACGGATCTCACGGTCAGCGCGCGGGGCACCCGGTTCCGGGTGGTGACAGACGCGGGAGAGACCGAGACGTTCGAGACGCGGCTCCTTGGCCGCTGGAACGTCGCCAACATCCTGGCGGCTCTCGCGGCCGGCCGGGAGTGTGGCGTGCCGCTTCCGGCGATGCGCGAGGCGGTGGCGGAGCTCTCGCCCGCGCCCAGACGCCTGGAGATCCTGGAGGAGGGTGGCATCGTCAAGATCCTGGATGTGGCGAACGCGAATCCCCGGGGGGCGCAGATGGCCCTGGAGGTGCTCTCGCAGTTCGCAGGAGGCTCGCGGATCCTGATCACGCCGGGGATGGTCGAGCTCGGCCCCATCGAGGCCGAGGAGAATCGCCGCTTCGGCCAGGCCGCTGCCTCCGTATGCGATTATGTGGTCCTGGTGGGGCCGGAGCAGACTCGCCCCATCCGCGAGGGCCTCGCGGAGCGGGGCTTCCCGGCGGATCGGATCCTGACGGCCCGGCATGCTGACGAGGTGGCGGATCGCCTCGCCGGGATCGTGCGGCCGGGAGACACGTTGTTGTTCGAGAACCGTTTGCCCGACACCTATCTCGAGGTCGGGACGTGAGCCTGCCATGAAGCGCGTCGGCCTCGTGTTCGGCAGCCGGTCGGTCGAACACGAGATCTCCGTCACCACCGCCAGCAAGGCGTACGAGGCCCTGCGGCAATTGACTAGTGAATACGAGACGGTCCTGCTCTATCTCAACAAGGCCGGGGCGTGGCTCACCGGCCGTGCCGTGGTTCGCCTGCTGGAGATCGAGGCCGAGGGCCGGAGCGCGCAGGAGCCCGCGCGCCGGAAGAGCCTGCAGCAGGCATTCAAGGAGGCGCTGGAGGGGCTGCAGGGGAGCGAACCCTACGGAGAGACGGCGCAACACTTCCTCGCTCCGGATCCGACGATCCGCAGCCTGTGTGGAAATCCGGCCCGGGCGGGATGGTTCCGCAAGCAGGTGCAGGAGGCCGTGGACATCGCATTCCCGGTGGTGCACGGGACCCACGGCGAGGACGGGACGCTGCAGGGCCTGTTCGAGCTGGCCAACATCCCGTACGTGGGCCCGGGCGTCGCGGCCTCGGGCGCGGGCATGGACAAGATCCTGTCCAAGCTGATCTTCCGCGGGGCCGGCCTGCCAACCGTGGACGCCACCTGGTTCACGCGGCGGCAGTGGCTACAGGATGAGGCGGCCGTCTCCGCTCGTGTGGAATCCGCCCTCGCGTATCCCGTGGTCGTCAAGCCCGCCGTGGCGGGTTCCAGCGTCGGAATCAGCAAGGCGGCGAGCCGCCAGGAACTCGCGCGCGCCGTGCGCCAGGCCATCCAGTTCAGCGCCCGCGTCCTGGTAGAGCTGGCGGTGGAGGACCGGCTGGAGGTCCAGTGCGCGGTCTTGGGGAATCACGATCTGACGGTCTCCGAGTGCGAAGAGCTGCTCCGGGCGGTCGGGATCGTCAGCTTCGAGGACAAGTATCTGGGACGGGCGGAGCGGGTGGAAGAGGCCGACCTTGCTCCCAGCCGCATTCCGGCCCGGATCCCGGAGGATCTGGCGCGTCAGGTGAAGGAACTGGCGGCCGGCGCCTTCCGCGCCCTGGACGCCCGGGGGATCGCGCGGGTGGATTTCCTGGTAGACCGGCCCAGCATGCGGGCCTACGTGAACGAGGTGAACACGCTGCCGGGATCGCTGTGCCTGCGCCTGTGGGAGGCGAGCGGGCTGACACCGGTCCAGGTCGTCCGACGCCTCTTGGAATTGGCCGTGGAGGCCCATGCGGAGAAGACCGCCACGCGCTTCGAGTCCGAAGAGGGCCGGGCCATGGTGGACAAGAAGCACCTGATGAGCCCGAGGAAGTAGCTGCTGGCTCATAGCTGATAGCTGATGGCAATTACCATGAGCCATCAGCCATGAGCTCGCAGATGGATGACCGCTGAAGGCCGGTCTGAGGAAGAGACGTGCTCTATCACCTGCTGTTCCCGTTACACACGATCTTTGGGCCGTTCAACGTTTTCCGGTATGTCACCTTCCGGACGGCGGGGGCGTTTCTCACGGCCCTCGTCGTGTCCATGATCCTGGGTGCACCCATCATCCGGAAGCTCTCGGAGATGCGCGCCCGACAGGTGGTCAGGGACGACGGCCCCCAGAGCCATCTGAAGAAGGCGGGCACGCCCACCATGGGCGGTGTCCTGATCCTCCTGGCGGTCGTCTCGGCGACGCTCCTGTGGGCGCAGCTCACCAACCACTTCGTCTGGCTGGCTCTGTTCAGCACGCTGGCCATGGGGGCGGTCGGGTTCGCGGACGACTACCTGAAGCTCAAGCGGGGGACCAGCACGGGCCTGCGTGCGCGACAGAAGTTCTTCTGGCAGATCCTCATCGGCCTCTTGGTGGGGGGATACCTGTACCTGTTTCCGACCGACATGTTCACGACCAAGCTGGCCATCCCCTTCCTGAAACGCTGGATGCCCGAGCTGGGCCTCTGGTACATCCCCTTTGCCATGCTGGTCATCGTGGGCTGCTCCAACGCGGTGAACCTGACGGATGGCCTCGACGGCCTGGCCATCGGCCCCACCCTCATGGCCTCGGCGACGTTCACATTCTTCGCCTACGTCGCAGGCCACGCCGCCCTCGCCCGTTACCTGCAGGTGATCTTCGTGAAAGGCGCGAGCGAGCTGCCCATCTTCGCGGCGGCGCTGGTGGGGGCCAGCTTGGGCTTCCTCTGGTTCAATGCGTACCCGGCCCAGGTCTTCATGGGCGACACGGGATCGCTGGCCCTGGGGGGCGCGCTGGCTACTGTGGCCCTCGTGACGAAGAACGAGCTGGTCCTGGTGGTGGCCGGCGGCTGCTTCGTGGTGGAGGCCCTGTCGGTGATCATCCAGGTGTTCTGGTTCAAACGGACCGGTCGCCGGATCTTCCGGATGGCGCCCATCCACCACCACTACGAGCTGAACGGCTTGCCGGAGTCGAAGATCATCGTCCGGTTCTGGATCGTCTCGTTGGTGCTGCAGGTGATCGCGCTGACGACGCTCAAGCTACGTTAGAAGCCGACAGGGACAGGGACAGCGACAGGGGTGGAGACAGACGACGGCCGTGAGACGTGAAACGTGAGGTAGAAGGCGGACGGTAAGTGAGTGAACTGGATCTTTGCGGAAAGCGGGTAACGGTGGTGGGCCTGGCGCGAAGCGGCTATGCCGCCTGCAGGGTGTTGGCGGAGCGCGGCGCGAGCGTTCTGGCCACCGATGAAAGCTCGGCGGAAAAGCTGCGCGTGGACCTGGCGGAACTTACCCGGTGGGGCGTCCGCCTCGAAACCGGCGGGCACACCCCGCAGAGCTTCGCGGAGGCGGATCTGATCGTCGTCAGCCCTGGCGTGGACCTCCGGCTGCCTCCTTTGGCCCGGGCGATCTCGCTCGGGATTCCCGTGTGGGGCGAGGTCGAGCTGGCTTACCGGCTGACGACGGCACGGTTCATCGGCATCACTGGGACCAAAGGCAAGGGGACGACCGCCACCCTGACGGGGGACATCCTCCAGAGGGCGGGCCATGACGTTGTGGTCGCGGGAAACATCGGGCGGCCGTTGTGCGATGTGGTTCCAACCCTGTCCCATGACGCCTGGGTCGTGGCGGAGCTGTCCAGTTTTCAACTTGAGGCGATTGTCACGTTCCGGCCCCACGTGGCGGTCCTTCTCAATCTGGCGCCGGATCACCTGGACCGATATGCCACACTGCAGGACTACTACGCGGCCAAGGCGCGGATCTTCGTGTCTCAGACGGCCGAGGATTTCGCCGTCCTCAATGCCGACGATCCACTGGTCCTGGAATATGCGCAGGGGATTCGCTCCCGGCTCCATCTGTTCAGTCGAACGCGGACCGTCGGGGACGGCACCTTCCTGCGGGGGGATCGCCTGATCGTGCGTCGAGGCGGGCGCACCGAGCCGATCTGCGAGGCGTCCGCGATCCGGGTGCAGGGGGCGCACTACCTCGAGGACAGCCTGGCCGCCTGCGCCGCCGCCGGCGCACTGGGGATCGCACCCGCACCTATGGCTGAGACCCTCCGGGCTTTTTCTGGCAGGCCGCACTGCATGGAAACAATCGCCGAGATAGACGGCGTCCGGTACGTCAACGACTCGAAGGCCACCAACGTCTTTGCCGTCCGCCGCGCCCTGGAGGCGTCAGAGGATCCGGTCGTCCTCATCATTGGCGGCCGAGACAAGCGGGAGGATTTCCGCTCGCTGGCGCCCCTGCTTCACGGGCGCGCCCGAGCCGTCATCGCGATCGGCGAGGCGCGGGCGAAAATCCTGGAGGCGATCGGCGGCTGCTCTCCGGCCGAGACGGCCGAAGGGATGGCCGACGCCGTGGCGAGAGCAGCCCGTCGAGCCGTTCCCGGGGACATGGTTCTTCTGTCGCCGGGCTGCACGAGCTTCGACATGTTTCGGAATGCAGAAGAGCGCGGCGAGATGTTCCGACGCGCGGTGCATGCGCTTCAGTCCGGGAGAGAAGGCAGTGGACGTCGCGGCTGAGCAGTGGCCGAGGGCGGGGGCGTCCCCGTCCCCCCAGGGGCCCGCCGAGGGCGAGCGGCCGCAGGCGGCTGAACCGGTCGGGTCCGCCCGGGGCTGGAGGGCGTTCCTCACGCGCCGGGGAAGGAGGGCCGATCGAGCCCCCTCGGACCGGTTCCTGCTCTTGGTGACGCTCTGCCTGGTCGGGCTGGGGATCGTAATGATCTACAGCGCCAGCGCCATCCGCGCCCAGGAACGATTCGGCGACCCGACGTTCTTCCTGAAGAAGCAGCTGGTGTACGCCTGCGTCGGCCTCCTGGCCATGGCGTGGGCCGTGGGGCGGGACCTCAGAACGTTCCAGCGACTCACACCGATTCTCTTCCTGGGCAGCCTGTTGCTGCTGCTCCTGGTCCTGGTTCCCCACGTCGGCATCCGCGTCAACGGCGCGCGCCGATGGATCCGGTTGTTCGGCTTCTCCTTCCAGCCGGCCGAGCTGGCGAAGCTTGCGGCGATCCTGTTCCTGGCGAGTTACTTCGCCCGGCGGCAGGATCGCCTGAACGATTTCCTGGACGGGTTTGTCCCCCCGCTCTGCATGATCGGCCTGATGGCGGGACTGATCATCCTCCAGCCGAACTTCGGGACGGCCGCGATCCTGCTCTTCGCGGCGGGGTCGCTCTTCTTCGTGGGCGGGGCGCGGATCAAGCACCTCTTGGCCACGGCCGGGGCGGCCCTCCCTGTCCTCGCGTTCCTGATCATGCGATCCGCCCACGGGAAGACGCGATTGCTGGCGCTTCTGGATCCGGCCCGGGTCTCGGCCAAGGCGACGTACCAGTTGGATCAATCATTCAACGCCCTGGGACCGGGGGGACTGCTCGGCCGCGGCCTGGGCGATTCGATGCAGAAGCTCTTCTTCCTGCCGGAACCTCACACCGACTTCATTTTTGCCATCGTGGGGGAGGAGATGGGCTTCGTGGGCGCCATGCTGGTGGTGGTGCTCTTTGGGCTGTTCCTGTGGCGCGGGACGCGCGCGGCCGCGCGGGCGGGCGATGCGTACGCCAGCTACCTCGCCATGGGGATCACCGCCCTGATCGTCGGCCAAGCGGCGCTCAACATGGCGGTGGTGAGCGGCCTGCTGCCGACGACGGGGGTCCCGCTGCCGTTCGTGAGTTTCGGCGGGTCGTCGCTTACCCTGACGCTTTTTGGGGTGGGTATCCTGTTGAATGTGTCGCGCGGCTCCGCGCCGGCGTCGCCGGCGTGGGCTCCGGTCCGTGCTGAGCGGCCTTCGCGGACGGAGTAGCGGCCCGGATGAGGAGATACGGTGCGTCTTGTGATCACCGGCGGGGGAACGGGGGGCCACCTCTTCCCGGCGCTCTCGGTGCGGGCCGCGCTGGCGGCGCGACGGCCGGAGGCGCAGATCCTGTTCGTAGGGGCGGCGGAAGGGGTGGAGTCCAGCGTCCTGCCTCGCCTGGGGCACGCCTTCCGCGGCCTCGAGGTGCGTCAGATCAAGGGGAAGGGATGGCGCGGGCAGGCGGCGGCGCTGCTCCTGCTGCCCACGGCCGTGCGCCAGGCCGCCCGTCTCTTGCGGGAATCTGGTGCCCAGGTCGTCCTGGGGGTGGGGGGCTACGCCTCGTTTCCCGCGGTCTTGGCGGCGCGGCTCATCGGCATCCCGGCCGTCATCCACGAGCAGAATGCGTACCCGGGGCTGGCCAACCGCTGGCTGGGCAGGATGGCCTCGGCCGTGGCGGTTTCCTTCGAGGCGGCGGCGGCGTTCTTCCCGGCCGGCCGGGTCAGCGTCACGGGCAATCCGGTGCGGCCCGAGATCCGTCCTGGCGACGGGGCCGAGGCGCGCCGGCGGTTGCACCTCTTGTCCGAGCGGTTCACGGTCCTGATCTTCGGAGGGAGCCAGGGGGCCCACCGCATCAACGTGGGAACCACGGAGGCGCTGCCTCGCCTGGCAGGGCAGCGGGGCCACATTCAGTTCCTGCACGGCACCGGAGAGCGTGACCTCGCCCGGGTGCGGCAGGCGTACGAGGAGGGCGGCTTTCAAGCACGAGTGGAGGCGTTCTTTCAGGACATGGCCATGGCGTATGCGGCGTCCGACTTTGTCATTGCGCGGGCGGGGGCCAGCACGATCTTCGAGCTGGCGGCCGTGGGGAAGCCAGCGCTTCTGGTGCCCTACCCCTACGCGGCCAACGACCACCAGCGGCTGAACGCCGACGTCATGGTCAGGGCGGGCGCAGCCTGGACCGTCCCGGACGCGTACTGCGACGGCCAGCGCATCGCCGCCAGCGTGCAGGCGGCCCTGGAGAAGCCGGAGCTCCTGGCGCGCATGGGAGAGCAGGCCCGGAGCCTGGCGCGGCCGGACGCCGCCGAAAGAATCGTGGACCTGCTGGAGCAGGTGACCTTGCGAGGGTAACTGACAGGTCGGGCGGGGGTAAGGCGAAGTCATGTTCAAGCGGATCCGGCGGATTCATTTCGTGGGCATCGGCGGCATCGGGATGAGCGGCATCGCCGAGGTCTTGCACAACCTGGGCTATGCGGTCAGCGGCTCCGACAGCCGGGAGTCCGAGAACACGCGGCGTCTCGTGTCGCTGGGGATCCGGGTGGCCATCGGCCACTCTTCCGAGAACGTGGGCGAGGCCGACGTGGTGGTCCGCTCGTCGGCGGTGGCCCCGGACAATGTGGAGCTGGTGGCGGCCCGGCAGCGCCTCATCCCCGTGATCCAGCGGGGCGAGATGCTGGCCGAACTCATGCGGATGAAGTACGGCGTGGCCGTGGCCGGGACCCACGGGAAGACGACCACCACCTCCATGGTGGCGAGCGTCCTGGCGCGGGGCGGGCTGGACCCCACCATCGTCATCGGCGGGCGCCTGAACGCCCTGGGGACCAATGCCAGGCTCGGCCAGGGGGACTTCCTGGTGGCGGAGGCGGACGAGAGCGACGGGTCGTTCCTCAAGCTGTCGCCCACGATCGCGGTGGTGACGACCATCGACGCCGAGCACCTGGACTACTACCGGGACCTCACCCACATCCAGGACACCTTCGTCGAGTTCATCAACAAGGTCCCGTTCTACGGCCTGGCGGTCCTGTGCCTGGATCAGGAGAACATCCAGAGCCTCCTTCCCCGGGTGGAGAAGCGGTACGTGACCTATGGCCTGCGGACCCAAGCGGACTTCCTGGCCCAGGACATCGCGTTCAAGGGGATGGCGTCGGAGTTCCTGGTGTCCCGGAAGGGCCGGTCCCTCGGCCGCATCCAGTTGCGGGTGCCGGGGCTGCACAACGTCTACAACGCCCTGGCGGCCACGGCCGTGGGGTTGGACCTGCAGATCGACTTCGCCACCATCCAGGAGGCCCTGGGCGAGTTCGCGGGAGTCGCCCGGCGGTTCCAGATCCTGGGAGAGCCGAACGGCATCCTGGTGGTGGACGACTACGCGCACCACCCGGCGGAGATCCAAGCCACGTTGAACGCCGCCAAGTCCGGATTCGGGCGGAATGTCATCGCCGTCTTCCAGCCGCACCGGTACACGCGGACCCAGGCCCTGGCCCACGAGTTCGCCACGGCCTTCTACCAGGCGGACCGGCTGTTTGTCACCGAGATTTACCCTGCGAGCGAGCGGCCGATCCCGGGAGTCCACGGCGGCCAGATCGCCGACGGGGTCAAGGAACACGGCCACAAGAACGTCACCTATGTTCCGGTGAAGGAAGACTTGGTGGACGCCGTGGCCGCGGTCGCGCGACCCGGCGACATCGTGCTGATCATGGGGGCGGGAGATATCTGGAGGATCGGGGAGGAGATCGTCCGGCGGCTCGAGATGGAAGGCCGGTGAGATGGCCGTGGTGGCGAGCGAGGATCTGGCCAAGGAGCTCTGCGCCCGGATGCGGGGGACGGTGCTCACCCGCGAGCCGATGGCGCGGCACACGACCTTCAAGATCGGGGGGCCCGCCGACCTGGCGGTGGTCCCCGAGGATGCGGACGACCTGAAGGCGGCGCTCCACTTCGCCCGATCCAGAGGACTCCCCGTGTTCGTCCTGGGCAGCGGCAGCAACACCCTGGTGCGAGACGGGGGGATCCGGGGGATGGTGATCCTGCCCGAGAAATTCCAGGACCTCTCGCGCGAGGGCGATGAGGTGACGGCCGGGGCCGGGGTCCGGATCAGCCGCCTGCTGGCCTTCTGCTGCAAGCAGGGCCTCGCCGGCCTCGAGTTTCTCAGCGGCGTCCCCGGGACCGTCGGCGGTGCCGTCTGGGGCAACGCCGGGGCGTGGGGCGGGGCGACGGCCGAGCGCCTGGCCCGCGTGGACCTGGTCACGGAGGAGGGGGACGATCTTTTCCTCGGGCGCGACGTGATTCCCTTTGCGTACCGGTTCTCCGGTTTCCCCAAGGGCGCGGTGATCGTCCGGGCGACCTTCGCCCTGAAGCCTGGGGATCCGACCGCCATCCGGCAACGGATCTCCCGATGGCTGGTCCAGCGGAATGCCAGCCAGCCGGTGGAGTTCCGGTCGGCGGGCTCCATCTTCAAGAATCCGCCCGGCGAGTATGCGGGACGGCTGGTGGATGCGGCGGGTGTGAAGGGCACCCGGATCGGCGGCGCCAAGATCTCGGAGAAGCACGGGAACTTCTTCGTGAACCTGGGCGAGGCCCAGGCGGCCGATGTCCTGACGCTGGTCGAGCTGGCGCGCGAGCGCGTCCGGGCGACGGCGGGGATCGAGTTGGAGCTGGAGATTCGGGTCGTCGGTGAAGGCTGAGAGGCACGGAGCGGAGGTCGGGGGCCGGGGCTGGGGAAGCCCCTGACCGCCGCCCTCGATGCGGAGCCTCGGAGGGAAGCGGGTGATCCACGACTACAAGACGCCCAGATGGCGGGCAGGCATGGTGGCGCGACGCCGCGAGCGGTTACCGCGTCTCATGCGCCTGCTCAAGATCCTGAGCGTGTTGCTCGTCCTCGGGGGGACCGGCGTGGGTCTCTGGGAAGCATACCGGGCGATGGTGCGCCTGCCGTATTTCCGGGTGACCGAGGTCCAGGTTGAGGGCAACCTGCAGGTGGCGGCCCAAGACATTATCAACAGCCTGGGGCTCGCCCCAGAGACTAGCATCCTGCAGGTGGATCTCAAGGCCCTGGCCCGACGCGTGCTGGAGAATCCCTGGATCAAGGAGGCGACGGTGCAACGCCGGCTGCCGCTCTCCCTCACGATCCAGGTCGTGGAGCGGATGCCGGAGGCGGTCTTCATCGCGGACCGGCGCTACCTGCTGAGCGCCGACGGGGTGATCCTGGCGGAGCTGGGAGAGGGCGAGCTGCCCTCGCTGCCGGTGCTCCGCGCGGCCGCGCCGCGCCACGTCGGCGTCGGCGAGCGCATCCTCACTTCGGAGATGGTTCAGGGACTGTCCGTCTGGCGCCAGTTTCAGCTGGCCAATGCCCTGCAGGGGGAGGAGCGGGCGCACGAGATCGTCATGGCGAATGACGGGAGCTACGTGGTGAACCTGGGGCAGGGGATGCCGGCCATCCGGCTCCATGCCAAAGAGCTGGAGGGACAACTGCGGCGGCTGGGAGAGGCCCTGGCGGCCAGCCATCAAAACCTGGACCGGTTCGCCGACGTGGATCTCCGTTTCCGCGAGCGGGTGGTCTTCAGGCTGGCCGCGACGACCCCGGGTCGTCCGTAATTCCGGCGGACCCGGGGCCACAACGGGGGGCCGGTCGTTCGGATGGATTGACAAAGGAGGTGGCACGGATGGCCAAGGAAGGTAGCCTGGTTGTTGGCCTGGATATCGGCACGACGAAGGTGTGCGGCATCGTGGCCGAGATGAACGGGGACGGCGTCGTGGACGTCATCGGCGTCGGCCACAGCCCGTCCCGGGGCCTTCGCAAGGGCGTGGTGGTGAACATCGAGGCCACCGTGGATTCGATCCGGCGGGCCGTGGAGGACGCCGAGCTGATGGCCGGCGTGGAGATCCGGTCGGCCTTCGTCGGGATCGCCGGCGGGCACATCAAGGGGATCAACAGCCGCGGCGTCATCGCCGTCTCGGGCAAGAACCGCGAGGTCACCCAGCAGGACATCGACCGGGTCATCGACGCGGCCAAGGCGGTCGCCCTGCCGGTGGATCGCGAGGTGATCCACGTCCTGCCGCAGGAGTTCATGATCGACGACCAGGGCGGCATCAAGGAGCCGCTGGGGATGTGCGGGATCCGCCTGGAGGCGGAGGTACACATCGTGACCGGCGCCGTGGCCTCGGCCCAGAACATCATCAAGTGCGCCAACAAGGCCGGGCTCGAGGTCCAGGACATCGTGCTGCAGCAGCTGGCCAGCTCCGAGGCTACCCTCACCCCCGAGGAAAAGGAGCTGGGCTGCATCCTGGTGGACGTGGGCGGCGGCACCACGGACGTGGCGGTGTTCGTGGAGGGGAGCATCTACCACACGGCGGTCCTGGCGGTGGGCGGGGACATGCTCACCAACGACATCGCCATTGGCCTCCGGACGCCGCACCCCGAGGCCGAGTCCCTCAAACGGAAGTACGGCTGCGCCCTCGTCAGCATGACCCGGCCGGAGCAGAAGATCGAGGTCCCCAGCGTGGGCGGCCGCCGCCCCCGGGTCCTGACGCGCCAGACCCTGTGCGAGATCATCCAGCCGCGCCTGGAGGAGTTGTTCATGCTGGTGGACTGCGAGGTGCGGCGGGCCGGGTACACCGGGCGGGTGAACGGGGGCGTGGTGGTGACGGGTGGCTCCTCCATCATGGAGGGCGTGCCCGAACTGGCGGAACAGATCTTTGACATGCCGGTGCGCCGCGGCGTCCCGCGAGGGGTGGGGGGCCTCACGGACGTAATCAGCAGCCCGATGTATGCCACCGGGGTTGGGCTGGGGATCTACGGCGCCGCCCACCGGGACCGGCGCAAGTTCCGGCAGGTCACAGACCGGAACATCTTCGACAAGGTGGTCGCGCGGATGAAGGAGTGGTTCGGGGAGATCTTCTAGCGCGGGACCCCTGGGCTAGGGATGCAGTGCCGAGCGCGGCGAGTTGGGTACCCACGCGTGAGCGTGGGTGGCCGAGTGGCCGACAGGAACGGGGATCGCTGTCGGAGATCAGAGACGAGAAGTCTGGAGTCGGGAGCGGGTGTTGGATGCGATCCGGATCCCGCATGGATGATGGGTGTGGTCTTGAGAAGGGAGGACGGCGCATGACGATCAAGCTGGAGGTGGATTCCGATCCGATGGCGAACATCAAGGTGATCGGCGTCGGCGGCGGTGGATCCAACGCGGTGAGCCGCATGGCGACCTCCACCATGACGGGGGTGGAGTTCATCGTCGCGAACACCGACGTCCAGGCGCTGCGCCATTCGCCGATTGAGGTCAAGCTCCAGATCGGGGAGAAGCTGACGAAGGGGCTGGGCGTGGGCGCGGACCCGGAGAAGGGCCGCAAGGCGGCCATCGAGGACACCGACAAGATCCTCCAGCACCTGCAGGGGGCCGACATGGTCTTCATCACGGCCGGCCTGGGAGGTGGCACCGGCGGAGGCGCGGCGCCCATCATCGCCAACCTGGCGAAGGAGATGGAGATCCTGACGGTGGGCGTCGTCACGAAGCCCTTCGTCTTCGAGGGGAAGCGGCGGGCCGAGCAGGCGGAGCGAAGCCTGGAAGAACTCAGGGTCTCCGTGGACAGCCTGATCATCATCCCGAACCAGCGGCTGATCAACCACGCCTCCAAGAACACCGGCGTGAAGGAGGCCTTCGCCATGGCGGACAACGTCCTCCGCCAGGCGGTGCAGGGCATCGCCGATATCATCGTGAAGCCCGGCTACATCAACGTGGACTTTGCGGACGTCCGGACCGTGATGTCGGAGCGGGGGATGGCCATGATGGGAATTGGCGAGGCCACGGGGGACAATGCCGCCGTGGACGCGGTCCAGAAGGCGATCAACAGCCCGCTCTTGGAGAACGTCTCCATCAAGGGAGCGCGCGGGGTGCTCCTGAATTTCGCCCACGCCTCGACGATGCCGATCTATCAGTTGAACGAGGCCTCCAAGATCGTCCACGACATGGTGGACCAGGACGCCAACATCATCTTCGGGGACGTCCTGGAGGACGAGATGGGCGAGGCGGTCCGCGTGACGGTCATCGCCACGGGCTTCGACGAGACGGACGCCGCGCCGGCGGAGGAGGCGCCGCGGGTCACGGAGCTTCGGGCCTATGCGCCGAAGGCCGCGGCAGCAGCATCCGCGGTCGCATCCGGGGCGGATCGCGGGGTCTTCCTGCGCAAGGGGAAGAAGGCCGTCGGATCTCAGCTGGTGATCGAGGAAATCAACGAGGAGGTCTTGGACATCCCGACGTTCCTCCGCCGCCAGGCCGACTGACGCGATACGGCCGTTGCCGCCGGCGCCGGCGATTGACGGACGGCAAGAACTGCGGGCAATGCCGGCGCGCTCCGATGGAGAGGGCAGAGCAGTGGTGCCAGTACCAGGGATTTCCCCAGAGATCTTCAGGTCGTTAGGAATCCGGCTCGCGTATCTCTTCGGTCCGCTGGCAGCCGGACGACTGGCGGAGCAGAGTGACACCGACGTGGCGATCGTGTTGCGCGAGCCGCATGTCCTGGAAGATCTCTGTCAGGCTGTGGCCGACCTTGAGTCGGTGGTGGCTAAGACCCTGAGGTGCGCGGCCCATGTCATCCCCCTGAATGGGGCATCGGCCTTACTGCGCTTCGAGGCGATTCGACATGGGCGGGTGCTCTTTGCGGCCGACGAGGCGGAACGAATTCAGTTCGAGGTTTGCACCCTGAAAGAGTACGAAGAGTTTTGCCATCGGCAGGCTTTCTACTATCGCGAGATGCTCTCACGACTCGGCGACGTGGCCGCATGATCGCAGCCACACCGATCGGGGAATGTTTGTTGGAGATTGAACCGAACGCTCGGCTACTGGAGAAAACGGGGTGATTGGAAGCCAGTAGTATCCCCTCCTTCCGGTGAGCGTAGAGGTTCGAAACCTCCGCCGGGATGTCCTGGCCCTCGTTGATACGCGTTTCGACGGCTTCTTGATCCTTCCTGCCACCTACGTACCCCAGCTTGACCCTTCAGATTTCGTCAGTCCTTGGACCCTAGCGGAGGATTCAATGCAAGTGGAAGCGGGTTTGGCGTTTGCAGTGAGTGCTTCAGCGCTTGTTGGCTGAAGGACGCAGTGACCTGCGTACTCCGAACAACTTTCAGATCTCTCTCACACTCTCAGCCGGGGATCCAGGGCGTCGCGCAGGCCGTCGCCCAACAGGTTGAAGGAGAGGACCGTGATCAGGATGGCCAGGCCCGGGATCGTGGCCACGTGTGGAGCGATGGTCAAGTAGGCTCGGCCGTCGCTCAACATGGCGCCCCACTCGGGGGTGGGCGGTTGCGCCCCCAGTCCCAGGAAGCTGAGGCTGGCCGCCGTGAGGATGGCCGTGGCGATGCGCAGGGTGCAGAGAACCAGGATGGGCGCCACGGCGTTAGGCAGCAGGTGAGTCAGCATGATGCGACCATCCTGAGCGCCCATCATTCGCGCCGCCAGGATAAATTCCTGCTCCTTCAGTGAGAGCACCTGCCCACGCGTCACCCGGGCGAACAGGGGCACAGAGAAGATGCCCACGGCCAGGATGACGTTCTCCAGCCCCGGCCCGATGATGGCGATGATGCAAATGGCCACGAGCAGCCCAGGGAAGGCCAGTTGCATGTCCAGGAGGCGCATGATGATCGTGTCCGCCCAGCCGCCATAATACCCGGCGACCAGCCCCAGAATCACCCCCACCACGCACCCCAAGAGCATCCCCAGAAAGCCGATCCGCAGCGAGATCCGTGTCCCGTAGATAATCCGGCTGAAAATATCTCGCCCGTGCACGTCCGTCCCGGCCAGGTGGGCCATCGAGGGTCCGGCCAGCGAGTTGGCCAAATCCTGCGCTGCGGGATCGTAGGGGGCGATGGAAGGTGCTGCTATGGCCACGACTACCAACAGGATCGCGACGACGCCACCAGCTACGGCCACAGGGTTGCGTAGCAGTCTAGACCGGGCGTCAGTCCACAGGCTCCGCGGCTCGCGAGCGAGACCGAGCTCGGCAGGCGGCGAATCTGCAGTCGCCCGATTCCCTGGTCCCCGATTCTGTGATTCCTGATCTTCATCCATAGGAGATGCGCGGATCAAAGAAGGCATAGAGCACATCCACGACCAAATTCACCAGGGCAAACTGCAGGGCAAACAAGAGCAGTGCACCCTGAATCACCGGGTAGTCGCGAAAACCGATCGCCTCCACCAGGAGCCACCCCACACCGGGATAGGCAAAGACGGTCTCCGTGACCACCGCCCCGGCCAGCAGGTAGCCGAACTCCAGGCCAATGACGGTGATCACAGGGATGAAGGCGTTCTTCACTGCATGGCGCAGCACCACTGCCTGCGCCGAGAGGCCCTTGGCGTGTGCCGTGCGGATGTAGTCCGTGCCGAGCACTTCCAGCATGGAGGAGCGGGTCACCCTCGCGATGATCGCGGCCGCGCCAACGCCCAGGGTCACGGCCGGCAGAACCAGATGATCCAGGCCATCACGACCGGTGGTGGGGAGGAGGTCGAGTTTCACGGCGAAGACGAGCATGAGCATGAGGCCCAACCAGAAGGAAGGCGTGCAAACTCCCAGCAGGGCCACCATCATGCTGGTGTAATCGAAGACGGAGTTGCGCCGCACGGCCGCGATCGTCCCCGCCCCTGCGCCGAGGAGGACGGCAATGGCAATGGCGCTTAGGGTCAGCTCTGCGGTTGCCGGAACGGTGAGTTGCAGCTCGTGCGTCACCGATCGGTGCGTCCTCGCCGAGCGTCCCAGATCGCCACGGAGGAGGTTGCCCAGCCAGGAAAGGTACTGCACCGGCAGCGGGCGATCCAGACCCAAGCTGGAGCGGATGATCTTCACATCCTCCAGCGTGGCATCGGGCCCGGCCACCAGGCGCGCCGGATCGCCTGGGACCAGGTGGAGGATGAGAAAGATCACAATGGAGACCCCGAAAAGGATGGGGGTCATGTAGAGCAGGCGACGGATGATGTAGCGTGTCATAGGAGAGGAGCAGAGGCGCAGGAATCAGCCAGGGCTCCGGTTCCTGAGCCCTGGCTGTTTGCCTAGCTGTCTGCTTTTTCCTCGTCTATGGGTGCATCCACTACTTGTAGTACACGGACCTGTAGAACCCGATCGCATCAGGCTGCAATGAGATTCCGCCCACGTTGGCGCGGGTTCCGCCGAGCAGGTTGTTCACCCAGAGGAAGATCCAAGGACAATCGTCCATGATAATCCGCTGGGCCTCGGCGTACGCGGCCTTGCGCTTGGCCCCATCCGAAGTCTGGAGGGCGGCCTTCACCAACTCTTCCAGCTTGGGGTTGGTATAGAAGCCAATCGTAAAGTTGCTGGGCGGCCAATTGTCTTTTGTCAGCAAGGGGCGAATACCCCAGTCGGCATCGCCGGTGGAAGGGGACCAGCCGGCGAAGTCCATCTCCCCATTGTTTTCGGCCAGGGGTTGGAATCGCTCCGCCGTGAGGGTGGCCGAGGGCAGGGAGAGGATCTCGACGTCCACGCCCACCTGCTTGAGCTGGCCCTGGATCGCCACCATAATTTCCTTGGCATCCGTTTGGGCGACCCCACGCAGGAGTGCCTTGAACCCGTTGGCGTACCCCGCCTCAGCCAGGAGGGCCTTGGCCTTGGCCGGATCGTACGGGTACGTCTTCACCGGGGTGTAGCCCCAGACCCGAGGAGCCAGGGGAGAATCGGCCAGCTTCCCCTGGCCCCGCAGCACCGCCTTGATGATGGCCTCCTTGTTTATGGCGTAGTTCATGGCCTGGCGCACCCTGAGGTCATTGAAGGGCTTCTTGTGGACATTCAAGGCCACCCACCAGGTGTAGACGGCCTCGGTGGACGCCAGGCTGAGGTTCCTGTCCCCCTTTACGACCTCGGCTTGGATATAGGGGACGGGGTTGATGAATTGGGCATCACCTTTCTGGAGCATGGCAATGCGCGTCCCGTCCTCTGGAACCGGCTTGACGATGATCTTGTCTACCTTGGCCGCGGTATTCTTGTCCCAGTAGTCCGGGTTCTTGACCATGGTGATGTGGTCGTTGGGCACCCACTCCACGAACTTGTAGGGGCCCGTGCCCACGGGGTTCTTGCCGTAGTCCTTGCCGTACTTCTCCACGGCGGCGGGGCTGCTGATGCCCCCGGCCGGGTGGGCGAAGGTGGCGATCATGGCCCCGAACGGCTCGGAGAGGGTGAAGCGGACCGTGGAGTCGTTGATCACGTCGATCTGGCTGATGATCTTGTAGAGGGTGTACCGCTTCAGCTTGTTGTCGGGGTTGCGGACCCGGTCAAAGTTACTCTTGACCGCAGCGGCATTGAAGGGGGTGCCATCATGGAACTTGACGCCTTTCCGCAGGTAGAAGGTGTACACGCGGGCGTCGGGGGAGGCATCCCATTTTTCAGCGAGCTGAGGGATCTGCTCCATCCTCTCGTTGAAGCCGATGAGACCCTCGATCATGGGTTTCTCGATACTGTACGAGGCATTGTCGTTGGTGTCCTGAGGATCCAGGCTTATCGCATCGGCGTACTGGGCGATGGTGATGACCTTCTCCGCCTGGGCCGCGAGGCCGCGGGATGAAAAACCTACGGCCACCAGGAACGATCCCAGGAGCAAGATACCCAAGAGTTTGAGCCGTTTCATGGTTCACCTCCCTGTTCGCGCCAATCCCAAAGTTCGTTTAGTTGAGCGTCGCGAAACGGCCTCCCGGCGATGAGGTTACGCAGCCTGGACATCCCGGGCGCTGTCCTCTCCTGGTATCTCTGCCAGCAACGCCTGCCGGAACAAGGGAAAGCCCCCATACCCGCCGATCCGGCGGAGGCGCCGTTCCATCTCCAAGAGCATCGCGGTCAGCCACCTCGGCTTCTGGTCGGACGTCCGTCGGCAATCCATCTTTGATCCGTCCGCCGAGGCGGAGGGGGGTGAGAGGGAATCGCGTTCGGCCTGGGGCAGCCGGGAGCGCCTGAAACCCGGACAGCTTAGGGGCTGAGCCGCAATGCGGGAAGGCTCCCATAGGCCGAGGAGCGCTGTCAAGCCAAAAGCTCTGCGACGGACGGGCCAGAGGCAGAGGTAGATAGTGTACCCAGCCTCCCATTCACCTCCGCACCTCTCCTCTCCGGCCCCCCTGCAGTCCGCCCGGCACAAGGGGACAAACTCCTTGAAGTCCCCCGGTTGCGCTGGTAGCATGCTGTCGATGTCCGGCGCGGGGAGTCGGACAACCTTTCCACGATGGAATCATGACCTGGCAATTCAAGGAAAAAGCGCGCCAGCGCCTGGCCGAGGAGACGGGGACGGTCCTCAAGGACTGGGGTGGCCGCGTCCGCATCGCCCTGGTGTTTCCCAACACCTACTACGTCGGGATGTCCAACCTCGGGTTTCAGACCATCTACTGGCACCTGAACCGGCGCTCGGACATCGTCTGCGAGCGGGCATTCTTCCCCGATCCCGAAGATCTCCCGAAGCACGAGCGGCTGCGCGTCCCCATCCTCAGTCTGGAATCGCAGCGGCCCCTGTCCGAGTTCGATTGCGTGGCCTTCTCCACGACGTATGAGAACGACTACCTCAACATGCTCCGGATCCTCGAGCTGTCTGGCATCCCGGTCGGGGCGGCCGACCGGGGACCGGCCGATCCCCTCGTCACCATGGGGGGTGTGTGCGCCTGGTCCAATCCGGAGCCCCTGGCGGCCTTCGTGGACTGGTTCTTCCTGGGCGAGGGGGAGGAGTCCGGCCACGAGGTCTTCGAGCTGCTGCAGCGGGTGCGCGAGGCAGAGCGGCAGCCGGCGGAAGCGCGCGAGCAATTTCTTCGGGCACTCTGCGGGATCGAGGGGATCTACGTCCCGCGGTGCTACGACGTGAAGTATCACGAGGATGGGACTGTGGCGGATGTCGTGGCGTATGAGGGGGCGCCGCTCCCCGTGCGAAAGCGGCGCCTGCCTCGGGCCGACGATTACGACACCGTGTCCATGGTCCGGACGGCCAACACCGAGTTCGGCGAGATGGCCCTCCTGGAGGTGGGGAAGGGGTGCGGCCGGGGCTGCCGCTTCTGCATGGAAGGCGAGATCTACCGCCCGGTCAGGCACCGGCACATGGTCGCCATCCTGCGCGCCGCGGAGACAGCCCTCCAACATGGCCGGCGGATCGGCCTGGTGGGTGCATGCGTCTCCGACTATCCCTGGATCGACGACTTGATGGCAGCCCTGCGGGCCAGGGGGGTCAAGGTCTCGCTCTCGTCGGTCCGCGCCGATAGCCTCAGCCCCGGCTTGGTCAAGGGGCTCCTGGAGAGCGGCACGCGCACGCTGACCATTGCTCCCGAGGCCGGAACGGAGCGGCTGCGCACCGTGATCCAGAAGAGCCTGAGCGACCATCGCCTGTTTGAGGCGGTGGACCTCATTGCCGAGTCCGGCGTCCCCAGCGTGAAAATGTACTTCATGATCGGCCAGCCGACGGAGATGCCCGAGGATGTCGAGGGCATCATCCGCCTGGCCAAGACGGCCCGGCACCGCATCCTGCAGAAGCGACACGATCCCAAAAGCCTGGCGGAGCTGACGGTGGGGGTGAGCAGCTTCGTCCCCAAGCCTTGGACCGCCTTCCAGTGGCGCGCCATGGCCGAGGTGCGGGCGCTGGACGAGAAGATCGATCGTCTCCGCCGAGAGCTGCGGCAGGTCGGCATCCACTTCACCCACGACGTGCCCAAGTGGGCCTACCTCCAGGCGGTGCTGTCGAGGGGCGACCGCCACGTCGCCGACCTCTTGCAGTCGGCCCTCAAGCACCGGGGCGACTGGAAGCGCGCCTTCAGGGAGTGGCCGCGGAACCCCGACTTCTATGCCTGCCGGGAGCGGCCGCTTTCAGAGCGGTTCCCGTGGGACCACTTCCAGGTGGGCACCAAGCGTGAGCGCCTGGAGACCGAGTATCGTCGCGCCATGGGCGAATTGCCCGAGCGGGTGGTGAAGTGGAAGGCCTCACTCGCATGACCAGTTCACCGATTCCCCGGTTCACCGATTCACCGATGCTCGTTCATGCCGACATTTTCGGGGACTCGATTCGGGTCATCCACGCCTTCGGCACCCGGCGGGGCGGGGTGAGCCGGGCCCCCTACGCAACCCTCAATCTTGGGATGAGCGTCGGCGACGATCCCCAGGCGGTCGAGGAGAACCGCCGCCGATTCTTCGGGATGTTTGACCTTGAACCCTCGCAGGTGGTCCGGGTCAAGCAGGTGCACGGCGACGGGGTGTTGATCGTGGACGAATCGCTGGTTTCCCGCGAGGGATTCCCTCGCCTTCTCCTGGACGAGGCATACAAGTACGATGGCCTGGTCACGAACCTGCCCAACTTGGCCCTGGTGGTCACCACCGCCGACTGCCTGCCGCTCCTGATCCACGACCCGGTTCGCGGCGCGATCGCGGCCGTGCACGCGGGATGGCGGAGCACGGCGAAAGGCATCGCGGCTCGGGCGATCGAGACCATGGCCGCCGCCTACGGGACGGACCCTGGGGATTGCCGGGTGGCCATCGGTCCCGGCATCCGGCGGTGCTGCTACGAGGTGGACGCAGCGGTCACGGATGCCATGAGGGCCGCCCTGCCTACCTGGACAGAGCACACCGTAGCGACGCGGCCCGACCACTTTCACCTGGATCTTGCCGGGGTGAATCGGGCCATCCTCATGCGGGCGGGCGTCCGCCCGGACCGAATCGCTGATGTGGGATTGTGCACGGCCTGCCGGAGGGACCTCTTTTTCTCGCATCGGGCAGAGAAACCGCGAACCGGCCGCATGATGAATCTCATCTTTCTTATTGAGAGGCGAGAGCCAAAGAGCGTGAAACGTGAGGCGTGAAACGTAAGGGGACTCACGAATATGGAGGGGGAGACATGCTGATCAAGCGTGCGCCGATGTTCAAGGCGTCCGAGATAACCGACCCCAAGCTCTATTTCAACCGAAGAGAGTTCATCGCCGGGGCGGCGGCGCTGGCGCTCCTGCCGTGGGGGGGCGAGGCAGCCGCGGCGCCTGCCGGCCCGCCTCTCAAGGCGACCCGGAACGAGACGTTCAGCGTCAAGGAAGCGGCGACGAAGTTCGAGAGTGCCACCACCTACAACAACTTCTACGAGTTCGGCCCGAACAAGGAAGATCCGGCCCGCCTCGCCCGCACCCTCAGGCTGCGGCCGTGGACGGTCCAAGTGGACGGCCACGTGGCCAAGCCGAAGACGTACGACATCGACGAACTGCTCAAACTCTCCCCGCTGGAGGAGCGGGTCTATCCCCTTCGCTGCGTGGAAGGCTGGTCCATGGTGATCCCCTGGATCGGGTTCCCGCTCAACTCGCTGCTCAAGCGGGTCGAACCCACCGGGCAAGCCAAGTTCGTCGAGTTTACGACGCTCCTCGATCCCGAGCAGTTCCCGGGGCAGAAGCCGAGCCTGTTCGGCCTCTCGGGCATCGAATGGCCGTACATCGAGGGGCTGCGGCTGGATGAGGCGATGCACCCGCTCACGCTGCTCACCTTCGGGATGTACGGACAGGTCCTGCCCAACCAGAACGGCGCACCCATCCGCGTGGTCGTGCCGTGGAAGTACGGGTTCAAGAGCGCAAAGTCCATCGTGCGCATCCGCCTGGTGAGCCAGGAGCCCAAGACGACTTGGGAGAAGGCCGCGCCGGACGAGTACGGTTTTTACTCCAATGTCAACCCCGAGGTGGATCATCCCCGCTGGAGCCAGGCCACCGAGCGCCGGATCGGCGAGTTCCTGCGGCGAAAGACGCTGAAGTTCAACGACTTCGGCGACCAGGTCGCCTCACTCTACGCGGGGATGGACCTGCGGAAGTACTACTAAGACAATGCAGAATGCGGAGTGCGGAATGGGGAATGGGCTGTCGCAGGTCGGCGTAAAGATTCCGCATTCCGCATTTGCCATTCCGCATCCTCTCTCGGTGTCTCTGTGTGATTCCCGATGAGCCGACGCACCCGATTCGCCCTCAAGACCGTCGTCTGGATCCTCTGCCTGCTTCCGCTGGCGGTCCTCGCCTACCGGGCAGCCATAGGGGACCTGAGCGCCAACCCCATCAGCTTCGTCACCAACTGGCTGGGGCAGTGGACATTTCGGCTCCTCCTGGCCAGCCTGGCGCTCACGCCCCTCCGCGTGCTGTTCGGGATCTCGTGGCAGATCAGCCTGCGGCGCCTGCTGGGGCTGTTCGCCTTCTTCTACGCGAGCCTGCATTTCTCCGTCTGGATCCTGCTGGATCATTTCTTTAACTGGGATCAGATGCTGGCCGACATCGTGAAGCGGCGGTACATCACCGTCGGCATGCTGGCGCTGGCGCTGCTCGTGCCTCTCGCCGTCACCTCGACGAGCAGGATGGTGAAACGTCTGGGTGGCACGAACTGGCGCCGCCTGCACCGGCTGGTGTACGTCATCGGCATGCTGGCGGCACTGCATTTCCTCTGGCTGGCCAAGAAGGGTCGGACCGATCAGTACCTCTATGCTGCCATCCTGGCGATGCTCCTGGGCATCCGGGTCTGGGACGCGCTCCACCGCGCTCTGCGGAGGCGCCGGGACGCGCACGCCGCAGGGACGTCCGCCTTGGTTCCGAGGTCGGGCTGAGGCGCGACCCCCGTTTCCTCTTCTTCCCCCACTACTGCCGGGAACAGTCCTCCGGGCTCCCCTGGCTGCGCGCAGGCGGCATCAGCCATTCTTCGTCCTCGATGCGGTAATCCGGGCTGCAGCATCGCATCTCGATGGGAATAGGCCAAGACCGGGGAATGTATGGCGCTTCCAACCTCACGAATGCTGCACTTGCCGGAGCGGGAGCGGTTGTGATAAACGGACACCGTCGGTTTGGGGGTCCGGCAGGGTCCCCGTGCCTGCCATCGGCAGGCCGCACCTGCGTTCTCCGGACAGCCCCCGCTGCCACGACAGGGGAGACCAGGGATGGAATACGTCAATCTCGGCAAGGCCGGACTCAAGGTATCCCGCATTTGCTTGGGCACGATGACTTTCGGCTCGCGGAAGTGGCGCGACTGGGTCCTGGACGAGGAGGAGGCCCGTCCCATCTTCCGGCGCGCGGTAGAGCTGGGCATCAATTTCTTCGACACGGCCGACGTGTATTCGGGTGGAGTCAGCGAGCAAGTCACGGGCCGGGCCCTCAAGGAGCTGTTCGGGAGTCGTGACGAGTTCGTGGTGGCCACGAAGGTCCACCAACCCATGGGGGACAAGCCCAACCAGCAGGGCCTCTCGCGGAAGCACATCCTGGACGGGATAGACGCATCGCTCCGCCGGCTCGGCCTGGATCATGTGGACCTGTACCAGACCCACCGCTGGGATCCCCACACGCCCATCGAGGAAACGATGCAGGCCCTGCACGACGTGATCCGGGCGGGCAAGGCGCGCTACATCGGCGCCTCCAGCATGTACGCCTGGCAATTCGCCAAGGCCCTCTTCACCGCGGACCTGCACGGCTGGACGCGCTTCGTCTCGATGCAGAACCACTATAACCTGATCTATCGGGAAGAGGAGCGGGAGATGATCCCGTTCTGCGTGGACCAGGGGATCGGGATCATCCCGTGGAGCCCGCTGGCCCGGGGATTCGTGATGGGCAATCGGACCCGCGAAAAGGGTGGCGAGACAACGCGGTCAAAGTCTGACGGCTTCGCCCACAGCATGTACTATCAGGACGTGGACTTCGAGATCGCAGGCCGCGTCGGCACACTGGCGGGCCGCCTGGGCATCCCGCGGGCGACGCTGGCCCTGGCGTGGATGCTGCACAAGCCCGGGCTCACCTGCCCCATCGTCGGGATGTCGAAGGTCCAGCACCTGGAGGAGGCGGTCGCCGCCGTTGGCGTCAAGCTGGGCCAGGAGGACATGGCCTCTCTCGAAGAACCCTACCGGCCCAAAAGAGTGCTGGGCTTCTAGTGTTCTGAGTCAGAGATTCGCAGCATAAATCAGCGGGCCTCGGGGTCCCCGGAGCGCGCCCGGCCACACCCAGCCTTGCGGCTGGGTACCCGGCCAGCCGGCGGGGAACCCATTGCGCTGGAGCCCTGCAATGGGTCGTCGCCGTGGGGATAGTAGCTGCAAGTGGTGGCGATGCTCGCGCGCCACGGCGCGACGCGCCCGCACCCAGCGTCTGCGCTGGGTACCCGGGCGGCGGCGCCGGAGCAAGGCTGGCCGGTTCTCGACGAGGCCTGGCGCCCGGAGGGGTGACCCCGAGGGCCGCTCGAATTCCTCAACGGACTTCGGACTCGGGACACTAGCGGGCGGGGAAGGCGATGGCGGATTCCGCGATTTCGAATGTGACCGGATGACGAGGGTCAGGGCACGGGCCCGGCGGGCCGGCACCCCGGGTCACTCCGCCAGGTACTTGCGGTCCGAGGCCACGCCGGGGCGCTGGTTGAGGACTTTGGCGCCGCGGCTCATGAAGACGGCGCCGGTGCGGGCTTGCTCCTTGATGCCGAAGGGGCGGAGTACCTCGAGCAACTTGTCCAGCTTGTCCGGCTCGCCCGTCGCCTCCAGCAATAGGGTGGTCGTGGAGACGTCCACGATGCGCGCCTTGAACAGGTCGGCGAGGCTGACCACTTCCTGCCGCGTCTTGGCGGTTACCCCCACCTTGACCAGCAGCATCTCATGGGCGAGCTGCTCCGCATCCGCGGTCACGTCCGCCACCTTGACCGCGCCGATGAGCTTGCGGAACTGCTTGGCCACCTGATCCAGCGCCGTGCTCTGGCCCTCCACGACGATGGTGATGCGGGTGAGCCCCGGCAGCTCGGACGCGCCGGCCGTGAAGCTCTCCACGTTGTAGCCGCGTCGGGCGAAGAGGTTCCCCATCCGGGCCAGCATGCCGGGCTCGTCCTGCACCAGCGCCACCAAGACGTGTCTCATGACTCTCGGGCCCTCCCTCTTGGATCCACCATGAAGTCGGCGTTGCTGGTCCCCGGCCGGACCATGGGATAGACGTTCTCGTCCCCGTCCACCGTGCAGTCCAGGAGGTACGGGCCATCCTGCTCTCGCGCCGCCGCAAAGGCGGCCGGGAGCTCGGCCGTGGTGCTGACGCGCCGGCCCGGGATGCCGAAGCTGGCGGCGAGCTGGACATAGTCGGGGCCAGTGATGGGCGTGCCGATGTAGCGGGCCCCGTGGAAGAGTTCCTGCCACTGCCGGACCATGCCCAGGTAGCCGTTGTTCATGATCACGATTTTCATGGGGAGCCGCTCCTGGGCGACGGTGGCCATCTCTTGCAGGTTCATCTGGAAGCTGCCGTCGCCTACGACGACCCAGACGGGTTCCTTGGGGTGGGCGACCTGCACGCCCAGGGCGGCCGGCAACGAGTAGCCCATGGTCCCCAGGCCGCCGGAGGTGAAGAAGCTGTTGAGCCGCCGGAAGCGGTAATGCTGGGCCACCCACATCTGATGCTGGCCGACATCGCTCACGACGACGGCCTCCCCCCCCGTGGCCTGGTAGAGGGCCCGGATGACCTCCTGCGGGGGCAAGGGACCCTGGCCGTGGATCTCCAGGGGATGGCGCTCGCGAAACGTCTCGATCTGGGCCAGCCAGTCCCGATGGTCCAGCTCGGGCAGCGCCGCCGTCAGGGCCTCCAGCACAAACCGGACGTCTCCTACCATGGGCTGGTACGCGGGGACGCGCTTGCCGATCTCGGCGGGGTCTATGTCCACGTGGAGCAGTTTTGCCTGGGGCGCGAAGTGCGGCAGGCTTCCGGTGAACCGATCGTCCATGCGCATGCCCAGGGCGATGAGCAGGTCGGCGTTCTGCACGGCCAGGTTGGCCCAGGCCACGCCGTGCATCCCCCCCATACCGAGGCAGAGCGGATGGTCCGCCGACAGTGCGCTCAGGCCGAGGAGGGTGCTCACCACCGGGGCGTTGATCCGCTCGGCGAAAAGCCGCAACTCCTCCCAAGCCGTGGCGACGTGGATGCCGTGTCCGGCGAGCACCACGGGACGCTTGGCGTCGGCGATCAATTGCGCGGCACGCTGGATCTGGTAGGGCGCGGAGCGCACGACCGGGCGGTAGCCCGGGCGTGAGACCCGTTCCGGGTAGTGGAACTCGCAGGAGGCGGTGAGGATGTCCCGGGGAAGGTCCACCAGCACCGGGCCCGGCCGGCCGGTCCGGGCCAGGAAGAAAGCCTCGCGCAGGATCCGCGCCAGGTCCCGGCCCTGCCGCACGAGGTAGTTGTGTTTGGTGATGGGCAGGGTGATGCCGGTGATGTTGATCTCCTGGAAGGCGTCGGTGCCGATCACCGAGTCGGCGACCTGCGCCGTCAGGGCCACGATCGGGACGGAGTCCATGATGGCCGTGGCGATCCCGGTGACCAGATTGGTGGCGCCCGGCCCGGAGGTGGCCACGCAGACCCCGACCTTGCCCGTGGCGCGGGCATAGCCGTCCGCCGCGTGGGCGGCGGCCTGCTCGTGCCGCACCAGGACGTGATGGATCTGCGGGTACTTGCCGAGGGCGTCGAACATGGGGATGGCCGCGCCGCCCGGATAGCCCCAGATGACGTCCACCCCCTCGCGCACCAGGCATTCCCAGAGGACTTCGGCACCGGTGTATTTCATGGTTGGATGCTGCCCTTCCTCCTTCGATCCCCCACGACTGCCCAGGGGGAGACCCGAGATGTCACCTCCTGCGCCGGCCGCGGAACAGCAGGACCTCGCCGACTCAACTGTGGCGACGGGGACAATACCAGCAGCCGCCAGGCCGGTCAAGACGCTTTTGCTCGACGGCCCATTTACCGTTGACACGTGTCAGCCCCTTGGCTAAGCTCCCGCTCGATCCTCCCGGTGCCTTATTTCGATTCCCCGGGAGCTCCGTCCCGCCAGATCTCCTACCGAACAGAATAGGCCCTCGGGCTTTTGAGTCAGCCGGCTCACCGGAACCGCACGCCGGGTCTCTCCCGATTCCGCCCCGAGGAACCCAGGGGTGTTATGCGGAAACCATGTAAGCGCAGTTGGGCTGCCTCGAGAGAAAACGACGGAGGCTTGCAATGGAACAGTCGGTGGGTATCGGTGTGATCGGCGACTTCGATCCTCAATTTGTCTCCCACGTTTCGACGAATGCCGCGCTCCACCATGCAGCCGCGACGCTGGGCTTGACGTTGAACGTGCAGTGGGTGCCGACACCGGAACTCGATCAAGACTCGGCCCCGGTACGGCTCAGTCCGTTCCACGGGGTTTTGTGTTCACCGGGGAGCCCCTACCGGAGCATGACTGGCGCCCTCGCCGGTATCACTTTCGCCAGGCAGCACGGACGGCCGTTCTTTGCAACGTGAGGCGGGTTTCAACATACTCTGGTAGAGTATGCGCGAAACGTCCTTGGAATCCCCGACGCGGAGCACGGGGAAACATCGCCAGAGGCATTACTTCTTCTGATCAGCCGCCTGGAGTGCGCAGTTGCAGGGCAGAGGCGTAGCGTGCGACTTCTCCCGGGAACGATCACCGCCAGAGGCTATGGCAGCCAAGAATCTGCCGAAGAGTTCCGCTGTAACTTCGGCTTGAACCCGGAATACCGGGAACAAGTTGAGAACGGCGGCCTTCAGGTGACGGGTCTTGATGAAAACGGGGAGGTGCGGATTGTGGAACTCCGGGGTCACCCGTTCTTTGTGGCCACGCTGTTCTTGCCTCAGCTTTCGTCCCATCCGGGGGCGCCGCATCCTCTCTTCCTTGCATTTCTCAAGGCTGCCGCGGCCTTTCGTCCGGCCCGTGCCTCCTGGATCGGGGCAGCCTAGCTGGCAGCTAGAAAGGTACCGGAGGGCCCCTGGAAGTTAACCGATTGATTTCGTTCTTGCCAAGGGGCGCCTCGGCCTCGCCTGGACAGGGGACGTCGCATCGTATGTATTTTTCGATAAAGAGAACAAGGAAGCAACGTCCCCTCGGCAAGGGATGCACTGCCTCCTCTTCTCTAGTCCCCTGACCCACTAGGCCCGGTGTCAAGCAATTCCTCTGCATACGTCATCCCGCCGTTCGGCCTGCGGCGCGAAGCCGGCCAGTGTGTGACAATCGTTCGGAATCTGTGATAGCATGCCGCGACCCAACACCTCGTGGAGGGTTTCAATGCCTGAGCGAGATCTGTGCTTCACGCCGGCAACCGAACTGGTAAAGCTGTACCGGGCGCGGAAGGTGTCGCCCTTGGAGGTGACGCAGGCCGTCCTGGCGCGGGTTGATCAGGTTAATCCCCAGGTCAACGCCTACGTGACGATCGCGCGGGAATCTGCGCTCAAGGCGGCGCGGGCGGCGACCAGGGCGCTCAGGCGGGGGGCGAAGCTCCCGCCGCTTCACGGTGTGCCGGTCTCCATCAAGGACCTCGAGCCCACCAAGGGCATCCGGACGACCTGGGGCTCGAAGATCTTCGAGCACCATGTCCCGGAGGAGGACGCGCTGATCGTGGAGCGCCTGAAGGCAGCCGGAGCCATCGTGGTGGGCAAAACCAACACGCCCGAGTTCGGCGCGGGCGCCAACACGTTCAACGCGGTCTTCGGTGCCACCCGCAATCCCTGGAACTTGGCCCTCACCTGCGGCGGGTCGAGCGGCGGCGCGGCCGTCGCCCTGGCGACGGGGATGGGACCGATCGCCCAGGGCTCCGATCTTGGCGGTTCGTTGCGAATTCCCGCTGCCTTCTGCGGCGTCGTCGGCTTCCGAACGACGCCCGGGCTTGTGCCGGATTACCCGAAGGAGCTGGCCTGGGACTCCCTGTCCGTCGTCGGTCCCATGGCGAGGACAGTCGTGGACACGGCGTTGATGCTTTCGGTAATGGCGGGTCCCGACGATATGGCGCCACTCTCGTACGCCGTAGATACCCGGGAGTTCCTGAAGGCCGTCAGGAATCCGTCGGTGAAAGGCTGGCGGGTGGCGTGGACGCCGGATCTGAACGGCCTGATCCCGGTGGATGCGCAGGTGGCCAACATCGCGGAGGATGCCATAAGGGTCTTCAGGTCGCTCGGCGCCAAGGTCGAGGCCGCCTGCCCGGACTTCAGCGAGGTGAACGAGATTGTCCTGGCGACCCGCGGGCTTTCCATGGTGGCGCTGCACGCCGACAAGCTTGCCCAATGGAAAGGTGAGATGCAGAAGGGGCTGGTCTGGAACATCGAGCAGGGCCTGCGGCTCACGCCCCAGGAGATTGCTCGAGGAGAAAAGCTGCGCACGGCGCTCTGGCACCGGGTGCGGACATTCATGGAGACACGCGACCTCTTGATCCTGCCGACGGTGGCGGTGCCGCCATTTCCGGTGGAGCAGCCGTACCCCACCGAGATCAACGGGAAGCCGCTGGACAATTACACGCAGTGGTTTTTCCTCACGTACGGCGTCAGTGTGACGGGCCTCCCGGCGATTTCCGTTCCCTGCGGTTTCACGCAAGGAGGCCTGCCGGTCGGACTGCAGATCGTCGGTCGGCGGCGGCAAGAGGCGGCGGTCCTCACCGCGGCGGCGGCGTTCGAGGCCGCAGCCCCATGGGAGGAGTGCATCCCGCCGGTGGTGAGCGGCAGAGCCTAGAGCTGAGAGCCACGAGCCGAGAACCGCCAGCCGCGCCTGAGGCGGATTTGCGGGGCGATTTCTGCTTGACAGCGATGACGGATTGGAGAAAACTAATTGGCGTTAGCGTTACCAGGGGTCTCGCGGTCCGCGCCGTGTACGGCGAGGCCGTGGGCGAGGGAGTTGGGCGCTGTGGAAGAGCGGTGTGCAACGGTCAGAATCTTGCTGTGGGCGTGCGACAGTCATCCGGGACCCTTTGGACGGGAGAGGGCAGGAGGAACGCCATGAGACGCATGCTGGTACTGGGGCTCGCCTTGGCGGTGACGATCCTGGGCGCGGGGGTTGCATCGGCCGCCGACCTCACGATCTATGCCGCGCTCGACAAGAAAACCATCGAGGAGATCGCCGATGCCTTCAAGCAGGCCACAGGCCTGACCGCGGAGATTGCCCTGCAGATCGAGCAGGCGGGGACGATCGCCTCCCGGATCCAGACCGAAGCGTCGAACCCCCGGGCGGACATCTTCATCGGGGGCAACACCTCCATCCACGACGGTGTGGCCCAGAGTGGTTTCCTGGCCAAGTACGTCTCGCCGGAGGTGGCGCGGGCCAAGATCGAACCGAAGTACATGGATCCCAATGGCTTCTGGAGCGGCTGGTACCTGGGCGCCCTGGCCATCCCGGTGAACGAGAAGCGGTTCCAGGCCGAGCTGGCGCCCAAAGGTCTCAAGCTGCCTGCCACCTGGGATGACCTTTTGAACCCGGCCTACAAGGGAGAGATCATCGGGGCGAACCCCGCCACCACGGGAGGCGCGGTGATCTTCGTGGCGACCCAGATCTTCCGCCTGGGGAGCGAGGAGAAGGGGTTCCAGTACATCGCGGACCTGCACAAGAATGTGACCCAGTATACGCCCGGCGCGAATGGGTCGATCCCCCTGGTCGCGCAGGGACAGGCCATCGCCGGCATCGCCTGGGGCCATGACCTGATCCGGCAGAAGAAGGCCGAGAACCTGCCGGTGGCCGTCATCTTCCCCAAGGACGACGGGTACGAGATCGGCGCCGTCTCTATCATCAAGGGGGCGCCGCATCTTTCCGCGGCGCAGAAGTTCGTGGACTTCATCCTGACGCCCAAGCCCATGGAGATCAACGCCCGGAATGGCCTGCGCTACCCGGTGCGCGGCGGCGTCACGATGCCCGAGGGCGTGCCGCCCTTCGAGAATCTCCAGTTCGTGAACTACGATCAGGCCAAGGTGAACGCCAACCTGCACGCCTGGTTGGAGCGCTGGACCCAGATCACTGGCAAATAGTTCGACCGATGGAGAATCGTCTGCGCGAAGGGCCCGGGGGTAATCCCCGGGCCTTTCGCTCGTGCGGGATCGGCCGATGAAACGGCTGCTGCGGGAGCCCTTGCTCCTCGCTACCATCCTCACCATCTTCGCCGCCCTGGGTCTGTTTGTCATCTATCCGGTCCTGCGGGTTCTCTTCTATCCCGGCCTGCGAGATTTCCTCGCGCTGCCAGGCAACGAGCGGTACGTCACCGCAACGTTGCACACGTGCGTCATCGTGATCCTCTCCACGTCCAGCGCGACAGCGGTTGGATTCCTGTTCGCGTACACCTTCACCCGAACCACCGTGCCGTGGAAGGGCCTGTTCCGGGGCATCGCCATCCTCCCCCTCTTCTCTCCCCCCTTCATGATCGCCTTCAGCTACATCCTGATGTTCGGGCGCAATGGTCTCGTCACCTACACCCTGCTGGGGACGCGGTACAACATCATCGGGTGGCACGGCCTGTGGCTCTCGCAGACCATCGCCTTCTTCCCCATCGCTGCCCTGGTGATGGAGGGGGTGCTGCAGTCCATCGCCCCCTCGCTGGAATATGCGGCCCGGAATCTCGGCGCCAGCGGCTGGCGACTCTTCCGGACCGTGATCCTCCCCCTGGCCCGCCCGGGGGTGGCCGGGGCGGCGCTCCTGGTGGCGATCTACGTCCTGGCTGACTTTGGCAATCCGGTCATGATCGCCGGCCACTACACGGTCCTACCGACCGAGGCCTGGGCCCGCATTTCGGGCTGGGGAGACGTAACCGGGGCGGCGGTCCTCTCCTCCGTCATGCTGATCCCGGCCTTCGGTCTGTTCCTCGCCCAGCGGTACTGGGTCGGGCGCCGGCAGTACACCACCATCACGGGCAAGGTGGTCCTTCTCACCCCGCCCCCGACCCCCTGGTACGTCCGCTGGCCCCTCTTCGCCTTCTGCACGCTGGTCTCGCTCCTGATCCTGTGTGTCTTCCTCGGCCTTCTGGCGGGCGCATTCAGCCGGGGCTGGGGCTTCGACTACACGCCGACGCTGAAGCACTGGCAGGATGTCCTGGCCAATGGCCGCGCCCTGATCAACAGCCTGGTCTTCGCCGCGGTCGCCGCGACCGTCAGCTCGCTCCTGGCCATCCTGGCGTCCTACCTGGTGTCGCGAAAAACGTTTCCCGGCCGGGCCCTCCTGGATTTCGTGGCCATCCTGCCGGCGGCCATCCCCGGCGTCGTCTTCGGCATCGGCTACTCCCTGGCCTTCAATGCGCCGCCGCTGGACCTGTACGGGACGGCGGCGATCATCATCCTCAGCCTGATGTTCTGGAATATCCCCATGGGGTACCAGACGGGGATCGGGCGGCTCAAGCAGATTGCCCCCTCCCTCGGCGAGGCGGCCTCCAACCTGGGCGCGGGATCCCTGAAGACCTTCTGGGACGTCGAGCTCCCTCTTCTCAAGTCCTCGCTGGTCTCGGCGTTCGTGGTGTCCTTCATCCGGGCCGTCACCACGCTCTCCGTGATCGTTTTCCTGGTGACGAACCGGAACGCGGTGGCCACGTTCACCATCCTGAACCTGGCCAATGATGGCTATCGGGGCGCAGCCGCGGCGCTGACCACGGCGCTCTTGACCCTGACGTGCATCGTCCTGGCGCTCTCCCGGCTGCTGTTCGGCCGAAACGTGGAGCTTTTCCGGATATGAACGACGCATTGGTGCATATCGCCATCCGGCACCTGACCAAGCGGTTCGGAGCGGTCACGGCGGTGCGGGACGTCTCGCTGGAGATCACCCGGGGCAGCTTCACGACGCTGCTCGGCCCCAGCGGCTGCGGCAAGACGACGATCCTCCGGACGCTGGCCGGCTTCTATGAGGCCGATCAAGGCGACATCTTCTTCGGCGAGCGCCGGATGAACGACGTCCCATCGCATCACCGGCATGCCGCTATGGTGTTCCAGGACTACGCCCTGTTCCCGCACATGACGGTGTTCGAGAACGTGGCCTATGGGCTGAAGATCGGCGGCGTGCGAGGAGAAGAACTTCGCAAGAGAGTGGAGCGGGTCCTGGACGACATGGGACTGGCCGGCCTGGGGGACCGGATGCCGGGGATGATCAGCGGCGGCCAGCAGCAGCGCGTGGCCCTGGCGCGGGCGCTGGTCATGGAGCCGGAGATCCTGCTGCTGGACGAGCCCCTCTCCAACCTGGATGCCAAGCTGCGGGTGACGGTCCGGGCCGAGCTGCGCCAGATCCAGCGGCGGGTCGGCATCACCACCGTCTACGTCACCCACGACCAGGAGGAGGCGTTAGCCATCTCCGACCGGATCGCCGTGATGCACCAGGGGGAAGTGGTCCAGTACGGGACGCCCTGGGAGATCTACTACACCCCCCAGAGCGTGTTCGTGGCCGATTTCGTCGGGACAGCTAATTTCCTCCGGGGACGGATCCGTGAAGCCGAGGCACAGTGGTTCACGCTGGAGTTCGGAGGCAGGGTGATCCGGGTGGAGTCGCCGGGGCAAGGCCTCCGGCCTGGGGAGGAGGCGGTCCTGAATATCCGGCCGGAGGCGATCCAGATCGCCAGCATGCCGCCGGCCGATCCGGGGTCGAACGTCCTAGAAGGTGTGGTCCGGACGCACACCTTCGTCGGGCAATGGGTTCGCTACTGGGTTGATGTCACGCTCCAACCGGAGGCTGTCCCATACGAGTTCGTCGTGGACGTTCCCGATCCCCGGGAAAGGGGGATTTTGGAGGGGCGGGTCTTCCTTGGCCTGGATCCCCGGAAGATCCACCACCTGCAGGGCGCGTGAATGCACGGAGAGCCGAGAGCCGAGATGGCAACCGGGCGCTCCGGCAGTCTGGCAATCTGGGGATCCTGGTTGCCGGATTGCCGGGTTGCCTGATTGCCGTCCTTGAGGGCGGGGAATCTTGCCCTGGGTGATCAAACGTGGTAAGGTGCCGCGCCTGTCCGGGGCAACGAGCCGAGAGCCTAGAGCCGAGAGACGAAAGCCGACAGAGATAGGGACAGCGACAGGGAGGAAGCGATGCGCAGCGATACGGTCAAGAAAGGATATGAGAGGGCCGGCCACCGGAGCCTGCTCCGTGCGGTCGGTCTCTCCGATGCGGATTTCAGCAAGCCATTCATCGGGGTGGCCAACTCCTACGTGGGCATCATCCCGGGCCACGTCCACCTGCAAGAGGTCGGCCGGATCGTCCGGGAGGCCATCCGGGAGGCCGGCGGTGTCCCCTTCGAGTTCAACACCATCGGCGTGGACGACGGGATCGCCATGGGACACGCCGGGATGCGCTTCTCCCTGCCCAGCCGCGAGCTGATCGCCGACGCCGTGGAGACGATGGCCCAGGCCCATTGCTTCGATGGATTGGTCCTGATCGGCAACTGCGACAAGATCGTCCCCGGCATGCTGATGGCCGCCATGCGGGTGAACATCCCCGCCATCTACGTCAGCGGCGGGCCCATGGCCGCGGGGAAGATGGCCGATGGCAGGGTGGTGGACCTGATCTCCGTTTTCGAGGCGGTGGGGGAGTTCTCGGCCGGCAAGATCGACGAGGCCGCCCTCCTCGAGCTGGAGCGGAAAGGCTGCCCCACCTGCGGCTCCTGCTCCGGGATGTTCACGGCCAATTCCATGAACTGTCTGGCCGAGGCGCTGGGCATGGCCCTCCCCGGCAACGGCACCATCCTGGCGGTGGACGAGAAGCGCAAGGAACTCTATCGCGCTGCGGGGCGGCAGATCATGAAGCTGGTGGAGATGGATCTTAAGCCGCGAGACATCGTGAACCGCGAGAGCATCGACAACGCCTTCTGCCTCGACATGGCCATGGGCGGCTCGACCAACACGGTTCTCCACACGCTGGCTATCGCTCACGAGGCCGGGGTGCCGTATTCCCTGGATCGGATCAACCAGCTCTCCGACCGGGTTCCCTATGTGTGCAAGGTGAGCCCGGCGGGCCATCATCACGTGGAGGACGTGGACAGGGCAGGTGGGATCAGTGCTATTCTTAAAAGGCTGTCGGAGCGGGGGGATCTCTTGAAGCTGGACCGGCCCACGGTGACGGGCCAGACGCTTTCCCAGAACATCCGGGGGGCGGCCGTCAAGGATGCGGATGTCATCCGCCCCCTGGACAGCCCCTATCGCACGACCGGGGGACTGGCCGTCCTCTTCGGGAACCTGGCCCCGGAGGGCGCGGTGATCAAGGCGGGCGGCGTGGCCCCCGAGATGATGCGGCACGAGGGGCCGGCCGTGATCTTCGAGTCGCAGGACGAGGCCCTGGCGGGGATCCTCGCCGGCAAGGTGAAGGCCGGCGACGTGGTGGTGATCCGCTACGAAGGTCCGCGAGGGGGCCCGGGCATGCAGGAGATGCTCTCGCCCACCTCGGCGATCGTGGGGCGGGGTCTGGGGAACTCGGTGTCGCTCATCACGGACGGCCGGTTCTCGGGCGGGACGCGCGGCGCGTGCATCGGCCACGTCTCGCCGGAGGCGGCCGCAGGCGGCCCCATCGGCCTGCTCCGGCCGGGCGATCGGATCCGGATCGACATCGACAAGCGACTCCTGGAAGTGGACCTCACGGAGGCCGAACTGAAGGCGCGACGCGCCGCCTGGAAGGCGCCGGAGCCACGGGCCAAGACAGGGTGGCTGCATCGCTATTCGAAGATGGTCACCTCGGGGAGTCAGGGGGCGGTGCTGCGGGCCGAGTAGCCGGGTGGAAGCACAGGCTGACACAGTAGGGGCGGGCCCCGACGTCGGGACCCGCCCTTTACTTTTTTGCCAGGCAAGTCAGGCTTGATTTCCGGGCGCTACTTGTGGCAGGGTATCACAACCTTCCCGTGCCGACCGCTGGCGGCCGGAGCGGGATGACCCCGGGAAATGCATGGGCTTTGGGAAGGGGGCCTGAACAGCGTGGGATTACAGCAGATCACTCCGAGGGGGGCCGGAAGGCACCGGCTCCTCATCTTCACCGCCCTGGCCCTGGCGTTCCGCCTGTCGGTGACCTGGGCCGGGACCACACCACCTCAGAGTGCGGCGATCCGGATCCTGGTGGTCAGGACCGAGACCGAGGCGCGGGCCGCGGTCGCTGACCTCAATGCGGGGTCGGCCTTCGAACGCCTCGTCCGCGAGCGCTCGATCGGCCCGGAGAAGGAGCGAGGAGGCTATCTCGGCCGGGTGAGTCCGGACAGCTTGTCGCCAGCGGTCCGGGCGGCCCTGGCGAAGACCCCGCCCGGGCGGGTCAGCCCGATCTTTCCGACGGAGGACGGGTTCGCGCTGATCCAGGTGTTGACGAGCCAGGAAGAGCAGGAATTGGAGGCGAGGATCCGCCAGGAGCCCGAGGCGAAGGAGCTTCTCAAGCGGGGAACGGATCTCGGTCGGGCGGGAGATCTGGAGGCGGCCGAAGCCGCTCTCCGGCGGGCCACGGAGCTGAACCCGGACCTCACGGACGCGCACTACAACCTGGCCATTATATACCGGAGGCGGCAGCAACCGGATGCGGCCATTACGGCAATGAAGCGCGTGATCCAGCTGCACCCCGAAGACTTCGACGCCCACCTGCGGCTCGGTGCCTGGCTGTTCGAGCGGGGCCAGTATGGGGAGTCCTGCGGTGAGTACGAGCGGGCGGCGACCCTGCGCATGGATTCCCGGGAGGCCTGGGTGGGGCTGGCGCGGAGCTATGAGGCCGCCGGGAGGACCCGCGCAGCGGTGGGCGCGTATCGGCGGGCGATCGCCCTTCTTGATTCCGACGACCCGGTGCTCGTCGGGGGCCTTTTCCGGACGGCCATGCAGGCGCAGGACGGCCCCATAGCCGTGGCGGCCGCGCGGAAGCTGAAGCCGTTTCGGCCCGGCCACGAAGGCTTCATGGTGCTGGGGGATGCCCTCCTCTTGAACGGAGAGGTTGACGCCGCCATCCAGGAGTATCAAAAGGCCGTCGCCCTGGCCCCGTCCTCGGCGGCGGCGCAGGCCGGGCTGGGATCCGCGTATGCCAAGGTGGGCCAGGCAGACGCAGCCGTGGAGCGCTTCCTGCAGGCCATGCAGTTGGATCCCGGCAATCCGATCTACTACCGGGTGCTGGCCCGCCTGTACGAGGGCCAAGGCCGTCTGGATCTCGCCATCGTGGCTCTCCGGGACGGGGTGGTCGCGGCCGGCGCGTTGTCGCGGAAACTGGAATCCGAGATGGCCGACGAGCTGGCCGCCCTCTACGACCGGGCCGGGATGAGCCGCGAGGCCGAGCTGGAGCGGCTCCGGGCGAAGTCGCTGCAGACCCCGTGAGGCCGTCGGCCTGACATTCTGAAGCCGAGGAGGTTGCATGCGCATTGATCCCCGGAAGTGTGTGGCCTGCGGGAATTGCCTGGCTGTCTGCCCCGTCAGCGCCATTTCCATTGACCCCGCTATCCGGCGGGCCACCGTGGACCGGGATGAGTGCGTGGAGTGTTATGCCTGTGAGAACCGGATGAGCAAGGAACATCTCAACCCGACCCTGGTTCGCGCCGTCCGGGGGTTCCTGAAGCTTCTCCGCATCCGCTTCGACCCGGAGCCGGATGTGTGCCCCACCTCTGCGTTCGCGCCCGAGGAGCTCCAGTGGCCGCGCAGCCTCCGCCGCGCCTTCAGCGACCCCTGCATCCCGCACGAGAGCACGGGGGTCTATGGTCGCGGGACGGAGGAGGTGAAGACCAACGACGTCACCAACCGCGTGGGATCCGGCGAGGTGGGTTTCACGGTGGAGTTCGGGCGGCCGGCCGTGGGAACGCGCTTCCGGGAGGTGCAGGCGATGACCATGGCCCTCGCCCGGATCGGCGCCGTCTTCGAGAAGAACAATCCGGTCACGGCGCTGATGGCGGATCCCGCCAGTGGGGCGATCAACCCCGAGGTCCTGGAGGAGAAGGTGCTCTCGGCCATTGTGGAGGTGCGGACGCCGCAGGCCATGCTGCCCCTCGTGCTCCGGACGGTGAAGGAGGTTTCGGCCACCCTGGACACCGTGGTCAGCGTGGGGGTCGCCGTCCGCTGCGACGGCGAGGGCGAGAATTCCGTGGAGGCGGTGCTGGCGGCCGAGGGCGTTCGTGCGTTCCGTGGGAAGACCAACCTGGGCCTCGGCCGCCTCACAAACCTGGAGACGGCGCGCGCCTGATCCTGCCCCCGGTCCGCTGGCGATGAGGAGCCCTAGATGACCAACACCCTCCACCGATACGGCAGCCCGGAAAGTTTCCAGGATGACTTCATCGTGTTCATGCGAAGCTCGAAGGGCCGGAACGAGATCGAGTCCGTTCCCAAGCTCAAGGCGTTTCTCCAGACCGCGCTGCGGCACCGGCCGGTGACGATCTCGCAATACCGGCGCGGCTCCACGGTCCGGCCCTCCGAGAATCTGAACCCGATCGTGCACTGGCGGCGGCCGGTCCAGGACTTGACGCCCGAGCAAATCATCGAGGCGATCACCGAGGACCACACCGTGGCCGCCATCTTCGACACGGCGGAGGCGATGGAGGCCTTCCTGTGCGAGGTCAAGGCGGCCGACTGGGGCCTCTCGGTGAACGTGGCGGGCCTGACGGGCGAGACGCACGCCTGCGCCAAGCGCGCGGGCATCTGCCGGCACAGCGTGGAGTACTCGCTGGGATTTCAGGGGGCGCTGGACCGGCTGCCGGAGCGGCCGGTGCTGGAATTGTCCACCATGTGCGGCCACAGCATGGTGTCGCCGAATCTGGCCCGCAAGATGCTGGACCTGGTCCGTGAGGGGCGCCGGACGCCCGAGCAGGCCGCGGCCTACCTGGGCCGGTTCTGCTCGTGCGGCATCTTCAATCCCACCCGCGCCATCCGCCTGCTGGAGGCACCCGGGGGAGGGCGCCGATGACCGATGGGTCGCCCTGGCGGCGTCCCGCCCGTCCCGTTGCCAACCGCCAGGAGGTCGAAGCCTGGCGCGACCGCGCCTTCCGCCGCCTGCCGCAGCTCAAGGTCCGCGGAGAGAAGACCGCGCTCCAGTTCGTCAACGAGGTCGGCTTCTGTTTCACCCTGAGTGACTTCGACCTGCCGGTGGCCAGTCTGTACGTGGCGGTCTGCGGGCGCCGCCACCCTCGCCGGCCGAAGCACACCCACCACGATCCCGAGATTGGCCTGACCTGGGATCTGAAGGATCGCCTGCCGGCCAAGCGCCTGACCTATTACGGGAAGCTGGTCAAGGGAAAGCCGACGCTGGTGTCGCTCGACCTCTTGCCGGCGTTCTGCGCGTTGATCCGGGATGGCAAGGGCAGTGGCGATTACATCGTGGACTACCGCCATGGGCGGATGACCCGTGCGGCCGTGGCCATCCTGGAAGCCCTGCACGATAGGGGTCCCCTGGTCACGCCCGAGCTTCGCAAGGCCGTGGCGATGCGGGACCCGGACCGGACGGCCGACTTTGACCGGGCCATGGCCGAACTGCAACGGGGTCTCTGGATCGTCAAGGTGGAGGAAATGTACGATCCGGATTTCTACTACCGGTGGGACCTCCTGGACAATTGGCTGCCGGAGCCGGTTGGGGCGTCCCTGGATCTTCCACGGGAGGAAGCCTTGAAGCGGCTCGTGGCGGCCTACCTCCGGAGCGCGGCCGCATCTCAAACGCGCTTCGTGGCGGGCCTGTTCAGCCTCGCCGCAGGCGAGGTCGAGGCCGCGCTCCGATCCTTGGAGGGGGAGGGACGGATCGCCCAGGAGCAGCGCATCAAGGGGCTGCCCGGGTCGTGGGTGGTCTGGAACGTGAACCGTGAAACGTGAAGAGACGTTCCTGGTTGGGGGTCTCTCACGTTTCACGTCTCACGGGGCCACGGCGGGTTAGGCTTGGGGGAGACATTGGCATGGACGATCCGGTGAAGGCGGTCCTGGCCTTTCGCGATGAGCGGGAGTGGAAGCCATTCCACAACCCCAAGGACTTGGCGATCTCCATCACGCTGGAGGCGGCCGAGCTGTTGGAACATTTCCAGTGGAAGAGTCCCGGCGAGGTGGAGGCGTTCCTGGCGACGGAGGAGAATCGAAAACGCCTGGTGGAGGAGATGGCGGACGTGTTGATTCTCCTGATCTCCCTGGCGGATGCCGCGGGCCTGGATCTTTTGGAGGCGGCCAGGGCCAAGCTGCGGCAGAATGCGTTGAAATATCCGGTGGAGCGCGCCAGAGGGACGGCGAAGAAATACGATGAGCTGGCTCCGTAGCCGGTGTCGCTGGGGCCTGGCGCTCGCGGTGGGAGTTGCCCTGGCGTCGGCCTGCGGTCGCGAGGTCCCGCTGGATGCGCAGGTGGATCGCCTGCTCGCGCAGAAGGAGAGCGCGCGGGCCCTCGATCTGGTCGTGGCGGCGCTCCAGAAGGAGCCCGAGGCCTGGCCGGTCCACGACCTCCGCGTCCGCGTGCTCCTCGCGGCCGGGCGGCCGGACGAGGCGCTCTCGGCCTATGCGGCCCGCTGGTCTTCCGGCGGTCCCGAGTCCCCCGCCCTGTTCCGCCACGTCGCCATCGCGCTCTTGAGAGAGGCGCTGGAGGGCGAGGACGGCCTGTTGCGCACCCGCGCGGCCGCGGCGTTGGGAGGCTTCGCGTCTCCCGACCTCTTGCCCGTCTTCCAGGCGGCCCTGAGGAATCCGGATCCCTCGGTCCGCGCCCTGGCTGTGCAGGGGGCAGGAACCATTCCGGGCGAGGAGGCCGGCCGGCTCGTGCGGGAGAGGCTGTCCGATCAGGAAGCCCTGGTGCGTGCTGTGGCTGCCAAGACGTTGACGGGTCGGGACGATGCCCAGACAAAAGCGGCATTGGAGCGGGCAATCCATGACCCCAGTCCTGAGGTCGCGGTCCGGGCCGTCGCGGCGCTGGCCCGGTCGGGAGAGGCGTCGGCATTCGCGCTGCTTCGCCAGCGTCTGCGGGATCCCGAGGATTCGATCCGGATGCAGGCGGCGGAGGCCCTGGGCCATCTCGGGAACCCGAAGGCGGCGCCCGACCTTCGCGCGCTCCTCTCGGACACGAACCCGTATGTGCAGGTGTCCGCGGCCGAAGCCCTGGCCCGCCTAGATGACGCCAGCGGGCGCGAGGCGCTGCGCAGGGCCCTGCGGCATCCCAACCGATCCGTGGCCCTGTACGCGGCGGAGGCCTTCGCGAACCTGGGGGATGCCACCGGCGCCCCGCGATTGATCGAGACGCTGACGTCCGGCGACGATCTCTCCGCCCGCCTCTACGCTGCCTGGACGCTGGCGCGGTTAGGCGACCTGCGCGGCGAGCTGGTCCTGGAGGAGCTCCTCCGCCACGGGCAGCCGCAGGTCCGCATGCAGGCCAGCTGGACGCTGGGGCAGATGCAGGATGGCGCCGGGATCCCGGCGCTCCGACGGGCGGTGTCGGATCCCGCGCGGCCGGTGCGCCTCCAGGCGGCGTGGGCCCTGGCCGGGAAGCTGGCCGAGATCCAGGGCACGAGCCGGATCGGAGGCTGACAGGAGGGGTGGCCGGTGCGGGGAATCCGGCCGAGCTGCTGATGCCAATTCGGAATTCGAATTTCGAAATTCGAAATTGCAGAGAGGTGTTCTTCCTCGTGGTGGGATGCCTGCTCGTCGCCTCCTGCGCCCGCCCCCCGGTCCGCCCGGTGAGTCTCGGAGGGGGCGAGATCGGGCGGGCATCGTGGTACGGACCGGAATTCCACGGGCGGCGCACATCCAGCGGGGAGATCTATGACATGTACCAGCTCACCGCCGCCCACCGGGAGCTGCCCCTGGGGACGTGGGTCATGGTGACCAACCTGGACAACGGGCGATCGGTGGAGGTGCGCGTGAACGATCGCGGCCCGTTCGTCCCGGATCGAATCCTGGACGTCTCGTACGCGGCAGGGCGCCTCCTGGGGATGATCGGCCCCGGCGTCATCCCTGTCCGGGTGGTCGTGACCCGCCTTTCGGCCGGGGATGGGACCGAGCCGGTCGGAGCGAGGGTCCGGTACACGGTCCAGGCGGGTTCCTTCGTCTCCGAGGCGAATGCCAGGAGCCTGGAACGGGACCTGGCCGGCAGTTTTCCAGACGTGGAGGTGGTGCGCCGCGCCATCGGCGGCGATACCTACTTCCGCGTCCGGGTCGGCAACTTCGCCGGCCGGTCGGAGGCCATGGCCTTGGCCGAGCGGCTGGCGTCCCGCGGCCTCAGCGTCGTGATCATGGAGCGGGACCGGTAGCCCGAATGCGGATTGCGGAGCACCCAGAGGGTATTCGAATGCGGAATAAGCCTCAGCGTCGGGGTGCCGCTGCGGGATGCGACCCTGGGCGGTACAGGGTGTGCAGAATCGGCATACTGCTGGCCGGCCGCGGATGGTCGAGCGTGCACGTTCGGCGCATGTCGGGAACCCATCCTGATCAGTTGAGGTCAGGCCCCTGCGCCCCTCGCCTGCCCTGTTCCTTCCGTGATGGCGCAACCTGCCGAATCTTCTGTCCTGGGTTCGAGACGACCGCTGGAGATTCTCCGGGATGGTGCGGCCCTTGAGGGTAGGCACGCCATACGCATCCCGTCCCGCTCGTGGCTCATGCCGGTGCGGTTTCAGTCCCCGCGTATGCCCGATGGAGGCCAGCGCCATCCACGCCGTGAGATCGCTTCGATCAAAGCCTGAGGGTATGGCTGAAGTCTTGCCGGCGGGGGAATTTCCGCTTGACACACTTTCCGGACCCGTGGTACGGTCCGTTGGCCCTCAGCGAAGAATTCACAAGTGCCCCTTGGCTTTCTCACCCGTTTCAGCGTGCCCTCGTGCGACTTCTTTGACGGGGGCCATCGTGTCCGCGTCCAGGGGGTGTTCAGCTTCCTTCGGGAATCTCTTGGGGAGCGCAAGGAGGCGGTGATGGCCAAGCGCTTTTACACGGTCCTCATCCTACCCGATGCGACCTCACCGGCAAGGAAGTTCCACATCAACAAGACCATCATCACGGTGGTGTCGTCCGTCACGGCGGTCTCCGTCCTCGCCTTGGCCTTCTTCCTGTACCAGTACGTGAACCTGAACGTCCGCATGCTGGAGCTGAAGCAACTCCGCCAGGAGGCGGGCGACCGGAACTTCCTGGCCGCCAAGGTGGGCCAGCTCGAGGGGGAGCTGACGCGGCTGCGCGATCTGGATCGCAAGCTTCGCGTGGTGGCCGGGCTGGAGGCCGGGGACGACCAGGCCGCCAGGACGGCGCAGGGCGGATCCGAGAGGCTCAGCCAGGCCGCGCTCCTGGATGCGGTGCGGAAGGGCACCGGGCGCCTGGCGGACTGGGTGGGGCAGGATCTGGAGGCGCTGGGGAACGAGATCACCTCGCGCGAGCGAAGCTTCCGCGAGCTGAAGGACCTCCTGGAGGCGAAACGCTCGGTGCTGGCCTCGACTCCCACCATCTCGCCGGTCCAGGGCCTGATTACGGCCGGGTACGGCTACCGCGTGTCGCCCTTCACAGGGCAGCGGGAGATGCACGAGGGGCTGGACATCGCCGCGCCATTCGGCACCCCCATCGTGGCCACGGCCGATGGGGTCGTCTCCTTCGTCGGGTCCCTGGCCGCCTTTGGCAACGTGGTCTTCATCAACCACGGACACGGGTTCGCGACGTTCTACGCGCACACCAGCACCATCCCCGTGAAGGAGGGCCAACAGGTGAAGCGGGGGCAGGTCATCGCCTTCATTGGTACCTCGGGCCGGACGACCGGGCCGCACGTCCATTACGAGGTCCAAGTCAACGGCGCCGCGGTGAACCCCCTCAAGTACATCGTCGACCCGTCAGGGGTGAAATACGCCAACGAGGGTGAGGTCGGCGGACAGTCGTAGGCATTCAATCGGAATCCTCGCAGGAGCCCCGGGGCCGCGCCCCGGGGCTTCTTTTTTCTTCTCTGATCGCCTCGATCCCCTCCGGCTCCTTCGAGGTGGAACGGCGAGGAATCGCCTCCCCCTCGGAAGGGGAGGCCGGGGCCCGATCGGGGGCTCCAAGCTCCCGGAATTGAATTGCTGCCCTCCGGTTTGTCTGTTACCATACGTCGGCCTGTCTCGATAGGTCCAAACGCATGGAAGGATATTGATGCTCAAGAACCTGATCCACAAGATGGTCGGCACCAAGAACGAACGGGAACTGGCGCGCCTCCACCCGAGGGTCGAGGCCATCAACGCCCTCGAGCCCGAGGTGCAGCTTCTCCACGAGAAGGATTTCAAGGCCCGGACGGCCCGCCTTCGCGAGCACGTGGCCAAGGTGGCGGCCGAAGGGAACGGGGACGTCAAGGCCGTCCTGGACGAGATCTTGCCCGAGGCCTTTGCCCTCTGCCGGGAGGTGGCCCGACGGGTCCTGAACATGCGCCACTTCGACGTGCAGCTGGTCGGCGGCATGGTCCTGCACGAGGGGAAGATCGCCGAGATGGCCACGGGCGAGGGCAAGACCCTGGTGGCCACCCTGCCGGTGTACCTCAACGCCCTCACCGGCAAGGGAGTCCACGTCATCACGGTCAACGACTATCTGGCCAAGCGGGACACCCAGTGGATGGGACCCATCTACCACGCCCTGGGGCTCTCGCTGGGCGTCCTCCAGCATGAAGCGTCCTACCTGTTCGACCCTGCGGTGCGCGCGACGGACATGCGCATGGCGAACCTCCGGCCCTGCACGCGGCAGGAGGCCTACCGGGCCGACGTCACGTACGGGACCAACAGCGAGTTCGGGTTCGATTACCTGCGGGACAACATGAAGTTCGGGGCGGCGGAGTTCGTCCAGCGCGAGCTCAACTACGGCATCGTGGACGAGGTGGATAACATCCTCATCGACGAGGCCCGGACCCCGCTGATCATCTCGGGCCCCTCGGAGGAGTCCACGGACAAGTACTACAGCATCGACCGGATCATCCCCCGCCTGAAGCGCGCGGCCACCATCACCACCGGCAAGCTGCACGAGATCGAGGCCACCGTCAGCGGCGACTACATCGTCGACGAGAAGGCGCGGACCGTCGCCCTGACCGAGGCCGGCGTCTTCACCGTGGAGAAGCTCTTGGGGGTGAAGAACCTCTACGACCCGGCCAACATCGATATCGTCCACCACGTCCAGCAGGGGCTCCGGGCCCACACACTGTACAAGCGGGACGTGGACTACGTGGTGAAGGACGGCGAGGTCATCATCGTGGACGAGTTCACCGGCCGCCTGATGGCCGGCCGGCGGTGGAGCGACGGGCTGCACCAGGCGGTGGAGGCCAAGGAGAAGGTGAAGATCGAGCGGGAGAACCAGACCCTGGCCTCCATCACGATCCAGAACTACTTCCGCATGTACGGCAAGCTGGCGGGCATGACCGGGACGGCCGACACCGAGGCGGCGGAGTTCGCCCAAATCTACAACCTGGACGTCATGGTCATCCCCACCAACCGGCCGCTGGTCCGCCTGAACCAAAACGACGTCGTCTACAAGACCCAGAAGGAGAAGCTGAACGCCGCCGCCGACGAGATCGCGGAGCTGTACAAGATCGGCCGGCCGGTCCTGGTGGGCACGACGTCCATCGAGAAGTCGGAGGCGCTGTCGGCGCTGCTGAAGCGGCGGGGCATCCCCCACCAGGTCCTGAACGCCAAGCCGATGTACGCCGAGCGCGAAGCGGAGGTCGTGGCCCAGGCCGGGCGCCTCCAGGCGGTGACCATCTCCACCAACATGGCGGGGCGCGGGACGGACATCCTCCTGGGGGGCACTCCGAAGTTCCTGGCGGACGACCTCGTGCGCCGGGGGCAGGCGAGCCGGGAGGGGCTGGATCCGGCCGAGTACGAGAAGATCCTGGCCGAGGTCAGGGACATGCAGCGCTACGGCCTCCTCGAGACCGACGACCCCGAGAGTTACGCCGCGGCGCTCCTGCGGGCGCGAAAGCAGGCCGAGGCGGAGCACCAGAAGGTCGTCGAGCTGGGCGGGCTGCACATCCTGGGGACGGAGCGGCACGAGGCCCGGCGCATCGACAACCAGCTCCGCGGGCGCGCCGGCCGCCAGGGCGACCCCGGGTCCTCCCGGTTCTACCTCTCGCTGGAGGATGACCTGCTGCGCCTCTTCGCCCAGGAGCGCATCGCCAAGATCATGGACAAGCTGGGCATGCCGGAGGGGGAGCCGATCGAACACCCCTGGGTGACCCGCGCCATCGAGACCGCCCAGAAGCGAGTCGAGGCCCACAACTTCGAGATCCGCAAGCACCTCCTCGAGTACGACGACGTGATGAACACCCAGCGCAAGATCATTTACGGCGAGCGCAAGCAGCTCCTGGAGGGCGAGGACATCCGGGAGGTCGTCGAGGGGATGTTGGAGGAGGCCCTGGACGAGATCCTGGACCTGTACGCCAGTGAGGACACCTACCCGGAAGAGTGGGACATGGTCGGCCTGGCGGAGGCCATGAAGCGCCAGTTCGACCTCCAGGTCTCCTGGACCAAGGAGGAGACCGAGTCCCTCACGCGGGCCCTCCTCAAGGATGATCTGCTCCAGAAGACCCAGGGCGCCTATCGGGCCAAGGAGGGCCAGGTTGGCGCGGACATGATGCGCTATCTGGAGCGCATGATGCTCCTCCAGGTGGTGGACTCGCAGTGGAAGGACCACCTGCTGGGCATGGACCACCTGAAAGAGGGGATCGGTCTCCGGGGCTACGGCCAGAAGGATCCGCTCGTCGAGTACAAGCGCGAGGGCTTCGAGCTGTTCGAGGGCATGGAGGCGCGCATCGCCAAGGAGACGGTCGAGCGTCTGATGAAGGTCCAGGTGGCCGTGGAGCCCGAGCGGGTGGCGCAGGCTATGGATCTCTCGGGGCTGCCGCTCACGCCGCCCGGGGACGGCCGGCGCCGCCGCGAGCGCGAGGCCACGCCCGGCCGGAGCCTCAAGCCGGCCGCCGCCTCGGCGATTACCGCCCCCCGCGCGAAGGTCGGGCGGAATGATCCCTGCCCCTGCGGCAGCGGCAAGAAGTACAAGAAGTGCTGCGGGGCGTAGCCGGCGAAACGGCGCGGGAGGCGGCATGCTGACGGTTGCGGGAATTCAAATGGCCTGCGGGATGGATCGGGACGAGAACTTCTCCAAGGCGCTGGATCTCGCCAAGATCGCCGTCGAGCGCGGCGCCAAGATCCTCTGCTTCGCCGAGTGCTTCGCCTGGCCCTGGTTCCCGCGCAAGGCGGCGGAGGCGAATCGCCAGTTGGCGGTGCCCGTCCCCGGGCCCATGACCCGCTCGCTGCAACTGTTCGCCGAGGAGGCCCAGGTGGCCCTGGTCGCGCCCATCTTCGAGGCGGGGGACGATGCCGGCTACTACAACACCAGCCTGGTGATCGACGCCAGCGGCGCCATCCTCGGCACCTATCGCAAGAACCACATCCCCGATCTCCCCAACTATCAGGAGCGGTTCTATTTCCAGCCGGGGAATCTCGGGTTCCCCGTGTTCCGGACGCGCTTCGCGACCATCGGCGTGCAGATCTGCTGGGACAACTTCTTCCCGGAGGGGGCGCGGGCCCTGGCGCTGAAGGGGGCCGAGGTCATCCTGTGCCCGACGGCCTGCTCCACCTCGGGGGGTGTGCCCCGGTGGGAACGTGCCATCATGGGCCACGCCGTGTACAACTGCCTATACGCGATGCGGGTGAATCGGGTCGGCACCGAGGGGACGATGACCTTCCACGGGAGAAGCTTCTGTGTGGACCCCAACGGCGACTTCGTCACGGAGCCGGCCGGGGCCGAGGAGGGGGTGGTCTTGGCGGACCTGGACCTGGACCGGGTCGCACGCGTCCGCGAGGACTGGACCCACCTCCAGGATCGGCGACCGGGGATCTACCGAGACCTGCTGTAGTCTCTCTCTACCTCTCCCTACTTCTTCACGCCTTCCATCACCGCCTTGTAGGCCGCTTGACAACTATCCTGGAGCCAGGCGGTGTCGCCGCCGATGCACATGAAGCGGCAGCCGCGGCCGATCCACTTCTTGGCCGTCTCCACGTCGTAGGTGTGTAGACCGCAGGGGATGTTTTTCTTCTGGCAGATCTCGAGGACCTTGTCCACATGCTTCACCACCTCGGGGTGGCCGATGTCGCCGGGGATGCCCAGGGTCTGGGACATGTCGTTCGGGCCGATGAAGACGGCATCCGGGCCGGGCACCTCGAGTATGCTCTCGAGATTCTCCACCCCCTTCTTGGATTCGATCTGCAGGACGATCATGGTCTCCTGGTTCAGCTTGGGGGTCAGCTCGGAGCCTTTGTACTTCCCCCAGGAGGTGTGGACGTTGCGGAGGTTCATCCCGCGCTGCCCCATGGGGAAGTATTTGGTGGAATGGATGATGAACTCCGCCCGCTCCTTGGTCTCGGTGAGAGGGCAGAGGAGGCCGCTGGCGCCCAGGTCGAGGGTCTGGTATAGGCGCTGGGCCTCGGTGCAGGCGGGTACGCGCACGATGGTCGGGAGGTTGACGCCGCGGGCCGCAATGCAGAAGTCGGCCAGGTCCGGGGGGGTGAAGCTGCCGTGTTCGGCATCCAGGAAGACGTAGTCCCAGCCCGCGTTCTTCATCAGGACGGCGACCGCGGGCTGCCGCAGGTGGGTGATCATGGTACCGAGCACGACGCCGCCGGCCTTCAGGGTCTTCTTCACTTGGTTCTCCAGGATCATCGCATCCTCCGTGGGGGATTAAAGAGCCGAGAGCCACGAGCTGAGCGCCGAGCACCGAGCGTCGCGGGCCCAGATCACATGTAACGCATCACAAACAAAACGAAAGGGTAGCGCAGTGCGGGCGAAAAACAAGAAAAAAGGGCCAGAGGTATGAAACCCCTGACCCTTCTTGGATGCACTCCTAACAAGGGGACGTGGCATTATAGGTGGAATTGTACTGCCCTCAGGCCATGTGGAGCGGAAGAAGCTGCCCGTCCGTGGAGGAAACTGATCGACTGGTGGTGCCGGTAGGAAATAATACCTGTAATGCAACGTCCCCTCCAGTTTGACGGAAGGCCTGCCGGAGTTGGTTTGCCGAGGCCTATCCCCCGGGGCCGCCGCCGTTCACGTAGATGATCTGGCCCGTGATGAAGCTCGCCGCGTCGGAGACCAGGAACACGACGACGCTGGCAATCTCCTCCGGCTGGCCCGTCCGTCCCAGCGGGACCGAGCGGATGAAGGCTTCGGCTCGCTCCGGACCCATCACTTTCAGGGATTCCTCGAGCATGTCCGTCCGGATGGGTCCGGGGGCGATGGCGTTCACGCGAATCCCATGCGGCCCCTCTTCCTTGGCCAGAATACGCGTCAACGCTTCGAGGCCCACCTTGGACATGGTGTAGGGGCCGCTGCCGGCCGGGAGTCGCTGGCTCACGTTGGAGGAGATGTTGACGATGTGGCCGCGGCGGCGCTCCCGCATCTGGGGAATCACCGCCTGGATGAGCCGGAGGGGACCGCTCAGGTTCACCCGGAGGAGCCGCTCCCACTCCTCCCAGCGCACAGCGGCCAAGGGCACCCCTGGGAGGTGGACGCCCGCATTGTTCACCAGGACGTCAACCTGGCCGAAGGTGTCGAGCGCGGTGCGCACCAGCGCGTCCGCCTCCGTGGGCTGGCCCACATCCGCCCGGACAGCGACGGCCTCGCCGCCGGCCGCCTGGTCCTTGCGATCCCGGTAACTCAGGACGACGCGATGGCCCGACGCGGCCAGGGCGGCAGCGATGGCCCGGCCGATCCCGCGGGATGCGCCGGTTACGATGGCAACACCTGGTACAGTAGGCATCGGCATCTCTCCTGTCATCAGCTCCGTCACATCTGTGTAAAGGGGGACCCAGCCGTTTGTGCGCTGCCAAGGTGGGTCCCTCCTCTCGACGGTCCTCCATCACTCGCGAGCGATACGGCCCGCAACTCCCCGGCGTGTCCGAGCGCTCTCCGGGGGTGTTCGCCCAGCGCACCCTGAAGCTGGCGAGTTCGCCCCGCGCGCCGGAGGCAGTTTACGACAGGTTGTTCGATTCGCGCTATGCATTGCGCAACTTGTTCGCAGCGACCACGGCCCCGGTTGACAAGCAGGGGGTTGCCGAGCCCGGGACGACCTGGCTGCAACTGGAGACAATTGCCGCAAGTTGATGGATACCGCCGGGGGATTGGGGTAGGATATGTCCTGCCGTCCGGCTCTCTTGGATTCCGGCGGCGCGCACGTGTTTTCCGGATTGCCGCACTTACCTTGAGGACGAAAGGAGACCCCGCATGCAAATCGAAGACGCGATCCTCGGCCGTCGGAGTATTCGGGCGTTCCGTCCTGACCCGGTGCCACCCGCCGTCCTGCGGCAGATCGTGGAGGCGGCCCGGTGGACGCCGTCGGCCGCCAACACCCAGCCGTGGGAGTTCACGGTCGTCGGCGGCGAGCGTCTCCAGACGCTCCGACGTCGGCTTCGCGAGGCGGCCAAGGCCGACCCAGTCGGTAAGCCCGAGATGAGCTGGCCCCCGAATCTTCCCGAGCGATTCAAGGAACGCCGCGTGGCGGTGGGGAACACCGTGACCGAGGCACTCGGCATCGCGGCCGACGACAAGGCAAGGAAGGACGAGTGGACCCTTTTCGGGATCGGATTCTTCGACGCCCCCCAGGTCATCGTTCTCACCATGGAGCGGTGCTTTACGGAGCTGGGAGTGCTGGATTTGGGGGCGGTAGCCCTGGCACTGATGCTCCTGGCACACGGGAAGGGCCTCGGGACCTGCCCCCAGGCGGCCCCGCTCCGCTATCCTTGGGTCTTCCACGAGGTGCTGGGGATTCCGGAGACCAAGCGGGTCATGCTCGCCATCCCCGTCGGCTACCCGGTCACCGATGCGCCCGTGAACCGGTTCGCGCGGACGCGGGTTCCCGCCGATGAGCTCACCACGTGGTCGGGGATCGTGCCCGGGAAAGCCTAGGCCCGGATTTTTCACCGCAGAGATCGCCAAGATCGCAGAGACAGACACGATGAGTCCTTTCTTCGGGCAGGCTGGGGAAAAGCGCTCCGACTCTGAAGATCCGTTGTTCCTGGATCCTGAGCGAATATCTCGTCTTCCTCTGCGGCCTCGGCGGGCTCTGCGGTAAGGCTGAAACGTTTGGGCTAAATGACCCCGGGCCGGACGGTCCGGCCACCGGAATCGCCCTGCAAGGAGGACGCCATGAAGGCCATCGTCGATTTCTGCCTCGTACCCCTCGGGGTCGGGGTCTCCGTATCCAGTTACGTCGCGGCCTGCGAACAGATTCTCTCAGAGGCCGGTCTGAAGACCCAGCTCCACGCCTACGGGACCAACATCGAGGGGGAATGGGATACGGTGTTCACGGCGATCAAGCGCTGCCACGAGGTGGTTCACGCGATGGGGGCCCTGCGCATCTCGACCATCATCAAGCTCGGAACGCGGACCGACCGGGATCAAGGCATGGCCGACAAGGTGGCCAGCGTCCAGGCCAAGCTCGGAAAGAAGGAAAAAGCGAGCTGACCGCAGAGCACTGACCTGAGAGGATCCCCCGCGCGGCGGCTGGGGGCGTGGCAGCATCAGGTCCTGGCGCCGCCGCGGGACCCCGGAGGGGCGAGGGTCCGGCCGAGATCGATGATCTCCACCCGGTTGTTCGTCGCGGGGCGCTTCGCCGACGGCCCCTCGGTCAGCACCACGAGGTTCCCCTCGACCTCATGCGCCCGCAGCCACTCCCGGACGTAGGCGTTCCAGTCGTCCGGATGATCGGGCTCGTACACCGGGAACACCCCATAGGAGAACTGAAGCCGCTGGCACGTCGCTTCCTGGGAACTCACGGCCACGATCCACACCGGAAGCCTGAACCGGGTGATGCGCCTGGCGGTTGCCCCGCTGTGGGTGGGGACGAACACGGCAGCTGGCGCGATGTGCTCCAGGGTCGTCTCGACGCTCAGGGAGATCAGATCGGTGAGGCCCACCTGGTCTCTCTGATCGATCGCCTTCAGCGTCTCCCGGGCGGAATGGCTGGGCCGGCACGGCTCGATGGCCTCGGCGATGCTTGCCAGCATGGCCACGGCTTCCACGGGGTACTTGCCCATGGCCGACTCGCCCGACAGCATCACGCAGTCGGTGCCGTCCAGGATGGCGTTGGCCACGTCCGTCGCCTCGGCCCGGGTGGGCCGTCGGTTGGTGGTCATGGACTCCAGCATCTGGGTGGCCGTGATGACCGGCTTCCCCCGCAGGTTAGCCTGGCGCACGAGCGACTTCTGGACGATCGGGATCTGCTGGATGGGGATCTCCACGCCCAGATCTCCGCGGGCGACCATGATGCCGTCCGCCGCGTCGAGAATGGCCTCGATGTGGTCACGCGCCCGGGCACGCTCGATCTTGGCGATGACGAAGGGGCGGTACCCGAGGTCGGCTGCGGCCTTGCGCACGGCCGTAATATCGTCGCCGGACTCGACGAAGGACTGGCTGACCGCGTCCAGCCCCTGCTCCATCGCGAACTGCAGGCACGCGTGGTCGTGATCCGTGAAGGCACTGATGCCCAGATCAATTCCTGGCAGATTGAGGCCCTTGTGGGAGCGCAGCTCGCCGCCCACGACCACCCGGCAGGCGACCTCCGCCCCCTGCACCCTCACGACCTCGAGCTGGATGATGCCGTCGTTCAGATAGATCGTGTCCGTGGGCTTCACCACCTGCGGGAGGCGGGCGAAGGTCACCGAGGCCCGGCCGGCATCCCCGATCACCTCCTGCGTCGTCAGGACGAAGGTGTCCCCCGGTTTCAGCTCCACCGGCTCCTCGGCCAATTGGCCGATCCGGATCTTGGGGCCGGGGAGGTCGCCCATGATGGCCACCCGTCGCCCGGTCGCTTGCGCCGCGGCCCGGAGGCTCTGGATCACTTTCTTGTGGCCAGCGAAATCCCCGTGCGAGAAGTTGAGCCGGGCGACGTTCATGCCCGCCCGGATCATCTGTTCCATGACCGCCGGGGACTCGGACGCCGGCCCGATCGTGCACACGATCTTGGTCTTGTTGGCTGCGAGCGTCATGATTCCGTTCCTCCTGGCAGAGAGAGGAGTCGATGATTGCCCGGCGGGAGCTTATCAAAGACCCGCGGGAGATGCTAGTCATGTGTGTCGTAAGCCTGCCGACCTTCGCCCCGAGCCCGCCCCGTCGCATGTGACTTGGCGCGAGTGGTATTATGGTTTATAGTTCTCGTGCTGGGGAGGCGCGTGGCAGCGCCGGATGCGCGTCCCGTCCCGCAGCGGATCGGACGGGCAGTCGGGAGGATCGGGCTCTTGCATGGTCCGGAGGCCCTCGGGGCGGCCAAGCCCTGAGGTCGGCCGGGCCGCACACACGAAAGGTAGGGATGATGAAAGGAGAGAGAAGAATGCATAGGCTGTCGTGGATCGGTGCGGGCGTCCTCGCCGGCGTGCTGGCTGTCGCCACGCTGACCGGCGGCCCGGTGCCGGCGTATGCCGACGACCTACAGGAGGCCAGGCAGCTGGTGGACAAGGCCCGGCTCACGGTCGAAAGCTTCGTTGCGGATCCGGACATGGATGCGTTTCGCCGTCTGATCAAGGAAGCCAAGGGCGTGTATATCGCCCCGCAGGTCCTCCGGGGGGCCTTCATCATCGGCGTGTCCGGCGGGAGCGGGGTCTTGCTGGCGCGCGATGAGAAGACGAGCCAGTGGAGCGGGCCGGCCTTCTACACCATCGGGGCGGCGAGCCTCGGCCTGCAGGCCGGCGGCGATGCGTCGGAGGTGATCCTGCTGGTGATGAGCGAGCGGGGCATCGCGGCCCTGCAAGCCAGCAGCGTGAAGCTCGGCGCGGACGTCGGGATCGCCGTGGGGCCCGTCGGGGCGGGCGCGTCGGCGTCCACCGCCAACCTGAGCGCGGACATCATCGCCTACACGCGGGCCAAGGGACTGTACGCCGGCATCTCGCTCGATGGGGCGGTGGTGGCGACCCGGGGCGCATTGAACAAGGCCTACTACGGCAAGGACGTCACCCCCATGGACATCCTCATTCGGGGGGCGGTGACGAACCCGCAGTCTGCCGAGCTCATCCAGGCGATCGCCAAGGTAGCCGCGCGGCAGTAACCTGTCGGAGCGAAGACATGTTGCCGGAGTGGGGCGCGTGCCAGCGGTGAAGGGCTCTCTCCCTTGGGGGAGCGGGGCGCCGGCGGGACGGCGTGGGGGGCGTACGGGGCGAGCCACGATGGGCCCTCAGGCGAGGGGGGCACACATCCGATGAATCAGACCGACAGTTCGTTCTACCCCCGGGTGTTCGCCCTCGCCGTCGCGGGCCTTCTCGCCTTTGCACTCTTCAGGATCCTCCAACCGTTCATCGGGTCCATCCTCTGGGGGCTCCTGCTGGCCTTCCTCCTGTTCCCGGTGAACGTGAAACTGCGGCGTGCCCTGGGTGGGCGCCGGAGCGCCGCGGCCATCGTCCTCACCCTCGCCGTAATCCTTCTCTTGGTAGGCCCGGCCGTGCTGCTGGCCGTTGCCTTCGCACGCCAGGCCTCCGACTTGGTTGGCCAGGTGCAAAGGGCTGCCGTGCAGTACTGGATCGCCCGGCCGAGCGACCTCCTTCGAGCGCCGATCCTGGACCGGATCATCCGCTGGATCAAGGCGTTGGTGCCAGTCACGGCGGATCAGATTCAGGGGGGGATGCTGGAGGGAGCGAAGAGCCTGCTGCAACTGCTGGCCTCGATTGGCGGATCGTTCTTCGTCGGAGCCCTGGGCGCGGCCGTCGGCGTGGCCATGACGCTCCTCCTCCTCTTTTTCTTCCTGCGGGACGGGGAGGGGATGGCACAGAGGGTGTTGCTGCTGATCCCGCTGGATGCGGAGCGGAAGGCGCGCCTCGTCGAGCATCTCGCCGCCGTCACCCGGGCGGTGCTGCTGGGCGCGCTGCTGACGGCCACCGTCCAGGGCACGCTCGTCGGGATCGCCTTCGTCCTCGTTCGCCTGCCGTCGCCTCTGGTGTTCGGAGCCCTGGGCGCGGTCGCCTCGCTCGTGCCTCTGGTCGGGGCGTCGCTGGTGTGGGTGCCTGCCGCCGTGGTGCTTGGGGTGCAGGGCCGCTGGGCGGCGGGGTTGTTCCTGGCGGTCTGGGGTCTGGCCGTGGTCACATCCGCAGACAATCTCATCCGGCCCCGCTTCATCGCGGGTCGGGCCCAGATCTCGACGCTCCCGGTCCTGCTGGGCCTCGTGGGCGGGGTCGCAGCCTTCGGTCCCATCGGCATGGTCCTAGGGCCGGTCGTGATCGCCCTCGTCCTGGCCTTGCTTCGATTCGCCGAGGAGTCGCAGCAACAGGTCAGCCCACCCTAGCCCTGATCCGAGAGAAACCTTGAACCGCCATGACGCCAAGGGAAAGAACTGATGCTCGGATCTTCCCATCGGCGCGTGCGGGAGCGGGATCCTGTGGCATCAGAAATTCCGTTGGGTTCTGCTCAAGACCCCACATCAATTCAATCTTGGCGACTTGGCGGTTGAGAATTTCGGATTCGTGCTGGGAGCCGGTCCGGCGGAATTCGAAGTCGAGGCGGGGCTTCTCGGGAAGCCCCTGGGGGGCCACGACGACGCGGAGGCTCTTGTATCCGGGGGCCGGGCGGAGGAAGTACAGGAAGCCCTTCACCTCTGCACCCGGCAGGATGGGGCCCTCCGGCAGCGCCTGGGGAATGACGTCTCGGGTGTCGGCGCCGTAGCCGCCGAGGAGGATCCCCAGCCCCACCCCGGCCGAGGTCGAGCCGCCCGTGGGGCCCGAGACTCCCACCGAGGGCGATACGCCCACGCCCGAAGACCGTCCCCCCAGCAGGACGACTACCTCGGACGGCGCCAAGGGGAGGTACTGCCGGTTCGCGTCGTCCAGCAAGACGAAGTCCGCCCGCGTGACGGCAACCGGGGCCGTCCCGGTGTTCGTGAGCATGATCAGGAAGGGGAGGACGTAATCCGGGAGGTTCCGAGGCCGCCCGTTCCATGCCTCGGCCTCGACGGAGACGCGGATGGACGGCATCTCTTGCACGATGGCGCCGGTTCCGGTGCGCGTCTCTGGGCGAAGGGTCGGGCCGGCACAGGCCGCCATGAGAAAGAGGAGCGGAAGCGCGAACAGCGCTCGGCGACCTCCGGCTTTTCCCTTGACACGAAAGAGGCGCCCGAGTAGGTTCGTCGCCGCCGTGGAGGCCTCCGGACCCGGCGCGTTGCGGCTGGATGCTCCGCCGCCGGGCTGACCAGTCTTCCTGCCCCGGACAAGACGCATGGCCGAGATTATTCCGTTTTGCGCCCTACGCTACACCCCGCGGTTCGTCCCCGACCTGAAGCTCGTGGTGGCGCCGCCATACGACGTCATCTCTCCGGAAGCGCAGGAGCGCTATCACGCCAGGCATCCCCACAACGTCGTCCGGTTGATCCTGTCCAAAGAAGGCGAGGCCGGGGGGCCGGAGCATGACCGGTACGCCCGGGCCGCCCGGACCTTCCTTGCCTGGCAGGCAGAAGAGATCCTGGCCCGCGACCCGGCGCCAGGCATCTACGTCTCGGAGCAGGAATTCTCGCTCGGCGAGGGGCATCGCGTCCGGCGGCGCGGCTTCATGGCACTGGTGCGCCTGGCGCGCTACGACGAGAAGATCGTGTTCCCGCACGAGCGGACCTTCGCCAAGTACCGGGAGGACCGGCTGCGGCTCATGCGCGCCTGCCCCGCCAATCTGGATCCCGTCTTCGGCTTCTACCCGGGCCCCGACGGGCCCATCCGGGCCATCCTCGACCGCTGCATGGAGGCGGACCCCCAGGTCCAGCTCCTCGACGAGGATGACATCCGCCACCGGATGTGGATCCTCCGGGAGCCGGCCAGCGTGGCAGGGCTGATCCAGGCGTTCCGGGATAAGCCGATCGTCATCGCTGACGGCCATCACCGGTACGAGACGGCCCTGAATTTTCGAGACGAGCGCCGGGCGAAGGAAGCGGGAGCCTCCGAGGCCCCCCCGCCCCGCCTGCATGATTTCGTCCTCATGTATCTGGTGAGCGCGGATGACCCGGGCCTCGTCATCCTGCCGACCCATCGGGTGATCCGGCAGCGCCCGGTGGTGGCGCGGGAAGGGTTGCGGCGGGCCCTGGAGCGACACTTCCGGACGGAGGCCTTCCCGCTGGATCCGGGAAATCCGGTGATGTCCCTTCGCATCGCCCTGGCGGGCATTCACCGGCGGCGTCGCGACGCCGTCCTCTTCGGCCTGTATGCCGGGGACCACGAGCTTTTCGTGCTGGAGCTGGCTGACCCGACCGTCGTTCAGGATCTGGTGACGGCCGGCCACTCGCCGGAGTTTGCACGGCTGGACGTGGCCGTCCTGCATCGCGTGGTGATCGAGGGGGTCCTAGGGATCCAGCCGACGGGGCAGGCGGATGACAGCATCTCCTACACCCGGGACGAGGCGGTCGCCCTGACCGCGGTCGCGTCGAGGGAGGCGCACCTCGCGTTGTTCCAGAATCCGCCGCGGGTGGAGCAGGTCCAAGCCGTGGCCCTGGCCGGCGAGCGGATGCCCCAGAAATCCACCTTCTTCTACCCCAAGGTCTTGAGCGGGTTGGTGATCAATCCGCTCGACCCGCCCGACCACCGTCACTCCTGAGGCCCTCGTCGCACGGCGCCCCGCACCTCGCCGGGGGCATGCTTGCCTGGCGCATCGTCGGGTGCCCGGGCGGCGTCGTCCGGACCGCCAACCTGAGCGTGGGGAGCGGAGGGCCGCAATCTCCTCAGCTCCGCGATCGCGCGCTCGAGTTCCGTCAGGCGGTGGGTCAGGAACTGGAGGGCCTTGGCCACCGGGTCAGGCAGGTCGGTCATGTTGAGGTCCACGCCGTGCTCCACCCTCTTCCCGTCCCGGTGCGTGATGCGGCCGGGGATGCCGACCACCACCGAGTTGGGCGGGACCGCTTTCACCACCACCGACCCGGATCCGATCCGGCTGTTGTCTCCCACGGTGAAGGGGCCCAGCACCTTGGCCCCCGAGCCGATCACCACGTTGTCGCCGATGGTGGGATGGCGCTTGACTTTCTCCAGGCTGGTGCCGCCCAGGGTGACTCCCTGGTAGATTGTCACGTTCTCGCCGACCTCGGCCGTCTCGCCGATGACCACGCCCATGCCGTGATCGATGAACAGACCGGGTCCTAGACGGGCGCCGGGGTGGATCTCGATCCCGGTGAGGAACCGGTTGAGGTGAGAGAGGAAACGGCCGATGAATTTCAGGTGATGCTGCCAGCAGGCGTGGGCCAGGCGGTGGATCCAGACGGCGTGCAGACCTGGGTAGCACAACAGGACTTCCGCCAGGCTGCGGGCGGCCGGGTCGCGTTCGAAGACTGCGCGGATGTCACGACGGAGTGTGTTGAACATTCCCCTCTCCCACCCTGAGCGCGGGCCGTCCTACGAATGGGCGGTGATGCAGGCGTTCAACTCCTGCACCAGCTGGTCGGTATCCAGGCCGTGAAGGACCGCGCCCCGCTCGATGTTGTCGTACTGGGCCGCCGAGCATCCCACGCAACCCACGCCGTACCGGCTGAAGACCTGGACTGTCTCCGGGAACTGCTGGACGACCTCCTCGATCGTCATGTCTTTGGTGATCTGCATCGTACCGCTCCTCTGGGTCAGGAGTGGCGGATCGCGCCGCGCCCGGGGCGAAGGGCAGGAGCTTGTGGCCTCCAATATGGATATGGGCGCGCGCTCCCTCAGCGGGTCGGCGGCCCGATCCGGGAAGCATTCAACAGGTATCCGATGGTGTTCTTGACGAAGAGATCGCGGTCCGGCATCCCGGCGAACTCGTTCAGATCGAGGGCGATGCCGATGACGCGGCCGGCGCCCACGCTCAGCTCGGCGATCAAGGGATAGGGGTAGGAGCCGCCGCCGCTGGCGCCGGTCCCGGGCACACCGCCTGCGCCAGTCCCTCCCGTGACGCGGCCCGCCGCAGACCCGCCGCCGGCAGCCTGCAAAATCTCCGTGGCGTCCGCGCGCGGGTTCATGTCGTTGAGATTCCCGACGGTGATGAAGCTCACGCCCGCCAGGATTGGGTGGCCGGGCTGGATGGGCACCGGCGGCCGGAACGGTGTGAACCGCCAATCGCCGGCGGAGCGGATCTGGAATGGGAGGATGGAGGCCACGGCCTGGTACCCGCCGCTCCCGAAGGATTGGGATCCTCCGGTGATGAGGACCGCCCCACCCGCTGACACGTACTGCACCAGGCCCTGCTGGACTGGGTCGGGCAGCGCAGAAAAGGCGATGTTGGCCAACACGATGACGGAGAAGTCCTTGAGCTTGAACGTGTCCAGCGTCGCCTTCACCTCGGCGCCCGTGGCGGCCTGGATGCTCCTGGGATCCAGGAAGCCGGTGCTGCCCAGGGCGAGGATCATACGGGCTGACTGGGCCACGGCCACACCGGGCAAGCATCCGAGGGCCAGAAGGAGTACGATTCCCACGACCAGTCGCGTGCGCATGTCATCTCTCCTCTTGTCCGCGTTCCTCCGTAGCGTCATGCACACTATACACAGCCGGCAGGGCGAAGTAAAGGCTCACGGCCGCGGCGATTCTGTGCTGACCGTTGACGCCGACCCATTTCGCGTCATGATTTTCGCATTGACTTTCCCGGGCGCGTGGGCTAGCGTAGCGCCCGTTTCCCGCCCGAGGGCCTCATGCGTCCCGCAGTCAAGCTTGCTCGCGTCGCCTCGCTGCTCCGCCAGGCCTACGGCCCCCGCCGCCCGCTGCGCCGCCGCGACAATCCGCTGAACGCGCTGATCCACACGATCCTGTCGCAGAACACCAGCGACACGAACAGCGACCGGGCGTATGCGGCGCTGCGCCAGCGCTTCCCCGACTGGGAGGACGTGCACCGGACGCCGCTGCGGACGCTGATCTCGACCATTCGTTCGGGCGGGCTGGCCAACATCAAGGCGGTCCGGATCAAGGCGCTCCTGGAGGAGATCTGGGGGGAGCAGGGGCACTTCGACCTCAGCTTTCTCCGCGACCTGTCGGACGATGAAGTGCAGGCCTACCTCGCGCGCTTCAAGGGTATCGGCAGCAAGACCATCGCCTGCGTCCTGCTGTTCGGCATGGGGCGGCCGGCATTCCCGGTGGACACCCACGTGTTTCGCGTCTCCCGCCGCCTCGGACTCGTGGATGGCCGGCAGACCCCCGAGAGGGCGCAAGAGTTCCTGGAATCGCGCATCCCACCCGACGATCGCCACGCCCTCCACCTGCACCTGGTCCAGCACGGGCGCCAGGTCTGCAAAGCCCAGCGCCCCCTGTGCGCCGAATGTGTGCTGGCCCGCGTGTGCGCCTCCGTGCGCGCGTGAGCCGCGGGACCGCACCGCCTCTCTGATTACGCTCATACCGTTGGACGCCGGGCGGAGCGCACGTATTCGGCTCTTGAAGGCTCGCGCGGGGATCACCGGCGTCCAGGGGGCGATTCCCCGTCGGCCCGTGGCTGGGCCGCGCTTTCGGAACGGAGTTGACACGGGTCGGTCAATCTGGTAGGAAGAGCGGCACGCGGGTATCGTCCAATGGTAGGGCACAGGCTTCCCAAGCCTGGGATGCGGGTTCGATCCCCGCTACCCGCTCCACGGATCCCGAGAGGGGCTTCGCGGCACACCGAAGCCCCTCGTCGTGTTTCCGGGGGACGCTCGGCAATGGCGCCGGTCGCGCGGGCCGGATCCCCGGGCGAGGTCCCGATGGCCGGGGCGGAGGGGTGACGGGGGACCCGTGAGAGAGGAGCGCGGAAGTTTCACGGACGCAATCGCCGGCATCCTCCGCCGACGCGTCGCGCGGACAGCCGACCGGCCGGGCTTTCGGCAGGCGGCGGTCCTCCTGCCCCTCTACCAAAGCGAGGCGGGGCCGCATCTCGTCCTCACCAAACGGACGGAGCTGGTTCCAACCCACAAGGGGCAGATCAGCTTTCCCGGCGGTGGCTTCGAAGAGGCGGATGGCGATCTGCTGACCACGGCGCTGCGAGAGGCCCGGGAAGAGATCGGGCTCCGCCCAGAGGACGTGGAGATCGTCGGAACGCTGGACGACACGGTGACCGTGACGTCGCGGCACGTGGTCCGACCCTTCGTGGGGATCGTTCCCCATCCATACCCCTACCGCCTGGATCCATTCGAGATCGAACGGTTGATCCATCTCCCGATCTCAGCCTTGCTATCCGGCGCGCCGTTCCGGGAGGAGACCTGGGAGCGGGAGGGTGGGCCCGTCACCGTCTTCTTCTATGATCACGAGGGGGACACCGTCTGGGGGCTGACCGCGAGGATCTTGAAGCAGTTCATCGAGACGGTGGGCAGCCCGCTTCGGGAGCGGGGACTCCTGCATTTCGAGGGGCCATTTGCGAAGGGTGGGGCGTGACGCCGGTGCGCCTGATCGAGAGCTTGGCGGGGAGAAGAGACGGGGTTGTGTCGAGGCCTCAGGCGTGCGCCTGCCGCTTGGCCCGTTCCCGCAGGAGTGTCCCGAGGGGCCGCCGCTCGACCAGGGCGAATCCCTTGGCCTCGTCCCGGTACTCCCACCGCTCCAGGGCGAGGGGGTACAGGTTCAGCTGGAACCTGTTCCCGAATTCCGAGACCACCTGATTGATGATGGGGGCTGCCTCGCGCTCCTGGTACTGTCCAAAGAGGCTGAACCGAATCGTACGGGCCCCCTGGTTTACTGTGATGAAGGGATAATCGGCGTGGTACTCGTCCGGCTGGCAGACAAATCCGCCCGCCACCGGGTTGACAGGTCCCATGTTATCGAACAGGTATTCCATGATGGCAGTGACATCCCAGACACCCATTACCACATAGGAGACGCCGAAGCCGCGAGGATTCTCCCCCGGTGAGTCGGAGCCCTCTTGTGGCTGGACCCGGTAAATCTGCTTGCAGCGCATGCAGGCGACCAGGCTGCCAAAGGTGCCGTCACTCCGAACCTCGACGCTGAGGCGCGAGCTGCACGTCGGGCAGTTTCCAACCAGCTGGGAGCGGTCCGGACTGACCGCAACCTGGACCATGCCTGCGATGAGGTGTTGTTTTGACCCCGGAGGCTTTATCATTGCTTCCTCGAATTGTGCCCGCACAGCAGAACCGTCATCTGTATCTTAAGACGGCTTGGAGTGCAATTTACTTTCATTGCAGGCGGCGTGCCAATGTCCAGTCCGTGAGAACGAGGCTGACCCCTTTGAGCCTAGGTGCATGTTCCTGCTAGGCAAAATCAATATCATAGGGCCTGACCCTGGAGGAAGCTCGGACCGGTGAGGCGTTTCACGATGCTCCCCATGCCGGCGAAAAAAGTCGCATTGCAGGCTTGCGGTGCCGTAAATCCGGCAATGTGTCAGGCTTCTATACGCGCCGGCCGAACAGGTCGAGACTTTCGCCGGTAGCGTCCAGTTTGCCGCTCGAGGCTCTCGGGAACTGGCGAACACGGTCTTTCGGAGAAGGAATGTTCAGGTTCCCTCCCGGCTTTTCGCTTGACACTTTCGTCGTTAGCATACTAGCGTCGCAGCATTGATCGAAGATCGGGCTGCGGTCTCCTTGAACGCTCCGGGTGGCGTTCGCCCTTTCCAGGAGACTCCCCCGCAGGAATTCATTCCAGCGCCATGACGAGCCTTGCGCCTTCTCCGGCCGGCCGACCTCTGGGACGGCTCCGAAACCCGCCGTCACGGATAGCGTTCGTGACCTCCACCCCGATGAACGTCGCGGGCGGAAGCGGCACCTACGTTGCGATCAGCCAGCTCGCCCGGGCCCTCGGTGAGCGGAATATTCGGGTGGAGATGCAGTTTCCGGCCTGGTGGTCACCCAGCTTCACCCTCAAACGCATCCTCTTCAATTTTTCCGCTGCCCCCCGCCTTCGGCGAGGCCGATACGACTGGGTCGTCGGCTTCGACCTGGACGGCTTTCACTACGGCCGGGTGAAGACCGCCCCGTACATCGCCAGCATCAAGGGAGTCATCGCCGACGAACTCACCAACGAGCGCGGGGCCGTCCGCGCGCTCCTCTCCGTCCAGGCGGCCTTCGAGCGATTGGCTGTCCGCCGGGCCGACGTCGTCGTGGCGACCAGCCAGTATTCCCGCAACCGGATCGTCGGGGCCTACGGCATCCCGGCGGGGAAGATCGTGATCGTCCCCGAGCCGATCGACCTCCGTTCGTGGGAAGAGGGAGTCGGGGAGGCTGCCAGGGCGCTGGCGAGTCCGCCGGCGATCCTGACCGTGGCCCACATGTATCCGCGGAAGAATCTCGGCGTACTCATGGAGGCCTACGCGCGCCTGCGGGATGCGGGTGTCCCCTTCCAGGGTTGGGTGGTGGGTGAGGGGCGCTGCCGGAATACGTGGGAGCGCCTCAAGGATTCTCTCGATCTCGGAGACTGGGTGACGTTCCTGGGGACGATCCCCCGTCGGGAGCTGGTGGACCGATACCGGCGCGCCGCCATCTTCTGTCTGCCCAGCCGGCAGGAGGGCTTCGGCATCGTCTTCCTCGAGGCCATGGCGTGCGGCAAGCCCGTGGTTGCAGTCCGCGCGGCCGCGGTTCCCGAGACAGTGGTGGACGGCGAGACGGGGCTCCTCGTGGATCGGGACGACCCGGAGGCCCTGGCGCAGGCGCTCTTCGCTCTCCTCTCGGACCCCGACCGCCGCCGTGCGGCGGGAGAGGCGGGTCGCCGCCGGGTCGAGCAATATCGCGCGGACCGGATCGCCGAGTCCTTCCTGCGGAGGGTGCAGGCCGGCCTGGATGGCCCACCGGAGTCCCAGCGCCGGACGCATCTGGCGCCGGAGGTCTCCCTGGCACCCGGTGGGCGTGACGCGGACACGGCAGGCGTACGAGGGATGCGATGATCCAACTCACAAAGCGGGTGGAGTTCTGCGCCGCCCACTACTACGCCAGCCCCGCCTGGAGCGCGGAGGAGAACCAGCGGGTGTTCGGACGGGACGGCAACCTCCACGGGCACAACTACGTCCTCGAGGTCACGATCCAGGGAGAGCCGTCACCGGAGACCGGGATGGTGATGGACCTCAAGGCCCTCAAAGACCTCATCGTCGAGGCGGTCGTGGATCGGTTCGATCACAAGCATCTCAACCAGGACGTCCCCTACTTCAAGGAGAAGGTTCCGACGCCCGAGAACCTCGCCGTGCTGATTTGGGAGCTCTTGGAGCCGCGGCTGGAGGGGCAGCCGGGGCTCCAACTGCATCGGGTCCGCCTGCACGAGGACACCTCTTTCTTTGTGGACTACTATGGGGAGCGGAGCGCCAGCAATGAGTGAGCCGCGACCGGGCGGGGCGCCGGACACGCCGGTGGTCGAGGTCACGCGCGGCTGTCAGTTCTCGGCGGCCCACCGGTTGCACAGCGCCCGGTTCAGCGCGTCCGAGAATGCCCGCATCTACGGGCGGTGCAATAACATGAACGGCCACGGCCACACCTACCGGCTGGAGGTGACGATCCGCGGGCCGGTGTCCCGGGCGACCGGCGAGATCGCAGACGGGCAGCGCCTGGATGAGATCGTCCAGAGAGAGGTGGTCCAGCGCTTCGACCGGAGGGACCTGGACGCCCTGATCGCCCCGGCGGATGGGCCCACCAGCACCACGGAGGTGTTGGCGGCATTGCTCTGGCGGATCCTGGACGGGGCGCTGCCGCCCGGTCGCCTGTGGCGCCTGCGGCTGGAGGAGACCCCCAACAACTTCTTCGAGCTGGATCGCGAGGGCGTGAAGCGGTCGGCCCGAACGATTTTCCCGATCCCGGCGGATCGGGGCCAGAAAGTGAGCCCGGCATGATCGAACATCTGATCAAGGACCTGTTGAAGGAACTCGGCGAAGACCCCTACCGGGAGGGCCTGGACAAGACCCCGGAGCGGGTGGCGAAGTCATTCGGCTATCTCACGTCTGGATATGGGAAGACCGTTGCCGAGGTCCTGAACGGGGCGATCTTCACCGAGCCCTACGATGAGATGGTGGTGGTCAAGGACATCGAGGTGTACTCGCTCTGCGAGCACCATCTGCTGCCCTTCTTCGGGAAGGCGCACATCGCCTACCTGCCTGCGGGAAAGATCGTCGGCCTCAGCAAGCTGGCGCGCCTGGTGGACATGTTCGCGCGGCGCCTCCAGGTGCAGGAGCGGCTCACCACCCAGATCGCCGAGGCGCTGCAGGAGGCGCTACAGCCGGCCGGGGTGGGGGTCGTCATCGAGGCCTGCCACTTTTGCATGATGATGCGCGGCGTGGAGAAGCAGAACAGCCAGGCCATCACCTCGTGCATGCTGGGCGCGTTCCGCGATTGCCGAGAGACCCGCGAGGAATTCCTTCACCTGATCCGGCCGCACCAAGGTTGAGAGTGTGTGAAGAAATCGTCGCCGGGGCAACAGCCCAACTGTAACCCGTTGATTCTCCGTGGGCGAAAATTGCCCTTGGCGCCGAGTCGCCGATATTTTCACACACTCTGACCGGGATGGCCGTGCCCGATTCCATCCCTGGATGTCTCGCCATCGTGTCGTCCGGTGATCTCCGAAGCGCAGGCTGTGACTTTTTCCCGGGGATCGGGCCTTGACAGTCCCGCATTGCTCTGGTATCTAAAGCCACGGTTAGCAACGGAGGTAAAGCGCCGGCTTGAGATTATGAAAAGGCCCGCCGAAGCACGCCGTGCGGCGCCGGTTCTGATGGAAGCGCACGGAGACCCTGGGGCTTGCTTCCCCATCGGAGTCGTCGCCGATCTCCTCGGTGTCACGGAACAAACCCTTCGCCTGTACGAATCCCACGGCCTGGTGAAGCCCGCCCGACGGAACCGGGAACGGTACTACTGCGCCGGGGACGTCCAGTGGCTGGAGTGTCTGCGGCGTCTGATCCACACGGAGAAGGTGAGCATCGAGGGGGTCAAGCGCCTGCTCCGCTTCGCGCCCTGCTGGGAAATCATCGGACTGCCGCAGGAGCTGCAGTGCAGCGCCTGTCCGGTGTTCCGGGAGCGCTCCGGCGGCCCGGTGGCGAACGGGGATTCGCGGTGGGCCGCGTCCGTCGAGTGAGCCCGCCCTGCGGTCGTGATGGAACGGAGAGTTCATGGGGGCACATCCTGTCGGTCCCGGCATGCCGGGCGGACCGGGTCAGGGAGGACGCGCCGTCCAGGCCCGTGATCCGGATGGGTGAGTGAATCTGCGGCAAGGAGCCGTGCATGCGAGTGAAGGGTGAGGAGGCAGCGGAGGTCATCCGGCGGGAACTGCAAGCCATCATGAAGCGGGGGAGCAAGATCACGGAGCGGGATCTCCTGCGGCTTTCGGCCCAGACCGGGATCGACTATTCCACCGTCCTCCGGATCCAGCAAGAGCTGTCGTAGTGATCGCCGGCGGGGGCGCGACGGAGGAGAACCCGCTGGTCACACAGAGGACGCGGCCGGATTGTCCGCGTCTCATTGTCTCTCTCCCGAGGTGGCGCGATGGGTGTCCCGGATCACCGGGCCAGTGCCCGGACAATCGGATCAGTCGCGTACGCGGTCCTCACGGTCAGCGACAGCCGGACCGAGGCCACCGATGAGTCGGGGCGACTCATCCAGCGGCTCTTCAACGAGGCCGGCCACCGCCTGGTGGACTACGAGGCGGTGAAGAACGAGCCCTGGCGAATCCAGGCCGCGCTGCGCCGGTTCCTGCAGGGCCCCGGCCAGTGCCTGGTGGTGACCGGCGGCACAGGGGCGGGCCGACGCGATCTGACCGTCGAGACAGTAACGCCCCTCCTGGAGAAAGTCCTGCCGGGGTTCGGCGAGCTGTTTCGCTGGTTGAGCTATGGAGAGATCGGCGCCGCGGCCGCCCTCAGCCGGGCCATCTGCGGCGTGAGTCGGGGGCGCGTGATCTGCTGCCTGCCGGGTTCCGAGGCAGCGGTGCGCCTGGGCCTCAGCAAGCTGCTCCTTCCGGAGTTGCCCCATCTCATCTGGGTGGTCAGCCGGTAAGAGGCCAGCGAGGGAAACACTCCCCGCCTTGGCGGGGAAGAAGGAGGAACGCGATGGCGGAGCAGGAGCGGAAACAGAAACGGACGGAGGGGCCGCCGTCGGGCGAGGGCGGGCAGCCGAGCGCCAAGGTCACGGAGAAGGGCAAGAAGCTGAAGGAGGACATGGACAAGCTGGTGGATGAGATCGACGACGTGCTGGAGGAGAACGCCGAGGAGTTCGTGAAGAGCTACGTCCAGCGCGGCGGCGAGTAGCCCCGCGAGCGGTTCGCGGGGCGTGGAGAGAGCGGATGCCGATCTACGAATTCATCTGTGACGAGTGCGCTCACGCCTTCGAGAAGCGCGTCGCCTCCAGCCGGAGCCGGGTCGCCTGCCCGAAGTGCGAGAGCCCGAAGGTCACCAAGCAGTTCTCCGCGTTCGCCTTCAAGGGCGAAGGGCGGTTCGTCGGATCCCGCGGCGGAAGTTGCGGCGGCTGCACCAGCAGCGGGTGAGGGACGTGCAGCCACTGATCCCCCGCGTGCCGGGGGAACCGAAACGACGACCCGCGCGTTGGGATGGCTGGGGGCACCCCAGCCATTCTTGTTTGTGGACCGGCCGCGGCCGGAGGATCTCCGCGGCGGCCTCCCGGGAAACGCGACGCGCCGAGGGCGATGCGAACGTCCCGAGGCGCGATTTCCGGGGGACAAAAAGACTTGACACCCCCCGAAAGCCGTTTAAGATACCTTGCATCATCGTGACAGCGCTCGACGTGATGCCGCGACTCGCCGCACCAGCGCGTGCCTGGGGCGGGATGTGGTTGTGTCGCTGGCGGAGGCCGGACGAGGATGGGTGATTCCGAAACCAAGCTGAACTCTCTGCGCAAGACGATGCGGAAGCTCTCGGGGCAACTGCCCAAGGGCGACGCTTTGTCTCAGCGGCAGATCGATCAATACGAAACGGACATCGATGGTCTGCAGGCGCAGGTCAAGGCGCTGGAAGAGGAGATGTTCCACCTGCGCCGGCGCCTGGAGCAGACGCCGAAGGAATTCGAGTTCCTCCGGACCAAGTTGAGCCAGTCGCGGGAACAGCTCGAGCACGCCCACCAGCAGAACGAGCGCCTGGTGGCCGCCCTCCAACAGGCCAAGGAGCAGCTCGCCGCCCTGCGGGCCGAGGTGGACAAGCTGGCCGCCCCCCCGAATAGCTAC
>Ga0181527_1000137_pt1 | contig 81660 bp, 90 predicted proteins | sample PEATcosm2014_Bin_30_FD_119762 | JGI IMG/M metagenome (GOLD analysis project Ga0181527, IMG submission 119762) | Peatland microbial communities from MTU Mesocosm Facility, Houghton, MI, USA - PEATcosm2014_Bin06_60_metaG | ecosystem: Environmental > Terrestrial > Soil > Wetlands > Peat | place...
CTGCGGGCAACTGTGGGCTGCCTGCACCTTCTCACCCGCGGCGTGAGGTCCGGCTCACACCGGGCGCACGCCTGACTGAAACCCTTGCAACCTTTCTGCGAGGCTGAGCGTCATAGAGAGTGTGAGCATCGCCAGCGACATCGTCGGGGCGTCGCCTGCCAAAGTCCTCGGCGGAATCTCCGCTGAGGAACTGGAGGCTCTGTATCGTTCGGAGCGGGACCGGATGGTTCGGATGGCACTGTTGCTTGTCGGTTCCGCAGCAGACGCAGAGGAACTGGTTCAGGAGTCCTTTGTTCGTGTCGCCAGAGCGAGGCGACCCATAGACAATCCCCCGGCCTATCTCCGGACGACCGTGATCAACCTCAGCCGCAGCCACCTTCGCCATCTTCGAGTGCAGAGGCGCCAGCCTGCGACTCCCCCACGCTTGATTGAAGACCCCGAGCTCGACGGGACCTGGGGAGCTGTCTGTCGGCTTCCTTTCCGTCAACGCGCCGTCGTTGTTCTCCGTTACTACCAAGACCTCTCGGAAGCAGAGATTGCACGGCTCCTTGATTGCAGGCTGGGCACCGTCAAATCGAATCTGCATCGCGCATTGGCAAGGCTGCGAAAGGAGCTGCCGTGAAGAGCCTGGACAACGATGTACTTGAGACAAGGTTGCGAGAGACGCTTCGCGTCGTGGCGGCAGGTCCAATCGGCCCAGGTCAGATGCCAGCGCTAGCTGACCCACGCCGACCTCGCATCGTCGGCCGGGTCGCGGCTGTGCTCATGGCCGCCGCCATCCTGGTGGTGTTCTTCGTACCTCTGCCGCACGTGAGCCTGTTCAAGAGTCTTGTCGCCCCTGCGAAGGTAGCGACCCCATCCCCCGTCGGCGTCGTGAGCGGAATTGCCGCTCTTTCTTCTCTCGAAAGGCAGGAACTGGCCGCAGCGAACAAGGCATGGGCGGGGGTCGGCAGTTCCAGCCTTCCCGTCCTGGTCGGTGCGTCCGTCCAGATGAGCCCGAACGCCGGCTTTACGAACGGCGACACGAAGCTCGCCTTTGGCCTCGGTCGTATCACGCCGCCCACGCGGTTCCCCTCGTCTCCGGTTCGTGACGGACGGTGGACCATCATGTCGGCACAGAGAGCGCTTCATCTTCTGAAGACGCCAACGCCGCCGGTCCACCCGGTGTACACGGGACCGCCTGACAAGGTTCTCCGCGTGCACCTTGGCACGGACACCTGGGAGACCGCCCACGGGAGCCTGCGCCTTCCGTCATGGCTGTTCAGCGTCTCGGGACTGAGGGGAAGCGCGTCGGTGCTCGCCCTCGCGCCTTCGGAGCTGTTCCAGCCGCGCCACGTCTCTGAGCCGTCGCCTGGACCCAACGTGTCAGTCAGCACGGCGAGTATCGGGCGTGGGGGCCGCACGATAACCATCGGATTCGTCGGCGGAATCGTTGGCACGACGGGGTGTGACGATACCTACAAGGCCCGCGTCGTTCAGGAGAAGGCCACCGTCGTGGTGTTCGTCGTGGAGACGAGGGTCATCCCTTCAGGCCTGCTCTGCTTGGCGGTCGGATACCGGGACCACTTGTCGGTCAAGCTCACCAGGCCGATCGGAAGCCGGGTCCTCGTCGATGGCGTCTCCGCAAGTGCCGTGCCCGTTCCGACGAGCCGCGCGGTTCCGCCCACGACCAAGCCGCTCCCAGTCGTTGAGCTCTCGGCCACACCGGCCGGGTGGGTGCCGGTCGCCTACGACGATGACCAGGTATCGGTGCCCGCGTCGTTCTCGGTCTTCTATCCGGGCCAGAACCCGTGCGAGTCGTTCTCGACGCCCGGCGCGCTCTTTCTCGCACCGGTCTCCGTCAAGATGCTCTGTATCGCGCCTGGACATCCTCGGGCCACTCTCGTGCGTCTCGTTCCCTATGGCGGGGTCCCCCCGAAGACCGCAGGTGAGAAGCTCATCATTGTCAACGGCGTGCCCGTCTACTTCGTGCCTCCCAGCAACGCGAAGCCGTTCATCAGCTACTTCGTGCCGTCCCTGGCCGTCTTGGTCGCGGGGTCCGGTCCGATGGCGCGCCGAGTGCTCGACACCCTGACGAGGTCACCGCGCTCAGTCGTGCTCGCCAAAGGACCAGCGTCGAGCGTCCCGTCGTCATGGCGTTCTGTCACCTTCGCCGGGCTGTGGCTATCGGTTCCAGCCACCTGGCCTGTCCAGCGCACCAAGACGTGGAACCTCTGTGGGCCAGTTCAGATCGCACTCGCACAAGGAGTGACCCTCGACACCGACAAGGCGTTCCTGGCGTTGCCCTGTCCGGCTCCCTCGCCGTTCGCGGTCAAGTCATCGGACGGCGTGCGCGTCGACACAGGGGAGAGTCACAGCCTCAGCGCGCTCGTCGGGTCCTTCTCACGAGGGGGCACCTGCCTTCACATCGGCGGTCTCAAGGCGTGTCCGAGCCGCACACCGGACTACAGCGTCTTGTTGCTCCGCGTAAGCGTGCCTGGGCGGGCCGCGCCGGTCTTCGTCTCCATCGGTTTGGCCGGGAGCGGCATGGTCGCACGGACGATCCTGTACTCGCTGCGGGCGGCGACTCCGAGCGAGGCCCGTGGTTCGGTCGGCGGAACTCTCGTCCGTGTTGGCGGTCCAGCCCCTGGCTCCGCCGTCGCGCTGCCGGGCCAAGTGACAGCCGAGAACTCATTCGGGCACAAGTTCACGGTCACGGTCGGCAAGCGCGGGCAGTTCGTGCTGTCCCTGCCAGCCGGGGTGTACCAACTGACCGGGCGCAGTCCGATGGTCACCGTCGACGGAGCGGAGATGACCTGCGCGGCGACGCAGCCTGTGCGTGTCAAGTCCGGGCAGGAGACACGGGGCGTTGAGGTCATCTGCTCGATTAGCTGACCCGTGTCGACTGTCGGCTTGCCCATGGCCCCGCGGGCGTCGTACACGAACCCACCCCGTCTGCGCTTCATGGGAGCATGACATCAGTGAGACTGCGCGTCCTGTCGATGGTGGTTCTGGCGCTAACCTTCGCCGCCTGCACTAGCTCGCAGGCGGTCCGTTCGATGACCGCGGCGCTAGACATCGGCCTTCGCCCGCCACTGCCCGTCGTCGACCTGGCGGCGACACCGGCCGGATGGGTACCGGTCGCCTACGGCGATGCCCAGGTATCGGTGCCCGCGTCGTTCTCGGTCTTCTATCCGGGCCTGCGCCCGTGCGAGCCGTTCTCGACGCCCGGCGCGATCTATGTCGCACCGATCCCCGCCAAGATGAACTGTCCCCCGCCTGGACATCCTCGGGCAACTCTCGTGCGCCTCGTTCCCAATGGGGGGGTCCCCCCGAAGATTGCAGGTGAGAAGCTCATCAGCGTCAACGGCGTGCCCGTCTACTTCGTCCCTCCCAGCAGCGTGAGGCCCTTCATCAGGTACTTCGTGCCGTCCCTGGGCGTCTTGGTCACCGGGTCTGGACCGAGGGCGCGCCGAGTGCTCGACACCCTGACCTGCTCACCTCGCGCCGTGGCTCTCGCCTCAGGCGCCGCAGCGGCAGTCCCGTCGTCATGGCGTTCCGTGGCCTTTGCAGGCTTGCGGTTCTCGGTTCCAGCCAGTTGGCCCGTCCAGAGAACCAGGCTGTGGAACGTGTGCGGGCCGGTTCAGATCGCGGTCGCTGAGAGTGTCACCCTGGACACCGACCAAGTGTTCCAGGCACTGCCTTGCCCATTTCCAGGGCCGTACGCGGTCGTCCCCTCAAACGGCGTGCGCGTTGACACCGGACGGAGTCACAGCCTCAGCGAACTGATCGGGCCCTTCTCACCAGGGGGCCCCTGCCTTCTCACCGGAGGTCTGAGGGCGTGTCCGAGCCGCACACCGCACTACAGCGTCTTGTTGCTCCGCGTCAGGGTGCCAGGGCGGGCCGCTCCGGTCTTCGTCTCAATCGGTCTGGCCGGGAGCGGCATGATCGCCAGGACGATCCTGTACTCGTTGGCGGCGGCGTGATGCGCACGGTCCGGCACTTCGTCACGACCCTGGTCGTGACCGTGCCCGCAGTCATCGGAGTCGGCGCCCCTGACACTCCTCTGTCTGCAGCGGCCTGAATCCCTTTCTGTCCCGCGCCAGGGACCCCCGACTGGTCACGAAATCGTCACGCAAGTGCGATCCGCCGCGCGAGCGCGCGGGGGTACGCTGCTGCAACGGCCGTCACGAAAGGGAGACGAAGAATGACCTTGACAGGCGTGGTCGACGATCACATGCTGAGCCAGTATCGCGTGCTGCTCGATCGGGAAGATGAAGCCTTCGACGAACTCGAGCATGCCTTCGAGGACGGAGACAGTGATCACTTCGAGGCCGACTACCACGACTGGATCCAGGCCATGAGCCGTCGGCTCGCCTATCTGAAGCGTCTCGGCATCGAGGTCAGCCTCTGACGCTCCCGCCTTGCAGTCCGCAGCACAGGTGACCGGTCCCGCTCCGGCGCTACGCGAGCAGCGGTTGGTATTCGGAGAGGTCGCGCACACATACGACCGGCAGCGCCCTTCGTACCCGTCACAGTTCATCGACGCCGTCCTGGCATTCGCGGGTCTCGACCAGGACGTCACCCCGCCCGCCGCCGAAGTCGGTGCCGGTACCGGCAAGGCGAGCGCCCTGTTCGCCGCACGCGCCATCCCGCTGACATGCCTCGAACCGAGCCCTGCCATGGCCGCCGTCGCCCGGCTCAACCTCGCCAGGTTCCGTGACGCCGCGGTCCAGGAGACCTCCTTCGAGGACTGGCAACCCACCGCCCACAGCTACGGCCTGCTCTTCGCTGCCCAGTCCTGGCACTGGGTCTCGCCCGAAGTCCGCTATGTCAAGGCCTGCCGCGCTCTGCGGCCGCATGGCACCCTCGCCGTGTTCTGGAACGTCATGGTCAGTCGCGGAGGCGGCGGCCTCGAGAGGGACCTGAACATCGCATACGGCGATCTCGCAGTGGGTAAGGGGCGACCGGGCCGGGCCGAACGCGTCGGGGCCAACGACTGGGTCCTCGGCGAGATGGAGGCGTCCGGGCTCTTCGAGCCAGGCCCCGCCACGGTGCTGCGCGAGCCGTGGCTCTGCACCTACGGGACAAAGAGCTGGCTCCGGCTCCTCTCCACCCATTCGGACCATCGGATGCTCGACGAAGACACCCGGGCCCGGCTATTGGACCGGATACGGGCCGCAGTCGATGCCAACGGCGGACGCGTCGAGGTCGGCTACGTCACGGTCGGCTACCTCGCGCGAACCCGTGAGCGACTCGGCGAACGGGACGACGCGTGAGGCCTGCCAGCTACGTCCCCATAGGCGTGGACGTCCCGCTTGCCAGTTGGGGCTACCGCGCGATCGGGGCCATCGCCGACGCCGTCATCGTCGGCATCGCGACCTATCTCATCGATCTCGCCGCCGGCGTCCGTACCCACACCGGCTACGTGTACCTCGACCTGGCCGTGAGCTTCGTGTACTCGTTCGCCCTGGTCGGGTTCTGGGGTCGCACGCTCGGCATGGCGTGGATGAGACTCGAGGCCGTCGACGCCGTCGAGGGGCGCACTCCGATCGGTCCCCTCAAGGCGGCGATCCGTTCGCTCGCCGCCGGCGTGCTGACGATCATCCCGATCGCGCCTTTCCTCGACCTGCTCTGGCCGCTGTGGGACCTCCGCAACCAGACGCTGCACGACAAGGCTGCCGGGACCCTCGTCCTGCGCCACTAGGTGCTCGATCTAGCCTCCGAGCAACCCCGCCACCTCGGCCCGCTCCTCGAGCAGCTCGGCGATCGTCGCCCGGATTCGCTCGGTCGCGAACTCACTGTGCCGCTGGCCGGTCACCACCTCCAACGAGGTCCCGTCCGATCGCACGGGAAACCCGAACTGCAGCCCCACCGGCACCCCGTACTCTCCCTGGGACACCACCGCGACCGACACGAAGCCGCCGGGCGGCGTCGGGCGCAGGATGCTGACCACAGAGTCGATGACGGCGTTCGCGGCGCTCGCAGCCGACGACAAGCCCCGCGCCTCGATGATCGCGGTGCCGCGTCGCTTCGCGGTCTCCAGGAACTCGCCTTCCAGCCACACCTGGTCCTGTATGACCTCGACCGCCGGCCGGCCCCCGATCAGCGCGTTCTCATAGTCAGGAAACTGCGTCGAGGAATGGTTCCCGTACACCGCCAGATTCGTCACCTGCTCATTGGACACGCGCGCCCGCTTCGCCAGCAGGCTCTGGGCGCGGTTCTGGTCGAGGCGCATCATGGCGAACCAGCGATCCGCCGGTATCTCCGGCGCGTTCGACCGGGCGATGAGGCAGTTGGTGTTGCAGGGATTCCCGAGCACGAGCACCCGCACGTCCGATGCCGCGTGCTCGGCGATGGCCCGGCCCTGCGGCTTGAAGGTCCCGCCGTTGACGCCCAGCAAGTCCTTGCGCTCCATGCCGGCCTTGCGGGGAACCGCCCCGATGAGCAGTGCGAACGAGGTCCCGTTAAAGGCACTCGCAAGGTCGCTCGTCGCCTCGATGCCGGCGAGAAGAGGAAACGCACAGTCCTCGAGCTCCATCACGACACCCTCGAGCACCTTCATCGCCGACTCGATCTCGAGCAGCCGGAGCACCACGGGCTGCCCGACTCCGAACATCTCGCCGGCTGCGATGCGGAAGAGCAGCGCGTAGCCGACCTGGCCTGCGGCGCCAGTGACTGTGACTTGGATCGGACGGGGCATCGTTGCGGTCCTGGCAGCTGTGGGGGAAGCGGTGTCGATCACGGCAAAGCAGACTAACCCCGCCGCGGGCCCACCTGACCCCGGGCGCGCGCCCTCCCCCCGGGCCGGACCGCCAGGCCCCAGCCGATCTGCCGGGCTCAGAGGCGCTCGACGATAGCGTCGGCGAACTGGCTGCAACGGACCTCGTGCGCGCCCTGCATCAAACGGGCGAAGTCGTAGGTCACGATTCTGTCGGCGATCGTCGCCTCCAGCGCCGCGACGATGTCCGCGGCGGCCTCCTGCCATCCAAGGTGCTCGAACATGAGCGCGCCGGACAGGAGCAACGAGCCTGGATTGACCTTGTCCTGACCCGCGTACTTCGGCGCGGTGCCATGGGTCGCCTCGAAGACGCCGTGCCCGGTCACGTAGTTGATGTTGCCGCCGGGAGCGATCCCGATGCCCCCGACCTGCGCCGCCAGCGCATCGGACAGGTAGTCCCCATTCAGGTTCGTGGCCGCGATCACGTCGAACTCGTCGGGCCGGGTGAGGACTTGCTGGAAGGTTATGTCCGCTATCGCGTCCTTCACCAGGATCTTGTCGCCGGGTTGGCCACCGCAGTCCTCCCAGCTGACCGCCACATCGGAGAACTCGTCACGGGCGACCTCGTAACCCCAGTTACGGAACGCCCCCTCGGTGAACTTCTGGATGTTCCCCTTGTGCACGAGCGTGACGCTCCGGCGGTGGTGCCGCACGGCGTACCGCAGGGCGGCGCGCACGAGGCGCTTCGAACCCGCCTCTGATATCGGCTTGATGCCGACTCCCGAGTCGGCGCGTATCGTCCACCCGAATTGCTCCTGCAGATAGGCGATGAGCCGGCGGGCTTCCTCGGTGCCCTCCTGCAGCTCGAGCCCCGCGTACACGTCCTCGGTGTTCTCCCGGAATATCACCATGTCGACCTTCTCGGGGTGGACGACCGGCGAGGGCACTCCGGCGAACCAACGCACCGGCCGCAAGCACACGTAGAGGTCGAGCAGCTGGCGCAGCGCCACGTTGAGCGACCGCAAGCCGCCGCCGACCGGTGTCGTGAGTGGGCCTTTGATGCCGATGAGATAGTCCCGGAACGCCTCAACCGTCTCCTCCGGCAGCCACTGCCCGGTCTGCTTGAAAGCCTTCTCGCCGGCGAGCACCTCCTTCCAACAGACGCGCCTGCCGTGTTTGGCCGCGGCAGCGTCGAGCACGTGTTGCGCGGCCGGCCAGATGTCAACCCCGGTCCCGTCCCCTTCGATATAGGGAATTATGGGTTCATCCGGCACCTGGAGCGCGCCCGTCTGTGCCATCGTGATCTTGGTCGGCATACCAGCGAGCCTACTTAGAACCACGCCTGTCGACGCCAACCCGCAGTGCTCCAGCCCTCGTGCACCGAAAGCGGCGCCCGCTTCAGGGACGTTGTCCGTGCAGCTGCCCGGCTACTTGCCTCCGCCCAGCGCGGCAGCCCGTCGCTCGGCGGCGAGCACGGCGTTGCGCAGGAGCATGGCCCGGGTCATCGGACCGACCCCGCCAATCCGCGGCGTTATCCAGCCTGCGATCTCCGCGACCGATTCCTCGACGTCAGAAAGCAGCCGCTTGCCTTCGCGCGAGACCCCGGCGCCCACTACTGCCGCACCAGGCCTGACCATGTCGCGGGTCACCAGGTCCGCCCGGCCCGCCGCCGCGACGACGATGTCGCCCTGGCGGACATACTGGCCGAGGTTCGCCACACCGGTGTGGACGACCGTCACAGCCGCGTTCAGGCCCGGCCTCTTCAGCGCCAGCAGGAGAGCGAGCGGCCGGCCAATGGTCAACCCCCGGCCGACGATCACGACGTGTTGCCCGCTCACAGGCACGTCGTACGCGTGGAGCAGTTCGACGATCCCCGCCGGCGTGCACGGAAGCGGTCCGGGCGCGCCCATCACGAGACGCCCGAGGTTCACCGGGTGAAGCCCGTCGACGTCCTTGTCGGGGTCCACCGCCAGCAGAGCCCGCTCCTCGTTCAAGTGCCCCGGCAACGGCAGCTGGATGAGCAGCGCGTCGACTGCGGGATTCGCGCTGAGCGAGTGGACAACCGACTCGAGGTGCTCCTGTGTCACGTCCCCGGACAGTTCCTCGTGCACGGACTCGACGCCGATCTCGGCGCAGTCCTGATGCTTCATCGCCACGTACCGGGCGCTCGGACCGTCGTCGCCGACCAGGACCGTCCCAAGCCCGGGGGTGACGCCGGCCGCCTTCAGCACGGCGACCCGCTTGGACAGCTCGGCCCGTTCCCGAGCTGCGAGCGCTTCCCCGTCCAGCAGGATCGCGGCCATCAGTGGCGGAAATGGCGCTCGCCGGTGAGCACCATCGAGATTCCACGCTCGTCAGCGGCCGCGATCACTTCCTGGTCGCGCAGCGACCCGCCCGGCTGCACGACAGCAGTGACGCCGGCGTCGATCACTGCGTCCAGCCCGTCACGAAATGGGAAGTATGCGTCACTGGCTCCTGCTCCTCCTTGCGCTCGACCGCCAGCCTTGCGAGCGGCGATCCCGGCCGCGTCCACGCGGTTCTGCTGTCCGCACCCGATACCCACCACCTGCCCACCGTGAGCCAAGACGATGGCGTTGGACGAAGTCAGACCGCACACCCTCCAGGCAAGCTCGAGATCGCGCCACTGCTGATCGGTCGGCGCGAGCTTCGTCGCCACCCGCCAGGTCTCGGGCGCCGATCCGAAGCGATCGCATTCCTGGACAAGAAACCCCCCGTTGGCCTGGCGAAGGCTGAACTCCAGGCGCGACGGGAAAGGCGCTGCGATCGCCCGCATGTTCTTTCGCTTGGCGGCGAAGCGGGCGAGGGCGGCGGCGTCGAACGCGGGCGCGACAAGGACGTCGGCGAGCGGGCCCTCGACGATCTGTTCCGCGAGCGCATCGTCGACGGGGCCGCTCAGGGCCACGATCCCGCCGAAGGCCGAGACCGGATCTCCCGCCAGGGCCTGTCCGTAAGCGGTGGCGAGGTCCTCGGCGACGGCAACCCCGCACGGGTTCGTGTGCTTCACGATCACCGCAGCGGCAAGACCCCCGGCGAAGCTGAGGCCATCGGGGCCGACGAGCTGGTACGCAAGCTGCCACGCCGCCTCGGCGTCGAGCAGGTTCAGGTACGACAGCTCCCGGCCGCCGTGCTGGACAAAGCCCTCCCACCAGCCGGCGGGATTGCCGCGCTCACGGTAGCGCGCGGCCCGCTGATGCGGGTTCTCCCCGTAACGGAGCTCCTTGGCACGCTCGAGGACGACGTGCAACGTCGGCGGCAACAAGTCGGCGCTCTCCGGGTCACCGCGCCCGGTCTCATCCAGCCAGTGAACGATCGCGGCGTCATAAGCGGCCGTATGGGCAAATGCGGCACGTGCCAGCCTGCGGCGCGTGAAATCGCTCATCACTCCGTCCCGGCGCAGCTCGTCGAGGACGGGCCCGTACTCGCCGGGATCCACGATGACGGTGACGTGTGCCCAATTCTTCGCGGCAGCCCGGATCATCGTCGGACCCCCGACGTCCATCGTCTCGATGGAAGGGTGCGACTCGAACGGATAGAGGTTGCAGGCAACGAGGTCGATCGCGGTGATGTCCTGGGCGGCGAGGTCATCGAGATGGGACTGGATCGACCGGTCGGCCAGGATGCCCGCATGGATGGCCGGGTGCAGGGTCTTGACGCGCCCGCCCAGCATCTCGGGCACGCCGGTGATCTGGGCAACTTCGGTGTGGTCAATCCCAGCGGCCTCGAGGACCTTGGCCGTGCCCCCGCTCGCGACGAGGTCGACGCCGAGGGCGGTCAGGCCAGCAGCGAACTCCACGAGTCCCGTCTTGTCGTAAACAGAGAGAAGCGCGCGCACAAGCGAGGACGCTACCAGGACGGTGCCGACACAGGCCGGACCGCCGGCGCATCGGACACGCGGCGAATCGCGCCCGTGCGAGCGTCCGGCGAGGTTCCGAACTTTCAGTCAAGTTTCGACGCCAAGACGGGTACTATTTGCGTACAGACCGGTCGGAGGGCAGCTGATAGTGGTCACGACCGCGGCCTTGCGAGCGTGGGACGCACCATCGGAACGGCGGGTCCCGGTCTTATGGTCAGACCCCGCAGACTTCCTGCAAGGTCTGCTGCTATGGCTTTTCACTCGCTACGCTCCATCGATACATCTCGGGACAGATCAGGAGTACTTTGAGCGACCAGCTCCAGGGCGACAAAGGGTCGTCCGCGTCTGACAGTAGGTGGTACCCACCGGGCTCCAATACGGTCGCGCGCCTTTCTTTATCCGATGAACAGGACCGCATCGCGGCCCTCCTCGATGCCGCGATCGGCGTGGCTCGAGTCGGGGAGACGGTCGTTGCTCAGGTCCGCGGCACGCGCAGGACCGGGTATTCATTCGCCCGCGACGCCAACAGCGCACACCTCGGCGCGCAACGTGGGAGTGCAGCCAATCCAAGCTCCGAGCGGGAGACCGGAGCGCACCGCGGGATGGAACCCCAGCCGCGCTTCAGAGCTCCAGATACGCCGAACTGGCCGTTCGGGGCACGGCATGGGGCAAGGAACCCCTCGGCGCCGCTCACACCGAGGACCGAGACCAAGTGGAGACCTGGCACCCGGGAGAGGGTGGACACCACCAGACGGCCACCGTCTCGGTCGCTTTCTGGGCCCGTCCGCCCCGCTCCCACGCCGCCCACTCCGGCGCCGCCCGCTCGCGCAACAGTTCCGCCTGCTCCACCGGTACCCCGCTGGAAGCCCGAGACGAGGTTCGAGCCCGCCCGTCCGCCCGATCGAGTCACATCCTTCGCACCTGCGCTGACAGAACCTGAGGCCGCGCCCCTGCCGCCCGCACCGGCGCCTCTGCATGTCGAGCCCGAGCCCCCGCAGGTCGCTCCCGCGCCCCTGCCGGCCAGCGCTCGGCGGCGTCCTTCCGCAGTCCGGCCCCCCTCGGACCTTCGTGACGCTGTGGCCGGCGCGGTCGCTCGTGCTGCAGCTCAGGGGCCGCTGCTTCCCCGGGGACCAGAGGAGCCGGGCGCCGTGACGCCTCAGGCGTCGGAGCCCTCAGCGCTGTGGCCGGACAACGGCCCAGCGACACCTCCGCCCGTGGAGGCCTCCTCGGCTCTGGTCGCTCCAGTCGAGGTCGCAGTCCACGGCCAACCGACCACCGTTGCGGAGGTTCCGGCCGACGCCTGGCCAAACGCGCCTGGCCCCTACGAGGAGCTCCCCAGACTGGCAGGTCAGCGCGCCCCGGCCGGTGCCTCCCCGAGGCGGCACAACAGTCGTGTGTCGACCCGGCCCGCTGCCGGGTTCCCCCCTGGCGCTGCGGCGCCTTCTGACCCACATTCAGCCCAACCAGGCCAAGCTGGTTCTGAGTCGGCTCCGTCGGACCCGAGGTCCCTCGACGTCACGACTTCTGCCACTGGCGACCAGGAGCTGGGCGTCCCTGAGCTGTCCGATGACAAGGGGCCATCTTGGCCTGTCGGCGAACGACGCTCTGCTGCCCGACAGGCCCGCAGCCCACTGCCCGCGGCGCTCCAGGCGGCGGTCGCATCTGAGGTTGCGCAGGTCGATGCCGGCGAATCGGCGTCACAGCCGCTCGCGTCGGGACAACCCCCGGAACGTACCGATCCCCTGCAGGCTGCAACGCGCACGGGTACCGGCACCCTCAACGAGTCCGCCACCGCCAGGGGACCCGGCATCATCCACCGTTACGGCTCGGCCATCGCCATCGTCCTCCTCTTCATCGCGGCAGGCGGCGCTGCCGCCGGCATCGCCGCCTTCCGCGGCCCGGTCAATCGGCCCCGGCCTCCGACTCCGGCCCAGGACCGAGCAAGGGCGAACAGCGTCGTGCTCAGGGCGAGCGACTTCCCAGGCTCGTGGCACGTGTCCGGCGCCGGAGCCGTCGCCGGCTCGTACGGGGTCGGATCAGTGCTCGTCAGGCCCGCGACCGTTCGCTCCTGGCTCGCCTCACATCTGGCGTGCACGACAGACCTCAACAGCCTCGGCGCCGCCATGACGCCGTCTGCTGGCGGCGCAACCGCAGTGGCCTCCACGCAGGCAACCGCCGTCGAGGCTCCGGGCGGCTCTTGGCAGATCGCGGACACTGTCGCTTTCCACTCCAGCCCTGCTCAGGCGAGCACAGATCTGACCGCGGTGCGCTCGCTCATCCGAGAGCCGAGCGCGAGAGCCTGCATCATCCATTTCTGGGCGGCAGCCCTGCTGGCCGAGCTGCCGCCCGGTTCGCACGTCGCGATGACCGTGTGGCAGCCGCGACTTCCGGCCCTGGCCGGGAACCCGATCGTATGGGCCATGTCGATGAGCGGCACGGCTACCGCCCGGCACCTAGCGGTCCCGATCCGTTTCGAGGTCACGTCGTTCACGGTCGGTCGCGCGCGGGTGTCACTCGCTGCGTCGTCCCGGCTCGCTCCGCTCCCCGCCAACCTCTATGGGGCGCTGCTCGTCACACTGGCGACACGAGCCGATCAGCACGCCTCCTGAGCCAGCCGCCCTTCCCGTCGCCTACGAGCCGGATCTCACGCCAGGTAGCGGTACAGCGGCATCTCGCTCGTAAGCTCGGCGACCCGCTCGGCAAGGGATCCGCCCGGATCCTCTCCGCCGTTTGCCAATGCGTCCACGAGGATGTCTGCGACCTCCGCGAACTGCTCACGCCCAAAGCCCCGGCAGGCGAGCGCCATCGCCCCGAAGCGCAACCCTGAGCAAGCCGGCTCTGCCCGCGGATCGTAGGCCAGCGCGATCGCGTTGGCGGAGATCCCGATCTTGTTGAGCCGTCCGAGTGTCGCCCAGGCCTCGCGCCCGCCCGGTGTCAGATCGACGAGCAGTTGGTGAACGTCGGTGCCTCCCGTGACCACATGTGCCTTGGTCCGATCTTCGGCCTCGACGAGAACTTCGGCCATCGTTCGGGCCCCTTCCAAGGTGCGCTCCATCCGCTCGCGGAACGCGTCGGTCCCCGCGAGCTTGAAAGTCACCGCCTTGGCGGCGGTCACGTTCGCAAGCGGGCAGCCTTGTTCGCCGGGGTAGACGGCGGCGTCGACCCGCTCGGCGATCTCCCGGCGGCACAGGATGGTCCCACCCCGAGCGCCCCCAAGAGTCTTGTGGACCGTCATCGTGCAGGCGTCCGCAAACGGAACCGGGTCGGGGTGCACCTTGGCGGCAACCAAGCCGGCGAAGTGAGCCATGTCCACCACCAGGGCGGCGCCCACCTCGTCGGCGATCTCGCGGAACCGTGCGAATTCCAGGTGCCGGCTGTAGCACGACCAACCGGCAAACAGAACCTTCGGGCGGTGCCGGCGGGCGAGCGTCTCAACCTCGTCCATGTCCACGAGCCGGTTGTCACGTCGCACGTGATACGCCAGCGCCCGGTAATTGCGCCCCGCGAAGGTCGCGGCCGCGTAGTGGGTCGGGTGTCCTCCGTGCGCGAAGTCGAAGCCGAGCACGACGTCGCCAGGCTCGCACAAGGCGTGAAGCACCGCGGCGTTGGCGCTTGAGCCCGAATAGGGCTGGACATTGGCGTGATCTGCACCGAACAGCGCCTTCGCGCGCTCGGTCGCCAGGCACTCGATCTCGTCGATCCACTCGCAGGTGTCGTAGTCACGGCTACCTGGGTAGCCGTCCGCGTACTTCGCCGTCAGGATCGACCCCTGTGCCTCCAGCACCGCGCGGGGCGGCACGCTCTCGGAAGCGACCAGGTCGAGCGTGGACCGCTGTCGGGCGAGCTCCCCGCCGATGGCGGCGCTCACCTCCGGGTCGAGGTCCTCGAGGACCCTCTCGAACAGGCCCGGATCAGCCCTGGACAGCGCCATTGGAACAAGCTACCGGGCAGCAACCACGGGCGCTGAGACCTGGACCGTCGCAGGCCCGGACAGTCCGTACGCAGAGCCTCGCGCTCGGCCGGCGAGATGCCGAGCAGCCCTGGTTCCGACCTGCTCGTTCAGCTGGCCGCCTGACTGACCGGCCGCACATCGAAGCCGGCGTCCCTCGCCGCGTCCAGCACCGCCTTGGCATGTTCCCGGTTCCGCGTCTCGAGCACGATGTGGACCGCGGTCTCGCGCACGGACAGGTCGTAGCCTTCGCGAAGGTGCTCAACGGTGACCAGGTTCGCGCCGCTCAGCCCGATGCAGGTGAGCAGGCGGGCGAGGCTGCCGGGCCGGTCCGTGATCCGGGCGAAGAGCACCACCCTCCGGCCGGCGTTGGTCTCGTGGCGCCGTATGACCGGTGAAAGCAGGCCGGTGTCGATGTTGCCTCCGGACAACACCACAACTGTCGTACCGGACGCTGGCGGGGTGATCTGGCCCCCCATCAGCGCGGCTGCGCCGACGGCGCCGGCCCCTTCCACGACAAGCTTGGAACGCATGAGCAGCATCACGATCGCGTCGGCGATCTCGTTCTCGCCAACTGCCACGATCTCGTCGACGTGCCGCTCGATCAGGTCAAGGGTTATCCCACTCGGTCGTTTCACGGCGATCCCGTCCGCCAGCGTCGAGCCACTCGTGACAGCAGTGGGCCCGGCGAGCGCGTGCGAAGCAAGAAAGGGGGCACAGACCGCAGCCTGCACAGCCACGACCTGCACCTTCGGGGCTAGCGCGTCGATCGCGCAGGCGATCCCGGACACCAGCCCGCCGCCCCCAAGAGGCACGATCACCATGGCGAGGTCGTCAATGTCCTCGACGAGCTCGAGACCGATGGTGCCCTGGCCGGCCACGATCGCCGGGTCGTCAAAGGGATGAACGAAGTGCAGACCGGTCTCCAGGGCGCGAGCCTCGGCCAGGACAACGCAGTCGTCGAGCGAGTCGCCTTCGAGATGTACCGAGGCGCCGTAGCCGATCGTCGCGTCGGCCTTGGAGATCGACGCCTCCGCCGGCATGTACACCTCGCAGGGCACGCCCGCCGAACGTGCCGCGTAAGCGGCTGCCTGTGCGTGATTACCAGCCGAGGCGACAACTATGCCGGGCCAGGCTCCCTCGCCGAGAGCAGCGAGCTTTGCCGTCGCCCCGCGGATCTTGAAAGAGCCGGTTCGTTGGAGGTTCTCGGTCTTCAGGATGACGCGTGAACCGGTCAGCTCGCTCATGACGCGGCAGTCGTAAAGCGGCGTGCGCACCGCGACGCGCTGCACGGCGGCCCGGGTGGCCTCGATCGCCTCGAGCCCGATCTCCAAAGGTGCCGAGGCCCCCACCGTCACCAGGTCGTCCTCACAGCGCCCGCACGAGCTCCACCATGAGCTCGCCGGCCTCCGTGGGGTTCTTCGCCACGATCACGCCTGCGGCCGACAGGGCTTCCATCTTGGCCTTGGCCGTTCCTTTGGAGCCTGAGATGATCGCGCCGGCATGTCCCATCTTCCGACCCGCGGGTGCTGTCACGCCCGCGATGTACGCCACGACGGGCTTGTCCATCGACGATGCGATGAAGTCCGCGGCCCGTTCCTCGCCGTCGCCCCCTATCTCTCCGATCATCAGCACCGCCCGCGTGTCCGGGTCATCCTCGAAGGCGGTCAGCACATCGACGAAACTCGAGCCCGGCACCGGGTCGCCGCCGAGGCCCACGCAGGTGGTCTGGCCGACGCCCTGCTGAGACAGCTCGTGCAGGGCCTGGTAGGTCAAGGTGCCCGAACGGCTGACGACCCCGACCGGGCCTCCCGGCAAGGCGATGTCCCCTGATGTAATGCCGATGTTGCACTTTCCCGGCGAGATGATGCCCGGGCAGTTCGGGCCGATCAGCCGCGTGGCGGGGTAGTCGCGGCTGAGACGGGCGTTCACGAGCGCCTCGTCCTTGGCCGGGATGTGCTCGGTGATGCACACCACGACGCGAATACCGGCCGCCGCGGCGTCGATGATCGCTGCCGGAGCCCCGCGGGGCGGCACGGCGATGAAGCTCGCGGTGGCTCCGGTGGCAGCGACCGCCTCGGCGACCGAGTCGAAGACCGGGATGCCCTCCACGTCTTGGCCTCCCTTGCCGGGCGTGACACCGGCGACCACCTTGGTGCCGTAGTCGCGGTTGCGCAAGCCGTGAAAGCGACCCTGACTCCCAGTGAGTCCTTGGACGACCACGCGGGTCGTCTCATCGACGAAGATGCTCACAGCTCCGAACCTCCTTGTGACCTGGGCACACGCGCGAGCTCGACCGCGCGCCGCGCGGCACCCAGCATGGTCCGCTCGCTGATGATCTTCTCCGAGGCGCGCTCGTCAATGATCCTGTGGGCCTCGGCCGCGTTGGTTCCGTCGAGTCGAAGGACGATCTGCGAGGCGATGTCCACCTGCTCGAGCGCGCTGACGATGCCGCGCGCGACGTCGTCGCACCGCACGATCCCGCCGAAGATGTTCACGAGGATCGCCCGGACGTTCGGATCGAGGTTGATCACCTCGAGCGCGTTCGCCATGACATCCGCGTCGGCCCCGCCACCGACGTCGAGGAAGTTCGCCGCGCTGCCGCCGACTTGGCTCACCATGTCGACGGTGCTCATCGCCAGACCGGCTCCATTCGCGATGATTCCCACCGAGCCGTCGAGTGCGATGTACGACAGCCCCTTCGACTTGGCGAGGCGCTCGCGCTCGGTGGAATCGCCCAGATCGTCTATCTCTGCCCATTCCGGATGCCGAAACGCCGCGTCGTCGTCGAGGGTCACCTTCGCATCGAGCACACGCACCTCACCATCGGTCGTGAGCACGAGCGGGTTGATCTCCACGAGGTCGGCGTCGCCTTCGATATAGCAGTCGTAGAGCTTCAGGAGGATCTCGGCGGCACCCTCTCGAGCCTGCAGATCGAGCCGCGCGCGCTCGACCAGCTCCCGCGCCGCCGCCAGCGTCAAGCCGTCAAGCGGGTTGACATGCAGTCGCGCGATCGCGTCCGGATCCTCCTCCACGACCTGCTCGATGTCGACCCCCCCGCGGGCCGAGACCATCGCTAGATGCAGCTTGGCCGACCGGTCGAGCGTGAAGCTCGCGTAGTACTCCTTGGCGATGTCCGTCGCCCCCTCGATCCACAGGCGGCGCACGACATGGCCCTTGATGTCCATGCCAAGGATGTTGCCCGCGTGCTCTGTGACCTCCGCCCTGGAGCTGGCGAGCTTCACCCCGCCTGCTTTGCCGCGGCCTCCTACTTGCACTTGGGCCTTCACGACCACGGGATAGCCGAGCCGTTCGGCGGCGGCTTCGGCTTCGGCCACGGTATCCGCGGCTTCCCCGGGCGGTATGGGCAGGCCATAACGCGCGAAGTACTGCTTGCCCTGGTACTCAACTAGATCCACCGGTCACCTTCCTGTCGGTCGCTTCGGTCGCTTCAGTCGCTGCTAACCCCCGGCAGCCCCGCACTCGCCCGCTCGCGTGCGTCCAAGGCTTCCTCCAGCCAGGAGGCGATCTGACGGAGATGGGCGCCGGGCGTGAACACGGCACTCACGCCTGCGGACTTCAACGCGTCGACGTCGCGCTCGGGGATGATCCCGCCCACGACAACGATCACGTCTGCGAGCCCTTCGGCCCGTAAGCCTTCGACGACTCGCGGGACCAACGTCAGGTGGGCCCCAGACAGCAACGAGAGCCCCACCGCGTCCGCGTCCTCCTGCATAGCGGTGCGGACCACCTGCTCGGGGGTCTGGTGGAGGCCTGTGTAGATGACCTCGAAGCCGGAGTCTCGCAAGGCGCGGGCGATCACCTTGGCGCCTCGGTCGTGGCCATCGAGACCCGGTTTGGCCACGACGATGCGGTAGCGACGGTCCATTCCCTGGCGATACTAGGCAGCACTGGGCACCAAGGGACCAATCGGCCGCAAAGGAGCCCTCAGGACTTCACAGCGGGCAGCAGGACGAAGGCGACCAGGCTGAGGTGCAAGGCCGCGGCCAGCACGACACATGAGTGGAAGATCTCGTGATACCCGTAGACGGCCGGCCACGGATCAGGACGCCTGCGGGCATACACGACAGCACCGGTCGTGTACAGCAGTCCGCCTCCGAGCATCAACGCAAAGCCCAGCACGCCCAGGTAGTGAAAGAACTCCGGCATGGCCCCCACGGCGATCCATCCGGCTGCGATGTAGGGCAGTGCGACGGCCCACTTCGGCGCGTCCAGCCACGTAAAGCGCATCACGATCCCGACGACCGATGCTCCCCAAACCAGGCCGAGGACGATCGACGCGTCGGTGTCGGGAAGCGAGAGACCGGCAACCGCGGTATAGCTCCCCGCGATGCAGACAAAGATCATGGAGTGGTCGGCACGACGCATCCCGCGGCGTGCACTCGGCGACCAGGCACCCCGGTGGTACAGGGCGCTCGTCGTCAGCATTGCCGTCACCGAGAAACAGACGACCGCAGCGCACACTTCGGCCTTGGTCCCGTCTGCCTCGAGACCGATGACCGGGCCGACAACGAGCATCGCTATGGCGCCAACCTCGTGAAGCCATCCGCGCAGGAGTGGCTTGGGTCCCTCCGTCGCCGGTACCTTCGCCTGGGCAACCCGCGCCACAGGCGCACTCTACCTACCGGTCGGTAGGCACACCAGCCGGAGGAGAGCCCGCACCGGCCTGCGGCCGTTCGAGCGGGCTGAGCGCCAGGAGGAAGCGTTTCTCACCGTGGTCCGGGAAGCAGATCGTCGCCCGGGCGTCCTCGCCCTCGCCCAGCACCTCGACGACCACTCCCTGACCGTAACGGGCATGCACCACGGCGTCGCCGGGCGCGAGACCGAGGCGTTCGGCACCGCTGGCGGCGCCCGCAGCCGGCACCGCAGGGTGCCGGCTGCCGCCTCCCCCGCCCTTCGAGATGCCGCCTCCCCCGCCGATCACGGCTCCGTCGCCGACATCCTCGACCAGCTCCTCGGGGATCTCCTTCAGGAACCGGCTCGGGAAGCTCTGCTGGATGCTGCCGAACAGCAGGCGGCTCCAGGTGTGCGTTATGTACAGCCGTTCGCGGGCACGGGTCACGCCGACATAGCAGAGTCGCCGCTCCTCCTCGAGCTCGTCGGGCTCGCTCAAGCTCTGGGAGTGCGGGAAGATCCCCTCTTCCATCCCGGTGAGGAACACGACGCGGAACTCCAGGCCCTTCGCCGAGTGCAGCGTCATGAGCGACACGCTCGCTCCATCGTCGACGACGTCAGTCGCGGCGACGAGTGCCGTGGACTCGAGGAAGGACTCCAAGTCGGTGTGCTCGGACGCCACGTTCATGAGCTCGGTCAGGTTCTCGACGCGGCCCTCGGCGTCGATGGCACGGCTACCGCCTATGGCGATCTCGGCCTCGAGCACTTCCCTGTAGCCAGTCCGTTCCAGAACGATCTCGATCAACCGGCCCGGCTGGCGCGCGAGCAGATCTCCGGACCGGAGCTCTTCGAGCAGGTTGAGGAAGCTCCGGACCCCGGCCAACGCCTTTCCCGACACGCCGGCCTCCTCGGCACGCTCGAGCGCCGAGGCAAACCCGACGCCACGCTCGGTGCAAAAGGCGATCAGGCGCGCCACGGTCGTGTCGCCGATGCCGCGGCGCGGCGTGTTGAGGATCCGGCGGAGGGACACCTCGTCGCCGGGATTGGCGAGGGCGCGAAGGTAAGCGAGCACGTCGCGGATCTCGCGCCGGTCGAAGAAACGGGTCCCCCCGATCACCGTGTAGGCGATCCCACGATCGGCCAGCGCGGTCTCGAGGGCGCGGCTTTGGGCATTTGTGCGGTAGAAGACGGCGATCTCGCCATAACCGACACCCTCGTCTCGGTTGAGCGCGGCGATCTCGCTCGTCACGAACGAAGCTTCGTCCCGGTCGTCGCCGGCACGGTAGCGCCGGATCCGGTCACCTTTGCCGAGCGCGCTCCACAGGTCCTTCTCCTGGCGGACCAGGTTGTTGCCTATCACGGCGTTGGCAGCATCAAGGATCGTCTGGCTGGACCGGTAGTTCTGATCGAGCACGATCATCCGGGCGTCGGGGAACGCACGCTCGAACTCGAGCAGGTTGCGCATCTCGGCGCCCCGGAATCGGTAGATGCTCTGGTCTGTGTCGCCGACGACACAGACGTTGCGATGAGCCTGTCCGAGCAGGATCACCAGCTCGTTCTGCGCAAGGTTCGTGTCCTGGTACTCGTCCACGAGCACGTGCTCGAAGCGTTGCGCATAGTGCTCGAGCACGTCGTGATGTTCGCGGAACATCCGCACCGTGCGGACCAGCAGGTCGTCGAAGTCCATCGCGTTCGCCGCGACGAGGCGCCGCTCGTACTCGGCATAAGCCTGCGCGATCCGCCGCTCGTAGATTGTTCCGGCGCGCTCGCCGAACGACGGCGCGTCGACCAGGTCCGACTTGGCCGAGCTGATGACACCGAGGACAGCGCGGGGCGGGAATCGCCGCTGGTCGACGCCGAGGTCGTCGAGGACGTGCTCGACGAGCCGGCGGCTGTCGCCGTCGTCGTAGATCGAGAAGCCGGGCCGGTATCCGATCTGCTCGGCGTTGCGGCGCAGCATTCGGGCGCACGCGGCGTGGAACGTGGACACCCACATCCTCTCGGAGTCGGCGCCGACGAGCTCCACGACGCGCCTTCGCATCTCGTCCGCGGCCTTGTTGGTGAAGGTGATGGCGAGGATGCGCCACGGCGGCACACCCGAAACCACAAGGCGGGCAATGCGGCGAGTCAGCACGCGGGTCTTGCCGGAGCCGGCGCCGGCCACCACGACAAGCGGGCTCCCCTCGTGCAGGACCGCTTCACGCTGTGGAGGGTTCAGGTCGCCGACGAGGTCTCCGACCGCGCACGCCACAGAGGCCGCGGCCCGCGCCTCGTCCTCGGGCTCGGCCTCGCGCTCGACCCTCGGTACCACGATCCGGCCGCGGAACGGGGGCAAGTCCCCGAGAAGATCCCACTCGTCGTCCCCCCATGTACCTGGAGTTCGCGGGGGCAGAGACGACATCACGCCCGACACTACCGGCGCTCAGACACACTCCACGGGCCACAGCCCCGCGGCCGTGTCGGTCTCACTCCCACTCGATGGTTCCCGGGGGCTTGGACGTCACGTCGTAGGCGACACGGTTCACGCCCCGCACCTCGTTGATGACTCGGCTCGAGATCCGCTCGAGGACTTCGTAGGGCAGGCGAGCCCAGTCGGCAGTCATGGCGTCCTCGCTCGTGACCGCACGGATGACGATCGGGTAGGCATAGGTCCGCTCGTCACCCATCACGCCGACCGAACGCACCGCCGGCAGCACGGCGAACCACTGCCACAGCTGCTCGCCCAGTCCAGCGCGCCGGATCTCCTCGAGAACTATCGCATCAGCCGCCCGTAGGATCTCGACGCGTTCGGGGGTCACCTCACCGACCACCCGCACCGCGAGCCCCGGCCCAGGAAACGGCTGACGCCACACGATCTCGGCCGGCAGCCCCAGCTCCTCGCCGATCGCCCTGACCTCGTCCTTGAACAAGAGCCGGAGCGGCTCGACAAGCTCGAGGTCCATCTCCTCGGGCAGCCCGCCGACGTTGTGATGAGACTTGATCGTCGCGGCGTCGACGGTGCCCGACTCGATCACGTCCGGGTACAACGTGCCCTGGACCAGGTACCTGGCGTCTCCTCGCTCGAGCGCGACCTCTTCGAAAAGGCGAATGAACAGCTGGCCAACGGCTTTGCGTTTCGCCTCGGGATCTGTCAGGCCCGCCAGAGCATGAAAGAACCGGTCCGAAGCCCTGACGTGCACGAGGTCGAGCGCGAACTGCTTCAGGAATGTCGCTTCGACCTGTTCTCCCTCGCCTGAGCGCATCAGCCCGGTGTCGACGAACACCGCCGTGAGCTGGTCGCCGACGGCCTTGTGGACGAGCGCGGCCGCGACGGCCGAGTCGACGCCCCCCGAGAGAGCACACAGCACATGGCCCGCACCGACCTGTGCGCGGACGGCCTCGACCTGCGACTCGATCACCGACGCGTGGGTCCAGGACGGCCGGCACTCGCAAACCTCGAACAGGAACCGCCTGAGCAGCTCCTGTCCCCGCTTAGTGTGCACCACCTCGGGGTGGAATTGGACGCCGTAGAGACCCCGTGCCGGGTCCTCGAAGGCAGCGACCGCGACCTCGGCGGTAGCCGCAGTGACCGTGAACCCCGCGGGTGCGCCCACGATCGAGTCCGCGTGGCTCATCCACACCTCGGTCGACGGGTCCCAGCGGTCCATGAGCACCGAAGCGGCCCGTGCCAGCAGCGGAGTCCGGCCGAATTCGGCGGTGCCGGTCCGGGCCACCTCACCGCCGAGCAGCCGGGTGAGGAGCTGGGCGCCGTAGCAGATGCCGAGCACCGGCACGCCCGACGCGAACAATCCGCCGTCGACCGATGGGGCCGACGGCGCGTAGACGGACTTCGGGCCACCCGAGAGGATCACCCCCTTGGGTTTGCGGGCGAGCATCTCACTCGCGGTCATCGAAGCGGGCACAATCTCGGAGTAGACGTGCGCTTCGCGCACTCGCCGCGCGATGAGCTGGGCGTACTGGGCTCCGAAATCGACCACGAGCACCGTGTCGTAGTCGGCCGCCATCTCCTGACGCTACCAGCGGCGCAGAGCGCGTCAGCGCCTGCGCCGCAGGCCCTGGCCGGTCGTCCCGGTCAGCTCGCTGTCAACTCTCCTGGTCAGCTCCACATGCCCACCGACTGGGCCCTCTGAAGCTGCTTGCCCTCGGTCTGCAACGCCGGGGCCACCATGACCTCCACCTTGTGGAACTCGCGGATGGTCTCGTAGCCGCACGTCGCCATCGAGGTGCGAAGCGCGCCGAACAGGTTCATGCGCCCATTGTTCTCATGCGCCGGCCCGAGGAGGATCTCGCGGATCGTCCCGCGGGGCTCGACCTTCACCCGGGCGCCCCTCGGCAACGTCGGGTGGAAGGTGGCCATGCCCCAGTGGTAGCCGTGACCCGGCGCCTCGTAAGCCGCCGCGAGCGGCGACCCGATCATCACCGCGTCCGCCCCACAGGCGATCGCCTTTGCGATGTCGCCGCCGCGGGACATCCCACCGTCGGCGATCACTTGCACGTAGACGCCGGTCTCCTCGAGATGGCGAGACCTGGCACCCGCCGCGTCGGCGATCGCGGTCGCCTGCGGCACGCCGATCCCGAGCACACCTCGGGTGGTGCAAGCATTGCCGGGGCCGACGCCCACGAGCACACCCGCCGCGCCGGTCCGCATGAGGTGCAACGCCGCGGGGTAGGACGCGCACCCCCCGACGACGACCGGGATGTCGAGCTCGCGGATGAACCGGTTCAAGTTGAGCGGCTCGCCGTTCTTCGAGACGTGCTCGGCGGAGACCACCGTGCCCTGGACCACGAGCAGGTCGAGCTCGGCCTCGAGCACTGCCGACGCGAGCTGTGCCGCTCGCGGAGGCGTGACCGAGCCACAGGTGGTGACGCCGGCCGCCTTGATCTCCCGGATGCGCAGGCTGACGAGCTCGGGCTTCAAGGCCTCGAGGTAGATCTGCTGCATACGGGCGGTCGCCTTCTCCGGGGAGAGCTCCGCAATCTCGGCCAGCATTGGTTCAGGGTCCTCGTAGCGGGTCCAGAGCCCCTCGAGGTTGAGCACGCCCACGCCACCGAGGCGGCCGATCGCTATGGCCGTCGCAGGGCTCACGACGCCGTCCATCGCAGAAGCCATCAAAGGCAGCTCGAAACCGAACGCGTCGATCTCCCAAGAGATGTCCACGTCCTCGGGATCGCGGGTGCGCCTCGAGGGGACGATCGCGATGTCGTCCAAGCCGTATGCCTGCCGTCCCGACTTCCCGATCCCGATCTCGATCTCGCCCACGCTCGGCCTCCCGTTTCGCTCCCACCAGTGCTCTCAACCTAACGCGCCCCCTGCTGGCGCCGAATTCGCCCGGGGCGCCGTAGGGCCGGCTCGTGACGGTTCAGATCCCCGTGCGAAGCTTGGCGAGCACGCTCGAGGCTAGTTCGAGACCGGCGTGCCCACCTATGGGATCGACGCTGACGACGGTGAGCTTGTCGGCTGTCCAAAGAGCGACCAAGCTCCATTGAGGACGGTGGTACGACCACCACCGGATGCCGGACCACTTGCGTTCGTTGTAGATGCCGGCGGCGATCTCTTGGGTACGGGTACGGTTCCGGACCACGACATCGGTCGGGCGGATACCGCGTTCTGCAAGCACGTGCGCGTCGTCCAAGTCGATGAGCGGGTTCGCCTCCTCGTCGAACCGGTAGACGCCGAGGCGCCGCTGCGAGCCCGGAAGCCCGGGGAACACCAGCATGGCAGGAGTCCAGGTGACCAGATTGCCGAATGCTTCCCCAATCGCAGCCTCGGGGCTCGTGGCCAGATAGCAGGTGCGGTACAGCGAAGGGTTGTCCCACCTCCCTCCGCCTTGAACCGGGTGCACGTGGAGCGCGTGGCCTGGATCGCCCTCCCCGGCGTCGTCCAGGTAGGGAAACACCCGATAGAGCAGCACCTATGCGTAGGCTCCTGCTGTTTCGGCCTCGATCGCCTCGATCACCTCGGTGGACCCGCGACTGACCAGGACGTCGATCGGCCGGGCACCGTCGAGAAAGGCGTTGGCCCCGGTCAGCCAGTCGCCGATCACGGACTTGTCCCAGATCAACAGGAGCCGGCCGACAATGTGGTCGAGGTCGACCAATACAGGGGCCACCCGAGGCGAAGGGACCTCCTCCGCTCGCCTCCAGCGGCTCGGCTGGCTTTCTGTGACCCTGAGAAGGCTTGCTATGAGCTTGTTCCCGAGCGTGTCGACGAGGAACTCGGCACGCCGGCTCGGTTGCCAGGCCGGACCGACCTGAGCGGGCCCACCGGCGCTTGCGCCAGGCGTGGCGCGCACCGGTTTCACTTGGTGACGCGCCGCCTTGGTTGCGGCGACGGTCCTGGTTGCGGCGACGGTCCTGGTTGCGGCTTTGGGAGTCTTCGGGTTGGGAGCCACACTTACAGGATAGCGCCCAACGAATCTCTTGGGCGCGCCCACGGCCCCGGCGACCCGGTGGCCGCCGGATCAGCGCACGACCAAGCGCGCGGCAATGGCGAAGGGAAGCGCGGCCAGGACGAGGACGACGATCCTCAGCCACAGCGGCGAGCCGGCGCTCGCGAAGAGGGCCTCGTGCAGGGCGGTGACCGGGACATTGGGAAGTGTGCTGTGGCTGGCGAGGATTCGCGGGAGGAACGAGGTTGCGATCAGCGCTGCAAGTGCCGCCAATGGCGCGGCAACGAGCGGCCCCGTCGCGACCACGCCGATCCCGGCGGCGGCGAAGGCCAGCGCGGCGACGCCAATGGCGGTGCCGTGAGGCAGGTAGAAAAAGGCCGCGACACCGAGGGCGGCCAGGAGCAATCCGATCACTGCACGCAGGCGCAGCGTGCCGCGGGCAGCGTAGATGAGAAGGAGCGCCGTCACGCCGGGCACGAGCACGGCGAGAAGCGCCGTGACCCCGTCGACAACGCGCCGGGAGGCGCCGTGGCTGGCGGCGGAGTGGACCAGCGTGAGCCCTGCAGTGCCGACGAGTCGCTGAGCGGTGTCTGATAGCGACGTCGCCGCGCCGGCGAAGTAGGCGAGCTTGCCGACCCCGACGGCAATCCCCGCAACGACCCCGACAACAAGCCAGATCCTGCCTTTCACTGGCTTCACACGGGGCAAGCTGCCTCCTCGGCTCGAAACGATACGGCACGATTGTGTCAGGCCGGCGCGCGGCCGGACCTGCCGACGCGTGAGTGGTCGATACTCTCACGAAGCAGCTCGCCGTGTCAGTCGTGGTGCGGGTACTCGCCGGTCATGTGCAAGTACGCCATGGGTGGCCAGGCCTTCCCCGCCGACGCCGAAGGTGTGGTCAAGGGCCATGCCGGCGACCGCCTCGTCCGCGCAGCACCACCCGCGCGCAGTCCTCCGACGGCGGCTCGGCTTCGGCGGGACGGATGTGATCGAAGTCGGGATCCTTGCCGAGAGAAGGGTCGAACACGGTTCAATGACCCCGCCGGCCGCGCGTCGAGGGGGCCAGACGCGTTCAGCACCCGGCGTGACGGCCCACGCCGGACCGGTGCGTGCCATACAGGGCGCGGGTAGGGTCGACGTGTCGTCGACACTCAAGATCGAACTGCACGGCCGGATCCGCCGTGCCGCCACGTGGAGGTCAGGGCCATGCGGGTCACGCGTTTTGGATTGCAGATCCCGAATTTCACGTTCCCCGGCGTCGAGGACGGGGAGCTCTTCGACCGGATCGCCCAGATAGCGGTGGCCGCCGAGGAATCGGGGTTCGACTCGGTGTGGGTAATGGACCACTTCTACCAGATCACCGGCGTCGGGCCCCGCACCGACCCGATGCTCGAGTCCTACACGCTTCTTGGAGCGATCGCCGCTCGCACAACGCGTGCCGGGCTCGGCACCATGGTGACCGGCGTCACCTACCGCAACCCCGCCTACTTGGCCAAGATTGTGACGACCCTCGACGTCATCTCCTCGGGTCGTGCCATTCTCGGCATCGGCGCGGCATGGAACCAGGACGAGCATGCAGGCTACGGCTTCGGTTTCCCGCCGGTCGCTGAGCGCATGGAACGCCTGGAAGAGGCCCTGCAGATCTGCCGGGCCATGTTCAGCGAGGAGGCCCCCAGCTTCGCCGGCCGGCACTACGCCATCGCGGGCGCGCTGAACCTGCCTCGGCCGATCCGGCCCGGGGGCATTCCGATCCTCGTCGGCGGTAGCGGCGAACGCAAGACCTTGCGACTGGTGGCGATGTACGCCGACGCCTGCAACCTCTTCGGCGACGTGGCGACGATCCGCCGCAAGCTCGAGGTGCTGAACCGCCACTGCGAGGCGATCGGCCGGGATCCGGCCGAGATAACCAAGACCCGTCTCGGCGGCCTGGTCATCGCCGACACCAATGCCGAGGCCGATCGCAGGGCACGCCAGATGGCCGAGGCGCGTGGAATGGACGCGGCCCGCATGCGCGAATACTTGGCGGTGGGCGACCCGGACACGGTGTGCGAGCAGCTGGCGAAGTACCTCGAAGCCGGTCTCGACGGGATGATCTTCAACATGCACGATGCCCAGGACCTCGGCCCGGTCCGCTTGGCCGGCAAGACCCTCAGCACCGCATTCGGTTGAGCACCCGCCCCGAGGCGACCCTCAAGCAGAACCTGCCGGCATCAACAGGTCGCGGGCCGCGTCCCTCACCAGGGCTCCTAGCTCGGCGGCGGGGACGTCGGGGAACAGGTTTCCCGAGAGCACGAGCGCGCCCATGACCGCCCCCAGGGCACATGCCATCCGGACGCGGTCGCGCAGGGCGAGCGCCTGGTTGGAGAGAACCTGCCGGAACAGGGCTTCCACGTCCTCGTGCGCGGCGTCATGGCGCAGCCGGTGCAACTCGTCCAGGGCGACCTGGTTGCGCTCGAACAGGACGAAGAGCGGCCGGTGCCCCAGTATCTGGTCGATGAGCTGATCCAGGATCTGGGCCGCCAGCTCGGTAGACATCTCCGCCGGGTCGATCCCGCTCAGGGCGCCGCGCCCGAACTCGTGCAGCCGGAGATGGAGCTCGATCAAGATGTCTTCCTTGCTGGCGAAGTGGTAGTAGATCGCCGCTTTCGAGAAACCCAGCCGCTCCGCGATCTGACGCAATGAGGTCTTGTCATAACCCTGCTCAGTGAACAGTTGCAGGGCGATGTCGAGAATCCGTTCCCGCGTGCTGTTTTCTTCGGCGAGCTCCGGTGCTGGGTCCTGTTCGCGCCCCTCACCGGTCCCGGTCTGCAACATGATCTCCATCATCACCGTGATTCTACTTGACAGCCGGTAAGTATCACACTTACCATGCGGCAAGTTAGTAATCCCCGCAAGAAGACTGGATCAGGCCATGCTGACCGACTCCATGATCCGAGCCGAAGGCTTGAAGAAGCACTACGGCGAGACGGTCGCTCTGGCCGGGATCGATCTCGAGGTGCCCGCCGGCGCAATTCTCGGCATGCTGGGACCCAACGGTGCGGGAAAGACGACCGCCGTTCGCATCCTGACGACTTTGGCTCTCCCCGACGGGGGTCGTGCGCGCGTCGCCGGCTACGACGTCGTCGCGGAGGCGCCCCAGGTCCGGCTCAACATCGGCGTCACCGCGCAGGACGCGACGCTCGACGAAATGCTGACCGGTCGGCAGAACCTCGTCATGATCGGGCGCCTGAGCGGGCTGCACCGGGCTGAGGCACGCGTGAGGGCGCGCGACCTGCTCGAGCAGTTCGACCTCGCCGATGCCGGCGACCGGATCTTGAAGGGGTACTCGGGGGGAATGCGCAGGCGACTCGACCTGGCAGCGGGCCTGGTGACCCACCCGCCTGTGCTGTTCCTCGACGAGCCGACCACTGGTCTCGACCCGACCAGCCGCGTGCGCATGTGGGGCATCATTCGCGAGCTCGTCGCCGACGGCGTCACGCTTCTGCTCACCACGCAGTACCTCGACGAGGCCGACGAGCTTGCCGACCGGATCGTCGTCGTCGATCACGGCCGCGTGATCGCGGCCGGCACAGCCTCGGAGTTGAAGACGAGGATCGGAGGGGCGCGCCTGGAGGTGACGCTCAACGCGCCCGATCCGGCAGCGACCGGGGCGCTTGGGCCATACGTCTCTGGAACGATTCAGGTCAGCCACGACGGCCGGCGTCTGCGCGCACCGGTCCGCAGCGGTGACGGACTGGCGACCACGATCGTTCGTGCCCTCGACCAGGCCGGCATAACCGTCGACGACGTCGCCCTCCACCAGCCCTCTCTCGACGACGTGTTCTTCGCCCTTACCGGCCACCCGATGTCAGATCGTGCAAGCGGCGAACAAGCCGGGGCGCAAGCGTCCCCCGCCGACATGGAGGCGACGCTGACATGACCGTGATCACCGCACGACTCGCGCCGGCCATCGCGCCATCGCGCCCGCACCGACTGGTTCGCCAGCTCAGCAACGTCGCCGTGCTCACCGGGCGCAATTTGGTGCACATCGCCCGCGAGCCGTTGCAGTTGTCGGACGTCACGATCCAACCCGTGCTGTTCACCGCCTTGTTCGTCTACGTGTTCGGGGCCGGGGTGGTCCTTCCCCACGGAGGCACCTACGCGAGCTTCGCGATCGCCGGCATGCTCGCGCTCAACCTGACGACTTCGGCGATGGGAACGGCGGTCGGGCTCAGCGACGACCTCAACGGTGGCATCATCGACCGCTTCCGATCGCTGCCGATGTGGCGGCCGGCAGTGCTCGTCGGACGGTCCGTCACGGACCTGTTTACGGCTGTGATCTGCGCGTTCTTCGTCGGCATGACGGGCCTGCTGGTCGGCTGGCGCCCCGAGGGCAGCGTGGCGTCGACAGTTGGCGGCTTCGCCATCTTCCTGTTCTTCAGCTACTCGCTCTCGTGGGGCTGTGCGTGCCTCGGCATCGTCTCCAAGGGCCCCGAGTCGGCTCAGGGAATCGGGCTCGTCGTCCTGTTCCCTCTGGCCGTGGTCTCCAACGCGTTGGTCCCGACCGAGCGTATGCCGACGGTGCTGCGTGCCGTCGCCAACTGGAACCCGATAAGCGCGGTGACCGCCGCGTGCCGCCAGCTCTTCGCCAATCCCAACCCTTCGGCGACAGTGAGCTCGTGGCCCATGCAGCACCCCGTTGTCACCTCGTTGCTGTGGTCCGTCGGGATGCTCGCTGTATTCGCCCCCTTGGCTGCCCATCTGTTCGTCCGGCGCACACGCGGCTGAGCAAACCCGTCAGGGCAGAACCGGCCGGCTCACGCACCGCCCCAGCAGGCGGAGGAGCAGGGCGTGGAGCATCTGGGCCGTCGCGCCCCAGATCACGTCCTCACCCAGGTCGAAAAAGTGCATCGTCCAAGCCGGAGCTCCGGCGCGGTCCCATCGCTCCTGCCAGTAGCGGCCTGGGGCGACGAGCTCTGCGAGCGGCACGACCAGGACACAGTCGACCTCGTCGGGGTTCGCCTCGAGAGCCGGGTGAGCCAACGCGGCGGCCACGAACGCAAGGATGGAAGCCGAGCGCAGGGGACGGCCCAGGCTCGAGAGCTCGCCCAGCACCTCCACGGCGTCCGCGGACAGGGCCACCTCCTCCTCCGCTTCCCGCAGCGCTGCGGCGAGCGGCGCCTCACCCGGCTCGATACGGCCGCCCGGGAAGGCGATCTCACCCGGGTTCGCACGCAAGTGTGCCGCCCTGCGGATGAGAACGACCGAGACGGCCGGGTCGCCGGCGCCCTCGTCGCAGGGCACCAGAGCGATGAGCACGGCCGCAGCGACCGCACCAAGTTCGCCGGTCGCGGCCGCCACGCGCGAAGTGCACGGGGTAACTGCCCCGGCGGCGAAGGCTTCCCGCACGGCACCCATCGTGAGCTCCATGCTCGGATCCGCGAAGTCGAGCCCATCCACCGGAGGGTCGATCCGCCTGGCCCAAGGCGGCCGGGGGATCGTTTGTCGGGACACCCGCGCAGTGTAAGTCAGCGCCTGAACACGCCGGCAGCCGGGCACCTGGCCCGGCTGCCGAAGTCGCGTCTTTGAGGCCGCTGCGCCAGTGGCTACATCATCCCCATGCCGCCGCCTGCGCCTGCCATCGCAGCAGCCGCGTTGGCGTCGGCCTTCTCCGGCTTGTCGGCGATGAGCGCCTCTGTGGTGAGCAGGAGGGCCGCGATCGACGCCGCGTTCTGCAACGCCGAGCGGGTCACCTTCGCCGGGTCGATGATGCCTGCCTTGACGAGGTCCTCGAGCTCGCCTGTGAGAGCGTTGAAGCCCGTCGTGCCCTTTGCACGCTCGACCTCTCGCACCATCACGGCGCCCTCGTAGCCCGCGTTGATGGCGATCCACTTGAGCGGCTCGGCGAGCGCACGCCCGACGATCGCCGCACCGGTGGCTTCGTCGCCGGCCAGGCTCGCGACCACCTTGTTAACGGCCGCACGGCTCCGGACGAGGGCGGTGCCGCCACCGGCGACGATGCCCTCCTCGATCGCTGCACGAGTCGCTGAGAGCGCGTCCTCGATACGGTGCTTCTTCTCCTTGAGCTCGATCTCGGTCGCCGCGCCCACCTTGACCACGGCGACGCCGCCGGCGAGCTTGGCCAGCCGCTCTTGGAGCTTCTCGCGGTCCCAGTCCGAGTCAGTTTCCTCGATCTCCCGTTTGATCTGAGAGATCCGGCCCTTCACCTCGTCCTCGGAGCCTGCGCCGTCGACAATCGTCGTGTCGTCCTTGGTGACCACGATGCGCCGCGCCCGACCCAGCAGGTCGAGCGACGTGTTCTCGAGCTTGAGCCCAACCTCCTCGGAGATGAGCTGGGCGCCCGTGAGGACGGCGATGTCACCGAGCATGGCCTTGCGGCGCTCGCCAAAGCCGGGTGCCTTCACCGCGACGGACTGGAACAGGCCGCGGATCTTGTTCACCACGAGAGTGGCGAGAGCCTCGCCCTCCACGTCCTCGGAGACGATCAGCAGGGGCTTGCCCGACTGCATGACCTTCTCGAGCACGGGGACCAGGTCGTGGACCGAGGAGATCTTGCTGTTCGCGATGAGCAGGTAGGCGTCCTCCAAGACAGCCTCCTGGCGCTCGGGATCGGTCACGAAGTACGGCGAGAGGAAGCCCTTGTCGAACTGCATGCCCTCGGTGAACTCGAGTTCGAGCCCGAAGGTGTTGGACTCCTCGACCGTGACGGTTCCGTCCTTGCCGACCTTGTCGATCGCGTCGGCCAACACCTCGCCGATGGAGGCGTCCGCCGCCGAGATGGCCGCGACCTGCGCGATCTCCTGACGACCCTCGATCTCCTTGGCCTGGCGCTGGATCGACTGGACGACCGCGACAACAGCCTTCTCGATGCCCCGCTTGAGCGACATCGGGTTCGCTCCTGCAGCCACGTTGCGAAGACCCTCGCGCACCAGCGCCTGGGCGAGCACCGTCGCGGTGGTCGTCCCGTCGCCTGCCACGTCATTGGTCTTCGTCGCGACTTCCTTCACGAGCTGGGCACCCATGTTCTCGAAATGGTCCTCGAGCTCGATATCGCGGGCGATCGTGACGCCGTCGTTGGTGATCGTCGGCGCGCCGAACTTCTTGTCGAGCACGACGTTGCGGCCCTTCGGGCCGAGCGTCACCTTGACAGTGTCGGCGAGCTTGTTGACCCCGGTCTCGAGCTGGCGCCTCGCATGATCGTCAAAAACTAGCGCTTTGGCCATCAGGCACTGACCTTTGCCAGCACGTCACGGCTCGAGAGGATGAGAAGCTCCTCGCCGTCGTGGGTGATCTCAGTACCTCCATACTTCGAGTAGACGACCTTGTCGCCGACGGCCACGTCCAACGGGACGAGCTCGCCGGTGCTCTCGGTACGCCGACCCGGGCCTACCGCGAGAACTTCACCCTGTTGGGGCTTCTCCTTCGCCGTGTCGGGGATGACTAGGCCGGATGCGGTCGTCTCTTCTGACTCGCTCGGCCGAACGACGATGCGGTCGTCCAGGGGCTGCAACTTCATTTCAGGGGCCTCCTGTCTGGCTCCGTTAGCACTCTCGACTTACGAGTGCTAACGATACCGCCAGTCGGCGCCGCTGGCAACCTCGCAGGCAGAGTGCTACTTCGAGCCGCGAAGCTGCAGGTCAGGGACCGCGCCGGCATCGAGCGAGGTCGGGCCGGACCGCTGGAGCTGGAAGTAGCCGGCGGCCGCGATCATGGCTGCGTTGTCGGTGCACATCGCGTGGCTCGGGAGATAGGACACCAGCCCTCGTGCCGCGAACGACTCGGCAAAGCGCTTCCGCAGCAATGAATTTGCCGCTACTCCCCCGGCCAGGCAGGCGCCCCGTGCCCCGATCTCCTCGGCCGCCGCGACTGTCCTAGCGACCAGCACGTCGACAACCGCCTCCTGGAACGAGGCCGCCACGTCCGCATTGGTCACTTCCGGATGGGCCCGGACGTAGCTGACGACCGCCGTCTTGAGCCCCGAGAACGAGAAGTCGAGGACCCGCGCGGTCGACGCCCTGGGGAAACGGATCGAGGCGGCGTCGCCCGAGACGGCCAACCGGTCGATCTCCGGACCGCCCGGGTAACCGAGCCCGAGATAGCGGGCGACCTTGTCGAACGCCTCGCCCGCCGCGTCGTCGACCGTGGCTCCGAGCACCCGGTAGCTGCCCGGCGCGTCCAGCGCGACCAGCAGCGTATGGCCACCGGACACCAGGAGAACAACAACGGGCAGCTCGACCTCGGGTGCCTCCAGCATGGCCGCGTACAGGTGACCTTCAAGATGGTTGACCCCGACGAAGGGCACGCCCCAGGCGAGGGCGAGCGCTTTGGCCGTGCTGACGCCGACGAGCAGAGCCCCGATGAGCCCCGGGCCGATCGTCGCCGCCACGGCATCGATCGCGACCGCGCCACCCGGGTCCGTAAAGCTCCGCCCACGGCGGTCGAGGCCGGCACCGGCCAGGGCGTCTGTCACCACCGGCAGCGTGAGCTCGATGTGCGCACGTCCCGCCAGCTCAGGCACGACGCCCCCGTATCGGGCGTGCAGGTCCACCTGGCTCGAGACGACTGAGGAGACCACCGTCCGCCCGAGCTCGACGACTGCCGCAGCCGTCTCGTCACACGAGGTCTCGATGCCGAGGACCCGACCGCGGTCTGTCACTTCTCGGGCGGACCCGGACCGCGGACTGGCCGCAAGCGAGCTTCGATCCCGTCAAGGCGCAGGCCGTACCCGTCGGCGTCGATGTCGTGCGCCCACATGATAAGTGCGTCCTCGTTAACCTCGGAGTAGTAGTTCTTGCGGACACCCGCAGGCACGAAACCGAACTCGTGGTAGAGGGCCTGAGCCCCCACATTCGACACCCGCACCTCCAAGGTCAGATGCTGAGCCGAACGTTGCCGCGCCTCCCGGGCGAGCTGGAGCAACAGCCGGCGCCCGACACCGTGGCGCTGCCATTCCGGGGCGACGCCGATGTTGGTCACGTGCGCCTCGCCGACGACCATCATCATGCCTGCGTAGCCGACAACCTCTGGCCCGACAACTGCCACGTAGTAGGCGCGCGTCGTCGGCTGGGAGATCTCGCTCAAGTAGAGCCCTAGCGACCATGGGCTGGGAAAGATGCGCCTCTCGATCGCGATCACACCCTTAAGGTGCCGTCGCCGCATCGGCAGCACCTCGATCACGACGCCGCCGGCGTCGTCTGCGGCCGTTGACTTCCTCAAGACGTTGCCCGCCCGGCCGGAGTGCAGGTGGAACATGGAGCGCACGCTCGTCAATCAGCTCACCGCCTCACGACCTTGGCGGGAGCTCCAGTTGATCCGCGCGTCGGCCTCCCGCCCGTAGAAGGGAGTCACGGCGGCAGGATCGCAGCAACGCCCGTCCTTCATCGCCGCGATCGCCAGCACGGCCAGCGAGGATACCGGCGGAGCGGCCAGCTCGATGCCGCCGAAGACAGGCGCCGGCGCCGAGGTGCCGCCGAGCAGTTCGCGATGGCGCAGCGCGCCGTCGCCGACGAGGAGCACCGGTCCAAGGTTCCCGGCCGCCGAGGCAGACGCCCTTGCCAGTTCGGCCAGCTCGGCCGCGAGCTCGGCCGGGGTTCCGACGCGAACCGTCGAGGCAGGGCTTGTCGGCATCAGCCACGCAACCTCACCGCGACGCATGTCCACGACGGGTATCACGGCGCCAGGGCCCGGCGGGCAGGCCGCTATCAGCACCTCGAGGCTCATTGCCGTGACAACCGGGAGCCCGAGCCCACCGGCGAGCGCTTTCGCCGCGGCGACGCCGACACGAAGACCGGTGAACAGCCCCGGACCGATGTCGACTGCGATCGCGTCGAGCTCCGCCGGTGTGATCCGCGCGATCCGGCAAACGTCCGCGATCGCGGGATGCAGCGTCTCGGCCTGGCGGCGGCCGGGACGAGCCGTGACGCTCGCCAACGGGCCGGTCTCGTCGGCGAGCGCCACTCCCACCTCGATGGTCGCGGTTTCGATGGCGAGGATCCTCACTCTTCACCCACCGTTGCCTCGCCCAGTGTCGCGGCCGGCGCCTGCCGCCTCGCGTAATCCGGCGGCCCGTGAGCTCCAGGACGCTCCTCGGGCCTCCATGGCGATGGTCCTCTCGTCGTCGGCCCGGCCCCAGCCCAGACGCACCACGAGCGCGTCATCACCGTAGAGCGGCTCGGCGGCTTCTCCCCACTCGACGATGACGACGCCGCCGTCGTCGAGCTCCTCCTCCAGGGCGAGGTCCACCACCTCCTGCAGGTGCCCGAGGCGCCACAGGTCGACATGGGTCACCGGTGGTGAAGTCAGGTACCTGTGGGCGAGCGTGAAGGTAGGGCTCGTGACGGGCTCGCGGCCCCCGAGCGCCGCCACCAGGCCCTGGGCGAGCGTGGTCTTCCCGGCGCCGAGCGGGCCGACGAGCAGCACCACGTCGCCCGCGCCCAACAGTGGTGCGATACCGGCACCGATCGCCCGGGTCTGTGCTGGTGTCGTGGTCGAGGTCGTCGCCTGGCTCTCCATCAAAGGGCCCAGGTCTTTGTCTGTGCCGGCCTCACAGGAGGTACTTCTTTGCCCGTATGAGATCGGCCCGCATCTCTGCGACCACCACGCCGCCACCCCGAAGCGCATAGGCGGGATGGAACGTCGGGACCAGCACCGTTGAGTGATAGGGGTAGGCCCTGCCGCGCAAGGAAGTCACGCCTTCGGTGACCCCGAGGAGCGTGCGGCTCGCGAAGTTGCCGAGCGAGACGATCACCTTCGGTGCCACGAGCTCGACCTGGGACTCGAGGAAATGGCGACAGGTGGCGACCTCGACTGGGTCCGGGTCCCTGTTGCCGGGAGGTCTGCACTTGACGACGTTGGCGATGTAGCAGCTGGTCCGGTCGATGCCCAGCTCCTCGGCGAGCAGCCGGTCGAGCAGCTGACCGGATCGCCCGACAAAAGGCTCCCCGGCGAGGTCCTCCTCCCGGCCCGGTGCTTCACCGACCAACATGAGATCGGCGACGGGGTTACCCGCCGAGAAGACCACCTTGGTCCGCCCGGATGCAAGGGGGCAGGCGACGCAGCCAAGCGCCACCTGCTCTAGCTCGGCGAGGGTCGTCACTAGCCGATGATCGTAGCTACGACAGCCTGAGCGAGGTGTGGGGCCACGGCGCTAGTTTGCTCCCGAGCCGGCGAGGGTCGGAAAGGGGTCTGGTGCAGGCACTGCTGTTCCAACACAACCTCGCGAGGGAGGCCGCGGCCGCGATCGGCGGCCGGGTCGACAAGCGGGCCTACGTTTCGAGGTATGCGCCGATCCGGCTGGAGGAGGTCCCCGAGCCAGTCCCGCCTGCTGCCGGCTGGGTCAAGTGCGAGACGGTCATAAGCGGCATCTGCGGGTCGGACGCGAAGCAGATTTTCCTGAACGGCCGGCGAGACAACGCTCTCACTGCGCTCGTCTCGTTCCCCCACGTCCTCGGCCACGAGGCCGTGGCGCGCAGGACCGATACCGGACGCCGCGTCGTGCTCAACCCCTGGCTGTCGTGCGGGCCGCGCGGCATCGAACCACCGTGCGAAGCCTGCGCTGCGGGGCGCTATCCCTGGTGCCGGAACTTCCGCAACGGCAACCTCCCCGTTGCCATCCACCTCGGCAACTGTGCGGGCGCGGCCGGCGTGCATGCGGAGCGCTTCTGCGCCCACCACAGTCAGCTGTTCGACGTGCCCGAGACCATGAGTGACGAGGCCGCCATCTTGTCCGACCCGATAAGCGTCTCGCTCCGCTCGATCCTGCTCAGCCCCCCGGACGCCCGCATGCCCGTGTTGGTGTACGGGTCAGGCACGCTCGCGTTGGCGGCGATCGGGCTGCTTCGCCACCTCCACCCGCAGCTCGAGATCTGGGCGGCCACCCGGCCGGGTTTCCGGTCCTCGCTGGCTTCCAAGCTCGGCGCCGACGCCGTGCTGAGCTCCAAGCCCGACAACCTCGTAGGTGAGGTGTCCCGCCGGACCGGCAAGACCGCGCTCAGGCCGTGGAGCGGCAAGGACTGGCTGCAGGACGGACCTGGTGTCGTCTACGACACGATCGGCAGCACCGAGACCGTCGAGACGTCCCTGCGCCTGCTGAACACTGGCGGCACGCTCGTGGTCAGTGGCGTCGAGCCGCCCAGGCGCTTCGAGTGGACACCCATGTACTTCAAGGAGCTTCGGGTCATCGGCTCGAACGGCTTCGGCATCGAGGAGGTCGCCGGCGTCCGCAAGCACGCCTTCGAGCACTACTTCGACTTCGCCCGGGCCGGCTTGGACCTCACGGCGGTGGTGACCCACCGCTACCCGTTGGCGCGCTGGCGCGAGGCGGTGCTCACCCTGGCGGACTCCCGGCGCACCGGGGCCGTCAAGGTGCTCCTCGAGCCGTGAAATTCAGCTGGCGACCGCACGGGCCGACAGCGCGTCGAGAAGGTCGTCGATCTCCTCGCGCCGCTCGTACATGAGCATGTGGCCCGCTCCGGCGTACTCCTTCAGGCTGGAGCGCTCGAAGCTCGCCACCAGCCGGCGCGCGAAACGAGGCGGCGTGAGGCGGTCGCTGGTGCCGACGGCGACGACCACGGGCACCTCCACGTTGCGAAACGCCGCCCTCTCCTCGAAACCGAGCACCTCTCCGACAAGCTTCGTGGACACCTGCGGCTCGGTCGCCCGGAGCATCCGGAGTGTCGCGGCGACCTCCGCCGGGCGCGGCTGGCGCCCGAAGCCGAGGCGCGACGCAAGGTAGCCGGCGTCGCCGGTTGGCATCGTCGCTCGACCCGGGCGCCAGATGCCCGCTCCGGCACCGGCCGCGCGGCTGACCGCGCCTGCAAGCCGGTTCCAGCTGGGGACCGGCAGGCCGACCCCACCGCTGGTCGCTATCAACGCGATGGCGCCGATCCGCGTGCCGAGCAGGTCCGGGTGCCGCCGGGTCAAGCGCAGGCACACCATGCCGCCCATGGAGTGGCCCGCGAGCACGGCATGCTCGAGATCGAGCGCCGCCAGCACCTCGGCGACGTCGCGGGCCATCGCCGAGATGGTCACGCCCTCGACGCCCGCGGTCGAGCGCCCGTGCCCTCTGAGGTCGAGCGCGATGACGCGGTGAGACAAAGCGAGGTCCCGCAGCTGATAGCTCCACACCTCTGCTGACAGGCTTGCGCCGTGCAGCAACAGCAAGGGTGGGCCGTCGCCGCTCTCGATCAGGTGCGACTCGCCCCCGTCGCGCATGACCAACACTCGGTGCACTATGTCGTCGGGCGCCAGGAGATCCGGATCGTCGGGCACAGCTGAACGCCGGAGCCGCCCCGAGTACTTGTGCGACAGTGCGTAGGCGACCCCCGCCGCGCTGAACGCCCCGGCGGCCACGTACGCGACGGCCCGCTTGCCGCTGGGTGCCACTAGAGCGGCCCAGCCCCGCCGCGGACGTGCCTGCGCGGCAGGCGAGGCCCGATCCGGCAGAGGATCTCGTAGGAGATCGTGCCGAGGCGTTCGGCCCATTCCTGGGCGGTGACGGTCTCGGCGCCCTGGGAGCCGATGAGCACGACCTCGTCACCAGGCTTCACTCCAGAGTCTGGGCCGCAGTCGACCAGCAGCTGGTCCATGGTCACCGTGCCGGCCACCGGTCGCCGGCGGCCTCCGACGAGCAATTCGCAGCCGGAACCGAACAGCCCTCTCGGGACCCCGTCGGCGTAGCCGACCGGCACCGTCGCTATGTCTGCCCTGTCCTTGAGCGCGTATGCCAGGCCGTAGCTCGTCCGCTCTCCTGCGGCCAGCTCCCGCACCAGGCTGACCTGGGTCTTCCATGTCAGTGCCGGGCGGAGTGGGCCACATCCGACCACCTCTACCAGCCCTGGGGAGATGGCGGCCGAAGGCAGGTACCCATACAGGGAGATCCCGCAGCGCACGATGTCGTAGCGCGACGACGCGTGCGCGATCGCTCCCGCCGAGTTTGCGGCATGAAGCCGGGCTGGTGCGGGAAGCCCGGCCGCTTCCAAGCTCGAGCGAAGAGCGTCGAAACGCGACAGTTGCTCGCCGGTGAAGCGATCCGCGGGCTCGTCTGCGACCGCCAGATGGGTCCAGAGCCCCGCGTAGCGCAGTTCCGGTGCCCGGACGACCTGCTCCACCAGCCCACGTACCTTGCCGAGGTCCGCGCCCACCCGGTGCATGCCGGTGTCGACCTTCACCTCGACGTCGACCCGGCGTGATGCCCTGGCCGCCGCGCGCCGGATCGCGTCCAGGCCGGCGGGGGTGTAGACGGTCGGGACGAGATCGCGTGCGACCACTTCCCCCATGGCCTCAGCGGCGGGCTCGGAAAGGAGCAGTATCGGTGCCTCCAGTCCCGCCTCGCGCAAGACAACGCCTTCTTCGACCAACGCGACGGCCAGTGAGGTCGCACCACCTGCGAGCGCAGCAGCAGCGACGGGGACCGCCCCGTGGCCGTACCCGTCCGCCTTCACCACGGCGCACACCGCCGCGGGCCAGGCGACGGCCCTGAGCACGCCCGCGTTCCAGGCGATGGCATCGAGGTCCACCTCGGCCCAGGCGCGACGTTGCCAGATCTCAGCCACGGGCGCTCGAGATCACCATCGCGACCAGCTCGGGCAGGTCACCGGCAACCAGACCCTCCGCGAACCCGAGGCCGGCTGCGCGCCCGTGCACGTGCGCAGCCAGGCCGGCAGCGCGCAAGGGATCGACGCCCCTGGCCAGAAAGGCGCCGACGACTCCGGACAGTACGTCACCGGTCCCGGCCGTCGCGAGGCGGGCCGACCCGGCGGTGACCAGGAGGCCCTCGCCATCAGGTGCGGCAACTGTGGTTGTCGAGCCCTTCAGGAGCACGATGGCGCCGAGGCTGCACGCGAGGGACCGGGCCGCTGAAAGACGGTCACCACCCGGGCGGTGGTCCCCGCCCGATGCCGTGGCGGCAAGCCGCTCGTACTCGCCGTCGTGGGGTGTGAGCACCGCCGGCACGGCGCGCCCCGCCAGTACCTCGCGGGCTCGCTCGAGAGGACCGAGCGCCCCCAGCCCGTCGGCGTCGACGATGACCGGGACCTCGGCTTGTGCGACCAGGCGACGCACCGACGCGACGACCCCCGGCCCTGATCCGATCCCGGGGCCGATCACCAGCGCCCGGCATCGGTGCAGCTCGCTCAGCACCGCGTCCGCGAAGTCGGTCGCCGGCACCGAAAGCGCCACCGCCTCCGAGGCCGGCAACGCGTCCGGCGCCACACCAGGCACGCACCAGCGAACCATGCCGGCTCCTGCCCGTTGGGCGGCGCCGGCGGAGAAACGGGCGGCTCCGATCATCCCGGGGGAGCCGGCGACCACCACACATGCCGAGCGCCACTTGTTGGTCTCAGGCTCTCGAGCCGGCAGCCAGCTCGCAATGTCCGAGTCCTCGACGAGCCACGCCCTGCCCGGCACCACGGCGATCCCGATCGGTGCCACCGTCACCTTCCCGGCCAGCGCCGGACCGTCGCCCATCAACAGCCCGGGCTTGAGCGCCGCCATGGTGACGGTTTCGGTGGCGGAAACGGCGCCCTCACAGGCGAGACCGGTGTCCGCGTCGAGGCCGGACGGGATGTCGATCGCGAGCACGGGCGTGCCGGCCGGCACCGCCGGAGCACGGTACTCGCCCCTGAACCCGGTCCCGTAGGCGGCGTCGACCACGAGCTCGCAAGCCGGCAGCACCGCGGGCAGCGCGCCCGGATCGAGCACCGCGACCCGCACGCCGCGGCGAGCCAGCATGGAGGCGGCAACACGCCCGTCGTCGCCGTTATGGCCCCGGCCCGCGACCACGACGACTCGTTTGCCGTAAGCGCTGCCGATCAGCCTCATCGCGGCGCTGGCCACGGCCGCGCCGGCGCGGGCGACGAGGGTCTCGAGGCCGACCTCGGCGATGGCCGCCTGGTCGGCCGCCCTCAGCTCCTCCCGGGTATGAACCGGTTGCACGCGGTGCTCCCCTCAGTCCGCCACGACGACTGCGGCCGCGACCGAGTCGGTATGGGTAAGCGACACGTGCCAGCGGCGGATGCCGAGCGCTTCGGCGCGGCTGGCCGCAAGTCCGGAGATCTCGAGGTGAGGCGCGCCCGATTTGCCGCCGACAACCTCCACCTCGGCGAACCTCACGCCGCCGAGGCCAGTGCCGAGCGCCTTCATCGTGGCCTCCTTGGCGGCAAAGCGAGCGGCAAGGCCCGGCACCGGATCGAGCCGCGCGGACAAGAAGGACCGCTCCGCATCGGTGAAGATGCGCTGCGCGAGACTGGGTCGCCGAGCCAGGAGCTGGCGGAAACGCTCGACGTCGACCGCGTCAACACCCATCCCGATCACCTGCCTGCCCCGTTCCAGCCGCCTGCCCTGGCACACCAGCCTGCCCTGTTCACTCGACAGTGACGACCTTGGCGAGGTTGCGCGGCCGGTCGACGTCATTGCCGCGCGCGCGCGCGACCCCGTACGCGAGGGCCTGAAGGGGCACGATCGCCACGGCCGGCGACAACAGCTCGGGCACGGCGGGGATCTCGAGGGCGTGATCCGCTACCGCCATGGTCGCCTCGTCGTGCTCGTCGCAGACCACCACAACCGTTGCGCCACGGGCCTTGACCTCGGCGATATTGGCCATCACCTTCTCCAGCAGGCGGCCTCGAGTGGCAATGGCGACCACGACGGCACCTTCGTCGATCAAAGCGATCGGGCCGTGCTTCATCTCACCGGCCGGATACGCCTCCGCCCGGACGTACGCGAGCTCCTTCAGCTTGAGCGCGCCTTCGAGCGCGACTCCGTAGCCCACATGACGACCGAGGAAGTAGACGTCCTGCACCTCGGCAAGTCGGCTCGCCACCGAGAAGTAGTCCTCCAACCGCGCGATCGCGCGGCTGACGAGCCCTGGCAGAGCTAGGAGCCTGCTGGCGAGCTCCCGTCCTTGTTCCGGCTCGACCGTTCCGCGTTGGCACGCGAGGTGGAGCGCGAAGAGCTGGAGCAAGGCGATTTGGGTGGCGTGGCACTTGGTGGACGCAACGCCGATCTCAGGGCCGGCTCTTGTGTAAAGCACGCCGTTTGCCTCACGTGCCAGCAGCGAGTCGACCACGTTGGTCAGGGCAATGGTCTTGGCACCGCGGCGCTGTGCCTCGCGCAGCGCGTGGAGCGTGTCGACGGTCTCCCCGGACTGGCTGACGGCCACGACGAGCGTCTGCTCGCCGAGAACCGCGTCCCGGTAGCGGAACTCGCTCGCGATCTCGACCTCAGCCGGCATCCGGGCCCAGCGCTCGAGGGCTATCCGACCGCTCAGGCAAGCGTAGAAGGCCGAGCCGCAGCCGATCAGCACCACCCGCTCGATCCCGTCGAGCTCGGCCTTGGTGAGCCGGAGGTCCTCGAGCTCGGTCGTGCCGTCGGCGTGAATCCTCCCCATGAGGGTGTCTGCGAGTGCTCTCGGCTGCTCTTGGATCTCTTTCGACATGAAGTCGTCATATCCGTCGCGTCGCGCGGCGACGAGATCCCATCCGACCCGGAGGGCCTTGAGCTCACGCTCTCGGCCGTCGAGACCGACGACCGAGATCGAACCGGGCCGGACCTCGGCGATCTCGTCATCCGCGAGCTGGTACAGCGTCCGGGTAGTCCCGAGGAGTGCCGCTATGTCGGACGCGACAAGGCCTATCCCATCGACCTGTCCCAAGATGAGTGGCGACGTCCGTCTTGCCGCCGCGATCACTTGAGGCTCGTGGGTGCTCACGGCCGCGAGCGCGAAGTCACCGCGAAGCTCGGCCACGCAGCGTCGCAGCGCCTCGGCGAGGCCGGCCCCATTTGCGAGCTCCCGCTCGAGCAGGTGGGCGACGACCTCGGTATCGGTCTCGGAGGACCGTGTGTGGCCCTCGACGGCCAGCTTCTCCCAGAGCTCCTGGTAGTTCTCGATGATGCCGTTGTGCACGACCGCCACGCGGCCGGTGCAGTCGCAATGCGGGTGGGCGTTGCGCTCGACCGCGGCCCCATGGGTCGCCCAGCGCGTATGACCTATGCCGGAGCTCATGTGAGTCGGCGCGCCGGGGGCTGCCTGCCTCAGTGTCTCCAGCGAGTGGCCCCGCACGGCGTCGCGCTTTCGCCACAAGCGGTTGTCGCCGACGAGGACGACCCCCGCCGAGTCATAGCCGCGGTACTCCAGGAGAGCCAGGGCGTCCAACATCACCTGCAGCGGGTCGGCCGCGCCGGTGACCCCGATGATTCCGCACATGCCTGAAGGCTACGACCTGTTGGCGCTGCCGGTGGCATCGAGCTCGCGTAGGACGACCCTGACGAGCCGGTCGACCACCTCGCACGCCAGCTCGTGCGTCGGCGCCTCGGCCATGACCCGCACGAGCGCCTCGGTCCCCGACGCCCGCAACAGCACGCGGCCGCTGTCACCGAGCTCGGACTCCACGGCCGACACTTCCTCCCAGATCTCCCTTGCCAGAGGGAGGCGTGCCGGGTCGGCAACGCGCACGTTGCGGAGCACCTGAGGCAGTCGCGTCATCGCTTCGGCTGCCAGCTCTGCGAGCGGGCGCCCGCGCCGGGCTACGAGCTCGAAGAGAAGCAGCGAGGTCAATATCCCGTCTCCCGTCAAGCCGTGCTGGCGAAAGACCAGATGGCCGGACTGCTCGCCACCGAGCTGCAGTCTGTTGGCCTCGATGGCATCGCTGACGTACCGGTCCCCGACCGGGGTCTCGACCACCCCGATCCCGCGTGCCGCGAGCGCTCGGCGAAGTCCCAGATTGCTCATGACGGTTACGACTATCGACCCACCGGTCAGCAGGCCACGCTCCATGAGGTCGAAGGCGAACATGGCGAGCAGCTGGTCCCCGTCCACGAGCTCCCCGGTGTGGTCCACCGCGAGCACCCGGTCGGCGTCGCCGTCGAGTGCGACACCGAGCGCCGCTCCACAGGCCACAACGGCCTCCTGCAGCGGCCGGAGGTCGGTCGAGCCGCAACCGGCGTTGATGTTCACGCCGTTCGGCTCTGCCGAGAGAACCCTGTGGCGGATCCCGAGGCGCTCGAGCACCGCCGGCGCGACAGCGCTCGCGGCACCGTTTGCGCAGTCGATCACCACCTCGAGGCCAAGATGGGCACCACCGTCGACGGCACTGAAGAGGTGCTGGGCATAGGTCCAGAGAGCGTCCGGATCCGCCCACACTGCACCGAGCTCGGCCCCCTTGGGCTCCTGGCCGCGCGGCAACCCGGCGTGGTGAACACCTCCAAGGTCGGCCGCCCCATGGGTCAACTCTGGCGAGGACAGCTGATCGAGCTCTTCTTGGATGGCGATCTCGAGCTCGGTGGCGAGCTTGGTGCCGCCGGCACCGAGAAGCTTGATGCCGTTGTCGCCGAAGGGGTTGTGCGAAGCGGAGACCATCGCAGCCGGGAGCCCGCGGTCAGCCGCGAGCCAGGCAAGACCGGGGGTCGGGATGACCCCGGCATCGACGACGTCGGCACCCTCGGCGGCGATGCCGGCCGCAAGCGCCGATTGGATCATCGTCCCTGAACGCCGGGTGTCGCGTCCGAGGAGGAAGGGCGAGCCCGGCACGATCCGGGCTGCCGCCCGCCCGAGCGCCAGGGCGAGCTCCGGTGTCAGGTCGGCACCGGCGACGCCTCGGATCCCGTCGGTGCCGAACCGCGGCGCCATCGGTTCTCAGCGCTTCGAGTACTGAGGGGCCTTACGGGCTTTCTTCAAGCCGTACTTCTTGCTCTCCTTCTCCCGCGCGTCGCGGGTAAGCATGCCCGCCTTCTTGAGGTTGCCACGAAGCTCGCCCTCGAGCTCGATGAGGCCCCGGGCGATGCCGAGGCGGAGAGCGCCTGCCTGACCCGCGATCCCGCCGCCGTCGATCGTCGCGTCCACGTCGTAACGGTCGGCGGCACCGGCTATGCGCAGCGGCTCGGTTGCAAGTGTCCGGTGGGTCTCCGAGGGGAAGTACTCCTCGAACGCCCGCTTGTTGATCGTGATGGCACCTTCACCGGTGCGCAGGCGAACACGCGCGACCGCGCGCTTGCGGCGGCCGGTCGACTGGACGAGTGGCTTTGCCATAAGACCGCGGTCCTTCGGGGCTAGGAAGCCCGCCGAGCGGCGGGCAGATCGAGCGGGATGGGCATCTGTGCGGCGTGCGGGTGGTCGGGCCCGGCGTAAACCTTCAGCTTCCCGAGCATCTTGTGCCCTAGTGCGCCCCTGGGAAGCATGCCTTTGACCGCGCGCCGGACAACCTCTTCGGGCCTGGTCTCGAGCTGCTGTGCATAGCTGATCGCGCGCAACCCGCCGGGATAGCCGCTGTGACGGTACGAGAACGCCCGGTCGCTCTTGCCGGCAGTCATGACGACCTTGGCGGCATTCACAACGATCACGTGGTCACCGGTGTCGATGTGGGGAGCAAAGATCGGGCGGTGCTTGCCGCGAAGCACGCGGGCGACCTCGCTCGAGAGACGGCCGAGAACCAGGCCGTCGGCATCCACGACGCGCCAGACGCGCTGCAGCTCGCTCGGCTTGGGGGAATACGTGCGCACAGCCATCCTTTTTCCCTAGAGACCAACTCTGCTGCCCGCCCGGAGCATCTCGCGATCACCTGTCAAAGGGCGCGAACCTCAAGCTCAGCGGGCAAGAGCCAGCAGACAACGATAGAAGACGCCGGGGCCCTCGGCAAGCCGGGAGCTCACCGGTCCGGGCCGGCCCAGTCGCCACCTCCGGGCTCCCAAGTCCCTCCGGGTACCAACCTCTCCGGGTATCGCACGCCCACCAGGCACAGCCCTCGGGACGGCGCCGGCTGGCCGCTACGCGACCGGTCGCCGCTTTGCACGATCGAGAGCAGCTCGCCGGCTCGGATGCGCCCTTGCCCCACAGCCACCAGCGTCCCGACCATCGAGCGGACCATCTGGTGGCAGAACGCGTTCGCCTCGATCTGGAACACCCACAGCTGGTCGTCGCCCGGGGCCGACGACCAGCTGGTGGACAGCACGCGCCGGGTGATCGGCGCCGACTCACCGCGCGCAAGCCGGCAGAAGGCCGAGAAGTCGTGTTCGCCCAGCAGGGCGTCAGCACCAATGCGCATCGCGGCGAGATCGAGCTCGCCGGGCACGTGCCACGACCGATTGTGGAGCAGTGGATCGGGCCACGGCGTGCGGAGCAGGTTGTAGCGGTAGCGGCGGGCGATCGCCGAGTGGCGGGCGTCGAAGCCGTCGGGAGCGACTCGAGCCTCGATCACCGCAACGGCCGGTCCCACCTGGTGGCTGAGCGACCGCCCGAGCCGCTCCAACAGCGTCCCTGGACCCGGCTCGTGCTCCGCCCACTTCGCGACGATTGCCTCCTCCAGATCGGTGTGCACGACCTGCCCCTGCGCGTGCACACCCGCGTCGGTCCGCCCGGCGCAGGTCAGTGAAACCTCGTGACCGGCCATCGAGCCCAACGTCGCTGCGAGCAAGCCCCCGACCGTGTGCTGTCCCGGCTGGGCGGCAAAGCCGTGGAACGAACTTCCGTCATAGGCGACAAGCAGCATTACGCGACGAAGCGGCCCGCGTGGGGCCGCTTCACTCCCAGGCTCGAAAAGCCTCACACGAGCTCGACGCGCGCCATGGGAGCATTGTCGCCCTGACGCGGCCCGAGCTTGAGGATCCGGACGTAGCCGCCGGGTCGATCCACATAGCGTGGGCCGATCTCTGAGAACAGCTTGTGAGCCATGTCCTTGTCACGGATAAAGGCCACGACCTGGCGCTGGTTGTGAACACCGCCTTTTCGCGCCTTGGTGATCAGCTTCTCGGCGACGGGCCGCATCGCCTTCGCCTTGGCCTCTGTCGTGACGATCCATCGCGGGTCTGCCGCGATGAGCGACGCGATGAGGTTGCCCAGCATGGCCTTCTGATGCGCCGCGTCACCGCCGAGGCGGCGCCCCTTCTTCGGCGTGGCGGGCATCTCAGACGCCTGCCTCGCGCAGCGACAGGCCCCTCTCGTCCAGACGCTCGAGCACCTCGTCGAGCGACTTCTGGCCGAAGTTGGTGATGGCCAGCAGGTCCTCCTGCGTGCGCTCGATGAGCTCGCCGACTGTGTTGATCTGCGCGCGTTTGAGGCAATTGCGCGGGCGCTCCGGCAGCTCGAGGTCCTCGATGGGCAGGTCCAGGTCCGGCGAACCCGTGACGGCGACGCCAACCTCGCCGAGCTCCAAGCCCCGGCCCTCACCGGCGAGCTGCGCCACTATCGAAAGCAGGCCCCGCAGTGTCTGGCCTGCCGACGCGAGCGCCTCTCGGGGTGAGATCGAACCGTCGGTCTCGATGTCCATGACGATCCGGTCGAAGTCGGTGGAAACCTCCACCCGGGTGGGCTCGACCACGAACGCGACTCGGCGGACCGGCGAGAAGATCGCGTCGACCGGGATGACACCGATGGTGGATGCCGCCTGCTTGCGCTCCGCCGGGGCGTACCCCTTGCCCCTCTCGACGGTCACGTCGATCGCCAGACGTCCCTTGGCGTTCACCGTCGCGATGTGCGCCTCGGAGTTGAGAACCTCGACGTCCGAGGTCGCCCGCAGGTCCGCGCCGGTCACGTCCGCCGGGCCGCGCACGTCGATGCGCATGGTGACCGGCGTGTCCGACTCGCTTCGCAGAACCAGGTCCTTCAGGTTCAGAATGATGTCGCTCACGTCCTCCTTCACCCCGGGAAGGAACGTGAATTCGTGGAGCGCGTCGTCGAAACGCACCTGGGTGACCGCCGCCCCGGGGATCGACGACAACAGTGTGCGCCGCAGCGACGCCCCGAGGGTGTGCCCGAAGCCGGGATCGAGCGGGCCGATTGCGAAACGCTGATGGAACTGGTCCGGCTCGCCGATCGCCTCGACGGTGGGACGCTGAATGATGAGCATCTGGTTATCGGACTCCTATGTGGATTGCCGCGCTGGCTACTTGGAGTACAGCTCGACAATGAGCTGTTCGCGCACCTGGGTGTCGATCTGTTCCCTGAGCGGGAGTGAGAGCACGCTGACCGCACCGCCGCCGTCCTCGACCTCGAGCCACGCGGGGGGTCGTCGGTCGATGGTGTCGAGATTGTGACGGACCACGATGAAGTCGCGCGCCTTGTCGCTGAGCTCGACACGGTCGCTCTGGCGTACTCGGTAGCTCGGAATTGTCACACGCTGTCCGCTCACGCGCACATGGCCGTGACGCACCAGCTGCCGGGCCTGGCTGCGGCTGGCCCCCCACCCGGCGCGGAACACGACGTTGTCGAGGCGGGACTCCAGCATCCGGAGCAGGTTGTCGCCCGTGACGCCGGACTGGCGGTTCGCCTCCTCGTACATGTTGCGGAACTGGGTCTCGAGCACGCCGTAGATACGGCGGGCCTTCTGCTTCTCGCGAAGCTGGGTGTTGTATTCGGAGGGCTGGCGCAGACGGTCGCGCCCGTGCTCACCCGGCGGGCTCGGGCGTCGCTCCATCGGGCAGCGGACCGTCTCGCACTTGGGGCCTTTCAGGAAGAGCTTGACCTTCTCGCGCCTGCAGAGGCGGCAGACGGGTCCGGTGTATCGCGCCATCGTCGTCTCCCTGCCTAGACCCGGCGCCGCTTCTTCGGGCGGCACCCGTTGTGGGGAATCGGCGTGACGTCCTTGATGCCGGTGACCTCGATGCCAGCACTCGAGAGCGAGCGGATGGCGGTCTCGCGTCCTGAGCCGGGACCGCGAACAAGCACGTCGACGCGCCGCACACCGTGCTCCATCGCCCGGCGCGCGCACTGCTCGGCCGCCATCTGGGCCGCGTACGGCGTCGACTTGCGAGACCCCTTGAACCCGACGTTGCCCGCTGAGGCCCAGGAGATGACGTTGCCGTCCTGATCGGTGATCGAAACGATCGTGTTGTTGAACGAGCTCTTGATGTGGGCGACGCCGTAGGTGACGTTCTTGCGCTCCTTGCGGCGTGGCCGCCGACCGCCAGGCTTGGTCGTCTTTGCCATCAGCGGTGGCCCTTGGCTCTGTCGGACTCGGGACACGCCGGAGCGTGGTGGACGCCATGACCCGGGACGGAAACTGAGCGACTGATCGTGAGGAGGGCCATGGCTACTTGCGCACCTTCTTCTTCCCGGCGACGGTCTTCTTCGGCCCCTTGCGCGTGCGGGCATTGGTGTGGGTGCGCTGACCGTGGACCGGAAGTCCCTTGCGGTGGCGAATCCCCTGGTAGCAGCCGATCTCCATCTTCCGCTTGATGTCCTGAGCGACGTCTCGGCGGAGATCGCCCTCGACCTTGAAGTTGGCGTCGACCCAGGTCCTCAGACGGGCAACCTCCTCGTCGGTCAGGTCACGCACCCGGGTGTCCGGGCTGATCCCGGTCTCGGCGCAGGTCTGCTGTGCCCTCGTCTGGCCGATGCCGTAGATGTATGTCAGCGCGATCTCGAGACGTTTCTCGCGCGGGATGTCGACCCCGGAAATTCGGGCCACGGGCTAACCCTGTCTCTGCTTGTGTCGTGGGTTGGCACAGATCACCATCACGCGCCCGTGCCGGCGGATGATCTTGCACTTCTCGCACATCGTCTTGACACTCGGTCGGACCTTCACTATCTCGTGCTCCACTCGACAGGGCCGGCGCCGCCGACCCGCTCCCGCCTTGGCAGCGCTTGCCGCCCGGCTCCTACGATCCCGCCCTCTCCCGGGCCCGGCATCTGCCGGCACCCTCCTTCACTTGTAGCGATACGTGATCCGCCCCCGCGCGAGGTCGTAAGGCGTGATCTCGACCTGGACGCGATCGCCCGGCAAGATGCGAATCCGGTGCATCCGCATCTTGCCCGAGCTGTGCGCGAGCACCTTGTGCCCGTTCTCGAGTTCGACACGGAACATGGCATTCGGGAGCGGCTCGACAACCGTTCCCTCCAGCACGATCGCATCCTCTTTGGGCTTAGGCAGGTGAACCTCCTACGACTCGTTCGACTTCTTCGGCACCGACGCGACAAACGCCCCTCAGCAGGACTTTGCGACGGGTTTTCGTATGAATGCCACGTGCTGCCCACCGGCTCATGGCACACGAAAGCATAGCCGCGGGCCACTAGACCCGAGGCGGGAGCCATGATAGCCGCTCAGGCTTGCGTCAGCACCTCCGGACCAGCCTCGGTGACCGCGACGGTGTGCTCGAAGTGCGCAGAGAGGCTCCCGTCCGCGGTGAGGACGCTCCAGCCGTCGTCGAGCTCGATCGTGTCGGGGGTCCCGATGTTCACCATCGGCTCGATCGCGAAGACGTTCCCGACCTTGAGCCTCGGGCCTGGCGTCCCGGGCCAGTAGTTGGGTACTTGTGGGTCCTCGTGCATCGAGGTGCCGATGGCGTGCCCGACGTACTTGCGGACGACCGAGTAGCCCGCGGCCTCGGCCACCTTCTGGACCGCCTGACCGACGTCGTGAAGACGGTTGCCGTCCCGGAGCTGGTCGATCCCTGCCCACAGGCTCCGCTCGGTCACCTCGAGCAGGCGCTCGGCCGCTTGGGAGATCTCGCCGACCGCAGCGGTGTAGGCGGCATCGCCGTGGTAGCCCTCGACGATCGCCCCGCAGTCGATCGAGATCACGTCGCCTTCCTCGAGCACGCGGTCGCCCGGGATGCCGTGCACGATCATGTTGTTCGGCGAGGTGCAGATCACAGCGGGGAAGCCGTGGTAGCCGAGGAAGTTCGACCTGGCGCCGCGGCGCTCGAGCACGTCCCGGGCGACGCGGTCGAGGTGCCGGGTCGTCACGCCCGGCTTGATCGCAAGCCGCGTCTCGGAGAGCATCTCGGCGACCACCTTGCCGGCTCGGCGCATCTTCGCGATCTCTTCGGGCGAACGTCTCATGACTGTTCCCCGGTGCCCAATGGTGGCTCTCGCAACGGCCTGCTGGCTTCCAGCGGCTGCGCCCGGGCCGGTGTGGGCGGGAGGAACCCACCACCGTGCTGGTAGGCGTCGATCGCGGCAGTCAGGGAGTTGGTGACCTCGTCAGGGCTCCCGACGCCCCACACCTCGACCAGCTTGCCGAGGGCGGCATAGCGCTCGACGAGCGGAGCGGTCGAGGAGTCGTAGAGATCGAGGCGGTTCTTGATCGCCTCCTCGGTGTCGTCCTCGCGCTGGACAACCTCGCCTCCGCAGATGTCACAGGACCAGTTCAGCTTGGGCGGTGCCGACGTCGAGTAGATCGCACCGCAGTCCTCGCAGACCCGCCGGCTCACAAGACGCCCCAGCACCATCCCGGTAGGCACCACGAGGTTGAGAACCAGGTCTATGGCTACGGGCTTCAACAGCTCGTCCAAGCCGTCCGCCTGGGCGACTGTCCGCGGGAAGCCGTCGAGCACGAAACCACGCGTCCTGGTGTCATCCTGGTCGAGGCGTGCGGCCACCATGGCCAGCACGACCTCGTCGGGAATGAGGTCGCCCGCGTCGAGATAGCGACGCGCCTGGAGGCCGAGCGGAGTTCCAGACTTCACCGCCACCCGCAACATGTCCCCGGTGGAGATGTGAGGAACCACGTAGCGGTGCGACAGCCGCACGCACTGAGTGCCCTTCCCAGCTCCTTGCTTGCCGAGAACGATGAGCCTCGCGCCCGGTACCACTTACTGGAGGAATCCCTCGTAGTTGCGCATCATCAACTGGCTGTCGATCTGCTTCATGGTCTCCAGCGCCACACCGACGCTGATCAGAAGCGTCGTGCCCGCGAACGGAATGGTGGTGATGTTCCAGACTGACAGGAAGATCGACGGCGTCAGCGCCACCGCCGCCAGGAACAAGCTCCCCGGAAGCGTGATCCTGTTCAGGATGTGTGCCAGGTAGTGCTCAGTCGGGGGCCCGGGCCTGAAGCCGGGGATGTAGCCACCCTGCTTGCGAATCGTGTCGGCCTGTTGGTAGGGGTCGAAGGTCACATGCACGTAGAAGAACGTGAACAGGACGATGAACAAGCCGTAGAAGACGATGTACCAGCCATCGGTCGGGTTCAACAGGTTGTGTTGCGTCCAGTTGTGGACCGCCGTCCAGGGCATGACGTTCGACAGCAGGACAGGGATGTACAACAGGGAGCTGGCGAAGATGATCGGGATCACGCCCGCCTGGTTGACCTTGAGCGGGATGTAGGTGCTCTGGCCGCCGTACATGCGGCGCCCCTGAACCCGTTTTGCGAAGGTGACCGGGATGCGCCGCTGGCCCTGCTCGACGAAAACGATGGCGACGAGGAGGGCGAGAACGAGCGCGATGATCACCCCGAGCCCGAACCAGCCCTTGTCGGCCTTGATCTCCTCGCCGTAGATCGGCATCGCCGCGACCACGTTGGAGAAGATCAGGATCGACATCCCGTTGCCGATTCCCCGCTGGGTGATGAGCTCGGCGAGCCACATCACCACGGCCGTGCCGGCAGTGAACACCAGGATGATGAACAACACGCGCTCAGCGGTGAAGTCCGGAATGAGGTTGATGTTGCTGCCACTGCCGAAAAGCTGACCACTGTGGAACAAGAACACCAGGCCCGAGCTCTGCATGACAGCCAGCGCGACTGTGAGGTAACGGGTGGCCTGGGTGAGCTTGCGCTGGCCGACGGCTCCTTGCTCGCGCCACTGCTCGAACTTCGGGATCACCGTCTGGAGCAGCTGGATGATGATCGAGGACGTGATGTAGGGCATGATCCCGAGCCCGAATATGGCGGCCCGGGCGAGCGCGCCCCCGGAGAACAGGTTGAGAAAGCCGAGCACACCGCCGGACTTCGAAGCGGTGCTGATCTTCTGGATCTCGGCGAAATTGACCCCGGGCACAACGATGTTCGCGCCCAGCAGATAAATGCCGATAATGAGCAAGGTGAACAGGACCTTGTTGCGGAGGTCCGGGACTTTGAACATGTTCCGCAGACTTGAGAGCATCAGATCCTTTCCTCACTCGGCGCGCTCGCAAGCGCGCGGTTGCCGGCGAAGCCTCGACGCCGCCGAAAAACCCTAGCGGTTGGCGAGGGCATTTCCCTTGACGGGTGGCCGCCGGTCGCCGTACGGAGGCGGGACGACGGTCACGGACCCCCCCGCTGCCTCGATGGCCGCCACGGCCGAGCGCGAGAAGGCGTGCGCCGTCACCTTCACTGCCCGGTGCAGCTCGCCACCGCCGAGGACCTTCACGAGGCCCTTGTGGTGGACAATGCCCCCGGCCTCCAAGCTCTCCGGCGTTACCTCCTCGAGCCCCAGTTCGTCCAGGATGCCGAGGTTGACGACGTTGTACTCCACTCGAAACGGGTTCCCGAAGCCGCGCAGCTTCGGGATCCGCTGGGTCAGCGGCAGCTGGCCGCCTTCGAACCCTGGCTTGATGTTGTTGCGGGCCTTCTGGCCCTTGGTCCCCCGGCCGGCGGTCTTGCCGCCCTTGCCGCCTGTGCCCCTGCCGACGCGGCGCTTGGGACGATTCGAGCCGGGCGAGGGCGAGAGCTCGTGCAGCTTCATCTGGTCTGCTCCTCGGAGACGGTGACGAGGTGAGGGACGCGGGCGATCATCCCGCGAATCTCGGGCCGGTCGGGGAGCTCGTTCGACTTGCCGATGCGGCCGAGCCCGAGTGCCCGCAGAGTCCCTCGGTGCTTCGGCTTGGTGCCAATCGAGGACCGGACCTGGGTGACGACAAGCCTCCGTTCCACCTTGGCGGCGCCACCGGGAGCCTTCGTGCTGCGGCGAGCTGGCATGTTCAGCTCACCTCCCCTGCGGCGTGCCCGAGGCGGCGTCGCTCCTCGTAGGCTCGCAGCACGCCGGTCGGCGTGACCTCCTCGGCAGTCTTGCCGCGCAGGCGGGCGACCTCGTCGGGACGGCGCAGGCTGCTCAAGCCGTTGATGGTCGCGTGCGCGACGTTGATCGCGTTCGAGGTGCCGAGCGACTTGGCCACGACGTCGCGGATGCCGGCCATCTCGAAGATGGCCCGCGCTGCTCCGCCTGCGATGACGCCGGTGCCCGGAGCGGCCGGCTTCAAGATGATCCGGCCCGCACCGGCGTGGCCCAGCACAGGATGGACGATCGTCGAGCCCGCGAGTGGGACGTCGAACATGTTCTTGCGCGCCTCTTCGATCCCCTTTTGGACGGCGAGTCCGGCTTCCTTGGCCTTGCCGTACCCAAGGCCGACCCGGCCATTGCCGTCACCGATCACCATGAGCGCGGTGAACGAGAAACGTCGCCCACCCTTCACGACCTTCGAGACGCGGTTGACCTTGATAGTGCGCTCTTCGTACTGCGACTCGACCATCACAGCTCCAATCCGGCTTCACGTGCGGCCTCGGCGAGCGCCGCGACCCTACCGTGGTACCGGGACGAGCCCCGGTCGAACACGACCTTGGTCACTCCCTTGGAGATCGCGCGGCTCGCCACAAGCTTGCCGATCTCGGTGGCAGCCGCGATGTTGCCGGTGGCGCCGCGGCGTTGGGCCGCCTCGAGCGTGGAGGCGGAGACCAAGGTGCGGCCGGCGTCGTCGTCGATTATCTGGGCCACGATGTGCTTGTTCGAGCGGAACACGCTGAGGCGCGGCCGTTCGGCCGTGCCGATCACGTGTCGGCGGACACGGCGGTGACGCCGGGCGCGCAGCTCGTGGGTCCGTAGTGTCTTGCTCATGGCTACTTCGCCGCCTTCCCGGCCTTGCGTTGCACGACTTCGCCGGCGTACCTGACGCCCTTGCCCTTGTAGGGCTCGGGCTTGCGGACCCTGCGGATGTCGGCCGCGACCTGGCCGACCGCTTCCTTGTCGATGCCCTTGACGACTATGCGAAGCGGGGTCGGGACTTCGAACGAGATACCTTCGGGCGCGTCGACGAAGACCGGGTGGCTGAACCCGAGCGCCAGCTCGAGCTGCTGTGGGCTCTTGAGCGTGGCGCGGTAACCGACGCCCACGATCTCCAGCTCCTTGGTGTAACCGGCAGTGACGCCGGTCACCATGTTCTGGATGAGGCTGCGCGTCAACCCGTGCAGCGCCCGGCTGCTCCGCAGGTCATCGGGCCGCTCGACGAGGAGAACGGCGTCCACGCGGCGGACGGTGATGTTCCCGGGCAGGTCGCGCTGCAGGGTTCCCTGCGGACCGGACACCGCCACGTTGCGGTCCTGCAGCGTCACCTCGACGCCAGAGGGCACCTCGATCGGGTTCCTTCCGACTCGGGACATCAGCTCGTCACCTCGTGGTCACCAGACATAACAGAGAACCTCACCGCCGACACGCTGCTGGCGCGCTTCGCGGTCGGTCATGAGACCCTTGCTCGTCGAGAGCACTGCCACCCCGAGGCCGCCGAGGACGCGTGGCAACCCGTCGGCACGGCAGTAGATCCGCAGGCCGGGCTTGGAGACACGCTTGAGCCCGCCGATAACCCGTGTGCGGTCGGCCGTGTACTTGAGCGAGATCTCGAGCACTTCACCGCGGCGGTCCTCTCGTGCGATCGTGGTGAATCCCGCGATGTAGCCCTCGCGCTCGAGAATGACAGCGAGCGCCTCCTTGAGCCTCGAGCTGGGCATACGGACCGTGTCGTGCATTGCCACGTTCGCGTTGCGAACGCGGGTCAGCATGTCCGCGATGGGGTCAGTCATGGTCATGAACGGTCCCCTCCTCTCACCAGCTGGCCTTGGTCACACCGGGCACCTCGCCCGCGTGCACGAGCTCGCGCAGGCAGATACGGCAGAGCCCGAACTTGCGGTAGACCGCTCTCGGACGCCCACACCGCCTGCACCTGGTGTAGCCGCGCACCTTGAACTTGGGCTTGGCCTGTTGCTTCTGGATCAATGCCTTCTTAGCCATGGGTCGGCTCTACTGCCCTTCACGTCGGAACGGGAACCCGAAGGCGGCGAGCAGCGCTCGGCCTTCGGCATCGGTGCGGCCGGTGGTCACTATCGTGATGTCCATGCCGCGAGGGGTGTCGACCTTGTCGTAGTCGATCTCGGGAAAGATCAGCTGCTCGGTGACGCCAAAGGTGTAGTTGCCCCGGCCGTCGAACGACTTCGGCGACAGGCCCCGGAAGTCACGGATGCGCGGGATCGCCAGGCTGATGAGGCGATCGAAGAATTCCCACATGCGATCGCCGCGCAGGGTGACCATGCAGCCGATCGACATGCCCTCGCGGAGCTTGAAGGCGGCTATCGAGCGCCGCGCCTTGGTGACGACCGGCCGCTGACCGGCGATCAGCTTGAGGTCACCGACGGCGCCCTCGAGAAGTGACTGCTGCTGGGTGGCCTTGCCGACGCCCATGTTGATGACGATCTTGGAGAGACGCGGCACCTCCATCACGTTGGAAAGGCCGAGCTCGGCGGCGAGCGACGCCCGGACCTCGGTCTCGTAACGCTGGCGGAGACGAGGACGCTCGATGACTGGCGCGCTCACAGCACACCTCCGCACTTGCGGCAGATCCGGATCTTTCGACCCTGGTCATCGTCCCGAACCCCGATGCGCGTGGGCCCGCACTCCGAGCAGATCACCGCCACCGTCGAGGCGTGCACCGGCATGTCCTTGTCGATGATGCCGCCCTGCATGGTTCCCCGCTTCGCCCTGGTGGAACGCTTGGCGGCGTTGACACCGTCGACGATCACGCGGTCGCGTGCGGGGATGACCCGCATGACCTCGCCGGTCTTGCCCCGGTCCTTGCCGGTGAGCACCCTTACTCGATCCCCTTTTCGAATACGCACCTAGATCACCTCTGGGGCCAGCGAGACGATGCGCATGAAGCGCTTCTCGCGCAGTTCGCGTCCCACCGGGCCGAAGATGCGGGTACCGCGTGGCTGCAGCTGGTCGTTGATCAGCACTGCCGCGTTCTCGTCGAAACGGATATAGCTACCGTCGGACCTGCGGTTCTCCTTCTTCGTCCGCACGACCACGCAGCGCACCACGTCGCCCTTCTTGACGGCCGCGCCAGGCACGGCGTCCTTGACTGTCGCAATGAACACGTCACCGATCCCCGCGTAACGACGACGGGTCCCGCCGAGCACCTTGATGCAGAGCACCTCTTTGGCGCCTGAGTTGTCGGCGACACGCAGGCGTGTCTCTTGCTGGATCACCTTGCACGCTCCACGACCTCGACCAGCCTCCAGCGCTTCAGTTTGGAGAATGGGCGCGTCTCGGCAACGCGGACACGGTCCCCAGTGGCGGCCTCGTTCCGTTCGTCGTGCACGTACAGATGCCGAGTCCGCTGCACGGTCTTGGCATACTTGGCGTGCCGGACGCGTTCCACCACCGCGACGACCGCGGTCTTGTCCATACGGTTCTCGACGACGGTGCCCTCGCGGATCCTGCGCCGGTTGACGCGCACTTGCGCATCGGTCGTCGGCGTACCGTTCGAAGTGTCCTCCTGGGCCAGGTTCTCGGCCATCACAGCTCCTTCGTACCTGCGTCGCCAGAAGCCACGGCCGCCTCTGCCGACTCGGCGAGCTCGATCTCGCGTGCGCGCTGCACCGTCAGCATCCGCGCGATTTCCCTGCGGACCTGCGAAACGCGTGCGTTGTTGTCCAGTCTGCCCGTAGCCGCCTGGAACCGGAGGTTGAAGAGCTCCTTGCGGGCTTCAACCAGTTTGCTCTCGAGCTCCTCGTCGTCGAGCTCACGCATCTCGGCCGCTGTCGGCATCAGACCAGCACCTCCGCGTTGGAACCCAGCCCGGGCCGTGCGATGACGCGTGCCTTCATCGGCAGCTTCTGGATCGCACGCTCCAAGGCCGAATGGGCGAGCGCCTCGTCCACGCCCGCCAGCTCGAAGAGGACCCTCCCTGGACGGACCACGGCGACCCAGTGCTCGGGATTGCCCTTGCCCGATCCCATTCGCGTCTCGGCCGGCTTCTGGGTGACCGGCTTGTCGGGGAACACCCGGATCCAGACCTTTCCGCCACGCTTGATGTGCCTGGTCATGGCGATTCGGGCGGCCTCTATCTGGCGGGCCGTGAGCCACGCCGGCTCGAGCGCCTGAATCCCGAAGTCGCCGAAGTTGATGGTCTCGCCACCCTTCGTCATTCCGGACATCCGCCCGCGCTGTTGCTTGCGGTGCTTGACCTTGCGAGGCATGAGCATGGTCAGTCGTTCTCCCTGCGGAAGTGCGGTATGTCGTGATGCTGCTCGCGGGTCCGGCGCTCGATGTCCTCTTCCTCGGCGAGAAGCTTCTCGAGCGCGTCTTCGGCGACGGCCGGGACCGTGGGTGCCGGGGGCTCTTCGGGGACAGGCTCGGTCGGCACTTCGGCTTCGACCTCGGGTGGCACGTCCGCCACGACCGAGCCCGGCTCGCCGAGCTCGGGCCTGCGACGGCCGCCACCAGCGGTGACGATGCGCTTGGGACGTGCCTGGCCGGACGTCTCTCCGACCGCCATAGCGGCCTCCCGCGAGATCTTCTCTTCCGCCGATGTCTTGTAGGGCAGGATGTCGCCCTTGTAGATCCAGACCTTGATCCCGATCCGGCCGGTCGAGGTCTTCGCCTCGCGAAAGCCGTAGTCGATATCGGCGCGGAGCGTGTGCAACGGGACGCGGCCTTCGCGATAGGACTCCTTGCGTGCCATCTCCGAACCGCCGAGGCGGCCGGAGCATTGGACGCGCACTCCCTGGGCGCCCGCCTTCTGGACCGTCTGAATCGCACGCTTCATGGCGCGGCGGAAGCTGATCCGGCGCTGCAGCTGGTCGACGATGCCTTGCGCGATCAAGGCGGCGTCGAGCTCGGGTTGCTTGATCTCCTGGATGTTGAGCTGCACGTTGGCGTTGTGGGTGATTCGAGCAAGCTGACGCCGTAGCCGGTCGGCTTCGGCACCGCGGCGGCCGATCACGATGCCGGGTCGCGCGGTGTGCACGTCGATTCGAAGGCGGTCCCGGGTGCGCTCGATCTCGATCCGGCTCACGGCGGCAGCCTCGAGCTGGGTCATGAGGTAGTCGCGGACCTTCCAGTCCTCAACCACCGAATCCTGATAGTTGCGGTCGTCGAACCAGCGTGACTTCCAGTCGGTCGTGACACCGAGGCGGAAGCCGTATGGATTGACCTTCTGACCCATCAGTCGCTCGTTTCCTCGTCGCCGGCAGCGTCGTGATCGCCATCGGCTTGCTCGTCCTCGTCGCCGGCAGCGTCGTGATCGCCATCGGCTTGCTCGTCCTCGTCGCCGGCGAGCGCCTGCTCGACCGCAGCCTCGACATCGGTCGTCTCGGCCGTGTCGCCCGCCGCCACGATCCCGAGAACCTGCTCGTCGACTGCGGGCGCCTCGGACGTCTCGCCCTTGGCGGCTGCGCTCGCCCGTCCCTGACGGCGCGCCCCGGCCACCCGGCGCGCCCGGCGGTCAGCTTGCTCGGCTGCGACGTGGGCGCGTCGCCGGTTCAGCTCTTCCTCGGACATCCGCGAAACGATCACCGTCACATGACAGGTCCGCTTGCGGATGCGGGTGGCACGCCCACGGGCGCGGGGACGCCACCGCTTCAGCGTCGCGCCCTCATCCGCGAAGCAGGCGGACACGAACAGTTCTTCCGCCTCGATGCCGTCGTTGTGGAACGCGTTCGCGGCCGCCGAGTGCAGGACCTTGCCGATCACCGTCGCCACTTCCCGGTCGCAGTACTCGAGGATTTCCGACGCCCGCTGATAGTCCTTGCCACGGATCAGGTCGAGCACCTCGCGCGCCTTGTAGGCGGACACGCCCGAATGCTTGAGGACGGCGCGGGTCCCAGGCCGCTCGTTGGTCTTGACACCGGTCACGTCAACGCCTCGCTGCCCGTTCCTGGCCAGCGTGGTAGCGGAACGTCCGGGTGGGAGCGAATTCTCCGAGCTTGTGGCCGACCATCGACTCGGTCACGTACACAGGCACGTGCTTGCGGCCGTCGTGAACCGCGATCGTGTGGCCGACCATGTCCGGGATGACCGTCGAGCGACGCGACCAGGTCTTGATGACACGCTTCTCATTGGAGAAGTTGAGCGCGTCGACCTTGCGAAGCAGATGATCGTCGACAAAGGGTCCTTTTTTCAGGCTGCGAGGCATGATGTCTCCGCTCGGCGGTCAGCGGCGGGCGCCGCGAGTGCGGCGACGACGGATGATGAGCTGGTCGGATCGCTTGTGTCGCGGACGGGTCCGACCCTCGGCTTGCCCCCAGGGCGACACCGGATGGCGGCCACCCGAGGTCTTCCCCTCGCCACCGCCGAGAGGGTGGTCGACCGGGTTCATCGCGACCCCGCGGGTCTGGGGCCTGATGCCCTTCCAGCGGTTACGGCCCGCCTTGCCTATGGAGACGAGCTCGGCCTCCGAGTTGCCGACCTCGCCGAGGGTCCCACGGCAATCGATCGGGACCCTCCTCATCTCGGTCGACGGGAGCCGCAAGGTGGCGAACATCCCCTCTTTGGCGACGAGCTGCACGCTCATGCCGGCACCTCGGGCGAGCTTGCCCCCGCCGCCGGGACGGAGCTCCACGTTGTGGATCACCGAGCCGACAGGGATGTAACGGAGCGGGAGGGCATTACCCGGGCGGATTTCGGCGCTGGGCCCGGACTGGAGAAGGTCGCCGACCTCGACACGCGCCGGCGCGAGGATGTAGCGCTTCTCGCCATCGAGATAGTGCAGGAGGGCGATGCGGGCGTTGCGGTTGGGGTCGTACTCGATCGCCGCCACCTTGGCGGGGATGCCGTCCTTGTCCCGGTGGAAGTCGACCAGGCGGTACTGCTGCTTGTGACCCGCGCCGCGGTGGCGGGCGGTCTTGCGGCCGAGGTTGTTCCGGCCGCCGGTGCCCGCCTGGGGTACGAGGAGCGTCTTCTCGGGCCTGGTCTTGGTGATCTCGGAGAAGTCCGAGACCGATTGGAATCGCCGCCCCGGGCTGGTCGGCTTGCGCTTGCGGAGTGCCATGACGATGCTCCTCAGCCCTCGAACAGCTCGATACGGTCATCGCCGACAAGTCGGACGATGGCACGCTTGGTGTCGGGTCGCTTCCCGTAGGCGGCAACGCGTCTTTGTCGCTTGCGCTTTCCCTTGCGCACAAGGGTGTTCACGCTGAAGACGCGTACTCCGAAGGCCTCTTCCACCGCGGCGCGGATCTCGACCTTGCTCGCCCTTGGGTCGACGACGAACACGTAGGTGTGTTCGTCCATCAGCGCGTAGGACTTCTCGGAGATGACGGGGCGCAACAGGATCGAACGGCCGGCGCTCACTTGTCCTCTTCCCCATCGTCGGGCTCGGCGGCCTCGTCGTCGGGCTCGGTGACCTCGTCGTCGGGCTCGGTGGCCTCGTCAACGGCCCCCTCACCAGCCTCATCGGCCTGGTCAACAGCCGGTGCGGGCACGTCCGCCGCTTCGTCTGTGGCGCCCGGCTCCCCAGCTTGCAGTACCTCGCCCACTTCAACCTCGTCGCTCTCCTCGGTCTCGTCCACGACCTCAGAAGTGACCGGCCTCGCCGAGTTCAAGACGACAGTGCCCTCAGGCGCGTCACTCACCTGGCCCGGCACCGTCTCGTCGGTGAAGACCACCCAGTCGGACGCGACCACGTCATAGGCCGTGAGCTGCCCGACCTCGACGATGTGGACATGCGGCAGGTTTCCGAACGAGCGCTCTGCGACCACGTCCTGGGTTCCGATCACCACGAGCACGCTGCCGTCGAGTCCGAGGGCCTGAAGCGAGGCGACGGCCTCTTTGGTCTTGGGCACCTCGAAGGACCAGCGGTCGACGAGACAAACACGGCCTTCAGCAGCACGGTCCGAAAGGGCTGCCCGCAACGCCTGGCGAACCATCTTGCGAGGCGTGCTCTGGGAGTAGTCGCGGGGCTTGGGCCCAAAGGCGATGCCTCCGCCGGCGAACTGCGGTGCCCGTGTCGTGCCCTGTCGGGCACGGCCAGTGCCCTTCTGGCGGTAGGGCTTGGCACCGCCACCGGCAACCTCGGCACGCGTCTTGGTGCTGTGGGTGCCAGAGCGCTTGGCTGCCAGCTGCGCGGTCACGACCTGGTGCAGGAGAGGCACGTTGACCAGAGCAGCGAAGTACTCCTGGTCGAGCTGGACGACCCCGAGGAGCTCGCCAGAGTCGTTGCAGCGCTCCACGTACACCGGCGGGAGGGTTTCGACCATCGTGCTCGCCATCACTTGGCGGCTTTCACGGCGTCGCGGATGAGAACCATCCCACCTCGCGGTCCCGGCACGGCGCCCTTCACGAGGATGATCTCGCGTTCGGGGTCGGCCACCACGACCTCGAGGTTCAGCGTGGTCACCCGCTCAGAGCCCATGCGACCTGCCATCCCGGTCCCCTTGAACACCCGGGCCGGTGTGGCGCAGGCCCCGATCGAGCCCGGGGCCCGATGCTTCTTGTGGTTGCCGTGCGCGCCACCCTGGCCCTTGAAGTTGTGGCGCTTCATCGCGCCGGCGAATCCTTTGCCCTTGCTGACGGCGGTCACGTCGATCTTGTCCCCTGCCGCCAGGATGCCCGCATCGATCTCCTGGCCGACCGTGTACCCGCTCGTGTCGTCGAGCCGCAGCTCTACCAGGCGGACACCGGGCTCTACGCCCGCGCTCGCGAAATGACCGGCCTCCGGCTTGTTGAGCTTGCGCGCCGCGCGCACGCCATAGGTCACCTGCAGGGCTGAGTACCCCTCCTGCTCGGGGGTCTTCACACGGACCACGCGAACCGCCGCGACTTTGACCATGGTCACGGGTACGACGCGTTGCGCCTCGTCCCAGATCTGCGTCATGCCGACCTTTTCGCCGACGATCGCCTTGGTGGCCATGCTCTGTTTGCCTCTGCTCGTGATCGCGCCGGGGCTCGCGGACAGAACGGATAGCGTCACCCGTTGTCGCCGTTCGCGCCCGACCGACTGTGGATGACAGCCTCTTGTCGTGCGGACGCTCCGCCCGGACATCCGGAGCGGAGCGCACATCATGTGTCGCCGGAAGGTTCCCCTCGACTTGCCTTGGGGCGCTCCCGGACGTCGTGCTCGTGGCCGCGGCGGACAACGTGCCCGCCGAGTTCGAAAGCATAGCACCGGCCCGCACGCCGACCCAAGGCCGCGTGCCAGGCGGTCGTGCTACGCCGTCTGGATCTTGATCTCGATGTCAACCCCCGCAGGAAGGTCCAGCCGCTGAAGGGAGTCCACCGTCTTCGGCGTGTGCTCGACTATGTCCACGAGGCGCTTGTGGACGCGCATCTCGAAATGTTCGCGGCTGTCCTTGTGCTTGTGAGGCGAGCGGATCACCGTGTAGCGGTGCATCTCGGTGGGCAGCGGGACGGGACCGCGCACCTTGGCCTGGGTGCGAAGCACCGTCTCGACGATCTTCTTCGTCGACTGGTCGATGATCTCGTGGTCGTACGCCTTCAGCCGGATGCGAATCCGCTGCCGGGGACCCTCTGCCATGTCGCCTCGCCTACTTGAGAATCTTTGTCACGGCGCCCGCGCCGACCGTGCGCCCGCCTTCGCGGATCGCAAAACGGAGCCCCTCGTCCATTGCGATCGGCTTGCCTAGCTCGACGTTCATGACGGTGTTGTCGCCCGGCATGACCATCTCGGTGCCTTCGGCAAGCTCGATGGTCCCGGTCACGTCCGTGGTGCGGAAGTAGAACTGCGGTCGGTAGTTGCTGAAGAACGGCTTGTGCCGTCCTCCTTCCGCCTTGGTGAGCACGTAGACGTTGGCCTCGAAATTGGTGTGAGGCGTGATCGAGCCCGGCTTGCACACGACCTGGCCGCGCTCGACGTCCTCCTTCTTCGTACCGCGGAGCAGCAGGCCGACGTTGTCGCCCGCCTGCCCCTGGTCGAGCAGCTTGTGGAACATCTCGACACCTGTGCAGACAGTCTTCTGCGTGGGGCGAAGCCCGACGACCTCGACATCGTCGCCGACCTTCACGACTCCCTGCTCGATGCGGCCGGTCACCACGGTGCCACGGCCCGTGATGGTCATCACGTCCTCGACCGACATGAGGAAGGGCTTGTCGATCTCCCGGGCCGGCTCGGGGATGAAGTCGTCAACTGCTTCGATGAGGTTCAGGATCCCTACCTCGGCCTCTTTGTCACCTTCGAGGGCTTTCAGCGCGCTCATGCGCACGACCGGCGTGTCGTCGCCCGGGAAGCCGTAGGCGGTGAGGAGCTCACGCACCTCGAGCTCGACGAGGTCGAGCAGCTCCTCGTCGTCGACCATGTCGACCTTGTTGAGGGCGACCACTATCGACGGCACATTGACCTGGCGCGCGAGCACTACATGCTCACGGGTCTGGGGCATCGGCCCATCCGCGGCGGACACGACGAGGATCGCGCCGTCCACCTGTGCGGCGCCGGTGATCATGTTCTTGATGTAGTCGGCGTGCCCGGGCATGTCGACGTGCGCGTAGTGGCGCTTGTTGGTCTCGTACTCGACATGTGCGATCGCGATCGTGATGCCGCGCGCCTTCTCCTCGGGGGCCTTGTCGATCTGGTCGAACGCCGTAAAGGCGACGTTCGGGTTGCTCTCGTGTAGGACCTTGGTGATCGCCGCGGTGAGGGTCGTCTTACCGTGGTCGATGTGACCCATCGTTCCGACGTTGACGTGGGGCTTCGTCCGCTCGTACTTCTTCTTGGCCATTGTTGCCGACCGCTCCGTTTGATCTGGGCTGCGCCCCTTGGGCGCCTCCGTGTTGGTGGACTGCCTTCTCGACTGTGTCTCGTACTGTTCCCATGGGGCCACCGGCCCGGGTCTTCCCGGTCCGACGGCTCCGATCAGTGGAGCACCGGGCGACTCAACTCGCTTCGGTGTTGACCCCTGGGCTGTTCACTCGCCGGTCACACGGGCGATGATCTCCCGGGAAACCGACTCCGGAACCTCCTGGTAGGAGTCGAACTGCATCGTGTACGTCGCGCGACCCTGGGTGCGGGAACGCAGGTCGGTAGCGTAGCCGAACATATCGGACAATGGGACCTGGGCTCGCACGACGTGGTTCGCCCCCCGCTGTTCCATGCCCTCGATCCGGCCGCGGCGCGACGACAGATCGCCGATGACATCGCCGAGATTGTCCTCGGGCGTGACGACCTCGACCCCCATGATCGGCTCGAGAAGTACAGGGTGGGCAGCCCGTACCGCCTTCTTGAAGGCCATCGAACCTGCGATCTTGAAGGCCATCTCCGACGAGTCGACGTCGTGGTAGGACCCGTAGATGAGCGTGACCCGGACGTCGACGATCGGGAAGCCGGCCAGCACGCCGGAGTTCATCGCCTCTTGGATGCCGGCGTCGACCGCCGGGATGTACTCCTTGGGTATCACGCCACCGGTGACCTTGTCGACGAACTCGAATCCTCCACCGGGGCCCGTTGGTTCGAGGTCGATCACGACGTGGCCGTACTGGCCGCGCCCACCGGTCTGGCGGATGTAGCGCTCCTCGATCTTGTGGACTGAGGCGCGGATCGTCTCCCGGTAGGCAACCTGCGGCTTGCCGACGTTCGCGTCGACCTTGAACTCGCGCAGCATCCGGTCGACGAGGACCTCCAAGTGGAGCTCGCCCATGCCGGAGATGACGGTCTGGCCCGTCTCCTGGTCCGAGCGGACCCGGAAGGTCGGGTCCTCCTCGCTGAGGGCGAACAACGCCCGCGACAACTTGTCCTGGTCGGCCTTCGTCTTGGGCTCGACCGCGACGTGTATCACGGGCTCGGGGAATTCGAGCGACTCCAGAACGATCGGGTGCGCGACGTTGCAAAGGGTGTCACCGGTAGTCGTCGCCTTGAGGCCCACCACTGCGATGATGTCGCCGGTGTAGACCGCCTCACGGTCCTCTCGGTGGTTTGCGTGCATCTGGAGGATCCGGCCGATGCGCTCCTTGCGGTCCCGGCTCGAGTTGAGCACCGTGGTGCCCTTCTGGAGAGTCCCGGAGTAGACCCTCAAGTACGTGAGCTTGCCGACGAACGGGTCGCTCATGATCTTGAACGCCAGGGAGGAGAACGGTTCGTCATCGCGAGGCTCCCGCTCGATCTCCTTGCCGGTCCGGGGCTCGATTCCCACTGTCGGTGGCACATCGAGCGGACTCGGCAGGTAGTCGACGACCGCGTCGAGCATGGGCTGGACGGCTTTGTTCTTGAATGCCGACCCGCACAACACCGGGACCAGCTCGCTCGCGATGGTCGCCTTGCGAAGCCCCCTGCGGAGATCCTCAGGGGTGATCTCCTTCTCGGACACGTAGCGCTCCATCACGTTGTCGTCGAAGTTCGAGACGACGTCGACCAGCGCGTGCCGAGCCTGCTCGGCCACTTCGGCGAGATGCTCGGGTACCTCCCGGGTCTCCCAGGTTTCGCCCATGCCCTCGCCCCACACGAGGGCCTTCATCTTCAACAGGTCGATCACGCCCTCGAAAGAGCCCTCTGCTCCTATCGGAAGCTGCACCACCGCCGGCGTCGCCTCGAGCCGATCACGGATCATCGCGACCGTGCGGTCGAAATCCGCGCCGACACGGTCCATCTTGTTCACAAAGCACATGCGAGGCACTCGGTACTTGTTGGCCTGGCGCCATACGGTCTCGGTCTGGGGCTCGACGCCGGCGACGGCATCGAAGACGGCGACGGCTCCGTCAAGGACGCGAAGGGACCTCTCGACCTCGACGGTGAAGTCGACGTGACCGGGAGTGTCGATGATGTTGATCCAGGTGTCGCGCCAACGGCAGGTCGTCGCAGCCGACGTGATGGTGATCCCGCGCTCCTGCTCTTGGATCATCCAGTCCATGACGGTGCCACCCTCGTGGACCTCGCCGATCTTGTAGGTGCGACCCGTGTAGTACAAGATGCGCTCGGTGGTCGTCGTCTTGCCCGCGTCGATATGGGCCATGATCCCGATGTTGCGGGTCTTGGCCAGCGGGAACTCTCGGAACGATGATGGATTGGCCATCGCCTTGCTTCGTTTCTCTAGTCTGAGATCATCGGTGTGGAATGTCGTGTCGGTCTTGGTCACCTGCGCAATCCGAAAGCGCGCCGCCATCGCGGGCGTGCCGCAGCTGCGAGCCGGGCGCGCACCAGTCCGATGGGGACCGGTCAGCGCCTCGGGCGCCGCGGGCGGCTACCAGCGGTAGTGAGCGAATGCCTTGTTGGACTCTGCCATCTTGTGGAGGTCCTCCTTGCGCTTGACCGTGGCGCCGACGCCGTTTGAGGCGTCGAGGATCTCGTTGGCGAGCCTGAGCGCCATAGTGCGCTCCCGTCGCTGGCGCGAGTAGCCCACGAGCCAGCGGATCGACAGCGTCGTCGCCCGGCGCGGCCGGAGTTCCACGGGCACCTGGTAGGTCGCCCCGCCCACGCGGCGACTGCGGACCTCGAGCTCGGGTCGCGCGTTGTCCAGCGCTCGCTTCAACAGCTGGAGCGGGTCGCCACCCGACTTCTCGCGCACGACCTCGAGGGCGTCGTACACGATGCGCTCGGCCAGGGAGCGCTTTCCCCGGGAAAGGACCTTGTTGCACAGCTGGGTCACGAGCACCGATCGGTACACCGGGTCGGGGACGAGCTCGCGGCGGGGTGGGGGGCCGTTGCGGGGCAACTCAGGACTCCTTCTTGGCGCCGTAGCGGCTACGAGCCTGGGCACGGTCGCGCACACCGGAGGTGTCCAGGGTGCCGCGCACGATCTTGTAGCGGACACCTGGCAAGTCCTTCACCCGGCCGCCGCGTACGAGCACGATCGAGTGCTCCTGCAGGTTGTGGCCCACACCGGGAATATACGCAGTGATCTCCGAGCCGCTGGTCAGACGAACGCGCGCGACCTTGCGGAGCGCTGAGTTGGGCTTCTTCGGCGTCGTCGTGTAGACGCGCGTGCATACGCCACGCCGCTGCGGCGCCCCCTTCAGCGCGGGGGTCTTGGTCTTCGACCGCTTTGATGTCCGACCCTTGCGGACGAGCTGGGCGATAGTGGGCACGCGGACCTCTCTGGGCTTGCCTGGTGAAGAGCCGTGGGCGCAAGCACGCGCCGACACGACGAGCTGATGATAGGAGCGGTCACCGCTCCCCGGCAACAGTGTAGGGCGCGATCAGGCGGAGCCCTCCTCGGCCGGCCCGAGGTCGCCTAGCGGATCCTCCTCGGCCACGACAAGATCGTCGGTCGGCCCGAAGCTGGCGTAGGCGCTGCCGGCGGTCGCGTACGGGTCCTGCTGTTCGTAGGGAGTGCCGAAGGCGGATCGCCCGACATCGCGCAGCCACGAAGCCAGGTTGTCGGTGCTCGCCTCGCTCACTTCGCCGGCCTCGAGGTCCGAGGACCAGAAGGACATGCGCTCAGCGTCGGGCGTCGCCACCTCCACGCTGCGATAGCGCGTCATGCCAGTGCCCGCGGGGATGAGCTTGCCGATGATGATGTTCTCCTTGAGCCCGAACAGCTGGTCGGACCTGCTCTCGATCGCAGCCTCGGTGAGCACCCGGGTGGTCTCCTGGAAGGACGCCGCCGACAACCACGAGTCGGTGGCGAGTGACGCCTTTGTGATGCCCATCAGCTCGGGGCGCCCCTCCGCGGCGCGCTTGCCGGCCTGGACCAGTTCGCGATTGACCGCGGCGTAGCGCTGGTTGTCCACACGCTCTCCCGGCAGGAACGGCGCGTCGCCGGGCTCGGCGACAAGCACCCGGCGGAGCATCTGTCGCACGATGAGCTCGATGTGCTTGTCGTGGATCGACACGCCCTGGTCCCGGTAGACCTTCTGCACCTCTTCGACGAGGTACTGCTGGGTCTCCCGGATGCCCTTGATCTCGAGCAGCTCCTTGGGGTCCTTCGGCCCGTCCACGAGCGCGTCGCCCGGGCTCACTTCCTGGCCTGTGACGACCTCGAGGTGAGCCCTCGCCGACACCGGAACGGTGTCCTCCTTGCCGTCATCCCCGACGACGACGACGCGCCGGCCGGTCTCGTCGTCGTCGATGCGGATCACTCCCGAGGTGCGAACCAGTACGGCCGCGCCCTTCGGCGTCCGGGCTTCGAACAGCTCGACGACACGGGGAAGACCGTGGGTGATGTCCTCGCCGACGATGCCGCCGGTGTGGAACGTGCGCATCGTGAGCTGGGTTCCCGGCTCGCCGATCGACTGGGCGGCGATCACGCCGACCGCCTCGCCGAGCTCGATGCTGCGGCCGGTCGCGAGCGACTGCCCGTAGCACGCGGCGCAGACGCCATGGTTGGCCTCACACGTGAGCACCGACCGGGTCCTGACGCGGTCGATGGCGGGATCGGCCGACAACCGCCGGACCTCGAGGTCCCGAAGGACGCGGCCGGCCTCGAGGACGCTGCCGTCGGAGAGCTTCACGGGCTCGATCAGGACTCGCCCGTAGAGCCGTGTCTCGAGGTAGCTCCGCTTGCCGGCCTGGTCCTGGCTGATGCCCTCGATCCAGATCCCGCGCGTGCTGCCGCAGTCGGATTCGCGGATGATGAGCTCCTGGGCCACGTCGACAAGACGGCGGGTCAGATACCCGGAGTCCGCGGTACGAAGCGCCGTGTCTGCGAGGCCCTTGCGAGCACCGTGGGTGGAGATGAAGTACTCCAGCACGGACAACCCCTCGCGGAAGGAGGACTTGATCGGACGGGGGATCATCTCGCCCCGCGGGTTGGACACGAGTCCCTTCATGCCGGCAATCTGACGGACTTGCTGGGGGTTGCCCCGCGCGCCGGAGTCCACCATCATGTCGAGCGGATTGAAGGCGATCGTCGCCAGCGTCTTCTCCATCGCCCTGCCGACCTCGGAGTTCGCCGAAGTCCAGATCTCGATCTCCTTCTGGCGGCGCTCGTCGTCGGTGATGATCCCTCGGCGGAACTGGTTCTCGGCCTTCTCCGCCTCCTTCTCGTAGCGGTCGAGGATCTGCTGCTTGTCCGGCGGCGTCTTCACGTCATCGATCGAGATGGTGAGGCCGGAGCGTGTCGCGAACCGGAAACCCAGGTCCTTGATCCGGTCGAGGCTCTCGGCCACGAGAACCTTCGAGTAGTGCGCCGCGATCTGCTCGACGATCGTCGCGATCGAGGTGGCACGCTTTCCGATGACGTCGTTCACAAACCCGAATCCGTCAGGGAGCGCCTGGTTGAAGAAGAGGCGACCAGCCGTCGTCTCGAGCTCGTCGGGCTCCTCGGACACGGGCACGTCACCGTGGCGGACTCCCCGAAGCGGGAGCTCGAAACCATCGGGGCCGCGGCGAAGTCGGATCTTGGCGTGAAGGGCGATGTCTCCGTTCTCCCAGGCCTGCTCCACCTCGTACAGGCGACGGAAGATCCGGCCTTCACCCTTCGCCCCGTCGACCATGAGAGTCAGGTAGTACGTACCGAACACCATGTCCTGACCGGGCACCGTGATGGGGCGGCCGGTCGCCGGCGAAAGGATGTTGTTCGCAGACAGCATGAGAACACGGGCTTCGGCCTGGGCCTCGGCTGACAACGGGAGGTGCACGGCCATCTGGTCGCCGTCGAAGTCGGCGTTGAACGCAGTGCACACAAGCGGGTGGATCTGGATGGCCTTGCCCTCGACGAGGATCGGCTCGAAAGCCTGGATGCCGAGGCGGTGCAAGGTCGGCGCCCTGTTCAGGAAGACCGGGTGCTCCTTGATGACCTCGTCGAGCACGTCCCAGACCTGGATTCTTCGGCGCTCGACCATGCGTTTGGCGGACTTGATGTTCTGGGCGATCTCAGTGTCGACGAGCCGCTTCATCACGAACGGCTTGAAGAGCTCGAGCGCCATGAGCTTGGGCAGGCCGCACTGGTGGAGCTTGAGCGTGGGACCGACAACGATGACCGAACGGCCGGAGTAGTCGACTCGCTTGCCAAGCAGGTTCTGACGGAAGCGGCCCTGCTTGCCCTTCAGCATGTCGGACAGACTCTTGAGCGGCCGGTTGCCGGGGCCCGTCACCGGGCGGCCACGCCGTCCGTTGTCGAACAGGGCGTCCACGGCCTCCTGGAGCATCCGCTTCTCGTTGTTGATGATGATCTCCGGCGCACCGAGGTCGAGCAGACGCTTCAGGCGATTGTTCCGGTTGATGACGCGCCGGTAGAGGTCGTTGAGGTCCGAGGTCGCGAAGCGCCCGCCGTCGAGCTGCACCATCGGCCGCAGGTCCGGCGGGATCACGGGCACGGCATCAAGGATCATGGCCCGCGGGTCGTTGACCCGCCGGCCGGACGCGTCGCGGCGGTTGAACGCGGAGACGATCTTCAGGCGCTTGATGGCCTTCTGCTTACGCTGGGCCGACAACGGGCGCCGGCCATCTGTGGGCTCGATGTTCTCGCGAAGCTTGAGCTCCTCCTCGTCGAGATCGAGGCGGTCGATCAGCCGGGCGATCGCCTCGGCTCCCATCCCGCCTTCGAAGTAGTCGCCGTACCGGCCGCGGAGCTCCCTCCACAACAGCTCGTCCTCGATGATCTTGCGCCCGTGAAGGCCCGCGATCTCGTCGAAGGCTCGCCGCGCGAGAGCGATGTCGTCGTTCGCCCGCTCGCGGACGGCGGTGATCTCCTTCTCGACGGCCCGCTGGCGGGCGCGGATCTCCGACTCCTTGGCACCCGCGCTCTCGAGCTCCGCGAGCTCACGTTCGAGCTCGGCCAGGCGCCGCTCGGCCTCTAGGTCACGGGCTCGCTCGATCTCGCCGATCTCGGTGGTGAGCTCCACCTCCAGATTCGGCAGATCCGCGTGGCGACGCTCCTCGTCCACATGGGTGACGAGGTACGCGGCGAAGTAGATGACCTTCTCCAGCTGCTTTGCCTTGAGCTCCTCGCGGGCCTCGGTGCCCATGAGCAGGTAGGCGAGCCAGGATCTGGTACCGCGGAGGTACCAGATGTGCACGACCGAGGCGGCGAGCTCGATGTGTCCCATCCGCTCGCGACGCACCTTCGAGCGCGTGACCTCGACGCCACAACGCTCGCAGATGATGCCACGGAACCGGACGCGCTTGTACTTGCCGCAGTAACACTCCCAGTCCTTGGTCGGCCCGAAGATCTTCTCGCAGAACAGGCCGTCCTTCTCCGGGCGCAGGGTCCGGTAGTTGATCGTCTCGGGCTTGCGAACCTCGCCGTGTGACCACGTCCGGATGTCGTCCGCGGTGGCGAGCCCGATCCGAAGCTGATCGAAATCATTGACGTCGAGCACCTAGAAGCTCCTCTCCGCAGCGCGGCGCGCGTCCTCCTCGTCGGACCCCCGCTCAGGACGACTGATGTCGATCCCGAGCTCCTCGGCAGTCCGGTACACGTCCTCGTCCAACTCGCGCATCTCGATCTCCTCGCCGGTTGTCGAGAGCACCTCGACGTCCAGGCAGAGGGATTGCATCTCCTTTATGAGCACCTTGAAGCTCTCGGGGATCCCGGGCTCGGGGATGTTCTCGCCCTTCACAATGGCCTCGTAGACCTTGACGCGACCCAGCACGTCGTCGGACTTGATGGTGAGCAGTTCCTGCAGCGCGTACGCGGCGCCGTAAGCCTCGAGCGCCCACACCTCCATCTCACCGAAGCGCTGCCCGCCGAACTGGGCCTTACCGCCGAGGGGCTGCTGGGTGATCATTGAGTACGGGCCAGTCGACCGGGCGTGGATCTTGTCATCGACGAGGTGCGCGAGCTTCAGGATGTAGACGAAGCCCACGCACACGGTGTTGTCGTAGGGCTCGCCCGTGCGCCCGTTGTACAAGGTCGCCTTGCCGTCGGCGCCGATCATCTTCTCGGCGACGGCGTCGACAGAGTCGGGGAGCAACTTCCCGAGCAGCTCCTGGATCGTCGAGTGCCGGCCGGCCTCTTCCTTCTCGTCCCAGTGCGCACCGTCGAAGACCGGCGTCGACACCCAGATGGCCGGGTCCGTGCTCGGCCGCGTCTTGGTCTCGGTACCCCGCACGATGTTGCCGGAGAGCACGCGCTTGTCGGCGCCATGCCAACCCCATCTCGCCGCATAGCCAAGGTGCGCCTCCAGCACCTGGCCGACGTTCATCCGGCTCGGAACGCCGAGCGGGTTCAGGATGATGTCGACCGGTGTGCCGTCGGCGAGGTGCGGCATGTCCTCGATCGGCAGGATCTTCGAGATGACTCCCTTGTTGCCGTGGCGACCGGCGAGCTTGTCGCCTTCGGAGATCTTGCGCTTCTGGGCCACATAGACCCGCACGAGCTGATTCACGCCCGGCGGCAGCTCGTGGGAGTCGTCGCGCGAGAACACCCGCACGTCGATGACCTTGCCGGACTCACCGTGGGGAACCTTGAGGCTCGTGTCGCGCACGTCGCGGGCCTTCTCGCCGAAGATCGCCCGGAGCAGTCTCTCCTCGGGCGTGAGTTCGGTCTCGCCCTTGGGGGTGACCTTGCCGACGAGGATGTCGCCCGCGTCGACCTCGGCCCCGATGCGTATGATCCCGCGCTCGTCGAGGTCCGCCAGGATGTCGTCGGAGAGATTCGGGATGTCGCGCGTGATCTCCTCGGCGCCGAGCTTGGTGTCACGCGCGTCGACCTCGTGCTCCTCGATGTGGATCGAGGTCAGGACGTCGTCGCGCACCAACCGCTCGGACAGGATGATGGCGTCCTCGTAGTTGTAGCCCTCCCACGGCATGAAGGCGACCAGAAGGTTCTTGCCGAGCGCGAGCTCGCCGTTGTGAGTCGAGGGGCCGTCGGCCAGTACGTCGTCGAGACGGACCTCTTGGCCCTCGGAGACGACCGGCTTTTGGTTCACGCACGTGTTCTGGTTCGACCGCTGGAACTTCGCGACTGGATAGATCTTCCTGCCGAGCTCCTGGTGTGCCCGGCCCTTCTCACCGGCCTTGTACTCGACGATGATGAAGTCGCCGGCGACCTCGACGACCTTGCCGGTGCCCTCTGCGAGCACGACCTCCCCGGCGTCGCGCGCCGCTCGGGCCTCGACGCCGGTACCGATGTAGGGCGCCTCGGGCACGAGCAACGGGACCGCCTGCTTCTGCATGTTGGCGCCCATGAGCGCGCGGTTGGCGTCGTCGTGCTCGACGAAGGGGATCAGGGCCGTTGAGACCGAGAGGATCTGCTTGGGCGACACGTCCATCAGGTCGACTTCCAACGGTGGGACGTAGTCGACCTCGCTGGCGGTGCCATAGGAGGTGGAAGTCGCGCCCACCTGCACGCCGGCTCCTTGCGGACCGCGGCGGACCAGGACACGGTCTCCGACAAAATGTCCTTTCGCGTCGAGGGCGGCGGACGCCTGAGCTATGACGTACTCCTCCTCCTCGTCGGCGGCGAGGTAGACGATCTCAGAGGTGACCCTGCTGTCGACGACCTTCCTGTAAGGCGTCTCGATGAACCCGTGGTCGTTGACCCGCGCATAGCTGGCAAGGTGACCGATGAGGCCGATGTTCGGCCCTTCCGGAGTCTCGATCGGGCACATCCTGCCGTAGTGGGACGTGTGGACGTCTCGGACCTCGAACCCGGCGCGCTCACGCGACAGGCCGCCGGGGCCGAGCGCGGAGAGGCGGCGCTTGTGAGCCAATCCCGACAAGGGATTGTGCTGGTCCATGAACTGCGACAGCTGGCTCGTTCCGAAGAACTCCTTGATGGCCGCGACGACAGGGCGGATGTTGATCAGAGTCTGGGGCGTGATCGCCTCAACGTCCTGGGTCGTCATGCGCTCGCGTACGACACGCTCCATGCGCGACAGGCCGATGCGGACCTGGTTCTGGATGAGCTCGCCGACCGAACGGATGCGCCGGTTGGCGAAGTGGTCCTGGTCGTCGAGGCGGTAGCCCGCCTCGCCGTTGGCCAGGTGGAGCATGTAGGTCGACGCGGCGAGCACCTCGCTCGGGCAGAGCACGCCGGAGTGCTCGTCTGGACGCTCGAGCGGGATGTCCAGCAGTTGTGAGATGCGCTCGATCTCCGGGCCGAGCTTCCGGTTCAGCTTGTAACGCCCAACCCGGGTGAGGTCGTAGCGGCGTGGGTTGAAGAACGCGTTCTCGAAGTAGACGCGGGCTGCATCGAGCGATAGCGGTTCGCCGGGACGCGCACGCTTGTAGATCTCGAGCAACGCCTCATCCCGTGTCGGGATGAGCTCGCGCTCGCGCTCCCACTGGGCCTCGAGGAAGTCGAAATGGCGCACGAAGCGGTTCAAGAACGCCTCGTCCTCGTAGCCGAGGGCGCGCAGCACCACAAACAGCGACAGGCGCCGCTTGCGGGCGACCCGCGCACCGGCGCTCACATCGCGGGTCGGCTTCCTCTCGACGTCGAACTCGATCCACTCGCCCCGGTAGGGGTGGATCGTCCCGGTGACTATCGTCTTCTGGTCGCGGCCGGGTTGGAAGATCACACCGGGCGAACGGACGAGCTGGCTTACCACGACCCGCTCGGTCCCGTTGATGATGAAGGTTCCACGATCGGTCATCATGGGAAAGTCCCCCATGAAGACGGTCTGCTCCTTGATCTCGCCGGTCGAACGATTCATGAACGACGCCCGAACGAAGATCGGAGCGGCGTAAGTGATGTCCTTCGCCTTGCACTCGTCGATCGAGAACTTGGGCGGTGGCCGTAGGTCCGGGTCGGCCGGATCGAAGTCGAGCTTCAGGCTCAACTGGTCCGTGAAGTCTGCGATCGGGCTGATGTCACCGAACGTCTCGGCGAGACCGCGATCGAGGAACCACTCGAAGGAATCGCGCTGGACAGCGACGAGGTTGGGAAGCGGCAGAACCTCGTCGATGTTGGCGAACGAGTAACGCTCCGCAGTGCGGGGACGTAAGGGCAAGGGTCTACTCCTCGCGAGTGCTAACGGACCGGAAAACAGCGATGAGCGGTGCTTGGGCGCGCGTCAAGGAACTTGAAGTGGAACGGTCACGCGACGGAAGGGCACGGCAACCTTTAACTTTACACGCGCGAGGACGCGCAAGCAAGCGGCACGCATTCGTCGCCTCGCGAAGGATACGGGAACCGCGGCTCTAGGTCAAGATGTCATGGCCTTGCCACCCGACAAGGACCTGGTTCAGAGCTTTGGGCACGGCAACCCGAGACGGGCACTACTTGAGCTCGACTGCGGCGCCAGCCTCCTCGAGCTTGCCCTTGGCCTTCTCGGCATCCTCCTTCGACACCTTTTCGAGCACAGGCTTCGGGGCGCTGTCCACCAGGTCCTTCGCCTCCTTCAGCCCAAGGCTCGTGAGTGCGCGCACCTCTTTGATCACCTGGATCTTCTTCTCGCCTGCAGCAAGCAGGATGACGTCGAACTCGTCCTGCTCCTCCTCGGCCGGCGCAGCCTCTCCACCGCCGTTCGAGGCGGTGGCCGCCACGGCCACGGGGGCTGCCGCGGTCACACCGAACTTCTCCTCGAACGCCTTCAATAGATCGCTCAGCTCGAGCACGGTCATGCTCGCGATGCCGTCGAGGATCTCTTCCTTGGTTGCCATTTTTCCTCCTGTTGTGCGAGTGGTTGTCGATCGTGCCTGGGGCTTGTCTGCCCTCAGACCTGCCCGTGCATTAGCCATCGGTGGCCTCGGCGGTTTCGGTGGCCTCGGCGGTTTCGGTGGCCCCGGCGGTTTCGGTGGCCCCGGCGGTGTCGGTAGCCCCGGCGGTGTCGGTGGCCCCGGCGGTGTCGGTGGCCCCGGCGGTGTCGGTGGCCCCGGCGGTTTCGGTGGCCCCGGCGGTGTCGGTGGCCCCGGCGGTGTCGGTGGCCCCGGCGGTGTCCGCCGCGCCGCCTCGCTTGGAGATCAAGGCAGACAGCCCGTAAGCGAGGCCTCGTGGCAGCGCCTGCAGCAATCCGGCGAACTGCCGCATCGGAGCAGCTATCGCACCGGCGAGCTGGGCGAGCAGCACGTCACGAGAGGGAAGGTCCGCAAGGGCGCTTGCGCCCTCGGCATCGAGCAGCTGGGTGCCGAGGAGCCCGCCCTTTACGATGAGCTGTGGGTGAACTCGGCCGAAATCTCGGAGCACCTTCGCGACTGGCCCGACATCCTCGCGAACAAAGACGATGGCCGTCGGCCCATGCAGGAAAGTACCGAGAGCAGCCCGGTCGCTGTCCGCAGTCGCGCGGCGCACCAGGGTGTTCTTGAAGATCTTGTACTCGGCACCCGCGGTGCGCAGCTGCCGGCGCAAAGCTGCCAGGTCGCCCACCTTGAGGCCCCGGTACTCGGTGAGGATTGCCGCGCCGGAACTGCCGAGATGCTCGCGCACCTCCTCCACGACGGCGACCTTCTCAGGTCTCGGACCTGCCATGAGCGCTCCTTTGATCGCATGCCCCGGGCCGAGCCCGAAGACACGACTCCGGAGGGAGCACGACGCGCAGGACGTGGGAAGCGCTTGGCACTTCGCCTCGTCGGGCGGGACGGAAACCCTTTCAGCGCCTTTCGGCGCACCGGAGATCTACGGCGAGTTATTCAATTGTGAGCTGAATCGTAGCCGACCTCCGCCGACGGGCGGTTCAGCAAACGACGGACAGGCTGCTCAAGCCGACGCGGCCAGCCCCTCATCGGTGAGCCGCGCCTTGGCCGGGTCAATCTTCACGCCCGGGCCCATCGTCGAGCTCACGGTCACCGACCGCAGGTAACGGCCTTTGGCGGCCGCGGGCTTGGCCCGGATGAGCTCGTCGATGGCAGCCCGGTAGTTGTCAATCAGTTGCGCGCGCTCGAAGGACGCCTTGCCGATCGGGATGTGCACGTTGCCAACCCGATCGGTCCGGTACTCCACGCGCCCGGCCTTGAACTCGGCAACCGCCTTCGCGATGTCCGTGGTCACGGTCCCGGCCTTGGGATTTGGCATCAGGCCCCGGGGCCCGAGCACGCGCCCGAGCCGCCCGACCTGAGCCATGAGATCCGGTGTGGCGACGGCGACGTCAAATGCCAGAAAGCCCTCTTTCTCGATTCGGAGCACGAGATCATCTGCTCCTACGACGTCAGCGCCTGCAGCACGTGCCTCGGCAGCCTGCTCGCCAGCAGCGAAGACAGCGACGCGTACAGCCCGCCCCGTGCCCGCCGGCAGCGAGAGTGAGCCACGGACAATTTGGTCCGCGCGTCGTGGATCGACGCCGAGGCGCGTGGCCAGCTCGACGGTCTCGTCGAAACGGGCCTTTGCCAGGCTCTTGACCAAATCCACCGCCTCGACCGGCGAGTAGAGGTGATCGCGGTCGTAGCCCTTCACCGCTTCGGCATACCGCTTTCCCTTGTTCACTTGGAGAGCTCCCTTCGATGTGGCGTGCCACCCGACTGCGAGGCGGTCGTCATTTGCTGACTGCGACGCCCATGGATCGAGCGGTGCCCGCCACCTGGCGCTTGGCGGCTTCGAGATCGTTGGCATTGAGGTCCGGCATCTTCTTCAAGGCAATCTCCGCGACCTGGTCGTCGGTGATCGAGCCGGCGGACTCGCGCCCGGCAAGCTTGCTCCCCTTCTCGAGACCGGCCGCCTCCCGGATGAGGAACGTCGTCGGAGGTGTCTTCAACACGAAGGTGAACGAGCGGTCCTCATAGATCGTTATCTCGACGGGGATGATCGTGCCGCGCTGGTTCTCGGTCGCGGCGTTGTACTGCTTGCAGAACTCCATCGTCTGCACACCATGCGGGCCGAGGGCTGTCCCGACCGGCGGTGCAGGTGTGGCGGCCCCCGCGGGTAGCTGGATCTTTACGATGGCGGCGACGCGACGACGTGCCATGGAGATTCTTCCTCTTTCTTTCCCTGCCAGGCGCTCAGAGCTTGGCGACCTGGCTGAATTCGAGTTCGACCGGAGTCTCCCGGCCGAAGATGTTCACGAGCACCTTGAGCTTTAGTTGGTCCTCGTTGATTTCCGCAATCTGACCAGAGAAGTCGGCGAACGGACCTTCCTTGACCCGTACCGTGTCACCGACCTGATGCTCGAGGCGTGGCTTGGTACGGTGCTTCTGGCCCTCGGTTCCCTCCGGACGAACCTGGAGGATCGCCTCGACCTCCGCGCGTGGCAACGGTGTCGGCTTGGTGCCCGGTCCCACGAAGCCCGTGACTCCGGGCGTCTGGCGGATGACCGACCAGGAGTCGTCGTCGAGGTCGCACCGGCACAGGAGGTAGCCCGGGAAGACCTTCCGCTGCACGAATACCCGCTTGCCGCCCTTGATCTCGGCGACTTCCTCCATCGGGATCACGACCTCGAAGATCCGGTCCTCCATGTTCATCGATGAGATCCGGCTCTCGAGATTCGACTTCACCTTGTTCTCGTAGCCGGCGTAGGTGTGCACGACATACCAGAGGCCCGGCCGGTCGTAAGGGCTGGGCTCGCGCACTACGACTTCGTCGTCGCCTTCCTGCGACGGCAGCTCGTACTCGAGCAGGTCGAAGCCGCTCGCCTTCGGCCCAGCCTCGACAGGCTCCTCGGGCGAGGCGTCCTCGGCCGTTGCGACAGGCTCTTCGGGCGAGGCGTCCTCGGCCTTCACTTCTGGATGGAGCGCACTCACGTCGTCGTCACCGGGGTTGTCTTCGTCACTCACGAGCCGAAGAGGAAGAGCACGCTCTTGGCGAACCCGTAGTCGAGGCCGAAAACGAGGCTGGTCATGAACACGAGGGTCACGAACACGACGATGGTGTACTTGACCACCTCTGAGCGGTTCGGCCAGGCAACCTTCGCGAGCTCGTTGCGGACCTCGCGCGCGAACTCGACGGCGCGCTCAGGAAGCCCGGGTCGATCGGGGGTGGGTGGTCGCCGCTGCGCGCTGGGAGGTGGCCGACGACTACCGCCGGTCGGCGTGCCTTCTTGGTCAATTTGCCCCTGCCGTTGCAGGAGACGCTTCGTCTGTCGGTTCACGCAACAATCCTCGGCTCGAAAGAGCGGTGAGCAGGGCAGGAGGGACTCGAACCCCCAACCGCCGGTTTTGGAGACCGGTGCTCTACCAATTGAGCTACTGCCCTCCGGGCCGGGGTCGTGGCCCGCCACTGACTGAGCACCGGTCGCCCCGGGTCGGCATCACGATAGCACCACGGGCCGAACCCTCCGCAGGCGACCGTGGTGCACGACGGTCACGGCGATGAGCGCCGCGGCAGGAACGGCGAAGGCCCCGACGAGGACGAGCCGGCGCCCGGCGAGAACAGAGCGGATGACGCGGCGGTGGGCCGCCTCTTCGAGCGCGCCGAGCACGTCCGCCACGGCTCCAGGCGGCGGCTCGACCCTGTGGGCCCGCAGCTGGTTGAGCAGTCGCAGCAGCTTGCGGTACCTGGCAAGCTCGGACTGGCAACGGAGACAGGCCCCGACGTGCTCGACGACGACCTCGTCAGCCGAAGCGCCTCCGTCGAGGATCGACGGCAGAACGAGAGCGACTTCGGCGCACGAAACGTTGGCGCGGGCGAGCCGGGCCCGGGTGTCCCGGGCCCGGGTGTTGCGGGCGCGGGCGAGTCGGCCACGGCTGAGTCGTGCGCGGGGAGCCTCCAGGGCCGAACCTCCTGCAAGAGATATCTGCTCAAACGGCCGCTGCATGGCTGCCTGCCTCTTCCGCTTGGAGCTCGGCGTCAATCCCCAACTCAACCCGAAGGCCAACCTCGGCACGAGCCCGGTCTGCGGCCTCAGCCTCAGCTCCGGCGGGGGCCCGCGGCCGCTGCGTCGAGCGGATCAGCCCACTCGCCGTGCCGGCCGGTGCGAACAGCTGCTCGCGCAGTCGGCGCCGGGCCCGGTGGAGACGCACCTTGGCCGCGGTCTGGCTGATGCCGAGCTCCCGAGCAATCTCCTCGTGCGGCAGGTCGTAAACGTCCCTGAGCACGACCACCATCCGCATCTGGTCGGGAAGATCTGCGAGTGCTTCCACGAGACGCTCCCGATCGTCGGCCGTCCCGGCCGCCGTCTCCGGGTCTCGCTCGGAGCGAGTCTCCAAAACCTCGAGATTGTCGTCGAGCTCGACGTGGGAAGTCCGCCGGCGCTTGGCCACGAGCGTGGCCGAACAGTTCACGGTGATGCGATGCAGCCAGGTCCCGAAGCCGGAGTCACCCCGGAACTTTCCCAGCGAGCGGAAGGCACGAAGATACGTCTCCTGCAGCACGTCGCGCGCGTCGTGCTCATTGCCCACGAGACGGAACGCCAAGGCGTAGCAATCGGTCGAGGTGGCGCGCACGAGGTGCTCGAAGGCCGCCCTGTCCCCTTCTCGGGCGAGCTCGACGAGCGCGGCGAGGTCGTCGACCTCGCGGTTCAGCGCGTCTCCTTGTGCACCGTGTGCTGCCGGTCGAACTGGCAGTACTTCTTCATCTCGATCCGCTCGCGGTCGTTCTGCTTGTTCTTCGTCGTGATGTAGTTCCGCCGCTTGCATACCTCGCAGGCGAGTGTCACCTTGACTCGCTTCTCGTTCTTGGCCACGCTCTTGCTCCTCTGCTCCAACTCCCGGTAGCGGCGGCCGGACTCGAACCGGCGACCCCACGATTATGAGCCGTGTGCTCTTACCAACTGAGCTACGCCGCCGCGGAGCCCCCTGTCGGAATCGAAC
>Ga0181527_1000146_pt1 | contig 78168 bp, 66 predicted proteins | sample PEATcosm2014_Bin_30_FD_119762 | JGI IMG/M metagenome (GOLD analysis project Ga0181527, IMG submission 119762) | Peatland microbial communities from MTU Mesocosm Facility, Houghton, MI, USA - PEATcosm2014_Bin06_60_metaG | ecosystem: Environmental > Terrestrial > Soil > Wetlands > Peat | place...
CGACACGCTAATCGCGGATTTCTTGGAGCTCGCGTTCTTGATCGTCACCTTCTTGGGCTTGCTGGTTTTTCCGACGACCGTCGATTTGCCGAAGTTCAGCGATTTGGGTGAAATCACCAGCTTGGCGGTGCTTGGGGTCGGCGTCGCCGTCGGCGTGGCAGTCGCCGTTGCGGTTGCCGTTGCGGTTGCCGTTGCAGTGGCGGTTGCCGTCTTGGTTGCTGTCGCCGTTGCGGTTGGCGTCGCCGTCGCCGTGGGCGTCGCCGTCTTGGTCGCGGTAGCGGTTCCGGTTGCAGTCGGCGTTCCGGTTGACGTTGCCGTCGCAGTCGAGGTGGGCGTCGCCGTCGGAGTGCCGCCAGTCGCCGTTGGCGTCGGGGTCGGAGTTGCCGTCCCGGTAGACGTCGCGGTCGCAGTCGGCGTGGCCGTCGCTGTGCCGCTGGTCGCGGTTGCGGTCACCGTTGCCGTCGCGGTCCTGGTCGGCGTCGCGGTCGCGCCGGTCGCAGTTGCGGTCGGGGTCGGCGTCACGAACGGCGTCGGAGCGGTGTTGCCGCTCGGGTTGAACTCCGTCAGGAACGCATTGGTGGCGCTTTTTCCGGCCGCTTCGTTGGCAAACTGAAACCCGTTCGAGGTGATCGGAAAATCGGAAGAAAAGGTCAATCCGCCTACGTAGATGTTATGGGTGTTGGCTGCGTCAAACACGACTCCACCCGCGACGTCCGCCGTTCCGTGGCCGCCAAACAGGGTCGAAAACACGAGCTGGTTCGCCGCTACCGACTGCGTTGTGTCCAGTGCGGTGACGAAGGCGGTAACTGGAATTTTCACCGTTGTCGGCGAGGTTAGAATGGTGACGCCGCTGCTGTTGTTGACGGTCTGGACCGCATTCGCCGTCGTCGGAAATGCAACGTCGGTCGCGTGCGTGCTGCTCAAGGTGCTGCTGGAGGTAGCCGCGCCGGTCAGGTACACGATACCAAGGTTTTCGTCGAGATCGACGCCGAAATCCCCGGTCCCGCCCACGTGTCCAAGGAACGGAACCGAGATGCCGAAGCCGCTTCCACCCAGATAGGTCGAATAGACAATCTGATTCAGTCCCGACTTCGTGGAATCGAGTTCAACGACGAATGCCGCCGTTCCGATCGGCCCTTGGGCTGTGGCAGCCAGGTTGGTGGATTGATACGGCGGATTCACCTGCGCCGGACCCGGCACCTGAAAGTTGGTTGAGGCGGTTACCCCAGTCACATAAAGCATGCCGCTCTCGTGCTGGATTCCAGTCCCGAAGTCGCCGAGCGCGAACCCGCTGGTAGAGGGGATGCTGAGGACCGCGCCGCTGCCGCCCAGGTACGTCGCGTAGAGGAGCGAGGAGGCGCCCGAGAGCGCCGGATTGAACGCGGCGACAAAAACGTCGCTGGTCGCATTTGCGGCGCCGTTGTAGGTGCTCACCGCCGGATTCACCATCGTCAAATTGTTCGAATAGGTCGCGCCGGTGATGGCCGCGTCGCCGGATTTGGTTGCCACCAGGCCAAGGCCGGCGTCGGCATTGATCCCGTTGCCGGTTCCGCCGTAGTACGTCATGTACACCAGTGAGGCTCCGTTAGCGCCGATCAGGCCGAAAAACGCGTTGCTCTTGCCGCCCTCCCCGGTCGCCAGATTTGTTTGCGCCGCATTGCTGGTAACAGGGAAGCCGTCGGCCGCGGTGCTTTGGGTCGAGCCGACGATATAGGCTTCGCAGTTCGTCGAGCAGGTGAAATTCTTAAGCAGCTTCACGCGCGCCACCGTCGCGTTCTCGGAACCGTCGATGTAGCAGGAATAGACCAGCCCGTTGCCCGCCGCATTGAGTTCGCTCACGAAGCCGACGTTGGTCGAGGGTACGCCCTGGTTATTGGTCTTGCCCCACGCGCCGCACGAACTGGTTCCCGGGAAAGTCGTTCCCGCTGAATAAGTCTGTCCGCCCACGAACGCCTCGCCATCGCCGTCCACGTCGATGCCGAAGCCCAGGTCGCCGTCGCCATGCCCCGCGTCAGCGACGACCGTATCTCCCGCCGCCCCTAGATAGGTCGCATAAACCAGGGAATTGCTGCCGCTTAGCGCGGTGTTGAACTTCGCGATGAAGACATTGGGATTCTGCTTGGGCGGCGAATTCGCCCCCGCCAGCGACGCCTGCAAGGCTCCCGGCGTAATCGACAAATCATTTGAGTAGGCGGTACCCACCACGTAGGCATTCCCGCTTGGATCGAGCGCAACGTCAAATCCGACGTCCGCCACCTTCAGGCTGCTGCTCTGAATAAGTCCGCCGAATTGCTCCAGGTTGACCGGGCCGCTGCTCGACGCGTGCCCTCCGTAGTAGGTCGAGTACGGGATCGTCGCGACCACGGGATCGATTACCAGGGTCCGCGAATGATCGTATTGCGCCAGCCGGATCTCGACCTCGCGCCTCGGCACACCCCCCTCGATGGTGCCGTCCTTCGCGATCCGGTACGCGCCGTCGATCAGCGCCTCTGCGCCAGCGGACCCCGCTTGATAGACGCGCGGCTTGCGCATCGTGATCCCGCCCGAGGCCGTGTCGATCTGGATATTGCCGTCCGCGTCGGCGCTGGTCGTGGCCGGGCCTTCGATTGCAAACTTGATCTTCGACGCATCCGCACCGGGCGCGGCGATGAGATCATATTCCAGCGCGTCGGGGTTGCCGTAATAGACCAGATCGATTCCCGGATACACGCCCGCGAATTTCACCCGCCCGAAGGTCGGTATGTTCGTATGCCACTTGGACTTATCGGCTCCGATAAGGTAGTTCACGCGCCCAGGCAGCGGCTCCAGCCCTACCACTTCAGGATGCGGATTCGCGCCGACCAGGCGCACCCGCACCGCGGACTCGGTGAGTTTCGTTTCGCCATCGCTGTTGGGTATGAATCCTTGCGGGAGCGGGCCCTTATGGATCTCGCCGCCGATCAAGGAGAACACGGCCGCGTCGTCAGTGAGAAACAGCGAGTACCTTCCGCCGCGCGCAAGATAGCGCACGCCCGGATCGGCCTGCCCGTGGTTCGCTTCGAAATACAGCGGCATCCCGGCGATCTTGTCCAACGCTTCCTTGCGAAGTTCCCCCGGGTTTTGCGGCATGGCGCCGAATCCCGGCCCAAACTTGAGCACCACGAAGGCCACAATCGCAACCACCCCTATTGATACGGCCGCGATCGCTAGCCGCGCGCGGATCGAAACGCCGGAATTACCGAAAGTCATTGTGTTCCTCCGTCTGAAGCGTCGCCGACAGCGCGCCTATGGTGCGATTGGGCGTACGGGCGTGCTTTATCCCCCGTTCGCCACTCCAAGCATTGCAAGCCGTGGGATAGACATTGAATACCATCGTGCCCGTCTCATGACAAGGAAATTCGTTACGACAAATTAAAATTATATCGCTAATAAGAAAAACTGATGCGAGAGGCAATTGCGCCATAAAGGTCGCGAATCGCTCATCCCGCCTAAGATTGCACCTGATCACGCGGCTTTTTGGCTGCATGCTGAGTCGCAGTTCGTGCTTGTAAACTGCTTGTTATCGGTGCCAGCCTAATTGTTATGGGTGCGAGTCTGAATCAGGATTGAAAACGTGAATTCCGGTTAACACCTAAGCTCCTAAGGAAAGGGGGAGGATCGATGCTCAACTTACAATCGTTGTGGGTAAGAAGATCTGTGAGAAGCCTCGTACTTGTTCTGGCGGCTACCGGCTCCGCGGCGCCGAGCCATGCTGGGGAAGTCTCGCCGTCGGCGCGGCTTATCGCGGCTGAGGTGCAACACGATGTCTCGCCTCCGTTGCGCACGCTGAGCGCGACGACAGTCGCGGGCCAAGCCACGCCCAGGATTATGCCGTTACACCGCCTTCCGCTTCCGCCGGGTGGGCTTCAATCCGACGGAGCATTGCAGTCCAACGCCAGCATTCCGCTGGATGCGCCTATCGGAATCAATTTCGACGGCCTCGGGGTGAACAGCGTCGGTTTCCACCCGGAATCAACACCTCCGGATACCACCGGTGCCGTTGGACTGACTCAGTACGTCCAATGGGTGAACACCTCGTTTACCGTGTTTAACAAGAGCACCGGGAATATGCTGATAAGCCCGCTCAATGGGAACGCGCTCTGGTTCGACTTCGGCGGGAACTGTGAGTTTAGAAACGACGGCGATCCGATCGTTAGTTACGACAAGCAGGCAAAACGCTGGGTGCTGAGCCAGTTCACCTCCGAAGCGCCGTACCTGGAGTGCGTGGCGGTCTCGGTCAGTGACGATGCCACCGGGCAGTACTACCGGTATGCGTTCGCGATGGGTCCAAATTTCGCCGATTATCCGCATATGGGTACATGGCCCGACGGCTACTATTTCTCGTTCAACATGTTCAGCGGTGACACCCTGCTCGGAGGCCGAGTCTGCGCGTTTGACCGCACCGCGATGCTGGCTGGTTCGACGGCCACGCAGGAGTGTTTCGATAATGTTGCCCTGTTCGGAGCGGTGCCATCGGATTGGGATGGCGTCTCCGCACCACCTACCGGGTCGCGCAACTATTTCCTGACGTACGGCAGCAACTTGTTGAACATCTGGTCATTGCACGCGGATTTCACCAATCCTGCCAATGCGAATCTCAATGGCCCAGTCGCCCTTCCGGTGCAGCCCTTCACTCCCGCGTGCAAGGAGGTTGAACCGAAACCGATCAAGAATGGCGACCCTGAGGACGCGCCGGGATGCGTTCCGCAGGCCGGGGTTGCGATGAAGCTGGACGAGATCTCGGATCGGATGATGTACCGCGCGGCCTATCGGAACTTTGGAGATCACGAGGCGCTGGTGGCGACTCACACAGTGGCCCGCGTAGTCGAGAAGAAAAAGGCGATCGGCGCGGCGCTGCGATGGTATGAGATCCGGGGACTGTCCGCCGTTCCGAGCATCTATCAGCAAGGCACCTACGCGCCCGACGCGCACTGGCGCTGGATGGCCAGCATCGGAATGGACTTCGCCGGCGATATCGGAATCGGTTACAGCCTCTCGGGACCGGCAATCCATCCGCACGTCGCCTACACCGGCCGCACTCCCGGCGATCCGCCTGGAACCATGGAATCCGAGGGCATCATCATGGCCGGCAAAGGCTCGCAGCGTAAGTTGGAGCGATGGGGCGATTACAGCGCGCTGTCGATCGATCCCATTGACGACTGCACCTTCTGGTACACGACTGAATACATTCCGAAAACCGCGCCGGCGCCGAGCTGGCAGACGCGGATAGCGTCGTTCAAGTTCCCAGGCTGTACCGGAACTGGCTCGTATTGACCTGCTGATGACGCGGCCGCCCATCGGCGGGGTGGGCCCATCGCTTTTTACGGGGTGGGCCCCTCGCTTTTTTTGGATGCGCCGCCGTGCCAGCATCGGAGGGTATGACGGCGCTGCGCATTCTGCTGATCGAGGACGAAGCCCGGCTGGCCAATGCGGTGAAGCAGGGACTCGTCGAGGAAGACTTCGCGGTCGAGATCGCCCCAAGTGCGGAGGCGGCGCAAGCGACAATCGCAAGCGGCGCGCTCGATCTGATCGTGCTGGACCTCGGGTTGCCGGGAAAAAGCGGACTCGAGCTGCTGCGCGAGCTGCGCGCCGCGGGCAACCAGACCCCGGTGCTGATCCTGACCGCGCGCGGAACGCTCGAAGAACGCGTGGCCGGACTCGACAGCGGCGGCGACGACTATTTGACCAAGCCCTTCGCGTTTGCCGAGCTGGTGGCCAGGATCAAGGCGCTGGCGCGCCGTCCGCGCACGCCAGCATCTCCGATCCTCAAAGTCGGCGAGCTGGAATTCGACACGGTCAAGCGGCGCGCGAAAATCGCCGAGCACAACCTGAACCTGTCGCCCAAGGAAAAGATGCTGCTCGAATTGCTGATGCGAAACGCCGGCCAGGTGGTGACGCGCGACATGATCGCCGAGACGGTTTGGGACTCCGATTACAACTCGCTCACCAACCTGATCGAAGTATTCGTCAACCGGCTGCGCCAGAAGATCGATCCGCGCGCCGATCGCTCGTTGATAGTCACCGTGCGCGGAGCCGGATACACGATGCGCGCGCAATGACGCCGCGCGTTGCCCTCGCCGCGCGCCGCCCGCCAATGACGATCAGACTCAGGCTGACCATTTACTGGGCCGCGGTGCTGGCGGCCATCCTGCTCGCCGCGGCCATCGCAGTGGTGCAGCTGTTCGAACGCCAGCAGTCGAGCGCGCTGGATGCGGCGCTGCTGGAAGAGGCCAAGAACACCGCCGATCAAATCGAGCGCGGCGGCCCTTCGAGCGCCCTTGGGATCCTGCAGCGCCTCAGCCTCGAAACGGATGTCGGGCCCGGCCGGCGCGTGCAAATCGTCACTGCGCACGGCGTGGTTGCAAATTACGGCGATATCCACACCGTCCCGCCGCCGTTCGACCCGCGCCTCCCCACGCACGCGGCGATCGTCGGCAACCGCGACTCCAGGTTCGCGGTCGTTCCGATGATGTACGACGGCGCGCTCGCGTACCTGCAAAGCGGGGTGCAGGCGCGTCTGGTTCTGGAATCGATTGACAGCCTTCGCAACCTCCTGCTGCTGATGCTGCCGATGGTGCTGCTGCTTTGCGTCGGCGGTGGATACTTGCTCGCCGGCCGCGCGCTGCGGCCAATCGAATCGGTGACCGCGGAACTCGACGCGATCGGGCCGGCCAACCTGGGCTCGCGCCTCACGGTCCCGCCGGTGGCTGATGAAGTCGCGCGCCTCACCGCCGTCATAAATGCGCTGCTGGAGCGTCTCGAGCGCTCGTCGGCTACCGAGCGCAGGTTCGCCTCTGACGCCGCGCATGAACTGCGGACGCCGCTGGCTGTCCTGCGCACCGGGCTGGAAGTTGCGCTCGCGCGCGATCGCTCGCCCGCGGAAAATCGCGCCGCACTCGGCGCCGCGCATCTCGAGGTGTTATCGCTGTGCAGGATTGCCGACGAGCTGCTGATGCTCTCGCGGCTCAACGGCGAAGTGATGGTCGATCGCCAGCGGCTCAATCTTCGTGCGCTGCTCACCGAGATCGCGGCGACCGTCGGACCGCTGGCGCAGGCCCGCGAGATCAAGCTTTCGGTCAAGGCGCCCGACGACGTCTTCGTCAATGGCAACGCGGCGCATCTGCGCCGCCTGATCGTCAATCTGCTCGACAACGCGCTCAAATTCACGCCGGCCGGTGGATCGATAGAAGTCGGGCTTAAGAGCGACGCGAATCGGGCGATTCTCCGCGTCGCCGACACCGGCGAGGGAATCCATCCGGCGGAGCTTCCGCATATTTTCGATCGATTTTTTCGCGGAGCTGGCTCGCCCGGCGACGGCAGCGGCCTGGGCTTGAGCCTGTGCCGGGAAATTGCCCGCGCGCACGGCGGCGATATTGCCGCGGCGAATCTTCCGGCCGGCGGATGCGCGTTCGTCGTGACGCTGGCGCTTTACCGCGACGATCCGAATCGAGCGACCGCCCCGCTCAGATAGCCGCCGCTTCTCAATTTCAGCTTAACGTCCATTAATTTGGCCGGTTGTCAAGCCGCTGTTACTCTTTCGTGAATGGAGCAAACTTCCCGCAACCTATCTACGGCTGTGCTTGCTGCCGCGATCCTGAGCTGGGCTTCGGTGGCGCGCGCTGCGACCATTACTCTGTCCGACGCAATCGATCGGGCGCTGCGTCTGGCGCCTTCGGTGGATGTCGCGGCTGCGGCGAGCGATATGAGCGCCGCAGACGCGCGCGGGCAGCGCGCTCCGCTGTTTCCGACGATCGGGGCGGGAGCAGAGTACTACCAGGCGCCGGGTTACGATGAGGTCATCACCAACCGCGGACTTTCGAGCGGTCAGCTGACGCTCGATTACACAGCGTGGGACTGGGGACGGCGCCAGGCGCAGCTTCGCGCGGCCGAGTACCTAAGCGAAGCGGCGCGGCTGGGTGTGGCAGCGGCAAGCGCGCAAATTGTCTTCGATACTTCGAGCGCCTACTTCGATTTGCTGCGCGCGCGCGGAGAGCAACGGGATTTGCAGGCCAGCCTCGAACGGTTGACGCGCTACGTAACCACGATCGAGCAGCTCGAAAAAAGCGGGCGCGTGATCACCAATGACGTGCTGAAGTTCCGCACCGCGCGCGACAGCGCCGAGCTTGCGCTTGACGCCGCACGCGGCAATAGCCAGCGCGCGACAGCGGCGCTGGGCATTTTGATTGGCGAGCCCGATCAGCCAGACCTCGACCTCGCGAGCATCGACGGAGTCCCGCCGAAGCCGTCGGGCGATCTCGCGCAAAGCCCCGTCATGCAGGCGGCGAACCGCGTGATCGCCTCCGCGGCCTCACAAATCAAAGCGGCGAAGGCCGAGCGTCTGCCGACATTCAAGGTCGCCTTCACAACTGGATTTCTCGGCGTCGATCCGCGCCCGACGATCTCGCACAACTTTGGCGGCTCTTACGACGGCGTGGTGTCGGTGCCGGTGTTCGATGGCGGCTTGATCTCATCGCACATCGATCAGGCGAAGGCGAAAGAACATTCGGCAACCGCACAGGCGCGCCAGACCGAGTACCTGCTGAAGCGGCAAATGGCAGACGCGTCGATTCGCTACGACGAGGCGCAGCGGCAGCTCGACATCCTGTCGCGCGCGCAGCCGACGGCGGACGACAACTTCCGGCTTACGTGGGCGCGTTTCCTGGGCGGTGGCGCCGTGACGATGCTCGAAGTGCTGGATTCGTATCAGCAGGCCGAGCAATTGCGGCTCCAGCGCCACGACCAGGAATTCAACGCGCGCGAGGCGGTGGCGGAGACCAACCTGGTTTTCGGCCGTATCCAATGATGAAGCGCGCGGGTTTCCACCGTTGTGCCAGCGCGATCTTCGCGGCGGCAATCGCGAGCGCGTTGATTGCAGGATGCGGCGGCGCAAAGAAAGGCGGCGGCGAAGACGTGGTGCAACCCAATCCCGTCCTGTTGGTGAGTGCGGCCAGGGCCGAAGTCCATCCGATGATAAGTGAGCTTCGCCTGCTCGGGAAGACGGTCGCGATGCGCCACGTGATCATACGTGCGCCCACCGCGGGCCGCGTGACCGGGATGAAACTCGTGAGCGGCGATTCGGTGCGCAAGGGGCAGATCGTTGCGCACGTTGTCAATCGCGAGATCGAAGCGGCGGAGGCCGGGCTCGAGGTCGCGCGCAAGATCGATCCGCAGGACGCTCCGGCGCTGAGTGCGTCTGTCGGCCGCTACAATCGTAGCGCCGGGATACCGGTTGTTGCGCCGGAGTCCGGGGTTGTCTCGCAACCCCCGGTCACCAGCGGCCAAATGGTTGCCGACCTCGATACGCTGGTCGATCTGATCGATCCCGCGGACCTCTATGTTGATACGTCGGTGCCGGTGAGCCAGCTCTCGTTGGTGAGGCCCGGGATGGCCGCAACGGTGACGACTCCATTTCGTCCCGGCGTTGAGTTTCCCGCACGCGTCGCGGCCATCCTGCCGAATTTCGACGCAACCAGCGCGAGCTCGCCGGTGCGGACGGATTTCACGGGCGCGGAACGTATCGCGCAGGCAGGCGCACCGGTTGGAGTGCGGGTCGAGGTTGCGAGCGCGCCCGACGCAATCGTAGTTCCGGCCGCCGCGCTGTTTCAGGATCAGGGCGCGGACCATTACCACGTGTTTGTAATCGGCGCTGACGGGCACGCGCATCGCACGCAGATAAAGGTCGGACTTCGCGATCGCAACCTGGTCCAGCTGACCGCCGGAATCAAAGCGGGCGACTTGGTCGCGACTTCCGGCGGCTATGCGCTGTCCGACGGCCTTGGCGTTCGCATCGCGCAGGGAAATCAATGACGCGCAGCAACTCGACGCTGGCAGTGCTGTCGGTGCTGGCATTGAGCGTGCTCGGAATCATACTGGCGGGAACAATTCCGAGCGCGGTATTTCCCGAGATCACGTTTCGCCGCGCGACGATTCTCGCCGACAGCGGCGATCTCCCGGCGCAGCAGATGCTTGCGTCGGTCACGCGGCCGCTGGAGGAAGCCGCCTACAGCGTGGTCGGAGTGACGTTGGTTCGATCGACGACGACACGCGGCAGCGCCGAGATAGACGTCACGTTCGGAGGAGACGCCGACCCGCAAATCAGCTTCCAGACGCTGAACGCCGCGCTCGCGCACACGCGCACGCAGCTGCCCAACGAAACGGCGGTCGATGCGGTGCTGCTGACGACCGGTACATTTCCGATCGTCGATCTCAGTCTGAGCTCAAAGCTTCGCAGCCTGCCGGAGCTTACCGACATCGTAAACTACGACCTCGTTCCGAGCCTGCATCGAATCGACGGCACCTACCGGGTCGGCGTAATCGGCGGCAAGTATCGCGAATTCGTGGTGCGGCTCGATCCGGCGCGGATGCTGCAGCATGACATGTCGCCGGGCGACGTCGTCGCGGGGCTGGCGAAGAACAACGTGATCGCGTCGGCGGGCCGGATGAACGAATCGCATCGGATGCTGCTGACGGTAGTGACGACCGATCTGCATCAAGCCGACCAGATTGCCGCGGTGCCGCTTGGGGCGACGGGCGGTCAACCGGTACGCATAAGCGATGTAGGTTCGGTTGAACTTGGAATCCAGGAAGATTACATCCGGGCCGCGTCCGAGAACGGAGCGGCGGTGCTGGTGGGAATCTCGCGCCGGCCAAGCGGCAACACCGTGCAGATCGCGGCCGAGGCGCGGCAGATGCTCGCGGCGTTTCGCCAGCGCTATCCCGACGTTCAGTTCTCGGTCTCGTACGATCAGTCCGAGCTCGTCACCGAATCGTTCAACAGCGTGCGCGATGCGATCGCGCTCGGTCTCGTGCTGGCCGTGCTGGTGGTGCTGGCATTCACGATGAGTCCGCTGAGCGCGCTGGTCGCGGCGACCGTGGTGCCATGCACGGTCGCGATCACCTTCATCGTAATGAAGGCTGCGGGACTGACTTTCAACATGATGACGCTTGGCGGGCTGGCGGCAGGAATCGGACTTTTCATAGACGACGCAATCGTGATGATCGAGGCGATTCATCGCGAACTCGCGGCCGGCCGGTCCACCGGGCCGGCGGTGGCCGAAGCGCTCAAGCGTCTTCGGCGTCCGCTGTTCGCCTCGACGATGACGGTGATCGTTGTTTTCGGGCCGCTGGTTCTTATTTCGGGCGTAACCGGCGTTTTCTTCCGCTCGCTGGCCGCGACGCTCGGCGGTGGACTGGCCATTTCGCTGGTGCTCGCTATCTACTTCACGCCTGCAATGGAACTCGCGATTGCGCGGTTTCGCGGGCGCGCGCGCGAAGCGGGTCGAATCTATCGCGGCGTTCAGATGGCATTTCTGACGGCGATCCGACTCGTCATCCGCATTCCTGCGCTTGCAATTCTTGGTGCGATCGCTTCGATGTTCGTTGCATACTTCGTTTACAACAGTATCGGCACGGACTATCTGCCGCCGCTCGACGAAGGCGCCTTTATCCTCGACTACTTCACGCCGCCGCAGAGCACGATTGCCGACACGACTGCGCTGCTCGACTCGATTCAGTCGGTTCTGAAAACGACGCCCGAAGTCGCCGCGTTCAGCCGCCGCACCGGCACGCAGCTTGGATTTTTTCTGACTGAATCGAATCGCGGGGACCTATCCGTGCGCCTGAAGGCGGACCGCAAACGCGAAATCGACGCGGTCGTCGATTCCATCCGCGATCGCATCCTGAACTCCCTCCCCGGCGTATCGATCGAGTTCTCGCAAGTGCTGCAGGACTTGATCGGCGATCTTTCGGGCGTTCCGGAACCAATCGAAGTCAAGGTGTTCGGCCCCGACCAGAAAACCATCGAGGCCACTGCGCGGCAAGTCGCGAACCGGATGCGCGCGATCCATGGCCTGGTGGACGTCTTCGATGGAATCGTGCTGAGCATCCCCGAACAGGCAGTCGTCGTCGATAACACTTCCGCGGCGCATTACGGACTGAGCGCCGATGATATTCACACCGCGCTCAATTCGGTGATTCAAGGGACGATCGCCACCAACGTGCTGTCGGGCGATCGGCTGGTCGGCATACGCGTGCGATATCCGGACGTATTCCACGAAGATCTCGGAACTCTGTCGGAAGTGATTCTCAAGTCGAGCTCGAATGCGCGCGTCCCGCTCGCGTCGGTCACAAAGATCAACTTTCTCGGCGAGACCAGCGAAATCGCGCGCGAGCGCCAGCGTCCCGTCGTGCACGTCACGGCGCGGCTCGAGGATATCGACCTCGGCACCGCGGTCAACCAGGTCAAGCAGAGCCTGGCCGGGATGCCGCTGGCGGCGGGAGCATCGCTCGAATACGGCGGCCTGTACGCTCAGCAACAGCAGGCGTTTCGCGAGCTCGCGCTGGTGCTGCTGGCAGGGACGATCATGATGTTCCTGATTCTGGTCTGGGAGTTCGCGCGACTTGCGCCCGCGATCGCATGCCTGATCGCCGCGATGTCGTGCCTTGCCGGCAGCTTCATCGCGCTCGCCGTGACCGGCATGACGCTCAACATCTCATCGTTCATGGGAATCATCATGGTCGCGGGAATCACCGCAAAGAACGGCATCCTGCTGCTCGACCATGCCGAACGTGAAGTCGGCGCGGGCACACAACCACGCGCGGCGTTGTTCGATGCGGCCACCGTGAGGCTGCGCCCGATCGTCATGGCCACGCTCGCCACCGCTGCGGGCCTGTTCCCGCTTGCGCTCGGCTACGGCGCGGGCGCCAAGGTTCAGCAGCCGTTGGCAATCGCGGTGATCGGCGGACTCGCGTTCGCGATGATTCTTTCGACTCCGCTGGCAGGCGGAATCTACCTGACGGGTACGCGCGGCCGCGACCGCGCTGAAGCTCGCTCGTCGCAGGAATAGGCAGGACCCCGCCGACGCCCGCTATCAAACCGCGCTCAAACCACGCCCGGGCACAAACGGTACCGGACGCGGCTCATGTAGCGGCGATACTCGCGATCCGCGCTCAGATGCGCTTCCTCCTGTTCGATTCGCCAGACCATGAACGGAAACGTCGCAACGATCAGCATAATGTTGCGCGCGTTCGGATAGGACATCGCATAGCCAATCGAAAGTATCAGCCATCCGAAATATATCGGATGACGAACCCATCGAAACGGCCCCTTCGACACGATCCCACGGTTCGCCGGCAATACCCCGAAGCTGCGGCCCATATAGACGCGTGCGACTTGGGTCAGCACCACGCCGCACAACTCGAAAATAAGTCCGCTGGTCGCGAGCGCGCCGTTCGACACGTTCGTCGGACGCATGAAACACGGGAGAATCAGCATGGCGCCCGATGCGGCGAGCGTCCGCATATTCACCGCCGAGGTGCGCGGGGCGAATCGCGCGAATGACATCACCGCCATCGTCGCGGCTCCCGCCAGCCATACCGCGTTGGCCGCCCCCGCCAGGCTCAAGCTGAGTTCGCGCGCGGCCGGCATCGTCGCGAGTAAGAACGCTACCGCGAGGATACAGTTGCCGAGCGCGAGCCTTAGGCCTGCGATTGTGACATGCGATCGTGAAACCGCGATCGGCGCCGACGCGCCAACAGCAACTGCTTCCATGAATACATAGTGCGCTTCTCACGCTATACCAGGCAAACTCTCGCGAACTATAAATGAGACTCCTACTTGCTATTCACGGCAATATTAACTTATTACCGTCATGCTATTGCGGGATTCGCCCTCGATTGGCTATTCCGGTCACCGCGTCGCGCAGTTCGTCGGGATTCGATAAATGATCGAGTCCTGCGAACGCGATCGATCCGTGGGCCTGCGCTATCCTGCCGCCATTGCCGGCCGCGATGCCTTTGCTTAAGATTACCCCGCTTGGGTCTGCCGCTTCTTCGAGTGCCGAGGTGGCGGAATGGCAGACGCAGAGGACTCAAAATCCTCCGTGGGCAACCACGTGCGGGTTCAAGTCCCGCCCTCGGCACCAAAAATCCTCTGCGTGGCGGCAACTTTTCTGTGTCATTCTGAGCGAAGGCTGCCGAAGCGAAGAATCCCGGCGTCCGTGTAGTCTCGCAGTTACCGCTTTGCCCATACTAGAGCATGAGCGGCGAACGAATCGCACTCGCGATGCGCCGTCCGGCGATCCTGGCCGTAATCTGGCTCTGCGCGCTCCTGATGCTGGCGGGCACTGTGACTAGGATGCCCGCGCAGTGGCGCGGCCGCGACTTCTCCAACTATTACTTGTCGGTGTCGGCGCTCCGCCGTGGGATCGATCCATACTCCGCGGATTTGACGCCCATCGCCGCCGAGCTTGGCCTTGATACCGGCGGCCTGACTCACGCTTCCGAGACGCCGTCGTTTCTGCTTTGCTTCGAGCCTCTCACCTCGATCCGACCGCGGGTAGCATTCTGGCTCTGGACCGCGATCAACTTTTCGGCATTGGCAATCGCGACGTACCTGATGCTGGCGCATCGACCGGGGCTTTCCTCCCGGACCGCGTGGATGCTGGCGGGACTGCTTCTGATGTCGGCGCCGGTGAATTTGAATTTGTACTGGGGACAATCGCAGTTGATAGCCCTGGCCCTGCTCGCGGGCGCGATGCGCGCGATGGAGCGCGAGCGCGACGCCGCCGCAGGCTTGCTGATCGCGGCGGCCGGGCTCTTGCGGGCATTCCCGCTTCTGCTCATTGGCTATTTCGTCATTCGTCGAAAATGGCGCGCGGTGGCATTCGCGGTGGCCGGATTCGCGGCAGGGGTATTCGTAACCGTCGCGGCTTTGGGCTTAACCCAATCTCAGAGCTTCGTTCACGGCGCATTGAATCTCACTGACTATTCAATAGTAAGCCGGGTGGATAATCTTTCGCTCGCGCCGTTCGTATCGCGGACCTTCTGGGCATTGACTGGCTCCGCGTCCGGTTCATCGGCCGATTGGGCCAGGCGCGCCGCCGTCGCCGTTGCGGACATAGTAGTACTTGGAATGACTATTCGCGCGACGCTGCTGGACGCGAACCGCGGCGATCCCGACTGGAGAGTTTACTCGCTCTGGATCGCGGCCTCGATCCTGCTGTCGCCCGTCGGATGGCATCACTATCTGGTGCTACTGGCTATTCCGTTCGTGCAGATGGTGGCGGCCGCGGCCGAGGGGCGGTCAAGCTCGCGGGCCATCTGGATGGCGGCGCTGGCCTACCTTCTGAGCGCCGTTTCGCTCCGCGTCTTCAACCGCTTCCTGATACCGCCGCCGACCGCGTTCCAGCTTGCCTTCCCATGGATCGCACACGCGCTAAAGGAAACCAGCTTCGCCGCTCTGCTCACCGGATACATCGCGGCCTATTGGTTCGCGACCGATCATGCCCGCTCACCTTCTTGTGTCATTCAGAGCCCTTCGCAATAGGCTCCGCTACCACCCGCCGAAACCCTGAGCGCAGCCGAAGGGGAAGAATCCCGGAGCTTTCTTTATCTCGCCCTGACGGGAGACCTTTGCGTAACCAGGTGTCGGGGCTGGAGCTACATGCGCTGGCGCGCTCCTTTTTTGTGTCATTCTGAGCGCAGCGAAGAAACCCGAATCTTTCTCGGCGCAAGTCACTTCGACTTCACTGAGGGCGCGCGGAGCCGAGCTGCTCCGAATTCAATATGCAGTTGCGCAAAGCTCGCCCCGATAGGGAGGTGTCACAGACACGCGGCCGCGCCTCTGGCGCGGCTGAGGGTCCTCTTAGGTTTAGGGGTCAGCCCCTGCCGCTCCACGGGTATTTCGCTTGCCTGCCTCTGTTAGATGCTCCACCATGAAGCCGCGCCACGCCGACGCGTTCGCGCGGATGGACTTCGCAACCCGACAAGAGGCTCGCTTGACGTGAGTGGAAATGAATTCCGGGATTTGTACACTGAACGCGCCGATTCCTACCTGAGGTTTGTCCGCGCCCTGGGTTATCCACTGGTTCTTCGCTCGTACTTCAGGCGATGTCCCTTTCTTCGGCCCGGCTTGCGCATCCTCGACGCCGGATGCGGTACCGGTATTGCCTCGCTTGCGATTCGGGACGCTTTAATCGAGCGGGGGTTCCACCCCGCCGGAATCGACGCCTTCGATCTGACCCCTGCGATGCTTAACCGGTTTCGCGCCACCTTGGCCGAGCGGGGCATCCGCGACGTGCAGTTGGCTGAAGCAAATGTGCTCGCACTCGACGCTCTGCCTGCGTCGTGGACCGGCTACGACCTGATCATATCCGCATCGATGCTCGAATACGTGCCGCGTGAGAGTCTGCCTGCTGCCCTATCCGGTTTGCGAGCAAGGCTGAACCAGACCGGAGCGATGGTCCTGTTCATCACCCGGAAAAATTGGCTGATGAAGCCGCTGATCGAACGATGGTGGAGTGCCAATCTCTACACTAGGCCGGAGCTTCTTGGCGCGTTCACGCAAGCTGGCTTTGCCACAGTTGAGTTCGCTCATTTCCCGCCGTTGTTTCGCCCATTCCACCTATGGGCGCATATCGTAGAAGCGCGCCCCCCGCTCAGCCCCACGAATACCTAGCGCACCACCGATAAGCGAGCCGCCACGGTTGCGCACTCGGATTAGTCGCTCACGGCGCATCGCTTCGCAACCGCCCCCGCCTCGCCCGCCGGAACCGTGACAGGCACGGAAGTGCCGGCGGCAACGCCGCGCGATTCGGCGATGATGGCGCGCGAGCAGGTGTCGTCGGTAGCGCAAGATTCGGTTGTCTGGTGTGCGGGGCGCTCTACTGGCAAGATGGCGGCAAGAAAAGCGCAGCCCGCTTTATCGAGGGAGCAAGCGTGCCGTCCGAAGATCACAAACGAGGTGTCAACAGAACCAACCCCGACCGTTGGAAGGCCGATATCGCTCAGTCGGTTGATATGTACAACGATTGGTTCATGAAGTTCGCGCCCTCCGCCTACCGCGAGACGCGAGTCGAAACCACCAAGAGAGTCGAACTGACTCTGACGAAAACAGCGAACCTTACTCGGGTAGGTGTGGCCCTGCTGCGGCGGGAGCCTGGCATACTTCCGGCATTGCGGATGTCTACCTGTCCGCCGCTAGCGGTCGACCGGTTGATCGGCCTCGCGGGCGTATCAAAAAACCTAGTCGGTCGCATGGAGGAAGGAGCGGTCCCACAGCGCATGGACCCCGCCTTACTTGAAAGGGATCTGACCAAGATCGGGAGCATCATTCAACGAATGGCCGACCCCGATATTTTTGTTTGGCTTGGCCGTGGTGCGCCCGCAACGGAGCCCGAGATACACCGGGCGGCTACGATAGTCGCTGACCGTCTGTGCGGAGCTGTCGCCAATCCAATTATCCGCAACGCCCAAGAGAAACGTCAGCTGGCCGCAATTAAAGCTTGGCTAGAGGCGCGCGGTTATCATGCGCTTCCGCCAAAGGTCAAATTCAATGCCATGCAGCCCGGCACTTTCAGTTTCCGCCTGAACGTACCTGTGAAACTCGAAGGCCTCACAGCAACAATCAATATACCGATCGACACTGTCGTCATGCCAAACCGCGCCAAGGCCAGGGACCTCCCACTCCTGATCGAAGCGAAATCGGCGGGCGACTTTACCAACGTGAACAAGCGACGCAAGGAAGAGGCGGCCAAAATGAGCCAGCTGCGCGTCACCTATGGTCCGAAGGTTCGCTTCATCCTGTTCTTGTGCGGATATTTCAATACCGGCTATCTCGGATACGAAGCGGCGGAGCGCATCGATTGGGTGTGGGAACACCGGATCCATGATCTAGCCAAGTTTGGACTGTAGAAGATGGACGCAATGACAGCGATCGAGGAACGCCGCGTCGATCTCCAGGGCAAGCTGGACGCCGGCAAAACACAGAAGGAGCGGAATCACCTCGGGCAGTTTGCGACCCCAGCATTGCTTGCCTCAGACGTGCTGGCCTACGTGCGCACGTTACTGCCGGAAGATGCGCCTGTGCGATTCCTAGATCCTGCGTTCGGCACTGGCGCCTTCTATACCGCGCTGCTGCGCCATTTCCCGCCAAAACGGATTAGAGCGGCTACGGGGATCGAGATCGATCCGCATTACGGCAATCCAGCCCGCGAGCTTTGGCGCGGTCGAGAACTCAAGATCGAACTCGGAGATTTCACGGCGATGGAGCCGCCCAAGCCTCTGAAACTCTTCAACCTCATTGTCTGCAATCCACCCTATGTGCGTCACCACCACATGGGCGTGGAGGAAAAGGTTCGCCTGCAGGAAGCAACGGCCGCCGCGTGCGGCGTGCGTATGGCCGGCCTGGCCGGTCTTTATTGTCACTTCCTTGGCTTGGCGCATGCTTGGCTCGCGGACGAAGGAATTGCTGCATGGCTGATTCCCAGCGAGTTCATGGACGTCAACTATGGCGGACCAGTCAAACGGTACCTGCTTAGCCAAGTGGAGTTACTGCGCATTCATCGGTTCAATCCAGACGATGTGCAATTCAGCGATGCTCTCGTATCCTCGACGGTGGTCTGCTTTCGTAAGAGGCATCCGAACTCAGACCACCGGATAGAATTGAGCTACGGCGGCACACTTTCGAGGCCGACTCATGCACGGTTTATGTCTGCAGCAACTTTACAAAACGTGCGGAAATGGACGGGTTTGGCAGCGAACGGGGTCAACAAGACCACAGAATCTCTGAGGCTCGCGGACTTCTTTTCAATCAAGCGCGGCCTCGCCACGGGCAACAACAAGTTCTTCATTCTGTCCCGCGCGGAAATCGAGGCACGCGCTCTGCCATACCAATTCTTCAAACCCGTGTTGCCAGGACCTCGCTATCTGTCCTGCGACGTGATCGAAGCCGAAGCAGATGGTACCCCCAAGATTGAACGGCAACAGTTCATCCTCGATTGTCGGCTGCCGGAAAACGAGGTCAGAAAGCGTTTTCCGGAACTCTGGTCTTATCTAAAGACCGGTAAGCCAAGAGTGTCTGGCACCTATCTGTGCAGTCGCCGGAACCCTTGGTATGCGCAAGAAAACCGGCCGCCTGCCCCTTTCGTTTGCACTTATATGGGTCGCAACTTAGCCAAGCGCGAGAAGCCCTTCCGATTCATCCTCAATCGCTCACAGGCGACGGCAGCAAATGTGTATCTGCTCCTCTATCCAATCCCCGCGCTGGTGAAGGCTCTGGAGACCGACCCAGCGCTGGGCCAGCTCGTCTGGAAATTCTTGGATTCTATCCCGGCTGAAACCCTCCTCAGGGAGGGCCGCGTATACGGCGGCGGGCTCTACAAGATGGAACCGAAGGAGCTGGCTAATGTGCCCGTGGATGCGATTGCTGCATTACTCCCTACGGTGAGACAGCCTGCGAAACAGCGCGAGTTGTTCCGGGAAAGCGCGGCGTAGATCCCCATCGGCTTGGCCTGACTTGACCTGTTCTATCGGCGCGCCACGGATTTGCCGCCTTGACCAAAACCGGTTGTGAGTTCCCCCGGTAACGCGCATCCCGTAAAGCCGTAGGGCATTCTTCGGCAGGCCCGATGCGTCAATCTTCCAAAGAAGGACTTTCGCGCGCGACAACGGAGCGCAGCCTTAACGGTGGGTGCAGGGGTCAGCCCCTGCCGCCAGCCAACTTCCCGCGACTCAAGCTTCCAGCAGTGCTATAGTCCCTGCCGTCAGCAACCGTCGAGCGAAGGAGGCATGAGCGATGCTCTACATTGCGTTCATCAAGAGCAAGCCGGGATCCCCGGTTGATGTCGATATCGCCGCAAAATCGCGCAAATGGTGGAACGAGGGCGCCAAGCCGCCCGGGCTGAAGACCGTCGGCTTCTACGGAGTGCTGAACAGCAATACTCCTGACGTGTACGTGTTCGAGGCCTCCAGTCACGACGACATCCGCACCATGATCGAGTACTGGCGCGATGTCGCGTTCGAGGTCCATCCCGCGGTCGATATGGCGAAAATCTTCCATGCCCAGGGCATGGACGTAAGCTAGCCCGCGGCCGGACGCCGCCGCTGCAACCTCGATTCAGCCGACGCGCCGCAACACGACCATCGCGTGTCCCGCGATGTGAACCCGCTCCTCGAATCCGTACGATCGTGCGCGCGGCGCCGGCGCCGGATCCGCGGTGTCGAGCACTGTCGTCCACTCGCGCCCCCATTTTCTCGCCGGCAGCTTGAATTCCATCGGCTCGCGATATGAGTTGAACATCAGAAAAAAGCTGTCGTCGGTAATTCGGCCGCCGGCGCGATCGGGTTCGGTTATCGCGCTTCCGTTCATGAATGCGCCGAGTGTTTTCGCGTATCCGACCCCCCAGTCGCCGCCGTTCATCTCGGCGCCGTCGGGCCGGAACCATTCGAGGTCTTTCACCCGGCTGCCCTTCGCCGGGGCGCCGGTGAGCCATCCCCGTCGGCGGAAGATCGGATGCTCGCGGCGCAGGCGAATGAGCCGCCGGGTGAAATCGATCAGCGTCACGTCGGCTTCGTCCCAATCGATCCATGAGATCGGATTGTCCTGGCAGTAGGCGTTGTTGTTGCCGCGCTGCGAACGTCCGAGTTCGTCGCCGGCGAGTATCATCGGCACCCCCTGCGACAGCATCAGCGTCGCGATGAAGTTGCGCTTTTGCTGCTCGCGAAGCGCCCCGATTGCGCGATCCTCGCTCGGCCCTTCGACCCCGCAATTCCACGATCGATTGTCGCTCTCGCCGTCGCGGTTATCCTCGCCGTTCGCCTCGTTATGCTTTTCGTTGTACGAAACCAGGTCGGCCAGCGTAAAGCCGTCGTGCGCGGTGACAAAGTTGATGCTGGCGAGCGGCCCGCGGCCGCCGGCCCGGTACAAATCCGAACTGCCGGTGACCCGCGATGCGAACTCGCCCATCGAATGGCTCGCCCCGCGCCAGAAATCGCGCACCCCGTCGCGGTACCTGGCGTTCCATTCCCTCCAGTTGACCGGAAAACCGCCGACCCGGTAGCCGCCCTCTCCCAGGTCCCACGGCTCCGCGATCAGCTTGACCGCCGAGATCACCGGGTCCTGCGCAATCGCCGCAAAAAACGGGCTGGCCGCAAATTCCCCGCGCGCTCCGCGCGCAAGCGTGGTCGCAAGATCGAAGCGAAACCCGTCCACATGCATCTCGACAATCCAGTAGCGCAGGCTGTCCATCACCATCTGCGCAACCCGCGAGTGCGTCAGGTCCAGCGAGTTCCCGGTGCCCGTGTAATCCTTGCATCGGCCGCTGCCGTCGATCCGCAGCCGATAGTAAATCGCGTTGTCGATTCCGCGAAAACAAATCGTCGGCCCGCTCTCATTCCCCTCGCCCGTATGGTTGTAAACCACGTCGAGGATCACCTCGATCCCCGCGCCGTGCAGCGCCTTCACCATCGCCTTGAATTCCGTGACGCAACTGCCCGGCGCACTGCCCGAGGCGAACCGGATGTCCGGCGCGAAGTACCCGATCGTGTTGTATCCCCAGTAGTTGGTCAGGCCGCTTTTGGACAAACGCCGCTCCGGCGCCGTCTGCTGCACCGGCATCAATTCAACCGCGTTCACCCCGAGCGAGGTCAAGTGCCCGATCACAGCCGGCGACGCGAGCGCCGCAAATTTGCCTCGAATCCGGCGCGGCACTTCGCGATGCAGCGCGGTCATCCCCTTCACCTGCGCCTCGTAGATGACCAGATCTTCCCACGCTATTGCCGGCTTGCGATCGCCCTCCCAGTCGTACGCCGAATCGACGACCACGCACTTGGGCATCGCAGCCGCGCTGTTGCGCGGATCCCGGCGTGGAGGCGCATCGGCCGCCGCCGAGCGATAGCCGTTCATCGAATCGTGCCATCGAGGCGTGCGATCCAGAGCCCGCGCGTACGGATCGAGCAGCAGCTTGGCGGAGTTGAAGCGATGTCCCGCCGGAGGATCGTAGGGACCGCTGACGCGATAGCCATAACGTTGACCGGCCCGAACGCCACGAACGTACGCGTGCCAGATATGTTCGGTGCGCTCGACCAGCGGGATTCGCGCGATCTCGAGGTCACCACCGGCAGCGCCGCCGCCGAACAGGCACAGCGTCGCGCCGGTCGCGTGCTCGGAAAATATCGAAAAGTTCACTCCCGCACCGTCACAAGTCGCGCCGAGCGGATACGGCCTGCCCGGTAGGATTTCAAATTTCGCTTTCAACATTTTGAAGATGACCCTAACGCCAAGCCGTAGCGATGATGGCTACTGATGCGGTATTTCGCGCCAACCCGACGGGCCTAGACATGCCAAACAGGATTAAAACAGTTCCAAGTTCATAGCGGAATGCTCGACCAATTGTAAACAAACTTTGGATAATACCGCTCACGAGTGCGTCGGGCACACCAATATCGCGGGTTGGGCGAATAAGTAAAACTCCCCCCGGACGCGACCATCCCAGAGAATCAGACGACCTCCTCGGTGCCGGATCGGACCCTGGTTCCCGCGGCGTCGGCTGCGCCTTTCGGACACTTCTGGATGTTCGCGGCGTCGGTTCACTGGTTCAAAAGCGCACTTGCAAAGTTGCATTCGCGCACCTCGACCCTATCATTGGTACAGGTTATGGCCGCGCTATCTACAGGTAGTCTGGCATGCGATTTGCAATCCCTAGGCTGCCAGAGATGAGCCTAGAAGAGCAGCGCGAGCATCTTAAAGTAAACTCCCTGTCATGTCGGCCAATCCGGCAATTCGACTTCGGGGTCGCTTTATGAGTGAAGCCGCGACCTCGTCGTCGGCAGCGGCTAAGCGGATGCCGCCGCGGGAACCCGCGGCGCTGGAAACTCGTGAAGTTGACAATCTCGTTTCCAGGCTCCTCGCCGAGATCAATGTCCCGTTCGACTCGCTCGGGACCCGGGTCCTCAATCAGCTTTCTGACCTGAAAAAGATTCTCTCTGCCGACTATGCGGACGCGCCTGCGCTTCCGCCCAAGCCTCTGCTCAAGGAATTGGCCAGGATAGTCGACAACGACATCAAGCAACACGCCTCGGCTTACGCCGGCCTGGCGGACCTCGGCAGCCCGCAATTGCTCGGTTATCTGGGCAAGTTGTTCGGTCCGCGCGAACTCGAACTGCGTGCCGAACCTTATCGCACCGGCGCGGGGCTCGCGCTGCGCGGATTTTTCTGCCGTGCCATCCTTGGCGACAGAAGCAAGTTCGTGATTTTCGTCAATACCGCGCATCATCCGGGCGCGGTCGCGGCGACGCTTGGCCATGAACTCGGCCATTACATCTACGGCTCGTTGATCGGAGAAAAGGATGCCCACACGGCATTCATGGAAGGCGCGTTCGCCAATCATCTGCTCAGAGAGGATGAGCTGTTTGCCGACAGTCTGGTCGCGCTCGCAGCCTACAGCCCTGCATTGATCAAAAGGATCGGCGGCATTACGCTCCTCAGGCCGGGTTCCTCCGACGATCTATTCCACCGGATAAAGTCCGCCTACGACTTGATCGCATCGCGTTACGGCCTCGACCTCGCCAAGGGCAAGATGGCGGCGGCGTGGCGCGTCCGATACCTGACCTCGATGGCTCACTTCTTCAAGCTGCGCTGCGCGCTGTATAAGTCGGCCGGGGTCTGAGCTTCACCAAAAGGGGACAAAGCGGCCGCCCGCCGGAGTCAGACGGGCGGCATCGTTTTATCTGCCGCTCTCCGAGCGCGCGACCGATGCGAGCTAACCTAACCCTGGCCGTGGCGACGGCAGCGCAGTATTAAGCCGTTGGCAGGGGCCGCGCGCGACAACGGAGCGCGGCCTTAACGTTGGGTGCAGGGCTCAGCCCTGCCCCTGCTCATTTCGCTGGCGATGGCGATGGTGCCGGCGCCGGCTCCGCAATCAGCCGCGCCGTCATCGGATGAGACGTGTGCCGAATCAGGATGTCCATGAAGTACTTGCCGGCCATCGCGGCTGCGACCTTATCTGCCATTTCAGGCGCCGCCTCCAATCGGACCTTGTCGAACTCATTGTCTCCGATCTTAACCTTCACGTAGAGCCCCGCCGTGTTTTTCTGAATTCTCTCGAACGATCGATCGCCCAGACGGACATATAGCTGCCCGTCGATAACGACCAGCCACAGCTTCGACCAATGCTCGCCCCCCTCGGGCGCGGTCGTCATGATCTGGAGCGTGCTCTGGTCACGAAACGCATTCGGATCCCAACCCGGAACCGGGATATTTGCGGCGCGGGCCGTACCCATCAGCGCGATCCCTAAAACGGCCGACACCACGAATACGTTAACGATGGTTTTGATCTTCATTGGACGATATCTACCGGTTTCCCTCGCGAAGGCAAGCGTCGGCCATTCACTGACATGAACTATCTCCCCGTGTCGCGATCGATCCTCGGCATACCACGCATTCCGGACGCCGACCAAGTCCCGCCTCGCCATGAGCCTGAAAGGTGGCCGAGTGGCCGAAGCCTTCAGATTGCTGAGGTACAAGCCGGGCTCAGCATCAGGTATAAACGCGTCAGCGTAGATCGGGGAGGGACGTTCGTTGAAGAAAGGGCCTTGTATGCTGGCAGTCACGCTGATCGGCGCGTTCGCGGCAATCACGCTCCCTGGCATAGTCGCTCCGGCCCGAGCAGCCGACAAAAAGCCTAACATCGTCTTCATCCTCACGGACAATCTCGGCTATGGCGAGCTGGGCGTTTACGGCGGTGGCATCCTGCGTGGCGCGCCCACGCCGCGCATCGATCAGCTCGCGAGCGAAGGTATGCGCCTGCTCAATTTCAATGTCGAGGCTCAGTGCACACCCTCGCGGTCGGCACTCATGACGGGACGCTTCTCGATCCGCTCCGGCACCTACGAAGTTCCGCTCGGAGGCGTCCCGGACGGGTTGACGCTGTGGGAGGTAACCATCGCGAAATTGTTGTCGGCGCGGGGCTACGCCACCGGCATTTGGGGCAAATGGCATCTCGGCAGCGCGGAAACCCGCTTCCCCACGCATCAGGGATTCGATGAGTGGTATGGCATCCCGCGTACTTACGACGAGGCGATGTGGCCATCCTTGAACGAGACGAAAAGCATGTGGCCATCGATCGGCGACAAGCAGGGTTGGAATGCGAAAATCGTTCCCCCCGAGCACATCTACGAAGCGCGCAAAGGGGAGCCTGCCCGGGATGTAGGGGTGCTGAACCTCGAAAATCGCCGCACCATGGAAGCGGAGATCACCAAGCGCACCGTGGAGTTCATCAAGCGCAACGCAAAGGCGAACAAACCGTTCTATGCCTACGTTTCATCCTCGATGGTTCACTTCCCGACGCTCCCCAATCCGGAGTTCGCAGGCAAAACCGGCAACGGTGATTGGGCCGATTGCCTGGCCGAGATGGACTACCGCACCGGACAAATTCTCGATGCGATCAAGGAAGCGGGAATCGAGGATAATACGCTCGTCATCTTTACCAGCGATAATGGCGCCGAGGCGACCGACCCCTGGGAGGGCGATAGCGGGCCGTGGCGGGGTACCTATTTCACCGCGATGGAGGGTGGAATACGCGCGCCGTTCATTATCCGCTGGCCGGGCAAGGTGCCCGCGGGCCGTGTCAGCAACGAAATCGTCCACATCGTGGACCTCTTCACCACCCTCGCGCGCATTGGCGGCGCGGAAGTCCCGAAGGATCGCCCGATTGACGGCGTGGACCAGTTGGATTTCTTCCTCGGCAAACAAGAGAACTCCAACCGGGAATGGTTCCCAGCTTACGTCGCCGACCGGTTGTCGGCCGTCAAATGGCGCAACTGGAAGTCGCATCTCATCTGGCAGGAAAACATGTATGACCCACCGCAGAAACTCCCAATCCCGAAACTCATCAATCTCCTCACCGACCTGAAGGAGGAACACGACGTAGGCCCGAAAAACTCCTAGGTCGCCTACCCGGTGACGAAGCTCATCAGTGAGTTCGAGGCCAGCCTGAAGAAATATCCGCCGATCAAGATCGGCACACCCGACCCTTACACGCCACCGAAACCGTGAGCCGTCCGGCTGCGACGCCGCGTTCTCGCGGCTCAGGCGATCGCGCCCCCGCAGCTCGATCCCGCGCCCGCCGTGCATCCGAAGCAATGCGCTCCGGTCGCGATCCGCGCGCCCGCAAGTGCGCCGACGTCTTCGATCTCCCAGATCGTCGATGACGCACCGCCACCGAGCGGAATCTCAAGCATCTGATTAAAATCGCAGTCGTAGAGCTGCCCGTCCCATCCCACGCTCACTAGGCTGCGGCACATCAGCCCGTCCACGGTCGCGGGATTGAAGTGATTCACCAGCAAGCTCATGTACGCTGCGTAACTGCCGCCAGTTTTCAACTGATTGGCGAAGCGCGCGATCGGCATGTTCGCAATTGTCAGCAGCCGATCGAAAACGATCCCGAAATTGCGCGCGAGTTGCTCCCGGTAATGCCCCTCGAGCTCGGCCTGCGGCGGCGGCATCGACGCGCCATTGGGGTTGTACACCAGGTCCAGCCGCAGCTCGCCGCGCCCGAATCCGGCCGCGTTCAGTTGCTTCAACGCCGCGATGCTCTTGTCGAACACCCCGGCGCCCCGCTGACGATCCGTGTTCTCCGCCGTGTAGCACGGGAGCGAACAAACCAGTTCGACACCCGATCGCCGGTAAAATTCCACCAGCCACTCCATCCCGGGTTCCTGCGTCACCGTCAGATTGCATCGAACGATCGCCTTGCGGCCAAGCGCGCGCGCCCGCTCCACCATCATCGCGAAGTTCTCGTTCAACTCCGGCGCGCCGCCGGTGATGTCGATAGTCTCGACGGTCGGACTCGCCGCGAGCACTTCGATCACTCGCTCCGCCGTTGCGCGCGTCATCCGTTCGGTCCGCCGAGGTCCCGCATCGACGTGACAGTGATGACACGCCTGATTGCACTGCTTGCCGACGTTTACCTGGATGGTCGTGGGCGATTTACGGATGAGCGCGCGAATTCCATGGCGTGCTAGCGTCGCGTCGAAGTTCGGACCTATCACTGATTCGGATATCGCCGCCATCATGCGATCTTAACACACGCATCGCGTGATCGTCACCGGGATAGGGGTGGCACCCCGGGACTGCGATCACAAAACCAAAAAAAGCAGGAGGCCGGACGGCCGGCCTCCTGTGCTGACGGGGGAGAAATCAACTGGCCGCGGCGATTCTAGTGATGCTGCAGCTCCTCCGCGCGATGCATGAACCGGTACGGATGATCTTTGAATTCGCGGCGTACGTACGGATGGGTCTTCAGATACTCGTGCAGCTGCGGATGATTGTCCACGTACTGCTGATTCTCGATCAGCGACGGATTTTTCTCGAGCTGCCGCGCGATGTTGGGATGCGAGTCGAAAAACGCGTAGTCCGCGTTTGCGACTGCCTGCTCGGTGACGTGAGGCTGTTGTGCCATCACCGGACCCGCCATCGCAAATGCCAGTGCCGCTGCCGATAATATCGCCATTCTTCGTTTCATCTTCATGGACCTCCGCCCGCTGACTTTAATACGACCCTTGGCCGTCTGTGGTTTCAATACGTGGCGCCCATTATAGCAGAAGCGATTTGCATGTATCGTGGGGTACAAGGGGTTCGGGCGGCGGCCGAATCGGGAAATGAGGTTGGACTAGTGGCGACGTTGGGTTTTTGGCGCGGCGATTTCGACGTGTTCGGGATCGAGGACTTCAATGCTCGCATGGAGAAGATCTACGACCGCATCACACCCCGGATGGTCCGGCTCGGGCGGGAACTGGCGCCCGAATTGTCGCGAAAACTGCACATGGAATTCTTTCCGCACGTCGCCAAGCATATGCGCCGCACCGTGAATCCTCCGGATGAGACATGGGCGGCCTTCGGACCGTCGCCGAAGGGATACAAGCGCTACGGATATCTGGCGCTATGCATCTCCGGCGCGGGCGTCCACGCGCGCATCGTCGTCACATCCGACGCCGCCCGGCGCCCCGAGATGGCGCGCCTGATCAAGTCGAAAGCGGAAGAAATGGCAAAATCCTTCCGCGGCGCCGCAATCCAGCAGTACAAAAACTGGGACTGCCACAAATTGCCGGATTCGAGCGCGGCCGGCCCGGACTTCTTCGACGGTCTCGGCGACGCGCTCGCGAAAAAAACCGGCGGCATCGACGTCGGCTTCGGATGGACCGCGCGCGACGCGCTCAACCTCGATCGCGCCGAGGTACTCGACGCCTTTCGCGAGCTCGAACCGCTCTACCGCCTGATTCGCTCCGTCGCGTCGTGACCTTGGTTGGATGATGAGCCGTCAGCGAACGATCACCCGGCTGGCATATTCGTGCCTGCTGATGGTAGGCATCCACTGCGGCTGGATCGGCCCCTTTCTGCCGCAGATCTCTCATACCGCCCATATCCCGATCGAACGCGCGGGATTGATCGTCAGCGCCGCAGCGGCCGGTTACTTCGTATCGCTGCTGATCGCCGGCGAGATCCATCAACAACTGAGCGCGCAGAAGATCCTCGTCGGTGCGATGGCGCTCTTCACCGCCGGCTTGGCCGGGCTCGCCGTGGCTCGCGGCCTTGCGGGACTGCTGGGCGCCGGATTTCTGATCGGCCTCGCCAATGGCGGCATCGATATCGGCGCCAATGCCCTGATCGTAGAGCTCAATCGCGAGCGGCTCGCCTCCGCGCTCAACTACCTGCACGTGCTGTTCGGTGTCGGGGCGCTGCTCGGGCCACTGATCGTAGGCGCCGCCTTCGCCAGCCGCATCCCGTACTGGTGGGTGTTCGGTGGCGGCGCGATGGCGTGTGCCGCGATCGGATTTCGTTTGGGTGCGACTCCGGCGATCGAAGTTCGAACGCCGCCGATGCCCGGCGACGACAACCGCGACGGATTTATCACGATGCTCTCGCGTCCGCTGATTTGGGCGATCAGCGGAGTCATGTTCCTTTACATCGGCGGCGAAGTCGGGATTGGCGCCTGGCTCTTTCTTTACTTGCGCACCGCGGGCGCGCTGAGCCCCCTGCTCGCTTCTTCGGGCGTCTCGCTGTATTGGCTGGGGCTGGTATGCGGTCGCGTATTTGGCGGACGCTTGGGGCATCGCATCGCATTGCCGGAATTCACGATGCTGGCCTCGGCCCTGTCTGCCGTCGCGCTGGTGATTTTGATCGTCGCGCCCGCGGCGGGCGGTCTTGCGGCATCCGCCGTGTTCCTGATCGGCTTCGGATACGGTCCGGTCTTCCCCAACATGATCGCGGTTGGCGCGGCGCGCTTCCCGGCCCAGGTCGGCAGGATGACTTCGATCGTAGTGGCGGGCGGCGCGCTCGGCGGGATAATCGGGCCCTGGATCATGGGCCATGCGATCGCCGACGTGAGCGCGCGCGCCAGTATGGAAGTCGCGTTGGCGGCCACGATCGCGATGGCGGCGTTGTCGCTCTCGCTGCGCATGTTCGATCTTGAAATATTTTACGACCAGGACAGCCCTCTATGAAGCTCCGGCGCCAAACACTATTGTAGATGAATTGCTCAGCCGCTAACTCCCGCGCTTCGGTCGGGAAAGCGGCATCCAAGAAGGGATTCATGGCGAACAAAGGAAACTGCAAAGCAAAAGATTGCGCCCGCGAGGCGGTCGGCAAGGGCTACTGCCGGATGCATTTTCGGCTCTGGAAAGCCGGTGAGATGCCCAAGGCGCGCTACAAAATCTGCACCTTCGAGAAATGCCGCAAACATCGCCACGGCACCAGCAGCCTGTGCGACGAACACTTCAAAGCCAAGCACGGCAAGCCCGCGGAAGCTTCGCCCGCGCCCGCAGCGGCGCCCGCCGAGGCTCCGGCTTCCTGACCCGCGGCTGCGCCTGCATCCCGGTCCGCGTCACGCGGGCAAAGTGAATTCCGATGGCTAATCTAATCGTGGCTGGAGCGGCGGGCCGGATGGGCCGCATTCTGGTCGCGCTGGCGTCGCGCGATCCGGCGCACAAAATCGCCGGCGCGCTCGAAGCGCACGGCAACAGCGCGATCGGATCCGACGCGGGCGTGCTCGCCGGCGTGGGCCCGCTCGGTGTAAAAATCACCGACGACTACGCGGCGCTCGCGCGGCCCGATACCGTCACCATGGATTTCACGACGGCCGCCGCCTCGATGGAGCATCTCGAAGTTGCGTCGAAAGCAGGCGCGGCGATAGTAATCGGCTCGACCGGCTTCACCCCCGAAATGGAAAGGCGTGCGCGCGAACTGGCGGATAAGACCCGCACCGTGATCGCACCCAACATGAGCGTCGGGGTCAACGTGCTCGCCAAGATCGTCGCCGAAGTCGCCGCGATCCTTCCTGACTTCGACGCCGAAGTTATCGAGATTCATCATCGCACCAAGATCGATGCGCCCAGCGGCACCGCGCTGTCGCTTGGCAAGGCGATCGCATCGGCACGCGGAGTGGATTTCGCTTCCAGCGCAGTCTTCGGCCGCGAAGGAATCACCGGCGTCAGACCCGACGGCAAGATTGCGGTGCTCGCGATACGCGCGGGCGACGCGGTCGGCGATCATACCGTGATTTTCGGCGGACAGGGCGAGCGCCTCGAGCTGATTCACCGCGCGCAGAGCCGCGATTCGCTCGCGCGTGGCGCGATTCGCGCCGCCGGCTGGCTCGTAAGCCGCAAGCCCGGCCTCTACACGATGCGCGACGTGCTCGGAATTTAGGCCGTCAAAAATGGCATCGGAGGCGGCGTTTCAAATGAGTGGCCAGCAGTTACGTTGAGGAATTAGAGAGCCGAAACAGGGGGGCGAGGCAAGAACGATGAACCGACTCGGTCTCGCCTACGCTAGCCTTCTCGTCTCGGTCTTCACGGCGCAGACCGGGAGTCACAGTTGGGCTCAGGTCCCGGAGCCCGGGCTCCACGAGGGCCTGGAATGTCACTCCGACAAGGATTGCAACCCCGGTCTCGTTTGCAGGGGGTCATGGGACACACGCGTTTGCGTGAATCGCAAATGCTCTAGCAACGTCGCGTGCGGTTCGCAGGCGTTCTGCGGCACCGATGCGTATGGGCAGATTTGTATTACGTCAAGCGAGTACCCTCCTCCGGAGCCGAGCGCGGCCGCAGGCAATTCGGGAATTTACGGCTCCTCTTTTAGTGGAGTTGCTGGCGGAGCGCCCCAACCGTTTCCGACGCGACTTGACCATAGCGGCAAGTGCATCACCGTTCGGAAAGTGCCTACAAGGCAAGTCGTAGCCGTTGGAAATTGTGATCGGGATGGTCGCTTTAGGGTCGTGGTTACGCCGGGGCGTTACGTTATTGACGGCGCAGGCGGCTCGAAGGAGGAGGAAGTAAGGCCCGGCCGCTGGCAGCGCGTTGATCTCGTTAAGGTGCTCATTGTGCCTTAAGCATCGCAAGCCCGGCCTCTACACGATGCGCGACGTGCTCGGAATTTAACCCGGCGTCAAAGACGGGTCGGATGACCGTCGGGCTCGTGCTTGGGCGGCGCGGGCGGCTCGCGGCCCATCTCGGCTCCTTCATCGTCAAGCTTGGCCCACCGCTCAACCAGCTTGATACCGAGTCCGCGATGGCCACGGATGAAGTACGCCGCCATCGCAAGCAGCGCCAGGATATTTCCCGCGACGATTTTCCACCATCCCAGCGCCTCGAGCGCCGACTGATCGATCAGCGAAACGAATCCGGCAAAGAAGACCTCGAACACCAACAGCAGCAGCAGCGCGCCGAGCAGCATGAACGGTTCCCGCTCCGACGCCGCAAGCAAAATCGCCAGCGCCATTCCGAACACGGCAAACGCGAAGAAATGCAGAATCGAGTAGCCGAGCACCAGCGGCAGCGTCGCCTGGATGCCGTCGCTCACGTTCGCGTTGCGAAATACCATCGCCCCGAGAATCGCCGGCGTGTGAAACGAATTGCCCGAGGCGAGGTCGCAGCCCATGAACCAGATGGCGACGGCGCTCCCACCCACCAGTCCCGCCGTTACGCCTTCGCGCGCGACAGTGATCCAGCCGCCGAGCAGATGCCGCGCAAGCGCGGGATGCCGCCACAGGAAATATGAAAGCATCGTGGCCGTGGCGAGCAGATTGCCGACGATGATGCCCCACCAGGTCAGTTCCGCCATCAGGTCCGGGCCAATGAACAGCAGCACCGCGATGAAGAAAACTTCGAACGCAACGAAAAAAATCGCCAGCGAAAAAAACAGCGACGACTCGGTCTCGCAGGCTTCGAGCAGCAATCCTCCGGCGATGCCGAAGGCAATAAATGCGCTGAAGTGGATCAGCGAGTATTCAAGCGTCAGCAGCTTCAGCCCGTGATGGATCTCGTGACTATGCGACCCGTGCAGAATCGTCGCCGCCAGCAAAGCCGGGGTTTCGAATGCGTGGCCACGAATTATGTCGAAGATTAGAAACCATACGGCAACAACCACCGCGCCGATGATTCCCGCGACTGCTCCATCGATGACGATCCGCGCTCTCGAGTGTTCCATCTTCCTCGTCACGCGACCGGCCCGTGCAGGCCCCGATAAGCTCGTGTCTATTGCACCAGTAACGCACAGTAGCTGCAACCGGTGGGCGCCGCGAATCGTTTTCGTCGGTGTTTCGCCCTGACCACGGACTTAGCTGGGCGGCCGGCCGTAGGATAAGATGAAATGGTCTTCGCGTCATGGCTGAAAGAATTGGAAAAAAGGGGCAATCCCAAGCCTCAGGCTCTTCTCCTGCATCGGCTCCCAAAGCAGCACGTGCCGCTCATCAGCACGAACATCTGAATCATCCCGACCTGCTCCGAATCGGCCGCACGCCGATCCATTTCTTCGCGGTCGCGGTCGCGTTCTTCGCCGTGGGCGTTGCCGCGATGCCGCTGGTAATCACGGACGTCGCCGGGTTTTTCTATCAAATGACACCGCTGGCGCTGGTGCACACGTTCACGCTTGGGTGGATCACCGCGACAATGATGGGCGTGATGTATCGCTACGTCCCGGCGCTCACGCACCATCCGGTCCCGTACCCGCGAATGGCGCTGGCGCAGCTCGTACTCTACGTGATCGGCGTTTCAGGGATGATCGCGCATTTCGAGATCGGAATCTGGGTTGGCCTCTGGCTCGCGGCGATTGTGGTGGTGATAAGCGTTCTGATGTTCGCCGCTGAGATCATCCCATGTCTGTGGGCGCAGGTCGGGCGCGGCGTTGCCGAAACGGGGATGTTTTTGGGCGTGTGCTTTTTGGTGCTGGCGGCTGCCATCGGACTCACGCTCGGCCTCGACAAGACCTACAGTTTCCTTGGCGGCAGCGTGCTGACGAATCTTTCGAGTCACGTACATTTCGCCGCGCTCGGATGGGTGACGCTGACCATCTGCGCCGTGTCCTACCGGATGCTGCCCGCGTTCTTGCTGCCGACGATCGAGCTTCCCCCAGCCGCGATTCGGCAGCTCTACGCGCTGACGATCGGAATCGTCGGACTCGGGGTGACTCTCCTGATCGGGGTCGCCGGTGTAACTGTGTGGAGCGGAGTGATCGCAGCGTCCCTGCTCGCGTACATCTTCACGGTCGGCAGGCTGGTGCGCACGCGACGGATGCCGCTCGATTGGACGTCACGCCATGCGATTTGCGGAGTCTTGTGGCTGGTGATCGCGATCGCGATGGGTCTCGCGCTCACTGTCACCGGCGCCGACGGCGAATATGGCAGCCGCATCGCGGCGGCTTACGGGGTGATGGGTCTGCTCGGATGGATTTCGAATTTCATCATCGGAATGTCGTATCAGCTTTTTGCGGGATTCGTTGCACGTGCGCGGACCGTGGTTGGGTGGCCGGCGGTTACGATAGCGGAACTATCGATTGCGCGGACGCGGCCGTTCGTATTCGTCGCTTACAACCTCGGGGTCGCGATGGTTGCCGGCGGCCTGCTCGCCGGGTCGATCGATCTCGCGGTCGCCGGCTCGGCGTGCATCGCGGTCGGCGGAGTCGTGTACTCCGCGGTAACGCTTTGGACGCTCAGCTTTGCCTATCGCGCAGCGATGCCATCCGCCGCGCGAACGGACTTGCGAATCCTTCCTTCGTAGCCGCGGCTCTACCGGCCGGCGACGCGGCGCGATCGCAGCACGCGAAGCTCCGGATTCGCTGCTGGAGGCGGAACCGGAATATCGCCGTCTTCACGCTGCTGCCACTTGTAGAAGATGAATGTGAAAACGATCATCAGATAGGTGCCCTGCCCGACCCACATGATCAGCCCGCCCAGCACCTGGTCGTCGATCGGCTTGAGGCCCCATCCGTGCGCGCCCTCGGTGTACCACGGATAAATCACCCTCGTCGCAAGGGTGATCGGCGCGGCCACCGCCGTCATCGGGATCATCAGCAGGAACAGATAGAGGATCTGCGCCGGGTACGAGAGCCGCGGCAGGTCGGGAACCTGACTCAGAATCGGCCACCATAGCAACATGCCGGCCATCATGAAGAGCAGGTGCAGGAAAATGTGAAAATTTTCGTCGCGGCACATCTCATCGAAGATCGGAGGAAAGTGTGCGGTGACGAAGACCGCCGAAAACATCAGGAACGCGATTACCGGATTGGTGAGCAAGCGCGCGACGGGCTTGATCGGCCTGCTCAGCATCCACGGTTCCAGCATCCAGCCCGGCGTCCCCAGCAGGATTAGCGGCGGAATCACGAAGGTCTGCATCAGATGCTGCAGCATGTGCATCGAAAACAGCCGCGCATCGGCAAGTTCATCGAGCTCGGTGTGCGTAAATAAAATCGCGCCCATCGCAAGCGCGAACCACATCGCCTGACGCCGGGTCGGTTTGCGGCCGGCCGCGCGGCATGCGCCGAGGTAAATCGCGATCAGGATCGCGACGCCTATCGCTATGCTGGGATGTTCTCCGAAGATGTCCATCGTTAAAGACGCCCGTAGTGGGTCCGTTTGAGAATTCTAAACTTTTCCCCAGAAAGCGAACACAACCGCACCCAGGATGCACGCGAACGATACAACATAGTTCCAGCGCGGCGCTTCTCCCAAATAGACGTAAGCAAAAATAGCGAATACTACTAGAGTCACGATTTCCTGAATGATCTTTAGCTGGTAGGCAGAAAACTCTCGGTAGCCGATCCGATTTGCCGGAACCTGAAAGCAGTATTCCGCAAAGGCGATCAACCAGCTCACGACGATAACCGGTAAGAGCGGCCGATCTCTAAACCGCAGGTGGCCGTACCAAGCGATCGTCATGAAAGTGTTCGAGCAGAAGAGCAACACAACGGTTAGCATGGGGTCTATTGTCAGTGAAGCATGAGTGCTCGGCCATCGCCTCTCTGAGCCGACTCTCATGCCCGGCAGACGCATTCAGGCCGATGAGAGGCTTGGCGCCTATCCGGCCGGCGTCATGTGAGTGGACAGATACGCGAACAGCAAAATCAGCGAGACCAGCAACAGCGTCGCAATTATCAACGGGAAGATGAACACTCCCGTCAGCAGCCATTTATCGTACTTCAGATGCATGTAGAACATCGCGACCAGCGCGAACTTGGCGGCAGCCAGCACGATCAGCAGCGGCACCAGCACGGGATGGAGCGCATGCACGTAAAAGACGGTAATCTCCATCGCCGTCAATCCGGCCAGCAACGCGGCGATGGTCAGGTAGGTCGCCGCACCTGGGTGATGATTCTGCCCGCCGTGGGCGTCTGCGATGTCGCTCATGCTCCAGGCACCGCCTGCATCAGATAGACGAGGGTAAAGATGATGATCCACACTACGTCGACGAAATGCCAGTAAAGTCCCACGAGCTCGACCGATAGCGCGCGCGACTTGCCGAGCTTGCCCGCCATCGCCGCCACCAACAGCACCGACAGCCAGAGCACTCCGATCGCGACGTGCACGCCGTGAAATCCGACCAGCACGAAGAACGACTGCGAGAACAGGTTGGTCGTCAGCCCCATGCCCTCGTGGTAGAAACTGGTGAACTCGTAAACCTGGCCGCCAAGAAAAATCAACCCGAATGCTGCCGTGCCGCCGAGCCAGATTCGCTGCCATAGCTTGTCGCCGCGCTGCGTGGCCGCCAGCGCCAGCACCATCAGCAACGAGCTCATCAGCAGGATGAAAGTGCTGACCGAAGTCAGCGGGATGTTGAGGATTTGCGGCCCGGGTCCGCTAACGCTGCGCGATTTGTAAACGATGAAGGTCGATATCAAGCTGGCGAAGAACACACACTCCGAGCCGATGAACGACCACACGCCGATTTTGCGCACATCGACTCCGCCCGACGACGGTGCGTGCTCCGGATCGTGCGATTCTTCGCCATAGTCCGCGTACTCGAATCCCATGCCGACGATTGACAGGACCGTGACCGCCGCGCCGATGAGGATGATGCGATACCAGTCGATGATGAGGCCGAGACCGATCATTCCCACGGCAAGACTCGACACCAGCGGAAAGATCGAAGGCGCCGGCATGTGGATGTGCTCGACGGATAGCGGCTCGCCGGGCGGCGGCTGCGAAGGGGCTGCGCCCGACGCATAAGCCGCGACGCCGCGCGAACCGGCGTGCCCGTATTTCAGCATCCACCACGCGTCGCGGCCGCGGATTTGCGGGATCGCCGCGAAATTGTATGCAGGCGGCGGCGACGCCGTGGACCATTCGAGGCTGCGGCCGTCCCATGGATCGGCGGGCGCCCGCTCCGCGCTGGTGAGACTTTTGAAAATGTTGAAGTAGAAAACCAGGAACGCGACGCCGAGAATGAATGCGCCGATCGTTTCGACCTGATTGAGATGCGTCCAGCCCATGTCGGCGCCGTACGTGTAGGTGCGCCGCGGCATCCCCCACATCCCGAGAATGTGCATCGGGAAGAAGGTGAGGTTGAATCCAACGACCGTCAGCCAGAAGTGCCACTTGCCAAGCCGCTCGCCGAGCATCCGGCCGGTGACCTTCGGCCACCAGTAATAGAATGCCGCCATGATCGTGAAAATCACGCCGCCGAACAGCACGTAGTGAAAGTGCGCGACCACGAAGTACGAATCCGTCTGCTGGAGATCGATCGGCGCCGACGCGTGCATGATGCCGCTGAGTCCGCCGAGCGTGAACTCGAGCAGCATCCCAAGCGCGAAATAGAATGCCGTCGTCATGCGCAGCGAGCCGCCCCAAACCGTCGCGATCCAGCTGAAGATCTTCACCCCGGTGGGAATCGCGATCAGCATCGAAGTGACCGCGAACGCCGAGTCCGCGACCGGGCCCATTCCGGTCGCGAACATATGATGTCCCCAAACGCCGTACGACAGGAATGCGATCAGGCAGATCGAATACGCCATCATCGGATAGCCGAACAGCGGCTTGCGCGAGAACGCCGGAATGATTTCCGAAATCATCCCAAAGGCCGGCAGCGCCATGATGTACACTTCGGGATGACCGAACAGCCAGAACAGGTGCTGCCACAGGATCGGCGTAGCGCCCGCCGATGCGACGTAGAAATGCGTGCCGAAGAAGCGATCGAAGAGCAGAAAGATCAGCCCGATCGTGAGCGCCGGAAACGCGATCAGAATCAGGATCGACGTCGCCATCAGCGACCAGATGAACATCGGCATGCGCATGTACGTCATGCCCGGCGCGCGCATCGCGATGATCGTGGTCAGGAAGTTAAGCCCGGTGAGCACCGTCGAAGTGCCCGACACTAGCAGCCCGATCACCCACCAATCGATCGCGAGTCCCGGCGTGAAGTACCGCTCGGTCAGGTTCGCGTAACCGAACCATCCCGCATCGGGAAGTCCGCCGCGAACCCAGCCCAGATGGAGCAGGACTCCCGCGACCATCGCCAGCCAGAAGCTCATTGCGTTGAGCCGCGGGAACGCGACGTCGCGTGCGCCGATCTGCAGCGGGATCAGAAAGTTGCCGAAAAATCCGAGCAGCAGCGGCATCACGACCAGGAACACCATCGTCGTCCCATGCATCGTGAAAAACGCGTTGTAGGTCGCCGCCGACAGCGCGTGATTGTCGGGACTCCACAGCTGCACCCGAATCGCCATCGCCTCGAATCCGCCGAGCGCCATGAAAAACAGCGCGCTTACGAGGTACATCACCGCGACCCGCTTGTGATCGATCGTCGTCAGCCATCCGAGTATCCCGCCACCCTCGAGGTAGCTCGGCTGATGCGCTGGCAATGGTTTGGGCTGGGCGGCCATTCGACGCTCCCTATTTCAGACTCTCGAGATACGCGACCAGGGCGTCCATCTTCGGCCCCGGCAGCAGCAGGGCCGGCATGTTCGCGCCTGGCTTGGTTTCCTGCGGCTTCCCGATCCACTTCGCGACGTTTTCCGGCGTGTTCTTCAGCACCCCGGCGGCCAGCGTCGTGCGGCTGGCAAAATGGGTCAGGTCGGGTCCGATATACCCCTTCGAGATGCCCTGGATCATGTGGCAGGTCGTGCACGGACTGTTGGCGAAAAGCTTTGCACCGTTCGACGCCAACAGATCGGTCGCCGGAATCGCGGCCGGCCCGGCAAGCTGCGCCCTATCCCACTTCGCAAACTCATCCGGCGAATCGACGAACACCCGAAAGCGCATGTTCGCGTGCGACAAGCCGCAAAACTCCGCGCATTGCCCCGGATACATTCCCGGCACCGTCGCAATGAATGTCAGCTCGTTGATCTGGCCGGGGACCACGTCGCGTTTGCCGCCGAGTTGCGGGACCCAGAAGCTATGTATGATGTCGCCCGATTCCAGTGACAAACGAATCGGCCGGTTGGCGGGAATATGCAGTTCGTTGCTGGTCTTCGCACCGTCCGGATACCCGAACTCCCACCACCACTGATGCGCTACTACTTTGATCTCCAGCGCCCCCGCGGGCGCGACTGCCGGCTGCGAGCGAAAAATAGTGCGTATCGTCGGCACCGAGATCATCACCAGCACCAGCGTGGGTCCAAGCGTCCACGCAATTTCCAGGCCCAGATCGGACGTCGCGGCCGAGGCCGGCGCCGCTTCGCCCACGCGGGACGAAAAGACGAAAACCGCCAAAATGAACGCGGATACCACGATCGCCAAAATAATCGCGTCCCACGCCGTTACCTCGATGAAAAGACTGTTAATCCACTGCGCCAGGTCCGATTTCGGCGCCAGCGTCGTCATCGGATGCTCCTTCGCCGAGCATCCCGCAATAGTCAGTCCAATAGCCACTTGCATGGCTACTGCCGCGATCGAATATCTCTTTGAGCCGCGCCCGCTCATTCCGCCTCATCTCCAACCGGTTCTCCCGAGGTCGCGGCCTGCGCGACGCGGTTTAGTCCCGGCACTGCCGAAATGAGAAACGCGCCGATGAAACCGATCGATATCAGAAATTGCGTGGCGCCGAACGGGATCGCGTCGAGCGAAAGCGACGGAACCACCAGCACGTAACGCTCAAGCCACATCCCGGCCAGGCTCAACCCCGCCACCGTGCCAAGGATCACCGGCGTTTTCTTGGCCCGCACGCTCATCAGCGCGGTAAATGGAATCATCCAGATCAAAACCAGGCACGCCACCGATAGCGGCGACCACGGCATGTGATGCACCCGTTGAACAACAAAGAAAGTTTCAACCGGCAAGTCGCCGTACCAGATCACGATGTACTGCGCGAACAGCAGATAAATCCAGAACACCGAGAACGCGAAGACCATCTTGCCGAAGTCGTGCATCACGGTGGGATTCGTGAACAGGTTGTTCTCGCCCAAACGGCCGCGCAGCACGGCCGCGGTGAGAGCCATCGCAGCCAATCCGCTCAGGAAACATCCGGCGAAAAAATACCAGCCGAAAAGGGTGCTGCGCCACACCGGCGCCAGCGACATGACCAAATCGAACGCGATAAGCGAATAGACCGCCGCGAACAGGACCCCTACCAGCGGAGCCAACACTCGGATCGAATGCGGCGGCAACTCGATCTCGTCGGTCGCAATCGCCCACGCCCGGGCGGCGTCGCCGCGCGAGACGCGAATAAACGCGAAGCTCGCTAAAGCCATCGCGCCGAGCCCGATTCCGTCGCGCGCAAAAAGAAACGGAGTGTTCAGCCATGCGGCCTTCTGCGCTATCGGATGCGTTACCCACGGGAAAATCAGGCTGCGGCCGAAGTACAGCCCGAAAAACAGAAAAAATCCCACCCACAGAAATGGCGCGAACGCCTCGGCCAGCCGATACGGCGTCGAACCGCCCCACTTTGCCTGCGTCAGATAGAACGCCGCGGACGCGGCCACCGCGCCTTGCGCAATGCCAAGGAAGAACAGCAGGTTGACCAGATAGGCTTCCCATGCGATCGCGGCTTCGCCTCGCAGCAGCGCCAACCCGAACGCGCTCACGCCGATCGCGATCATGGCGCCCGCCACCGTCCTCATCGTCGTGCCGGCCACCGACTCGACCGCCCGCGGCTTCTTCGCCGCGCGCTCGCGATGGACCGGATGGAGATTGGCGCTCATCGCGGCTGCGCCTCGCGCGCTCGCGGCCAAAAAACTTTGCTGCTCGCCCTCACGAACAACGAGAAACCTCTTCCGCGCCCGATTCCTTCAGCATCGACTCGACCCCCGCTGCTTGCTCCTCGTCGCATCGAACCACGATCCCGAATCGATCCTCGCCGAAGCGCGCGTCGTACCCCGGCGCCGTCGCAGTCGTGGGCACACCCGAAAGTTGCAGCACCCCGAGGAACCCGAAAATTCCGCCCAGCAGGACCATCATCTCGAAGCAGATCACGATGAACGGCGGCCACGACAGCAGCGGTTTGCCGCCCGCGTTGAGCCGCCACTCGTAAGTTGTTCCAATCGTTATCGCGAGCCCCGTGAGAACGCCCGCAATTCCGCCCGCCAGCACCAGCCATCGAACCGGGCTCTTCGGCCGGCCGATCGCATGCTCGATCTTGTGGCTCGGAATCGGCGAGAACGTATTGAAATCGCCGACCCCTGCCGCGCGCAGCTCCTCGATCGCCCGCGCGCATTCAGTCTCATCCGCAAACGAACTTCTGATTGCTATCGTGCTCATGCGGCTTTGACTCGATCCATCTTGATCGCCTTCCGCAGCCAGACGATTCCTTCCTTGAGTTCCGTCATCGATATGATCGGCAGGAACCTGGAAAACAATGAGAACAGCCCCAGGAACCACGCGAAGCTTCCGATCGTAATCATGATTTCCGTGATCGACGGACGGTAGCCGGCCCACTGCGAAGGCTCCAGGTTTGCCGTCAGCGAACCCGCGATGATCACGAAACGCTCGAACCACATCCCGATGTTCACGAAAATCGTGATTATCCAGAGCGCGCGCATGTTAACCCGGATGCGCGGGGAAAATAGCAACAATGGGATTACGCAGTTGCACAACACCATTACCCAGTACATCCATCCCCACGGCCCGAAGTAGCGCATGTGGAAGGTCATTTGTTCCATCGGATCGCCCGCGTACCAGGTCATGAAAGCTTCCGTGAGGTACGCGTACGAGACCACCAGCGAGGTCAGCAGCACGACCTTGGCCAGATTGTCGAAATGCCACTCCGTCAGCAGGTCCTCGATGCCCAGCAGCTTGCGCATCGGGATTAGCAGCGTGATAACCATCGCGACGCCGGAAAAAATCGCGCCGGCAACAAAGTATGGCGCGAAGATCGTGCTGTGCCAGCCCGGATTTATCGCCATCGCGAAGTCCCACGACACCACCGAGTGCACCGAAAGCACCAGCGGAGTCGCCAGGCCCGCCATCAGCAGGTACGCCATCGAGTAATGCCGCCACTGGCGATCCGTCCCCTGCCATCCCATGGCGAGCACCGTGTAGAATTTCTTGCGCCATCCGGCCGCGGCCTCGCGCGCGTTCGCAAGGTCGGGAATCAGTCCCATCGTCCAGAACAGCGCGCTGGTAGTCAGATAGGTACTTACTGCGAAAGCGTCCCATACCAGCGGCGAGCGGAAGTCGGGTTGTAAGTATCTCTGATTAGGGTATGGCAATAGCCAGTAGAAAAACCACACCCGCCCAAGATGGATCAGCGGATACAGTCCCGCCGTCGCGACCGCAAATATCGTCATCGTCTCCGCCGCGCGATAAACCGCGGTCCGCCACTTGGTGCGGAACAGGAACAGAATCGCGGAGATCAACGTTCCCGAGTGCGCAATACCGACCCAGAAGACGAAGTTGGTGATGTAGATTGCCCACATCACCGGCTGGCGGAGTCCCGTCACGCCCAGCCCCGAGTAGATCTGGCGAACCCACAATGCGGCGGCGATCGCCACCAGCGTGAAACAGAATCCGATCCACGCCCAGTACGCGAGGCCGGCCGGTTCCATCACCCGCAGCACGCTGCGGTCGATGTCGCGGTAACTCGGTTCGACCGGTATCTTCGGCGCCGCTGCCACTCAGGCCCCTCCTTTCTCGCGATAGAGGTCGCGCAGATACGTGATGGCCGGCTGCGTGTTGAGTTCTTCCAGCGCGCGATAGTTGCGCAGCTTGTTGTCCTCGCGCCGGCGCATCATCGCGCTCCCGGGATCGTTGCTGTCGCCAAACGTGATTGCCCGCGTCGGGCACGCCTGCTGGCAGGCGGTGACGATCTCGCCGTCGCGCAGCTCGCGATCTTCAGTCCTCGCGTTGAGCTCGGCGAACTGGATTCGCTGCACGCAGAACGTGCATTTCTCCATCACCCCGACGCCGCGCACCGTCACGTCCGGATTGAGTTGCAAATTCAGCGGTGTGGGCCATTCGGGCTCGAACCAGTTGAATCGGCGCACCTTGTACGGACAGTTGTTTTCGCAATAGCGCGTGCCGACGCATCGATTGTAAACCTGGCCGTTGAGCCCTTCTTCGCTGTGATACGACGCGAACACCGGGCAGACCGGTTCGCACGGCGCGTGATCGCACTGCTGACACAGCATCGGCGCGAGGTAGAGCTGCGGCGCCTGCGCCACTTCCTTGGGGGGCGGGAAATAACGCTCGATGCGAATCCACGACATGATTCGGCCGCGATCGACCCCGTCCTTGCCCACCGTCGGGACGTTGTTCTCCGCGTAGCACGCGGTCACGCACGCGCTGCATCCGATGCACGCATTGACGTCGATCGTCATGCCCCATTTGTGCTTGGGATATTTCCAGGGCGGGTACATCTCGTACGGTCCGCTGACTTCTTCGGCCCCGCTCTCGGGCACCACGCCGCGCGCCAACTGCTCGATACTCATCGCCTCGACGATCGATCGGCCCATCATGTCGCTTTTGCCCAGCGGTGTAACGAGCCTGCGGGTCCCGCCGGTCGCCCGCGCGGTCGCGGCCGCGCTGGTCGCGCCCGCCGCCAACATCGCCCACGCATTTGCGCCGACGTCTTTCGCATAACGGCCGTACGCGCGATGCCCCTGTCCCAGTGGAACTGCGATCACGCCCGGGCGAACGGTGCTCTCCACCAGAACCGGCGCCTCGATCGCGCCGTGCTCCGTTTTGATCTCGATGATGTCGTCCTTGGCGACGCCGAGCTTGCGCGCCGTCTCGGGATGGATCTCGGCCCAGCTGTCCCACACGATCTGCGTGACCGGTTCGGGCAATTCCTGTAGCCACGGCTTGTCGGCGCCGCGGCCGTCGTAAAGGAAAATGTGGGGATAGGCGTAAACCGAGAGCTCCGGCTGAGCCGCGGCCGGTACCGGCGCCTTGAACGCAGACAGGTCGAGGCTCGTCGCTGAGAGATGCTGTTCCTCGAACAATCCGCCTTCGCGCCGGACGCTCACCCAGAAATCTTCGGGGTCGGCGCCGACTGCTTTGGGAGCCAGCGCCAGCCACTCAGTCTTGACTGCCTCTGCGGCGCTCGCCCACGGAAGTTTCGCGCTCGGCGATCCCGCGGCCGCCCCAAGCAGGATGTCGCCGACTGGCTTGCTGTCGAACACCGGCTGCATCACCGGCTGTCCCAGACCGCGGATTCCCGCGCGCGGCGCCGTGTCGCGCCATGATTCGAGCGGATGATGCGCTGGCAGCAGAAGTTTCGCCATCGCCGCGGTTTCGTCCGGCACCCCTCCCGCCCACACGACGAACGGAACTTTCCCGATCGCCTCGGCTACTCGCGCCGATGCGGGCATCGCGAAAACCGGATTTCCGCCGTTGATGAACAGCGCATCGATCTTGCCGCCGCGCATCGCCTCAATTACCGCGTTCACTTCATCCGGCGTGCTGGTCTCTTCGGCCGGCGATCCTTCGAGGAACATCACCGTCTTGCCGAAATTGCCGGTGACCGCATTGATGATCATCGCCGCAAGATGCGCCGACGAATCGTCCGTGCCTGCGATCGCAAGCCCGCTCTGCGCCCTGCCGAACGCCTCGCCGAGCCTGGTAATAGTTTCCACCGGCACGCCGGTCCGCGCGCTGGTGGCGGCCGGATCGAAATTCGCGACCGCTTTGGCCAGCGCCGCCAGATCGAAGCCCGAATTCTGCGAAACCCAGCGCTGCTTGACCATCACGTTGAGCACGCTCCACGCAATCTCGGCCTCCGCGCCCGGCGCAGTCGCGATCCAGTCGTCGCACTTCGACGCCGTCATACTGAGCCGCGGGCCGACGTAGATGGCGCGGCCGATCGCGAGCGTGCCGCGCCGCTTTTGCGGCGTGCGAAACAGTGAGTATTGGCGCGCCAGTTCCACCGGAGATTGCCAGGTCTCGAGAAAGTCCGCACCGAAGGAAATCAGCACTTCGGCCTGATCGATTCGATACGACGGGATATCGCGCCGGCCAAAGATCGTCTTCGCCGCAGCCCGTGCCGCCTCCTGGCTGATCGCCTCGTAGAATATCGCGCGCGACGAGCTGTATGCGCCGAGAACCTCAAGCGCGATTTTCCTGAACGTCGGGCCCTGCGGCGAACCGAGGAACGCGACCCGATCCTTGCCCGCCTTCGACGCCGCCAAAAGCCTGTCGCCGAGCATTTTCTGCGCTTCTTCCCACGAAATGCTCCGCATTGCGCCGTCGTCGCCGCGAACCTGCGGACGCGCGAGCCGATCGGGATTGTACAGGCCTTGCAGCGCCGCCTGTCCCCGCGCGCACAGAGAACCCTGGCCGATCGGATCGGCCGGATTTCCTTCCAGCTTGACCACGCGCCCTTCCCGGATTCGCGCCACCGCGCCGCATCCCGCCGGGCACTCCGAACACGTCGTGGCAAAAAAACTGGGCACCCCGGGAACTACGTTCTCGTCGGGCACCACGTACGGGATCAGCTGCCTCGCCGCAGGCTCGCAGCCCGGGATCGCCGCCGCTGCGCCCGCGGTCGCGGCCAGCTTGATAAACGATCGCCTGGATATCGACGTTCCCTTGCGCATCTGCTTCCTGGCTCAGTGATGACAGCCCACGCAGTCGAGCGTTGCCTTTTTCTCCGTATGACAGTCAACGCAGAAGCCCATGTTGATTTCAAACGCCGGCACCACGCGATCCATCGTTTGCACCTCGCCGTGGCAACTCTGGCACGCCAGCCCGGCATGAATATGCGGCCGATGGGTGAAGCGCACGAAATCGGGCAGCGCGTACACGCGATTCCACTGAATCTCGAACGCCGCCGGCGTGTCGTCCGTCCACGCCCGCGTCACCGGCTGGATTCCGCCTCCCCCAATCTTCTCGCCGTGGCATCCCACGCATCTGGCCACCGCCGGGATGCCCGGTTCGGACGATCGGCTGGCGTAGGCATGGCAATGCTGACAGGGAATCTTATTCACCCCGGCGTGTACCCGATGGCTGAATGGTATCGGCTGGACTACGTCTGCCCGGGGCGCCCATGGCCGCTGGGACAGCGCGATCACCGCCCCTCCCAGGGCCAGCATCGACAGGGCAAGCGCCAGCACTATCCGGTTCATGCTCAAGATCAGGTTTGTGAGTAGTGCAAAAGGCGCTGCGGCGCCACCGTTCGACCGCATAACTTTTTAACAGTACGGCCGTGCCATGTAAAGTTGATGCGGCCCGCCGGGTTCGATCCTCCAAATAACGGGCCGCGCCTGTGGATTTTCGTTGTGCGAGAACGGCGATTTATTGCGCCAGGTAGTTTCGACCCTCCAGAAAGTATGTTACTTTGGGCCAAGCCTTGTGGTCCGAGGCTATTTCGACAGGTGCAAATCAAGACTGCTTCTCGACTGGGTCTTTTACCGCCCTACCTTTTCTTCCAACTCGACCGCCTGAAGAGGGAGGTGGCGAGCACGGGGGTTGACGTTATCAGCCTCTCGATCGGCGACCCCGACCTGCCCACTCCGCGCCCCATCGTCGAGGCTCTCAAGCGCGCCGCCGACGACCCGGCAAATTACCGCTATCCCGACTACGAGGGCCTGCCGCAATTTCGCAATGCGGCCGCGGATTGGTACCGCCGGCGTTTCGGCGTCGCCTTCGACCCTCAGCACGAGGTCTGCGCTCTAATCGGCTCCAAGGAGGGAATCGCAAACTTCTCGACCGCCGTGGTCGATCCCGGCGATATCGTGCTGATTCCCGACCCCGGATACCCGGTGTACTACTCGGGATGCGTCTTCAATGGAGGCGAGCCGTATTTTCTGCCGCTCAGAAAAGAACACGGTTTTGTCCCCGATTTCGCCTCGATCCCCGCCGAAGTCGCGCGCCGTGCCCGGATACTGTGGCTGAACTACCCGAACAATCCAACCGCGGCGACGGTTGACCTCTCGTTTTTCGATGACGCGGTCAAATTCTGCCTCAAACACGACGTCATCCTCGCCCACGACAGCGCCTACTCCGAAATCGCCTACGACGGCTATCGGGCGCCGAGCGTTTTCCAGGTCGATGGCTCGCGCGATTGCGCAATCGAGTTCCATTCGTTGTCCAAGACCTTCTCGATGACCGGATGGCGCGTCGGCTTCGCGATCGGCAACGCCCAGTTGATCGGCGCGCTCGGCAAGGTCAAGACCAACATGGATTCCGGCGTCTTTCAGGCGGTGCAGCAAGCCGCGATCGCGGGCCTGGAAGGCGGCGACGGCGGCAAGCTCGCCGAATATTGCGCGATCTACCGGGATCGCCGCGACCTGCTGGTCGGATCGATCCGCGCGCTCGGCCTGGAATGCGAGATGCCGCGGGCGACGTTTTACGTCTGGACCAGAGTTCCGCGTGGGTACACCTCGGTTTCATTTACCGAGCGCGTATTGAAGGAGGCCGGCGTCGCGATTACGCCCGGCTCCGGATTCGGCAAGGGTGGTGAGGGATACGTTCGCTTCTCGCTTACGGTGTCGAGCGAACGGTTGGCTGAGGCGGTGGACCGGCTAAAAGCGCTGCGGTTTTAACGGGCGGGGATGCCCAATCGGGCTTTCATCGGAATAGGTAGTAATCTAGGCGATCGTGCCGCCAATTATCGTGAGGCGATTGCGCGGATCGCTGAGATCCCGGAAACGAGGATCGTGCGCCAATCCTCGATCTACGAGACCGAGCCGATGGGCGAGCTCAAGGGCGCATTCCTCAACGGCGTCGTCGAAGTCGAGACCGAGCTCAACGCCGAAGCGCTGATGCGCCGCCTGCTCGCGCTCGAGCGCGTCATGGGCCGCAAGCGCGTCAAAGGACGCAAGCAATCCCGCGGCAAGTACCGGCCCCGAATCATCGACCTCGATTTGCTCTTCTTCAACAAGGAAACCATCGATACCCGAATCCTCAAAGTGCCCCATCCGCGCCTTCATGAGCGCCGCTTTGTGCTCGCCCCGATGAGCGAGCTGGCGCCCGCTCTGATTCATCCCAAACTCAACGCCTCCATTTCCGAGATGCTCGCGGGACTCAAGTCGCCGTTTCGTGTTACGCTTGCACGAGCGGACCTGCTGAGGCCGCAATCTGTAAAACGCGAGGCATCTACCCGATGAAGTATTTTCTCGATACCGCAGAAGTCGCCGAAATCCGCGAGGCCGCCAGTTGGGGAATCATTGACGGAGTCACCACCAATCCCTCCTTGATGGCGAAAACCGGGCGCCCGTATCACGACGTGCTGCGCGAAATTTGCGAAATCGTCGACGGACCGATCAGCGCCGAAGTCATCTCCACCCAGGCTCCCGCGATGATCGAGGAGGGCGAAAAGCTCTCCAAGGTCCACAAGAACATCGTCGTCAAATGCCCGATGATCATCGAAGGCTTGAAGGCCACCCACGCGCTCGCCAAACGCGGCATCCGCGTCAACGTCACCTTGATCTTTACTCCGCTCCAGGCGCTCGCCGCGGCCAAAGTCGGCGCCTCGTTTCTGTCGCCGTTTATCGGCCGCCTCGACGACATCGGACAGGACGGGTTCGCCATCGTCGAGGATATGGTCCAGATACTGTCGAACTACGACTATCCGGCCGAGGTGCTGGTCGCTTCGGTGCGCAACACGACCCATCTGCTGCGTGCGGCTGCGGTCGGCGCCGATATCGCAACCGTGCCGTTCGCCGTGCTCAGGCAGACGCTCAATCATCCGCTGACGGACCTCGGGCTTGAGCGTTTCCTCGCCGACTGGCGCAAGACCAATCAGAAAATCTGACGGTCCCTCCTTCCTCTCTTTGGCGGAGTCCAGGATGAACTTCGAGCGCGCGACATTGGAAATTGACGGGGCGGTCGCAATCCTCACGCTGAACCATCCCGAGGTGCTCAACGCCCTCTCGCCGCCGATGATCGCCGGCCTCATCGCGGCGCTCGACGAGGTCGAGGTAAACGCCAGCGCCGTCCGATGCGTGGTCATGACCGGCGCGGGACGCGCCTTCTGCGCCGGCGCCAATCTGCGCGAGAGCGGCAGCATCAACAGCGCGAAGCTCGATGCCGGCGCGGTGCTCGAGACCATGTACCACCCGCTCCTGCGCCGCCTGCGTAACCTCCCGGTGCCGCTCGTCGCCGCGGTCAACGGAGCTTGCGCCGGCGGCGGGATGGGAGTGGCGCTGATGGCCGACATCATCCTCGCCGCGCGTACCGCCTATTTCATGCAAGCCTTCCGCGGCATCGGCCTGGTGCCGGATTGCGGCTCGACCTGGCTCCTGCCCCGGCTCATCGGCCGGGCTCGCGCGCTCGAACTGTCGTTGCTGGGCGAGCGGCTGCCGGCCCAGACCGCGATGGATTGGGGCATTATCAACCGCGTCTGCGACGGCGATACGCTGCGCGAGGAATCCCTCAAGCTCGCTCGCAATCTCGCCGCTGGCCCGACTGTGGCATTGGGCCTCATCCGCCGGCTCTATTGGGAGAGCACCAACAATTCTTACGAGGAGCAACTCGATCTGGAGTGCCAATTCCAGCGCACCGCCAGCCGCAGCGCCGACTTCCGCGAAGGCGTCCTCGCCTTTCTGGAGAAGCGCCCCGCCAAGTTTCAGGGAAAATGACGTTCGCCCGCTGACCGTCCGCGCCAATCTCCGCCGCGCCGGCCGAGCAGCCGAAGGCCGCGATCGAGGCCTGCACGACCGGAATTATCGACCCAGCAGGAATCGCAGCAGCGCTCGTCCCCACCGGGCTAACCGCGACGCAGGCGGCGCCTTGGGCTGACTTGGCGCTTCTGCAGGAGGGCGGACAGGGACTCGCGAAGGAGGTTTGATATCGGGAAAAATCCGTGAGAGCTTTTCGGCTAGCGCGTCAAAGTCGATGAAAGGCTTCTCAAAATATTCGATCGCGCCCTCACGCATGAAGTCCGCGCGCTGGCTTGCTTTGGACTGAGCGCTGATCACTACGATTGCCACTTCAGGCATTTCCTTGCGGATCGTTTGGAACAGTTCTCTGGCGTGCAGGCTACCCGTCTCCGGCATGATGAGGTCCAGGGTGACGAGTTGAGGACGCAGTTCCCGCACCAACTCAAGCGCCGTCGCCGAGTCTCCCGCCGTCGCGACAATCTCGCAGCCGATTGCCTCAAGCCGTTGCTTGATGATGCCTCGCGCCGAAAGGGAATCCTCCACTACCAAAGCTCTTACGAGCATAGTTCGCGGCCCCTCCTGGCAGCATCGTAGCAATACCGCGTTCGATCGGCGACTCTGCCCCGTCGCGTCGACCAGCGCGAGCAATCTTTCGCGCTATCGCACGGACCGCGGCTGCCGGTGCGGTCCTGTACCGGCGGGTCGCTCCCAATTCAGGCATCATTCTTGCCTCAATAGGGCTTCGCCCAACGGGCACACGGGTCGCTACCCATCGCTTACGGGAGGCGGTATGCATTACGATACGGAAGTGCTGATGCGAAAGAAAACCAGTCCCGAGACCGAGCCATCGGCCATGAACGAAGGCAGAAACTTGGTCGTAGTTGTGGACAGCAGTCTGCGAGTGCTGGTCCCTGAATTTCTCAGAAGCAAACGCGCCAATATCGCAGACGCCCTCCGCGCGCTGGAGCAGGGCGACTACGATACTGCCGTGCGCGTAGGGCACCAGCTCAAGGGCGAGGGCTCCGCGTTCGGCTTCGACCAGGTTACCGCGATGGGTGGCGAGCTGGAACTTGCGGCGACAAGCGCCGATCGGTGCGCATCGCTCAGGTGGGCGAGAGCTATCGTCGAGTTTCTCGACCACCTCGAAGTCAGATTCCGCGATTGAACGACCCACGACTGGCCGGTAATGCCGAGGCCCTTTTCCCCGCGCCTTTCGCCCAATTTAGACCTCAATCTGGCGATATCGCGATTCGAAAAGTTGCGGAGATGCTACTTTATTGTTGTGAATTTGCTACTTATTGACGCTTTAAGGCAACGTGAGGTGGCTTTGAGGCGTAGGCAATGAAGGTTGAGCACTACACCAGCAAGCAAGCGATTTTGAGCAGTTGATACGACTAAAAATCCGTTAGTCGTCTATTTTTTCCCTTAAGAACGTTCGCGGATGCCGCCGCGCGCATCTAAAGCCTTCCTATCTCGAATGCAAAGCGATTTCTCCCGTGACTTGGCTAACGTTAATCTATTATGAGGCACGACAGTTGCTCCCTTGATCTCCCCGCGAGGGTATCGAGCCCGGCAATAGGGGGAAATTCAGATGGCAGATTTCGAAACCAATATCGCCGAAGATGAGGGCAGCCAGCTCCGGGCCGCCAAGCGCGAGCTGGAAGCTCTCCGCGCCGAACTTGCCGTCCAGGCCGCCGCCCACCATGAAGCCCAGGCCCGCCTCGAGCAGGAAATTGCGGAGCGCGATCGGATTATTGCCAAGGCGAAGCTAACTGCGGCCGAATTGCGCGAGAACGGGAAGGCGCTGCGCCAACTTTTCGTTGAGAACCTCGATTTCATCTCGATTATCGATGTGGAGACCGGCAGATTTGTCGACGTCAACGAGGAGCACATCCGTGGCACCGGCTACAGCCGCGCGGAAATCATCGGTAAAAGTTCGCGCGACATCCAGTTTTTCCATAACCCCGAGGAGCAAATCCGTTACGCCGAAGAGCTCAAACGAGTGGGCTTCATCAGGAACATGGAGGCCACCTTCCGCCGCAAGGATGGCAGCACTTACCACGGCCTGATCTCCGCCTTCAGTCTCAAGTACCACGGACATTTGTGCTGCGTCTCGGTCACTCGCGATATCAGCGAGCTCAAGGAAACCCAGAACAAGCTGGCCGCCGAGCACGAAGCCGCGCTCCAAGCCCGGGCCCGCCTCGAACAGGAAGTTGTCCACCGTGATGAGATTATCGCCGAGGGTGAGCTGACCGCGGCCAGGTTGCGCGAGAGCCGGACGGCGCTGCGCGAACTGTTCGATCAGAGCCTCGATTCGATGCAGGTTCTCGATCTGGAGACCGGCAGATTTACCGACGTCAACGAGGAGCACACCCGGCATACCGGCTACAGCCGCGAGGAAACCGTCGGTAAACGTTCGCGCGAAATCCAGTTTTTCGATAACCCCGAAGAGAACCTCCGTTTCGCCGAAGAGCTCAAACGCACGGGCTTCATCAGGAACATGGAGGCCACCTTTCGTCGCAAGGACGGCAGCACTTTCTGCGGTCTGATCTCCGCGTTCAGTCTCAAGTACCGCGGGCATTTGAGCATGGTCTCGGTCACTCGCGATATCAGCGAGCTCAAGGAAACTCAGTATCGGCTGGCCGCCGAGCACGAAGCCGCGCTCCAAGCGTCGCGGGCCAAGTCTGAATTCCTTTCGACCATGTCGCACGAGATCCGCACCCCGATGAACGCAGTGCTCGGGATGACGGAGCTGCTGGCGAACAGCACTCTCACCGACGAGCAGCGCCGCTGGGTCAAAGTGATGCACTCCAATGGCGACGCGCTGCTCGGCCTGATCAACGACATCCTCGACCTTGCCAGGATCGAGAGCGGCAGCCTCACGATCGAGCGCATCCCGCTCGACCTCGAAGAGCTGATCGACAAGCTCGGCGACATGATCGGTTTGCGCGCGCACGAAAAGGGACTCGAGCTCGCGATCCGAATCGCGCCCGACGTTCCGCGCAATTTGGTCGGCGACCCGCTGCGTCTGCGCCAGATTCTGGTCAATCTGCTCGGCAACGCGATCAAGTTCACCGATCGTGGCCAGATCGTTCTGAGCGTCGAACGCGCCGACGTCGCCGCCGCGGGCCGGCCGGAGCCCGATCGGATCGGATTGCGCTTCGCGATCCACGACACCGGCATCGGCATTCCCAGGGACAAGCTATCGATAATATTTTCCAGCTTCGCCCAGGCCGACTCGTCGACCACGCGCCGCTACGGCGGCAGCGGGCTCGGACTCGCGATCGCGAGCCGGCTGGTCAAACTGCATGGCGGTGAGATCACGGTCGAGAGCGAGCCGGGCGTCGGGAGCTGTTTCAGTTTCGTCGCGATGTTCGGCGCAGGGAATGCGGTGGCGAAGCGCGCTGGCGCGGCAAACCTCAATCTCCGCGGCGTTGAGACCCTGATCGTCGACGATACCGAGGTCAATCGCTTGATTCTGCGGGAGATCCTCGAATCCGAGGGCGCGCGAGTCACCGAAGCGCCAAGCGGTTTGGATGCGCTGGAGGAACTGGGAAAAGCCGGCGCCACCGGACGCGGATTTGAGCTGATCCTGCTGGATTGCAGAATGCCGGGGATGGACGGGATCGAACTGGCTGCGCGGATCCGCGAGTTCTATGCGAACAGCAGCGCGCCGCCGCCGGTCGTGATGATGCTCACCTCTGACGAGATCAGGGTCCGCCTCTCGCAGTTAAGCGAACTCGGAGTCCGCGCCTATCTGGTCAAGCCCATACGGCGAGCCGAGCTGCTCGAAGCGATCGGCAGAGCGATGGGCGACGGCGAGGCGGTTGCAGAGTCCGCGGTGAGACCGCTTGCTGCCGAAGTAACTGGCGCGCTCCACGGGTTGCGGATCCTGCTGGCCGACGATTCTCCCGACAACCGTATGCTGGTGCGCGAATTCCTCTCGAAGACCGGCTGCCAGCTCGACGAGGCCGAGGACGGCCGCGAAGCGTTCGCGCGGTTTACGACCGGAAATTATGACCTGGTGCTGATGGACGTCAGGATGCCCGTGATCGACGGGATCGAGGCGACTCGCGCGATCAGGCGGTGGGAGAACGAGAACCGTGGGCAGCGCACCCCGATCATCGCGCTCACTGCGTCAGCGCTGCCGCTCGCGGTGCGCGCCTGCCTGGCCGCCGGCTGCAACACCCACGTGAGCAAACCTGTCAAACGCGTGGCTCTTATCGACGCAATTCGCGCAGCAACCGGCGCCGGCGCCGCCCCCTCCGCCACACCCGACACGGATTGCATGCCAAGACGGTCGCTGCTTCGAATTCTCAGTTGACTGCGCCCGACCGCTCGGCGATCAACCGATCCAGCTCGGCGCGCACGGCACGCCTACCAAGCGGTGCGATTGGAATGGCGCTTTGCCGGCCCTGTATCCTTATCGGGCATATTAGCGGCACGTAATGTATCGTTCGGCGCTGTCGTCAGCCTGAGCACTCCATAGCGGGTAAAGGCATAAAATAGGTCAAATTAGCTTAGAATAGCTAAAGCGCGCTGGCATAATTATTGCTCTTATTAGACATCATTAGTCATATTTAGCCCGTACGGCTGTTTCACTCGGGGGAGAATCAATGAACAGGTACGCAGGGAAAGTGCGCCTCGGCGTGATCGCGATCTTTTGTGCGGCCGCGTTGGCGATTGTCGGCCTTCATCGTTCTGGAGGCCGCGCTTATAGCGCAGACCCTACTCCGACACTCTTCGTTACGGACAATTGCTCCAATGCCGTGACGGCTTATCCCGCCGCGAGCAACGGCGACGTCCCACCGCTGGCCCCCGCTACCGGCCTCACCTCGCCCGTAGCTGTGGCATTTGACGCGAGTGGGAACATTTACGCCGCCAACGCTTGCACCGGCACCATCACCATTTACGCCAGGGGGAGCAACGGCAATGCCGCCCCGACGGCGACCATAGGCGGGAGCAGCACCGGCTTGTCGGCACCAGAAGGCATCGCGCTGGATTCCACCACCGGCAACATCTATGTGGCGGACTACGGGGATGGGAACTACGGGAGCGGGCGCGTGCTTGTCTTTCCGCCGCTGGGAAGCAGCACCGGGCCGCTCAACGAGGCCCCCACCGCCACCATCTACGGGAGCAACACCGGCCTGGACTACGCAGTCGGCATTGCGCTGGATTCCAGCCGCAACATCTATGTGGCGGACCCTGGCAACGGGAGCGTGTTTGTCTATCCGGCGCTGGGAAGCAGCACCGGGCTGCTCAACGAACTCCCCATCGCCACCATCAGCGGGGCCAACACCGGCCTAAACCTACCGGGAGGCATGGCGCTGGATTCCAGCGGCAAAATCTATGTGGCGGACAACGGCGCCACGAGCGTGTTTGTGTATCCGGCGCTGGGGAGCAGCACCGGGCTGCTCAACGAATTCCCCACCGCCACCATCAGCGGGAGCAACACCGGCCTGAACGGGCCATTCGGCGTCGCGCTGGATTCCAGCCGCAACATCTATGTGGCGGACTGCCCTCTCTGCGTGGGCAGCGGCAACCCCAGCGTGTATGTCTATCCGGCGCTGGGGAGCAGCACCGGACTGCTCAACGAACTCCCCACCGCCACCATCAGCGGGAGCAACACCGGCTTGGACTACCCAATGGGCATCGCGCTGGATTCCAGCCGCAAAATCTATGTGGCGGATAACGGCGCCAAGAGCGTGCTTATCTATCCGGCGCTGGGAAGCAACACCGGGCTGCTCAACGAGGCCCCCGGCTCCTTGATCAGCACGACCATGACCACGGGTCTGAGCGCCCCGCAGGGCATCGCACTGGATTCCAGCGGCAAAATCTATGTGGCGGATGACGGCGGCGATGCGAACGGCTACACCGCAAGCGTGTTTGTCTACGCGGCCGGAAGCAACGCCAACGAGGCCCCGGTCGCCAATATCAGCGGCAGCAACACCGGCCTGAACAGCCCAGAAGGCATCACGCTGGATTCCACCGGCAACATCTATGTGGCGGACAATTCCGCCAACAGTGTCTTTGTCTATCCGGCGTTGGGAAGCAGCACCGGGCTGCTCAACGAGTTCCCCACCGCCACCATCAGCGGGAGCAACACCGGCCTGAGCAACCTATGGGGCATCGCGCTGGATTCCAGCCGCAACATCTATGTGACGGGCTGGAACCTCAACACCAGCGCCCACACCGTGTTTGTCTATCCGGAGCTGGGAGACAGCACTGGGCTGCTCAACGAGGCCCCGATCGCCACGATCAGCGGGAGCAACACCGACCTGAAGTTCCCGCAGGGCATCGAGCTGGATTCCAGCGGCAGCATCTATGTGGCGGACCTCGGCGGTTCGTTAGCCGCCCCGAGCGTGCTTGTCTATCCGCCGCTGGGAAGCAGCACCGGGCTGCTCAATGAGGCCCCCACCGCCACCATAAGCGGGGGCAACACCGGCCTGTCGGGGCCATTCGGCATCGCGCTGGATTCCGGCAGCCAAATCTATGTGGCGAACTGTGCTGTCTGCGCAAGCAACTACGGGAGCCGCAGCGTGTATGTCTATCCGGCGCTGGGAAGCAGTACTGGGCTGCTCAACGAGCACCCCACCGCCGCCATAAGCGGTCCACTCACAGAACTGGCTAAGCCTCTTTTCGTCGCCATCCAGCCGGGTGCTGCCACGCCCACACCGACGCCGACGGCGACCAGGACCGCGACGGCGACTGCGACCGCGACCGCAACTCGCACAGCCAGCGCGACAGCAACGACAACACCGACGCCGACAGCTTCCAGGACGGCGACGCCGACGGCTACTGCGACAGCAACTCCCACGACGACCGCGACCTCGACTGCAACGCCCACCGCGACCGCGACTCCGATCCCGGGAAAGCTGACTATCAGTCCCCCTTCGATCGCATTCGGAAATAAAGTGGCAGTCGGAACTACCTGCAAGCCCAAGACGGTCACGATCAAGAATGCGGGCAGCAAAAAAACCGGTTTGGCGGTGAATATCGAGGTGGAAAGCGTGTCGTCGTCAGTGTTCGCGGTGAAGTCGCAATGCAAAGAAACGCTCGCGCCGGGCAAGAGTTGCAAGGTCTCTGTCACCTTCACCCCGGCGGACACGACGACGCAGACTGGAAGCCTGAAAATTTATGACAGCGCGATCGGCTCGCCACAGTCCGTGGGGCTATCGGGAATCGGAAAAACCGCGAAGAAGAAATAGGCAGGGAGAAAGCACCGGGCGTCTGAGTCAAGCAGAATCGCGGAGACGGGGTCCCCTTCGGCTTCACTCGGGATGAGGGAAAAGGCCGATGCGCCGCGGAACTTCCGCCAACCGGCCGCTTGGCGGTCCCGGTAGGTGGCGATGCAGGTAACGCGCGACTGAATCGCGCCGATCAGTTCGCCGCTGCGCTGCGCTCGGCGATCAACCGATCCAGCTCGGCGCGCAGCTTGCCCAGCACTTCTTCGTAGCCGAAATAGCCTATCTTCTTGTCTTTCTTCTTCAGGTTCACCGTGGTCGGACCGCACCACAACCCAAGGTCGGCGTCGTCGGTCTCGCCCGGCCCGTTCACCCGGCATCCCATCACCGCAATCGTGATCTTGTGCTTGCGCGCGTAAGCCGTCAGCTCCTTGACCTGCTGCGCCAGCTCGACAAACTTCATGTTCTCGACCCGCGAGCACGACGGACACGAGATGATATTGAGCCCCGTGCCGAAGTCGGGCACCGAGATGAACCTGCCCGCCGCGACGTCCTCGATAATTTTGTGCCCTACCGTCACTTCCTCGTGCTTGCGCTCGTTGGGCAGCGTCAGCGAGACGCGGATCGTATCGCCGATGCCATCCGCGAGCAGTTTCTCGAACGCCAATCGGGTCTTGATGATTCCGTCGGGCGGCAACCCCGCCTCCGTGACCCCAAGATGGATCGGCACGTCCGGCCGGCGCTGCGAGAAGCGCCGATTCGCGTCCATCACCTTGCCCGGATCGGAATCCTTCAGCGACACGACGAAGCGGGTGAAGCCCAGCTCGTCCATCAGCTCGCAATGGTGCACCGCCGACTCGACGATCGCGGCCAGTTGATCGCCCGGATACTTGTCCACGAACGCCGGCGCGACCGAGCCGCAGTTGACGCCGATGCGCAGCGCAAGGTCGTTGTCCCGCGCCACATCCACCAGCTGCTTCACCTTCTGCTTGATCGTCTTCGACTTCTCCATGTGGTGCAGATGGCCCGGGTTGTAGCGAATCTTGTCAACGTGCGGCGCGACCCGGCCGGCAATCTTGTAGTTCTCCTGCAAATCGACCGACAGCACGATTCCCTTGGTCTGCGCGCGGATTTCCTTGAGCGCCGGGATTTCCTTCTCGCTGTCCATCGCGATCCGGACAATCCCCGCCCCGGCGTTCGCCAGTTGATGGGCCTGCGCGACCGTCTGGTCGACGTCGCTCGTTCGCGTCGCGCACATCGATTGCACCACCACCGGCGCATCGCCGCCGACCTTGGTGCCGCCGATCGTTACCTGCCGTGTCTTCCGATCTTTTCGTCCCTGATCCATTTCCACCGTTTCACTATTTCAATTGTTCAATTTTACGCGATCCTGTCGAATGAGCGCCTAACAACTATAGCAGGCCGTCCGCTCGTATCGGCAACCAGCGTTGTCGCCCGATAAATTTGCCTCAATCCGTGGCGCAAGGTCACTAATCTGCACGGTTCCTCTTGCAATCGGTCAGCGTTCTCACTAGGTTTTTCCTTCGCCGATCGGCATTAGATAAAATGAGGCGTCGCATAAGAAATCCTCCTGGGTTTTCTGGTTTTTTTCGTGGCCGCTTTTTGACATTCAAGCACTTCGCTCAGGGGAGGGAGAAAGCTGAATAATGAGCACTGTCGTCTTTACCATCGCTGACGTTGAACCGCGTCCCTTTCCCGACGTTATCCTTCGTAGCCAGTTCTTCGAGATGGTCGGCACCAGATCGCTCTCCAGCGAGCAGCGCCTGATGCTCGCGGTGCTGGCCGACGCGATCAACGTCGTGCAGGAATCCGGCGGCTCGACCAGCCTGCGCAAACGCGCCTCGTTTAACGAGGCGTGGAACTGGATCTTCACCAAGGGCGTCACTTCTCCGTTGTCGTTTGACAACGTCTGCGACGCGCTCGGCATGGATGCCCGCAGCTTGCGATACCGGCTGTCCGAATTGGTGGCCGGCCGCGGCGGCAGCCCGCTGCACCTGCGGCTCAAGGAAGCGAGTCGGATCCAGCGCTTGACGGTTAATCGGCCGCGCCGGCGCGATCCGCGCAGGATGCGTCGCGTCAATCCGGCCCGCTAGCAGCTATCGCTGCGATTCAATCGCCGGATTCAGGCCGCGTGCGGATCAGAAAAAATCCGCCGCGCGGTTTTATTCATCCGCCGACTCCTGATACACAATTCGGTCTCATCCGATGAAGGAGGCCGATGCAATGGACCGTCCGCTCGAGGGCGTCAGAGTCGTCGAAGTTGCGATGTGGGTCGCCGGCCCCTCCACCACCGCCGTGCTGGGCGACTGGGGCGCGGACGTTATCAAGCTCGAAGCCCGGGTCACCGGAGACCCGATTCGCGGCTTCTTCACCCGCGCGATGGACAATCCCGATGTGCTCATCCGCCCGCCGTTTGAACTCGACAACCGCAACAAGCGCTCGGTCGCCGTTGATTTGCGCCGCCCCGAAGGCCACGCCTTCGCGCTCAAGCTCGTCGAACATGCCGACGTCTTCGTCACCAGCCTGCGCCTGGACGCCATCGAGCGCATGAAACTCGACTACCCGACCCTGACTGCGAAAAATCCGCGGCTCGTCTACGCGTCGATCAATGGCTACGGGCATCGCGGCCCCGATCGCAATCGCCCTTCCTACGACTACGCCGCCGCGTGGGCGCGCTCAGGCCTGATGGCGACGATCGCGGAGCCGGGGCAGTCGCCACCCGGGCAGCGGCCCGCGATGATTGATCACGCCGTCGGCCTGGGCCTGGCGGGCGCGATCTCAGCCGCGCTGCTCGCGCGCGAGCGCAGCGGGCGCGGGCGCGAGGTCAAGCTCTCGCTGTTCTCGATGGGCCTGTGGATGAATGCCTCGGATCTCACCATCGGTCTGATGACCGGCTACACGCCGGGATCCGAGTCGCGGACCGCGCGCATAAATCCGATGTGGAGTTCCTATCGATGCGCCGAAGGGCGATGGATTTACTTCGTGATGATCCAAAGCGATCGGTATTGGCCGGACTTCTGCCTCGCGCTCGGCCAACCGGGTTGGCAGAACGATCCGCGCTTCAAGGATTCAACCGCGCGCGCGCAAAACTGCACCGCGCTGATAGATGAAATAGATCGCGTGATTGCCGCCAAGAACTCGGACGATTGGGCGCCGATTTTCGACCGCCACAATCTCGTCTGGGCGCCCGTGCGCACCGACGCCGAAGTGCTCGTCGATCCGCAGGCCGAAGCTATCGGCGCTTTCGCCGCCGTGGACCATCCCAATATTCCCGGATGCCGCGTCGTCAACAGCCCGGTCGAGTTTGGCGGCGCCGGCACACGGCCCCATCGTGCGGCGCCCGAACTGGGCCAGCATACCGAGGAAGTCGCGCTTGAAATGGGCCTGACGTGGGACGAAATCGGGCGCCTGAAGGCCTCGGGCACGCTCGGCTAGGCTTTTGTCCTTGCTTTTAGGGTTCTTCCCGTAATCAAACAGCGGTATAAACACGCATTACCGCGAACTTGTTTGACTCTGACGGAGCCGCCTCCATATGATCTTTATCACCCGTCACCGGAGGTTGCCTGCTCGTGCGAATGATTGTTCCTCCTGTCGCCCATCGCCGCGAAATTGATCGCAACCTTGCCGAATTTTTCCGCGGCCATCGCGCCGCGCATTTCAACCGCGCCATTTCCTCGATGTGCCGATACTTCAAACTGCGCCGCCCGCGTGTCGAATGGTTCGAGTACATCGACTGGGGCAAGACCGCCGGCCGCACCTACGAAGACGGCCGCATCCACCTCGTGCATCCCGAAAACTGGAAACGCGGACGGGTCTATTTCAGCGAGCGCCGGTGGATTCAGATGCTCTACCACGAGATGGGTCATTTTCTGTTCTGGTCCGACCCCGAGCGCAAGGCCGATCTGTTCTCGCGCCGGATGGTGACCGGGCTCAAGCTCCCCGGGCGGCGCGGCTCATCGCGCTCACGCACCCGGGCGGGAATCTCGAGCGCGCGTCGCGCTGCTAATCGGGTCCGCAAGCGCCGCCCGCGTATTTCGATCGCACGAAAATCGCGGCGCTCCGCGCGGATCAGCGCTCGCAAATTTCGCGGGGTTGCCTGATGGCGCAAAAGCCCAACGTCGAAAACCGCTGGTGGGTAGAAACCACCTTCAAGCGACCCAAAAAGGCCAAGCCCGAAACTGAGATGCCGCAGTTGCCGGTCGCGATGGCCTTTTACCAGGTCGCGCGCGACTACGATCAGGATCGCGCCAAGGAAGACCTGACCGACAACAACCTCCGCATCGCGCGCGAGGCCAATCCTCCGCAGGGCGATTGGGCCTACGTCGCGCTGACCGAGCAGCACGCGCCGCCCAATGTGATCAAGCGGGTCAAGGACGAGTTTCGCATCCCGCGCGAGGCGCGCGGGATCGTGATCGATCACGGGCGGGTCGTGCGCCTGCTGATTTGCGGCCCGCAGCTCGAGGACTGGATGCTCGACGTCACGCTCGGCGAGGAGCCGTCGGTAGATGCGTACGTATGGTCGGTGATGCATCGCGAGCGAATCTTCCGTCGCGCTGAGGACGCGCTGCGCCAGGCGCGCAAGTGGGCGATCAACCTGCTCCAGTTCCCTCCCCCGCGCGACGAGCCCTTCCGCGGCTCCCTCCTCATATAGCCAAATCTCGCGTTCGGGGTAGACTCGATAGCGGACCTGATCCTCCACCGCCTGGCTGCGCCGTGAAATACCTCTCGCTCGCGCTCATCAACCTCACTCGCAACAAGCGGCGCACGATTCTTACCGTGCTGTCGATCACCGTTTCGGTCTTCATGTTCGCGTCCCTGATCAGCCTGCCGGGACTGCTGAGCCAGGTCCTGCGCGACAGCGCCAAATCGCTGAGGCTCATCTGTCACAGCAAGGCGGGCTTCGCCTACATGCTGCCCGAAGCGTATCGCCGGCCGATCGAAACCGTGCCGCACGTCGAGGCAGTGGCCGGCTACAGCGTCTTCATGGGAACTTACCGGGATCCGAACGAACAGATCGGTATCCTCGCGACCGACGACGATCATATCCGCGAAATCTTTTCCGATTGGGGAATCAACGCGGAAACCGAACGCGAATTCAAAAGCGTGCGCACCGCAGGGCTGGTCGGAGCCAGCTTGATGAAGCTTTACCGCTGGAAAGTCGGCGACATGATTATGCTGCACGGTTCGGTGTATCCGGTCGATCTGCAACTGACTATCGTGGGCGTGCTGAACGAGAAAGCCGGAGACTCTCAAATTATCTTCAGGCGCGACTACATGGAGGAACTGCTGGGCAGGCCCGGCACCGTCAACCTGTTCTGGGTGAAAATAGACCGCTCGCAATCGGCGCCCAAAGTGATCGGCGCAATCGATCAAATGTTCGCCAATTCGGCGCACGAGACGATCACCGAAACTGAAGTCGAGCTGATCAAGAACGAGATGGCCGGAAATATCGCCCTGCTGGTTAATGGCGCAAAATTTCTCGCAGCGATCGTGATCTTCACCATCGCGCTGGTCGCCGCCAACACGGCCGCGATGGCGGTGCGCGAACGGCGGCGCGAAATGGCGGTGATGCGCGCGATTGGATTCACCCGCAACTCGATCATCGCGCGGATCCTGGTCGAGGGGCTGATCGTCGGCGTGACCAGCGGCGTGCTCGGCTGCGGCCTGGCGCTGCTGGGATTCGAAGTGTTGCCGTATGCTTCCGGAGCGCTCGGCCCGCTCGCGAGCGACCTGACGCTGACGCCGCGAGTCGTTGCCTACAGCTTCATGATTGCCGCGGTGATCGGAGCAGCCAGCGGTTTCATTCCCGCAACCATGGCCACCCGCGGCGATATCTCGACCGAACTCCGCGCCATCTGAATCCCAGCGAGGTCGCTCGGACTCACGACCTTAATCGAGCTGCAATTTACGAGAATCCAGGCAGCACTTCTTGTATTTCAGGCCGCTGCCGCAGGGGCAGGGATCGTTGCGCCCGGTTCGAGCGGAGGCTGGGCCATCCTCGGAGCGCAGACTTTCCGCGAGCTTCTCCACCGGCACGCCCGACCGCATCAGCGACGCGATCCTGTTCAATTGCGGGCGGCTGTGGATGAAAAACTTTTTCAGCCCCGGGCAAAGATAGTTAAGGCCCTGTTCGCCGTCGGGCGTCCGGGCAAACCGATCCTTTGGGCATCCGCCATTGCACGACTTCAGGACCTCGCAGTCCCGGCAGTATCGGGGCAATCCGTCCCGCTTCTGGCGTCCGAATTCGCGCTGCGCCGGGTCCTCCAGTATTTCCGCGAGCGGAGTTTCAAAAATGTTCCCGATGCGATGCTCCGGATCGACAAAATGATCGCAGGAGTAAAAATCTCCGTTATGTTCGACCACCACGACATCGCCGCAGGTCTCCTTGAACAGGCACAAGGCATGCTCCACTCCGAGCAAGGGCCTTAGCGCCTCATCGAAGTTCTGGATGGCGACCCGGCCGATATCGTGCCTGAACCACTCGTCGAAAATCGTGCACAGGAACTCTCCGTAGGCTTCCGCCGGCGCCGTCTCCGCGCTTACCCCGCTTTCGCCGCGGCGCGCAACCAGCGGAAGGAATTGCAGGCACTCCACGCCCAGCTCCTTGAAAAAACGATAAACCGCAGTCGGCTGCCGGACGTTCTCGCGATGGACGACGCAGAGCACGTCGCACGGAACGCGGTGGCGCTTCAGGAGCCGGTAGGACTGGATCACGCGCTTGTGGGTCGGATCTCCGCCCTTGGTCACGCGATAGCGGTCGTGGAGCGCCTTGGGTCCGTCGATGCTGATTCCGACCTGGAAGTGTTCCGCGGCGAGGAAGCGGCACCATTCGTCGTCGATCAGCGTGCCGTTGGTCTGAATGCCATTGAGAATCTGGCGTCCCGCAGGCCGGTGCTTGCGTTGGAGCTCGACGATCCGCCGAAAATAATCGAGCCCCAGGACGGTCGGCTCGCCGCCGTGCCACTCGAAGAAAATCAACTCTTTAGGGCAGGCCTCGATGTGCTGGACGATGTAGCGCTCGAGCAGATCGTCGGTCATCCGAAGCGATCCGCCGTCGGGATACAGGGCCGACTTGTCGAGGTAATAGCAGTAGCTACAGTCGAGGTTGCAGACCGCGCCCGCCGGTTTCGCCATCACCTGGAATTCCCGCGCCGCTGTCACCATCGAACGATGCACTCCTCGCCTGAAGGTAACTATCGCACAAGAAGCATCTGAATCCGCACGCCGAGGACGGCAAACGCGGCCGCAGCCGCGCGGCGATTCGGCCGGCTACTACCTGAACCGGACGGTCGCCGTCCCGGTGACGAGGCGCTCCGCCTCCTCGTTCTCCATCCAGACGTCGATCTCGGCCGTGCGATCTTCGGGATTCTTGTTCGTGATAAAGCCGTGAATCGTGACCGTGTGATCGGGTTGCACCGGCACGCGATAGGTCGTGCTCATCCGGGTCAGCCACGCATTGCTGGAGCCGATCCAATCCGTCACCAGCTTCGACAGCAGCCCGAGGCTCATGTTGCCCGGCAGGATCATTCCGGGCAGCCCTTCTTTCCTGGCGGCTTCATCGTCGGTGAAGCGCCCCGGGCCCTCGCCCATGCCCATCGTCCTGGCGTAGGCGCGGCACTGATCCTTGCTCACGAACAGCTCGAGCGGGCCGAGCGTATCGCCGATGTTGATTTCTTCAAAATTGTTCACTTGATCCGACTTCCCGATAGCGGCGCGCTCAGGGGCGGTTCATGAAGCGATGGTCGATATGGGCCAGCACTTCGTCGTTCTGGTTCTTCAGCGTCGAGCGGATTACGACGAACACCATCGCGCCGGTGCGTCCGGTCTTCTCGTAGATTTCCTTCACGTGCGAGCTGAGCGTTACGCGGTCGCCCGGCCTGATTGGGGCGACGAACTCGACGTCCTTGCCCGCGTCGAAGCCGCGCATCCCGAAGCGCGGAACGTTCTCGAAGAAATGCCGGCCGTTGCGAAATGTCACGGCGAACGACGGCGGCGCGACGATCCCTCCATACGGTCCCTTTTTCGCCGCTTCCTCGTCGGTAAATAGCGGATTGGTCTCGCCCAGCGCCGCGCAAAAGCGTTTGATCGTCTCGGCCTTGGCCTCGACGGGCTCGGTCACTTCGAAGACCCTGTTGATCAGCGCGGGATCGTACTTGACTGTCATCTTCGTCGTCTCGATGCCGGCGTTACCTGGATTCGATCACGACCGCGTGCGGGACGGGTTTGCGCCGGGGCCGGAAATCCACGGGCTCATAGCTGCCGGTTTTCAATTCCCGCACCAGGTCGTCGATGGTCTTGATGGAGGCGGCGAATCTTGTCGCGCACAGCCCGATCAGGCTCACCAGATGGCTATCGGAGCCGCCGGTCGCGGCAAAGCCGTGTCTGGCGATCAATTCCGCGCTGCGCTCGTCCTCGCCCTTGCGCGAGCCGCCGTTGAGCGCCTCGACCGCGACTACGTTCTCAAGCGGCGGCCGCGCCTGATAGTGCTCGTAGAGCCCTATATTTGGGCGTCCTGGATGACACGGCACGACAATCCCGCCCATCCGTGCCACTTCGTCGATCAAAGTCTGGGCGTCGAGCCGCACGTCGGCAAAATCAAAGCGCGCGACCATGTCGTCGTTCACCCCGAACACCAGCATGTGTCCGTAGTCGGTCTCGACTTCCGACGCGCGCAGAACGATCATGCCGAACTTGTCCTCGAGGCGGCGGTAGTCGGCGTCGCGATTGAACTGGCGATGCTCGGTCAGGACGATCCCGTCGAGCGGCCGCTCGGCCTGGCGCAGCTTGATCCAGTTGAGGTAAGCCTCCACCGGTGCGCGGCTGTCTTCCGATGCTTCGCTATGGGTGTGCAGATCAAGGATTGTACTCACCAGGATTGAGCCCTCACCTCGCCGGGCGAAATTTCACGAGCGTCACCGCGGGGGTGACATCCTCGAATACGACCTCGACGGGCATTCCTATTTTAGCCTGTTCCGGCGGGCAGTCGACAAGGTTGGTGAGCATTTTGACGCCCTCTTCCAACTCGACGTAGGCCATGATGTAGGGGAGCGACTCGCGAAATCCGGGGGACTGGTTCTGATACGTGGTGGTGAAAGTATAGACCTTGCCGCGCCCGCTGCACTTTATCCATTGCACCTGCGAGGACATGCAATTGGTGCACAGCGCGCGCGGATAGTAGCGGACGTCGCCGCAATCCCGGCATTTCTGCAGGTAAAGTTCGTGCCGTTGAAGCGCCTCCCACCACGGACGGTTCTCTTCGTCGAGATGCGGTAGTGGCTTGGAGTATTTCTTCGCTTGCGCTTGTTCCGCCATGATCGATGCTCCACGCACCCCGAGATTACTGATTGCCGAGAATAAGCGTCGCGCCCGAATGACGCGTGCCGAGCGTGCCGCCGGTGCCGTGCACGAGCGCGATTTTGCAATCCTTGACCTGCCGCGCACCGCATTCGCCGCGCAGTTGCTTCGCTGCTTCAATCACTAAAAAGATTCCGCGCATCCCCGGATGATTGGACGACAACCCTCCGCCGTCGGTGTTGATCGGAAATTCACCGTCGAAGCGCAGCCGTCCGCCCGAGACGAACGCTCCGCCTTCGCCGCGCTTGCAAAAGCCGAGATTCTCCAGCGTGGCCAGCACGGTGATGGTGAACGAGTCGTAGATCATCGCCATGTCGATGTCCTTGTGCGCGACGCCGGCGCGCTCGAACGCCAGCCTGCCCGACTGCGCCGCCGCGATTTCCAGAAAATCGCGCTGCCCGCGCGCGGCGTGGCGCACCGTCTCGCCGGCGCCAAGGACGTAAACCGGCTTCTTTTTCAAATCGCACGCGCGCTCCGCCGAGGTGATCACCAGCGCGCCGCCGCCGTCGCTGATGATGCAGCAATCGAGCAGATGCAGCGGCGACGAGATGATTCGCGACGCGAGCACGTCTTCCAGCGTGATCGGGTCGCGATACTTGGCGGCCGGATTCATCGACGCATGCAGGCGGGTGGTGACGGCGATTTCGGCCAGCTGGGCCGAGGTCGTGCCGTAGTCATGCATATGGCGCTGCGCGATCATCGCGTAGGCGCCGACCGTGGTCGGGCCGAAGGGAATCTCGTACTGGTCGCAGGGGTCGCCCGCGCCACCGCGCTCGCCGCCGGTGCCGATCGCGAACCGCGACGAGGCCGCGGTCGAGCCATAGACCACCACGCAAACGTCGCACAGCCCGGCGTGGATTGCGGCGGCGGCGTGCGCGGTGTGCGCGACGAACGAGGAACCGCCGATCGAAGTCGAATCGACAAAGTTCGGCGTCAGGTTCAGGTAATCGCACAAGCCGACGATTCCCATCCCGCTCATTCCGATTCCGGCGGTGCACAGCCCGTTCACGTCCTTGATCGTCAAGCCGGCGTCGTCCAGCGCGCCGCGCACGCTCTCCGCCATTATCTGAAACATGCTCTTGTCGGGAGCGAAACGGGTGGGATGCTCGTACACGCCGGCCACGGCGGTTTTGCGGCTTAAACTCATCTCGAATTCCTACTTCAGTTCACCGAGGAACTGTTCGATCGCGGCGTTGTACTCGGCGGGACGCTCGCGCGAGATATGGTGGGCGGCGTCCGCGATGATCTTGCAGCTCGCGCCACGAATTTTGCTCGCGATAAATTCGGCGTCGGCCGGGGTGGTGCCACTGTCGTCGCCACCGGCAAGGACCAGCGCCGGCTTGTCGATCTTTGCGATCGCGTCGCGCAAATCGACCTGCGCGCAGGCGAGGATGTCGGTGTAGCGCACGCGCGGATCGGTCTTGATTTGTTCCATCCAGCCTTCGCGGATGGCGTCGAAGTTTTCCTTGAGCGTGCGGGGCGAATAGCCGTCGGTGTTGAAGGCCTGCGGCGCCCGGCCCATCGTGATTGCGCGCAATGCCTCGATTCGCTCGGCAGTGAGGCTGAACTTGGGCGCGGTGCAACTGAGGATCAACGCCTGGACGCGCGCCGGGTGGCGGATTGCCAGGTCCATCGCGATCGCGCCGCCCATCGAATGCCCCAATATCACTGCCGATTCGATCTTCAACGCATCGAGGAAGGCCGCAACGAACTCGGCGTAGTCCTGAACCGTGCGCAGCCCCTCGACTCCGGCCGAGCGTCCATGGCCAGGCAGATCGAGCGCGATTGGACTGTGCCGGCCGCCCAGCGCGTCGATCTGGCGATGCCAGGTGTGGCCGTTCGAGCCGGCGCCGTGAACGAACAAAATTCTCCGGCCGCGCGAAAAGTCCGGCACCACGTCGGGCAGCGTGGTGGCGCCGCTATAGAAGAAGTAGGTCGCGTATCCTTTTACGTCGGTGTATTTCGTTGGCATCGGCGCCAAACTCTCCGCCATCTGCTTTGTGGCTTAGCTATTAGGTTGACCGCGCGCTTGTCAAACGCCGGTGCACTCAGGCGTCGCGCCAGCCAAGGATCAGCGGTTCGCTCCGCTTGAAGCTGCGCGACTCGGCCGCGTTGGCGGCTTGCCCGACTTCCGCGAGAATCGCCGCCGCCTGTTCGCGCTCGGCCCCGGGTATCACAGGCATCCATCTGATCCTGATCAACTGTTCGATATCCGCCCAATGGACCGTAAATGGCGCCGCGCGTTCCTCGACGCGCAGACCGGCGCCGGCAAACGCCCGCTGGAAGCGGTCATCCAGACCCGAATCGAACCGGGGGTGGGTCGCAAGCTGAAATATAACCCCGCGATATTCGCGCCAGCGGTCCGGACCGACGATCGCGCTCAGCATCTGCCGAAAACCCTCGTCGTGCTGCCCGGTTGCCACAATCACCCCGCCGGGCCGGATGCATCGCGCGAGTTCCGCCACGACGCGATCGAGGTCCGCGACGAACTGAAACACGTGGCTGGCAAAAATGAGATCGAACGAGTCGGGCTTGAACGGCGGCTGTGACGCGTCCGCGCAAAGCAGCCGGCATTTCACGCCGACTCGATCGTGCGCGGACATCAGCATGTCGATCGACAGGTCGGCGCCGGTCACCCGGCGATTTCCTGGCACCGCGGCAAACTTCGCGAGGTAGGCGCCATTACCGCATCCGACATCGAGCACGTCGCGCGCCCGCGCGATTTCCGCGGCGATCGCGTCGAGCACGGCGCGGCGCCGATTGCCGTAGTACACACCGTCGCCATAAGTGGCGGCCAAGCGGCCGAAGTATTCCGCTACCGTTGAAGGTGTGCGATTTCCCGAGGTTGCATCGGAGTCCACGTCGCGCCGTCCTTTATGCTTTTGTCATTTCGCAGAGGATGACAGAAAAGCAGGGGCGCGGAGAATAGTTGGGCGCTACTTTCGTGCTTTGCGGCCTTTGGGTTTGTGCGCGGGCGCGGGTTTTTCGCCCAGTGGATTGGCTGCTCCGTGCTCCCAGATCTCGATCGCCCGGCGGCTGAATCGCCACGCACTGCCGACCCGGAAGCCTGGTATCCGCCCTTCGCGCAGCAAGCGATAAATTGTAGTCGGATGGACGCGAAGATGCTCCGACAATTCCGTGATGGTCAGAATTTCTTCCGAGGACGCCATCGTAAGGCCGAGCCTCCTCGCGCGGAGATTTAACAACTCCCCTTTAAGCGCGCCATATCGCTCGATGTCGCACAAAAGCTCACAATGCAGCCTCTAACCGTGCTACAAATAAGTCAATAGGGAGCATGGGCGCCCGTGAGAGGTCGAAAATCTTGGTGAACGTGCGTCACCTCGCGTTATCGTCAGCTGGAGACGGGCAGAACAGCCCCGCGCCAAGCGCGAAAATTATCCGGATCGCCCGTCAATTGCGGGTCCGGGACGCATGATCGACGCGTAACACGTGAAAAAAAGGGCGGTTCGACGACCGCCCCTTGAGCGCTCGCTATCGCGGCGCCACTGGCTACCGGCTCGCCATCGCCGTCGCCTCGCCCAAGCGCGCCAGCGGATACCTGGGCTCGGGCTGGCCGCCATGCCATACGCGGAATCGCACGCGCTGTCCGGGAGAATAGTGGGCGAGGAGATCATCAAACGTCTTCGCGTCAGGAATTGTTTTCCCGTCAAACTCGCTGATCACGTCGCCGGGCGTAATCCCCGCCTTATCGGCGGGTGACCCGATGAACACGGCCTGCACCTTCGCTCCCCAGACATCGGGCGCCCACGCGGTGGTCACGCCGAAGTACGCGGGACCGTCCGCAGGTCGAACGTCGGGATGCAGAAAATGAACCCGATAAACGCCGTGCACGCGGTGCACGATTTGGGCGATCTCGTGCGCCTCATCCAGACCATAAACTCCGCCCGCCAGGAACACCTCACCAGACTTCGAGGCGGATACGCCGATATCGGGGAAGGCGTGCAACTTAAGCGTATCCTTGATTCGGGCCTCGAGCTCGCCGGAATTGAGCGTGGGTTTAGCCGACGCCAGTTGGAGGCTGGTGTCCGGGATCATAACCAAAGTCGTTACCGGGTTGTCGTTGTCCGCGGCGATCGGCAGCGAGGATGCGTTCGGCATCGCCGGCGCGACGGTCTGTGCCACCAATTTCGGCTGGCTATTGACGATTGGCACGCGAGCGATCGAGAACGCCGCCAACACCATCATGGCGGCACCCATTGCGGTGAACGCGTATTCGCGAATGAGGGCATGGCGGGCCGCGAGTGCCACCCCGCCCGCTTGGCTGGCTTTCTCAGCGGCCTCCATTTGCTCGAGCTGCTCGAGTGTACGCGGAATGCCGTCGAGCACCGCGACGATCTCATTGCCCGCGGGCATCCCGGCGGTCACTTCGTCATGCTGCGCGGAGGCACTCGCGCCGTCATCTGCGGGCTTGAGATCGGATCCCGCAGTCGCATCGCCCTCATGCTTGACCGTGGCCGAAAAGCCAGCTTCGAGGACGTTGGTGGCCGGTGCGGTCTGTTCCGTGGTCTCTATGCCACCCTGGCTGCGATTGCATGCAAACCGCCTGAGCGCTTCTTCGAGCGTCAAGATGGTGTCGGGTGCCTTGCCTCCGTTCTTACCCATCGCAGCACCGCCGTCCGTGTGGATTAAGCACCGTTGAATTTCATCACAGTGCCTTTACGAGCCATAGCAAGGAACCGCGCTTAAGGCGAATCAGGGATCCCTCACTTGCCCACAACAGCAGCCGGGCGGCGATTTTGAAATCCTCCGGCTCGCGCTAGATCGCCTCGCTCACCGCGTCTTCGTGCACCGTCGGCCTGGGCCGCGATTGCATCGGGACGTAGTGCCGGGTCGGTTCGCCGATATAGACCTGGCGCGGCCGCGCGATCTTCTGTTCGGGATCGCGCACCATCTCGGCCCATTGCGCCATCCATCCGGAAACGCGCGGGATCGCGAACAACACCGGGAACATCGTCATCGGGAAACCCATCGCCTGGTAAATTATCCCCGAATAGAAATCGACGTTGGGATACAGTTTGTGCGAGATGAAATAGTCGTCCTGCAGCGCGATTCGTTCGAGCTCTACCGCTATGTCGATCAGCGGATTGCGGCCGGTCACCTCGAATACCTGCGCGGCAAAGTGCTTGAGGATTTTCGCGCGCGGATCGTAGTTCTTGTACACGCGATGGCCAAAGCCCATCAGCCGGCGCTCGCCCGCCTTGACCTTCTTGATCAGCTCGGGAATCGCCGACACCGAACCGATTTCCATCAGCATCCGGATCGCGGCTTCGTTCGCGCCGCCGTGCAGCGGGCCGTAAAGGGCTGCGATAGCGGCGGCCGCGCAGGCGTAAGGATCGGGCTGCGAGCTTCCCACCGCGCGCATCGCATTGGTCGAGCAGTTCTGCTCGTGATCCGCATGCAGGATGAAGAGCACGTCGAGCGCGCGCTCCAGCACCGGGTTGGGCTTGTACGTGAGCTCGGTCATTTTGAACAGCATCGAGAGCAGGTTGCCGGTGTAGCTCAGGTCGTTGTCAGGATAGACGTAAGGAAGTCCCCGCGAATGGCGAAACGCGAAGGCGGCCAGCGTCGGGATCTTGCCGATGATGCGGCGGGTCTGCAGCCGACGCGATTCCAGGTCGTGAATGGCGCTGGCGTCGGGATAAAAAGTCGAGAGCGCGCCGACGGTGCTGAGCAACATTCCCATCGGATGCGCGTCGTAGCGGAAGCCCTCCATGAACTTCTTGATATTCTCGTGCACCATCGTGTGAATCGTGATGTTGTGTTCCCAGCGGTCGTAGTGCGCCTGGTCGGGCAGCTCGCCCTTGACGATCAAGTAAGCGGTCTCGAGGTAGTTGCTCTTCTCGGCAAGTTCTTCGATCGGATAGCCGCGATAGCGCAGTATCCCTTTGTCGCCGTCGATGAAGGTGACGCGGCTGCGGCACGAAGCGGTGTTGCCGAACGAGGGATCGTAGGTCATCAGGCCGAAGTCTTCGGCGCCGGTCTTGATCTGGCGCAAGTCCATGGCACGGATCACTCCGCCTTCCTCGATCGGTACTTCGTATTTCTTGCCGGTCCGATTGTCGGTAATTGTCAGCGTGTTGTTTGCCATTCGAGTTACCTCAACTGGTTAATGACGTTCTGATTCGGGGCATTCCCACTTAAGATACATAAATACATACACGCATCCAGCATTAGTTGTCCAAGGGTGGCGCATGCCAATTTTCAAGCTGCCCGGCGGCTCGCAACCGCCGCCGCGCCATGTCATTGTATGCGCTTGCGATTTTCGGCATAAGGGCGCATGGGCAAATATGCTTGATAATCTAATTTCCGCGCTGTCTGCATTGATTATTGCGGCGATTTCAGCGCTCGGCTACGGCGGGGTCATCCTGATGATGGCGATTGAAAGCGCATGCATCCCACTGCCCTCCGAAATCATCATGCCGTTTTCGGGGTACCTGGCCGCCACCGGCCGCTTCGGCCTGAATATGGTCGCGATCGCCGGGGCGGTCGGATGCCTGCTCGGGTCGTACGCCGCGTATTTCGCCGGCTCGTGGGGCGGCCGCCCCTTCATCGAGCGCTACGGCCGTTACCTGCTGATCGCTGAGCACGAGCTCGAAATCGCGGACCGTTTTTTCGCGCGATGGGGTTCGCACACCGTCTTCTGGGGCCGGATGCTCCCGGTGGTGCGCACCTTTATCGCGTTTCCTGCCGGAGTGTCGCGGATGAAGCTCGCGCCGTTCACCATCTACACGCTGCTCGGGTCATACGTATGGTGCCTCGCGCTGGCGTACGGCGGGATGAAACTTGGGCAGCACTGGAAGGACCTGGCGCCGTATTTTCATCGCTTCGACGCATTGATCGCGATACTGTTGATAATGGGCGCGGCGGCGGTGATCTATAATCGCGTGAAGGGCATCGCGTCCGCGTCGAGTTGCGCCGATTGAGCGCGGCGCGACCGTAAAAGGAACCAAATGGCCGGAATTGAACCGCCCGATCCCTCGGAACTCGAGGAAATATTCGCCAGCATCGATCCGACGCCGGTCCGGATGGCTCACGACTACCTTAACGAAGCCGGCATCGAATCGTTCGTCTTCGACGCGGCGTCGTCGCGGCTGCTCGGCACGACCGTCGCGGTGCCGACCCGCCTGATGGTTCATCGCGACGCCGCCAAAGAAGCGCGCGACCGCCTGAACGAGCTCGGCTTCACGGACAAGTGATCGTGCCAAAGCCGAATCGCGGATGGTGGCAGCGGGCCGTCTTCTATCAGATCTATCCGCGCTCGTTCGCCGATTCCAACGGCGACGGCATCGGCGATCTCGACGGCATTACCGCCCATCTCGACTATCTCAATGACGGCACGCCGAAATCGCTCGGCATCGATGCCATCTGGCTCAACCCGATCAATCCGTCGCCACTTGACGACTGGGGCTACGACGTTAGCGACTACTGCGCCATCCACCCGGACCTCGGCGATCTCGCCGCCTTCGATCGCCTGGTCGCCGAGGCACATCGCCGCGGGATACGCGTGATCGTCGATCTGGTGCCCTGCCACACCTCGAATCAGCATCCATGGTTCGTCGAGTCGCGCGCATCGCGGACCAATCCCAAACGCGACTGGTACATCTGGGTTCCCGACCCGCCGGATCGTCCGCCCAGCAACTGGCAGAGCTACTTCGGCGGTCCCGCGTGGAAGTACGACCCCACCACCGCGTCATGGTACCTGCACATGTTCTTGGAACAGCAGCCCGACCTGAATTACCGAAACCCCGAAGTGGTCGAGGCGATTCACCAGGTCATCCGCTTCTGGCTCGATCGCGGCACCGACGGTTTTCGCATCGACGTAATCCAGGGGATGATCAAGGACGACCAGCTCCGCGACAATCCCGTCCGGCTCGTGCACGACCCCGACATCCCGTGGTACGCGGAGGGCACGCAGGATCCGCTTTACAGTTCGGACCGGCCCGAGGTTCACGAAATCATTCGCGGTTTTCGCCGTGTCACCGACAGTTACGCCGAGCGGATGATGGTCGGCGAGACGTGGCCGCGCGAGCAGGAACGGCTGGCGGACTATCTGCGGCCCGACGAACTTCAGCTCGGGTTCAACTTTCGCTTTCTGCTTGCGCATTACGACGCGAACCGCTTCCGCACCGCGATCGAGCTGACCGAAAAATCGTTCGGACCTGGCGCGTGGCCCACCTGGACGCTCTCCAATCACGATTTCCCGCGCCATATCTCGCGCTACTCGTACGGCGGCGACGCCGACGCGCGCGCCCGCGTCGCCGCGGTGATGATCATGGCGTTGCGCGGCACGCCCTTCATTTACTACGGCGAAGAAATCGGGATGCGCGACGCCGAAATCCCTGCCGATCGCGTGCTCGACCCCGTCGGACGCGACGGATGCCGCTCGCCGATGCAATGGAACGGCGCCCTCAACGGTGGATTTTCCGCCAGCCCCAGGACCTGGCTGCCGTGCGGAGACTTCAAAGCGGTCAACGTCGCGCGCCAGATGGCCGATCCGCACTCGATGCTCTCGCTCTATCGCCGGCTCGTCCGGCTGCGCAAATCAACCCCGGCGCTGGCCGAGGGCAGCTATCGCGCCCTCGATGGCGCGCCCGAAGATTGCCTGGTGTTCCATCGCGATACGCCCGCGCAGCACCTGGTGGTCGCGCTGAATTTCAGCGCCGAGCCGCACGAGATCGATTTGCCCGCCGGGATAATCCTGCTGAGCACGATTGCCGCCCGCCCGGCCAAATCCACGAAATCTCCGCTGCGGCTGGCCCCAAACGAAGCCGTCATCATGGAAATCAAGGGCTGAACTTTCCCGTCCGCCCGCCGCCACTTCCGTTCATTGCATCACCGCCGATCCGGCGCGCAAAAAAAAACGGCGGGCCATCGGCCCGCCGCCTTCTATCTGACGATTGACGGTCCCTGTTTACGCGTCGTAGTAGAGCGCGAATTCGTACGGATGCGGCCGCAGGCGAATCGCGCTGACTTCGTTTGCCATCTTGTATTCGATCCAAGTCTCGATCAGGTCCTCGGTAAAGACGTCGCCCTTGAGCAGGAACTCGTGATCCTTCTTCAGGTTGCTCAGCGACTCCTCGAGCGACGCGGGCATGCTCGGCACCTCGGCCAGCTCGGCCGGCGTGAGTGCGTAGATGTCCTTGTCGAGCGGCTGGCCCGGATCGAGCCGGCGCTGAATTCCGTCGATCCCCGCCATCAGCATCGCGGAAAACGCCAGATACGGATTGCAGGTCGGGTCGGGGAACCGTACTTCGATTCGCTTGGCCTTCGGCGACGGCGAGTACATCGGGATTCGCACCGAAGCCGAGCGGTTGCGCGACGAGTACGCCAGGTTGATCGGCGCCTCGAAGCCCGGCACCAGCCGGCGATACGAGTTCGTGCCGGGGCAGGTGAATGCCGCCAGCGTCGGCGCGTGATGCAGGATGCCCGCGATGTAGTGCATTGCAAGTTCCGAGGTCCCGGCGTAGCCGTTGCCCGCGAACAGCGGCTTCTCACCCTTCCAGATGCTCTGATGGGTGTGCATGCCGGTGCCGTTGTCGCCGAAGATCGGCTTGGGCATGAAGGTCGCCGTCATCCCGTGGCGCACCGCGACGTTCTTGACGATGTATTTGTACCAGGTCAGCCAGTCGGCCATCTTGGTCAGCGTCTGAAAGCGCATGTCGATTTCAGCTTGGCCCGCCGTGGCGACTTCGTGATGCTGTTTCTCGACCCGGATTCCCACCCGCTCCATCTCGAGCACCATCTCGGTGCGGATGTCCTGCAGGGTGTCCACCGGCGGCACCGGGAAGTAGCCGGCTTTGTTCTTGACCTTGTAGCCGAGGTTCGCGCCTTCCTTGACTCCGCCCTCGCGCCCGCTGTTCCAGTTACCTTCGTTCGAGTCGATGTAGTAGTAGCTCGAATTCTGCGTCGTGTCGTAGCGCAGCGAGTCGAAGATGAAAAACTCGGGTTCGGGTCCGAAGTACGCCGCGTCGCCGATGCCGGTGGTCTTCAAATAAGCTTCGGCCTTGCGCGAGACGTTGCGCGGGTCGCGCGTGTAGTCGGCGCGGGTGATCGGATCGGAGATGTTGGCGATGATGCTCAGCGTGGGGTCCTTGGTGAAGGGATCCATCACCGCCGTGTCCGGGTCGGGAATCACCAGCATGTCGCTGCTGTCGATCGCCTGCCAGCCGCGAATCGACGACCCGTCGAAACCCAGCCCCTCATCGAACGGCGATTCATCCTTGAACTCGGAAATCGGAGCGGTGAAATGCTGCCACGTGCCGAGCAGATCGATGAATTTCACATCGACCATCACCACGCCCTTGTCCTTGATCATTTGCAGAACTTGTTTAGGCGTCATCGAACCCGTAACCCTCCTGGCCGCTTTACGGGGCGGCATACCCATACTCGTTGATTGATCGATCTATAGAAACCGCGCGCCGTCCGCACCTGCGGACGATGGCATCAGACGCATCAGGAATTACACCGGCCGTCACATTAGACTCGTTCGGGCGCTACGACCGACACCGCTTTCTGTCACGAAAACTCCCGTAATGCAACGCTCGTCGAACGGGCGTCTGCTGCACATTCGAGCAGCACCGCGCGCCCAACGACTTGCGTTTCAGTGGAGGATCCAACATCGGAGCCTCTATTTTTTAGCCCTTCAGCCCAACAGTTTGATGAGAGCAAAATGGATGCCCAGCAGGGCTGGCGCGATCGGCGCCGAAACGGATAATCGCCGGCGCCGGTCGATCTGGATTTGGCGGCCGACGCGGGAATTGCGTATGGTTCGGGGAAGATCGAGCGACCCGGCATGAGTTTCGACGTCCTTGCATGGCTTTTCGCGGCCGCGGTGACCGTCCACAATTCGGAGGAAGCGATTTTTCTTCCTGGCTGGTCGCAAACCGCCGCACGGTGGCACGCTCCAGTCGGTAAGGTGGAATTTCGCTTCGCCGTGGCCGTGCTGACGTTGTTCGCCTATGCATGCGCCGGGTTCTCGACGGCCGGGATCATGGTCGGCACTTATCTTCTTTGCGGCTACGCACTGGCGATGCTCTTGAACGTGTTCATCCCGCATCTGGCCGCGACCGCCGTGATGCGCCGTTACGCTCCGGGCACGGCGACTGGGGTCTGCCTCAATTTGCCGATAACCGCTTTGTTAATCAGGCGAGCCTTCGCAGACCACCGTATTGCTCTGTCCACTTTTGCCTGGGCGGGGCCGTTGACGGTTCTCACGATCGTGCTTTCGATTCCACTGTTGTTCGCGATCGGGCGCAGATTGCCGCTCGGGCATCCGGCCTGACAGTCGCCGGCGCAAAAGAAGAAGCGGCGGGTCCGCTTGTTCGGACCCGCCGCTTTGGCGCATCGATGCGCGAATTGCTGGTTAAGCTCCTCGCTTAGAAGGCGTAAATGAAGTTGGCGTCCAAGGTGTCCTGGCCGTGCCACAGATGCTGCGTGCCGGTCACCGGGTTGACGAAATTGTTGTTGGTGAACACGTTCTCATCCGAATTGTCATGCCGGTATTCCAGACGTGCGATCAGTCCCGTCACTTCGGGTATCTTGTAGCTCAACGTCTGGGTGATCTCCCACACTGTCTGCCCCGTTCCCGTGGTGCGCGCTCCGTCCTTGTCCTGGAAGAATTCGCCGCGGGTGGCAGACTCGAGCGAAGGGGTGAGGTCGTAGACCAAGTATTGCGCCATTCCCTGCCACGACGCGCTGTGACCGTTGATCACAGGACCTTCCTGGGAGCCGTACAGGTATTCGGTCTCAAGCGTCAGGTTGGGTACGAACGCGGGCTTCCAGGTCACAATCGGATCGATCGCGCCCAGATTGGAATTGGATTTGTTCGTACCCGAGGTGGACGGCTGAATATTCGGCCCCCAGATGCCGTTGACCGCGAGGCTCAGCGACTTGTCCTTGGTGTTGAGCGTGAGCTCACCCTCATAGTTCGGACCACCGTTTGAGGTGGCCGCGGGATCATCCCAGCCGTTGTTCACCCCGACCGTGGCCGCCACGTAGTCGTTGAACGTGTAGCTGGCGCGGATGCCAGTGTGAGTCAGCGGCTCACCCAGGTTGAACAGTAGGCCACGGCTCTCGTTGAAGTTCTGGTTGTTGTAAACCGGAATGACCTCGGCGCCCAGCAGCGTAACGAAACGGCCCGCCTGAAAACTGATGCCCGAGCCGATCGGCGCCGTATAGGTCAGGTAATACTGCGTCGGATCCACCCACTGATTGCCGACCGACGCCACGTTCGAGTAGTGCGTGACCGAGGAAATCGAGTTAGCGACCTGGCCGAAGTTGATGTCGGACACGAATCCAACGGTCCCATCGCGCTCGATGTGCAGGTTGCCCTGGGTGAGCTGGAATCCATCCTCGTCCCAAGCGCGGTACACGTTGGTGTTGCTGTTGGGCTGATTGAAGTTATGCTCGTAGCCCGCATCAACCAGCGCGTGGACACTGATGCCAAGGTTGTCCGACAAATCTTTCTTGATGTCGCTGACATCCTTTTCGACCAGACCCACGTGCTCGCCGATCGTGGCGGGCTTCGCTCCGGCCGGTGCCGGCACCGCGACCGTCATC